>Ga0351894_1005_pt1 | contig 106608 bp, 100 predicted proteins | sample SorcelAu500001C3_FD_205829 | JGI IMG/M metagenome (GOLD analysis project Ga0351894, IMG submission 205829) | Enriched cells from Trout Bog Lake water, Wisconsin, United States - BchlTB.Aug20.5000.01 .C3 | ecosystem: Environmental > Aquatic > Freshwater > Lake > Hypolimnion/Profundal zone | place... | reverse complement strand
CTCAAGGGAGGCAGCCGTATTGTCTCAATCATCACCAATGGTTCCGTTGACCACCTCGGACTGAAAGTTGGCCTGAATGCCTATGCCATCATCAAGGCAAGTTCAATCATTATCGGCCAGGATCTGCACGAAGCAAAAATAAGTACGCGAAATATCATGCGCGGCACAATCAGCAAGCTTATCGAAGGGCCGGTCAGCACGGAAGTTGATGTGGAAATAGGAGGCGGCAATGTCATCTCCGCCGTTATCACCCATGGCAGTTCAGAAAAATTATCATTGAAAGAGGGCGACAATATTTGTGCGGCTTTCAAGGCCTCAAGCGTCATTCTCGGAATAAGCTGAACCTGAAAAAATCAAAAAAGACAAACTTTATTTTGGAAATCAACGAAAATATAAGTAACAATCGTTAATCATAAACCAAAAACCGTTGACTTATGAACTCCATCACCTCGACAGCCCTTATAATCTACGGCAACTGCTGTTGTTGCAGGTGGGAGTACCATGCTGACACAGGGATAGCGTGAAGGAGATAGTGACTCACATGATTTCATGAAGTAAACAGTCTATTCAAGCCGGTTCTGAATGTCAGAGTCGGCTTTTTTATTTTTTACCTGACCATCAACAACCGATAAACACAGAGCAAACCGTCATGTCATCAACAACAGCAACATTAAAAACATGCACTGGCATACCTTTACCAATTGTCAGATTGAATCGAGTGGTGCTGCTTTCTGGTGTCGTCACCGCCATAGTTTTTCAGCAACCGATTGTAACATCCGCGCTGTTTTTTATGATTCTGTCAGCAGTGATCTTCGGCAAAGAAGGCAGTCTCATTTTTTTCATCGGATCACGACTTTTGGCAAAACAAAACAAGGATGCGGCAACAGAAGACCCGAGACTTATGCGGTTCAATAACTCAATTGCTGCAATTTTGCTGGGAGGGGCCCAAATCGCCTTTCTACTTGGAAACCCATTAGCTGGATGGATCCTTTCAGGAATGGTTGCCATTGCTGCCACCATCGCACTGGCAGGATTCTGCTTCGGCTGTTTTTTGTTCTTTCAGTTCAAATTGCAACGTTTCAGGCTCTTTGGGAGTCAAAAGAAGATCGAGGAGCAACTATGAAACAGCATACAATGATCACACACATCACAACAGAAAAAGGAGAGTAGTTACATGAGTTCCAAACACTATCATTTTGAAACCCTTGCCCTGCATGCAGGTCAGCCAGTTGACACAACACTGTCAAGAGGAGTGCCGGTTTACCGTACCACATCCTATATCTTTAAAAACACCGAACATGCCGCAAATCTTTTTGCGTTGAAGGAGCTTGGCAATATCTACACCAGGCTGATGAACCCGACTACCGATATTCTTGAGCAACGGGTTACACAACTTGAAGGGGGGGCGGCATCGGTTGCCGTCGCATCAGGCACGGCAGCAATCTTCAATGCCATTATCACGCTCGCTGAAGCGGGCGATGAAATTGTTTCCGCCAACAATCTTTATGGAGGAACCTACACCCAGTTCGATGCAATCCTCCCAAAGCTGGGCATTACGGTAAAATTTGTTGATCCTAAACAACCCGCCAATTTCGAAAAAGCAATCACAGAAAAAACCAGAGCGCTTTTCATTGAAACCATTGGCAACCCTGTACTCGACTATACCAATGTCAAACCTATTGCTGAGGTGGCTCATCGAAACGGTCTTCCGTTGATTGTGGATGCAACGTTTACCACTCCCTATCTGCTCAAAACAATCGACCTTGGAGCTGACATCGTCATCAACTCTCTTACCAAATGGCTTGGTGGCCATGGTGCCGGTATTGGCGGCAGCATTACCGATGCGGGACGTTTCAACTGGAAAGGTGGGCGCCACCCACTCTTTACCGAACCTGATAACAACTACCACGGACTGCGCTGGGCCATCGATCTCCCTGAACCTCTTGCTCCGATTGCATTCGCCCTTCGGGTCCGTACGGTGCCGCTCAGAAACCTCGGAGCGTGCATTTCACCGGATAATTCCTGGATATTGCTTCAAGGCATCGAAACCCTGCCCATCCGAATGGCACGTCACTCTGAAAATGCACTCAAGGTTGCCGAACATCTTTCAAAGCATTCCGGAGTTACATGGGTTCGCTATCCCGGCCTGAAAAATGACCCCTCTTACCCTGACGCCTCAAGAGACCTGAAAAACGGATTTGGCGGCATGGTCGTTTTCGGCGTCAAAGGTGGTTATGATGCCGCAGTCAATATCATCGACAACATCAAGCTTTTCTCACATCTGGCCAATGTCGGTGATGCAAAAAGCCTGATCCTTCATCCGGCAAGCACCTCGCACAGCCAGTTGTCGGCAGAGCAGCAGCTTCAGAGTGGCCTTTCACCCGACCTGATCCGCCTCTCCATTGGACTTGAACATCCCGATGACCTTATCGAGGCTCTCGATGAAGTGCTTCCGACAGAGGAAACACAACAAAAAAGTATCAAAGTTGATTAACAAGTAGGCCGTTCTGCATTTTTTGTCACCATTAATGTCATGATAAACAAGCATCTTACAGTAACAACTCCGGCTGGGCTGCATTTTCGGGCTATTGGAAAAATCCACAGGATTTCCCAGGAACAGCAATGCTCCGTTGTTCTTCAAAAAGAGAACGGGGAAACAGCCAATTCAAACTCTTACATAGAGATGCTTGCTCTTTGCGCCATTCTCGGCACAACGCTTCAAGTAACGGTCGATGGCCCCAACGAAACCAAAACACTTAAAATGATCGAGGAAGTTTTTGAAAATGGATCGGGCATCTGACAATGACTAACAACAATCGCAACATCTCTGTTGTACTTGCAGATACACAGTTTTTAACGAATGAGGCATTTCACTCAATACTAACACCGCTCTTCCATGCCTTCTATACCGTCTCGACAAAAGCCGGTTTACAGCAGTATCTGCAAAAGGAGACGATTTCGCTCATCATCACGGATTATATCCTTTTCGATTTTGATTCAATCAGTGATCTCGAAGATTTAAGAAAAAAACACCCGACGACAGGGATCGTTGTTGTAACAAACTCGATAAATCACATAAAAATAAAGGAATTAAATGATGTCGGCGTTAAAAATATCGTCCTGAAAACTGATGATCGTGAAGAAATTTTTCATGCTATTGACGCAGCCCTGAAAGGGAAAAAATATTACTCGGGAGATGTTCTGGATATCCTCCTGAATAAGGAGGCTCTTTATGAAGATGCCCGTATTCTGACCTCTTCCGAAATTGAAATAGTTCGCATGATCGCCTCAGGTTTGTCAACAAAAGAAATTGCAACAAAAAGACATATCAGTTTCCATACCGTCATGACACACAGAAAAAACATTTTTCGCAAACTCGGCGTCTCAAGCAGTCCGGAACTGCTCATGTATGCCATAAAAGCGGGATTGATCGACAATATCGAATACCATATCTGATACATACCGCTTTTATGGTATAAAAAGATACCTGTTTTACGTGATTTACTCTTATGAGCTTATTGACGACCTTTAGGACTATTACAACCACTAAAACAATCAACAACTATGGGACGTATTGCAAAAAAACTGACCGATCTTATCGGTAACACTCCACTTCTTGAGCTTGAAAATTTCAATCGTGAACACGATACCCAAGCTACCATTATTGCCAAACTCGAATACTTCAATCCTGGAGGAAGTGTCAAAGACCGCATCGGTTTTTCAATGATCGAAGCGGCTGAAAAACAGGGCCTGCTTAATAAAGAGAGCATCATCATTGAGCCAACAAGCGGCAATACCGGCATTGCCCTGGCGTTTATTGCCGCAGCCAAGGGATACCGCCTGATACTCACGATGCCTGAAACCATGAGTCTTGAACGCCGGAACCTGCTCAAGGCACTTGGAGCCGAACTGGTGCTGACACCTGGCCCAGAAGGCATGGTTGGAGCAATCAGAACGGCCAATGAACTGCACTCAGAATATGCAAACTCCTTTGTCCCGCAGCAGTTCCAAAACCTTGCAAATCCTGAAATCCACCGCACAACAACCGCTGAGGAAATCTGGAACGATACTGATGGAAACGTTGATTTCTTTGTCAGTGGCGTCGGCACAGGCGGCACGATAACCGGTGTTGGAGAGGTACTGAAACAACGAAATCCCGATGTAAAAATTGTTGCTGTTGAACCATTCGATTCACAGGTTCTTGCCGGCGGCAAGCCTGGACCACACAAGATACAGGGTATTGGCGCAGGATTTGTCCCAGAGATTCTGAACACCTCCATTATTGACGAAATTATACCGGTAAAAAACGAAGACGCCCTTCGCACCGGCCGCAAATTAGCCAAAACAGAGGGACTGATTGTCGGAATCTCTTCAGGTGCAGCAGTCTATGCAGCACTGCAACTTGCCCAACATGAAGAAAACAAGGGAAAGCGGATTGTCGTCATTTTGCCGGATACAGGTGAACGGTACCTTTCAACACTTCTTTACCAGGTTGACAATGAACCGGTTCATATCTGAACAGATACATGTCTACGGTATAGTTTTATCAATTCAGAGAACCATCTGAAAGAGAGGGAGATTTTTATCATGGAAACCAAAAGCGCCGATATCATTGAAGAGGCTATCCGGCTTTTATCCAGCCCAACGAATGATACTGAAAGCGACTATGCAGGGCATCATGAATATCTGCTGCCCTCAATTGACAAGCTCAAGGAAATTGTCGAGACAATAAGGTCAATAATCTTCCCCGGGTATTTCGGCGGTCCCGTACTCCGTCGGGAATCACTGCAACATTTTCTTGGTGTAAGAATAGAAAAGCTCTACGAATTGCTTGCTGAACAGATTCTCCGCGTTCTGCATTTCGACACAGAAAACAACACTTCTGACAACACCGCAGAAAAAACAGACGAGGTCTCGCGTCAATTCATAGGAATCCTGCCGGAGATCAGGAAAAAATTATGGACTGATGTGAAAGCCATCTACGATGGAGATCCCGCAGCAAAAAACTATGGGGAAATCATCTTCTGTTATCCCTCCATCCGTGCGATGATCAATTACAGAAGCGCGCATACCCTGCTATCACTCGGCGTTCCCCTGATTCCGAGAATCATGACTGAAATGGCCCATTCGGAAACCGGCATTGACATTCATCCCGGCGCCCATATCGGAGACCATTTCTCCATTGATCATGGAACCGGTGTGGTCATTGGTGAAACCTGTATTATTGGCAACCATGTGCGACTCTACCAAGGAGTAACACTCGGCGCAAAAAAGTTTGCCATCGATGAAAACGGCAACCCGGTCAAAAATTTGCCTCGCCATCCAATTCTTGAGGACAATGTCGTCGTCTATTCAAACGCCAACATCCTTGGAAGAATAACCATAGGCAAAAACTCTGTTATCGGCGGCAACGTCTGGCAGACAAGAAGCGTACCGCCCAATTCGAGAGTTTTGCAGCAAAACCCGGTTGAAAGCAGTTTTACCGATGGTCTCGGCATTTGAAAGAAATTATTCATCAATCACCTTTAAACCATTGTATGACCCATGTCAAACACAAAACCCGAATCAAACAGTCATTTACAGCGCAGTGTAACAACAACCGTGGCAAGAAATCTGGCGAATACGACCAAAACCGCGCCACAGATGAATTCCATAACCCCGAGATGGCTGTTGAAGCTTCTTCCGTGGGTTCATGTCTCTTCCGGCACCTATCGCGTCAACCGCACAAAAATCGAACTCCAGAAACCGGAACGCATTGGCATTGATTTTCATGACGGCATCCCGTCATTCAGGCCTGAAGCCCTGAAAAGCATTCCTCTTTTTGCCGCTTTTGATACAGAGATCATTAACAGTATCGCAAAAAAGTTTGTGCTCGAAGAGGCTGAACTTGGCAACACCCTGATCCTTGAAGGCGAAGACCGCCATAAAATTTTCATTGTTGCGCACGGTCAGATCGAGATTTTAAGCAAAGGGCTGCATGGCGAAGATCTTCGTATTGCCCTGCTGTCGGAAGGGGAATATTTCGGTGAAGAGGAGCTTGTTTCCGAGAAACCATCGTCGGTCACCATCCGTACCATCACCCCCGGTTTGTTTTTCTCCCTTTCCAGCCTTGATATTGACAAGCTCTTCAAAGAATCCCCATCGCTGAAAGCATCATTTCAAAGCACGGTTGAAGAGTACCTTAAAATACGCTCGACCGTCAACAAGCATGGTGAAAAACACATTGATCTTATTGCAGGATTTGAGGAAAATGTCGAAATCCCGGAAACCTATGTCGACTACTCGAACAAACCCCGAGAATATTCACTACAGGCCATACAGACGGTTGTCAGGGTGCATACGCGCGTCTCCGATCTCTATAATGAACCGTACAACCAGATAGAGCAGCAGATGCGCCTGACCATCGAAGGCATCAAAGAGCGTCAGGAATGGGAATTTATCAATAACAGGGAATTCGGTCTGCTGCATTCTGCCGACCCCGGACAGCGCATCAGCACAAGGTACGGCGCACCGACACCTGATGATCTTGATGACCTGCTCACAAAAGTATGGAAAAAACCAGCCTTCTTTCTTGCACATCCCAAAGCTATTGCAGCATTCGAGCGTGAATGCACCTGGCGTGGTGTACCTCCCGCAACCATCAACCTTTTTGGAACTCCTGTTCTGACCTGGCGAGGTGTGCCGCTTATTGCATGCGACAAGCTTGAAATCAACAAAAACAGCAAATCAGTTCATGGCACCACCAACATCATCCTCGTCCGTGTCGGCGAAAACGAACAGGGTGTTGTTGGCCTGCACCAGGCGGGAATCCCGGGGGAGATCAGCCCAAGCCTTTCAGCACGGCTGATGGGGCTCGACAAGCTTGGCGTCGCATCCTACCTGCTGACCCTCTACTCATCCCTTGCCGTGCTCACTGATGACGCTCTTGCAATTCTTGAAAATGTCGAAGTAGGATACTATCATGATTACGAACATCGCAAGTTGGGCACAAAAACCAAATAGAAACGCACCTTGAAAAATCACTCTGGCTGACATGAAACACGGTCAGCCAGAGATTACCATTGTACTTCTATGCCAGGACAATATGATCACCCGAGCACGACTGGAATTGAAAGTGAAGCATTTAACCCCGTGTTTATTGCACAACTTGCAAGCCGTCTGTTCAATGAACTGCCCGAAGCAGGCAGCGTCCCGAAATATGAAACTGATGCAGCAGGAGCTCCTTCATCACTTGTAAGCACTCTTCGTGACAAGGCAACCATGCCGACTGATCTTCAAGCAGATGATGTGGTTGGAGATTCATCTCTGCCTTATCTTTCTGAACAGATACCGGAGATACCGGAAACACCAGAACATGATTTTTATTTTTTGCCAAAGACTCGAGAAAAAGAGCCTGCACCACTTGAACATCATGCCAACAAATTGACCGAACAGCAGAACTATTCCGACAATCGGCAAGGCGACAACGGTCTTGACCAATTCATTCGTCGCAGTTTACCGCCTCGCCCGGAGAATACCAAAGGTTATTCAGAAGCCAACCCAGAAAACATAACACCGTTTTTTACGATGTTGAATGGTGGACTTCCGGCTGAAGATGATTTTTCGTTCGGCCTCCTCTATTCCGCCGCCCAACATCAGGCAGCCACTTCAGGTGACCAACCGGAAACAAGCCCCCAGATTCCTTCCACTGAAGCGTTTTCCACTCATCAGGTGCAGGAACAGCTTCCAGAGCTACCAGCCTCAACCGGCGAGCCTGCTGAAGGACAATGTTATGCAGAAAAGCTCTACAGAACCTTCGCAGAACAACAGGGCAGCCCTGATCTTGAACGTTTCTTTCACTCCTTTCGCGGCCTTCATGAATCCCCAGGCAAAGCGCCTGCTCCGGTATGGCCAAGCGACAAGAACACAATGAGACCGGAGAGCAGTCATCTCCCTTTCAGCGCGCCAGAAACTCCAGCGGAGCCCTATTATTTTCTTCGCGCCCCAAAACAACCGATACACCAGCCAGAGGGATTTGATGTTGCCACCATTCGCAAGGACTTTCCCGTTCTTCAACAGAACATTCACGGCAAACGGCTCGTCTGGTTCGACAACGCAGCCACAACCCAGAAACCACTGAGCGTCATCAACGCTGTAGCGCAGTTCTACGCTACCGACAATTCGAATATCCATCGCGGCGCGCACACTCTCGCCGCACGCGCCACCGACGCCTACGAAGGCGCCCGCGAAAAAATCCGTCAATTTATTGGTGCCGCGTCAACATCAGAAATTATTTATGTCAGGGGCACCACCGAAGGCATCAACCTTGTGGCACAGAGCTGGGGCAGAAAATTTCTCCAGCCCGGCGATGAAATTATTCTCTCCATCCTTGAACACCATGCCAATATTGTGCCATGGCAAATGGTTGCACAAGAAAGAGGAGCGCGCATAAAGGTCGTGCCGGTGAACGATCGGGGTGAAGTCATTCTCGAAGAGTACACCAAACTGCTTGGGCCCCGCACTCGATTTGTTTCACTGACCCAGGCCTCAAACGGTCTTGGAACCATTCTTCCAATCAGGGAGATGATACAACTGGCCAAGCGGTTTGACACAAAAGTGCTGATCGACGGTGCCCAGTCAGTTGCCCATATACCGGTCAACGTGCAAGATCTTGATGCTGACTTCTTTGTCTTTTCAGGCCATAAAATTTTTGCGCCTACCGGTATCGGTGTCCTGTACGGCAAAAGAGAGCTGCTTGACATCATGCCTCCCTGGCAGGGCGGCGGCAACATGATCAAAGATGTACGGTTCGAAGAGACCATCTACAACGAACCGCCGGCAAAATTTGAAGCAGGAACACCATCCATCGGCGATGCCATCGGCCTTGGAGCCGCGCTCGACTATGTCCGCAAAATCGGTCTTGAAAACATTGCGCACTATGAACACGAACTGACCGAATACGGGACTGAACGCCTGACCAGGATTCCCGGCCTGCGCCTTATTGGAACAGCAAGAAACAAGGTGGGCGTTCTCTCCTTTGTGCTGAACAATCTGCCCAATGAAGAGGTAGGCAAGCTGCTCGACAGGGAAGGCATTGCCGTCCGTACCGGCCACCATTGCACACAACCCTCACTACGCCGATTCGGGGTTGAAGGAACAGTTCGTCCATCTCTGGCTTTTTACAACACCAAAGAAGAGATTGACCGGCTTGCCGATGTCATTAACCATATCCAAAGGAGATAGCCAAAAACTTATCACTGCGCAACGTTGATCAGAACAACGTTGCGCAACAGGGAAAAATGAAGGGAAAAAACACATATCTTTGGCTTCTTTTTCCTGAACATAAACAACGCTGCATGCACTTTGAAACCATTGCCATACATGACGGACAGGCACCTGACCCCCATACAGGTTCAGTGACCGTCCCCGTTTACCAGACCTCTACCTTCGGGCGGGAAAGCCTGGACCATCGAAACGAATTTTTCTATTCGAGAATCGGCAATCCTACCAGAAAAGCGCTCGAAGCAACCCTCGCCCTGCTTGAAAACGGACGCTACGGCCTTGCCTTTGCCTCCGGAGTCGCGGCAACCATGGCCGCCTTACAGGTGCTGAAACCCGGCGACCACATTGTTGCCTGCAACGACATCTATGGAGGAAGCTACCGCATTTTTGAGCAGCTCCTGCGCCCCTGGGGTGTCACCACCACCTATACCGAAAGTGAATCCACAGAGCATTATGAAGCGTGCATCACACCCGCAACAAAAATGATCTGGGTTGAAACGCCAAGCAATCCGCTCCTCCAGCTTTCCGACATCAAGGCACTTGCCGCACTTGCAAAACAACGAGGCATGCTGCTTGCGGTCGACAACACCTTTGCGAGCCCCTATTTCCAGCGGCCACTTGAGCTCGGGGCCGATATTGTTGTCCACAGCACCACCAAATATCTCGGCGGCCACAGCGATGTTATCGGCGGCGCCGTAGTCACCTCAGACACCGCCTTGCACACGGCAATCAAAAACTACCAGGGCGCTGCAGGGGCAATACCGGGCCCCTGGGACTGCTGGCTTATTCTTCGCGGCCTGAAAACACTGAAAATCCGCATGAAAGAACATGAGGCCAACGCCATGCACCTTGCAACACTCCTTGAACAGCATCCGGCGGTGGAACAGGTTTTTTATCCCGGCCTCACCTCTCACCCACAGCACGAACTGGCAAAAAAGCAGATGAGAGGATTTGGCGGAATGGTGACCATCTCCCTGAAAGGAGGGTTTTCGGCCGTCGAACAGTTGCTTGCCAACACCAAGCTCTTTGTGCTGGCTGACAGCCTCGGCGGCGTCGAATCACTGATCTCTTCACCTGCAAAAATGACACTCTGGGCACTCTCCCAGGCAGAACGGGATCGGAGAAAGTGCACCGACAACCTTGTGCGGCTCTCCATCGGACTTGAGAATGCGGCAGACCTTGAAGCCGACCTCCTCAATGCCCTGAAGACAAGACCATGACGATAAAGAAATCGTAAAAATATGTCACAAATGATTACTATTGAGCTGAACGGAGAACAACAGCCATTTCCACCAGGTTCAAGCGTCAGCGATCTTCTCGCAATCATCGGTTCTGACGGAAAAAGCGTGGCAGTTGTGGTCAACGAACAGATCATCCGCCCCGAAAACCGCTTGTCACACCTTTTGCAAGAGGGTGACCGCGTTGAACTGCTCATGTTCGCCGGAGGCGGTTAACTCATTGTTTTTACTTATGGACTTACTACATTTCGGCTCTTATACCTTCTCTTCACGCCTTATTCTCGGAACCGGAAAATTCAGCAACTCAACGGTGATGCTCGATGCCGTGCGCTCTTCCGGCGCACAACTCGTTACTGTGGCTTTGCGCCGCTTCAACCGCGAACAGGCAGAAGATGACCTTTTTGGCCCGCTTTCCGCCATAAAGGGAATCACTCTCATGCCCAATACCTCAGGCGCATCAACCGCTTCTGAAGCGGTCCGCGCGGCGCATATTGCCCGCGAACTTTCAGGAAGTCCCTTCATCAAGGTCGAAATTCATCCGAACCCCCAGCACCTGATGCCTGACCCCATTGAAACTTTCGAAGCCTCCCGGATTCTGGCAAAAGAGGGGTTTCTGGTCATGCCCTACATTGCGGCAGACCCTGTTCTGGCGAAACGGCTTGAGGAGGTTGGCTGCGCATCAGTGATGCCGCTCGGCTCCGCCATAGGAAGCGGCCAGGGGCTTGCCACCTCCGAGATGCTCAATATCATCATTCGTGAAAGCGGGATTCCGGTTATTGTCGATGCAGGACTCCGCTCCCCTTCCGAAGCAGCCCACGCAATGGAAATGGGATGCGAAGCCGTACTGGTCAACAGTGCCGTGGCGGTTGCTGGCAATCCGCCCGCAATGGCAGAGGCTTTCGCTGAAGCTGTTGTGGCAGGAAGAAAGGCATTCAGGTCAGGACTCATGCAAAAAAGCGGCTCAGCAATAGCCACAAGCCCACTCACCTCTTTTCTGGGAACACTGTGATGAGAGTATCACCCGAATGGCTCACGGACAACCGTGATACGGCAGCACTGGCCGCCATGCTGGCACCTGACTCGTTATTCTCCCTTGAAACACTGGCCGCAGAATCAAGAGCAATCACCCTGCGCCGCTTCGGGCAGACGATGACGCTCTACGCTCCGCTCTACCTCTCAAACTACTGCTCAAGCGGCTGCGCCTACTGCGGCTTTGCCTCCGACCGCACAACACCGCGCCACCGCCTTGAGCCCGACGACATACGACAAGAGCTGAATGCCATGAAAAAAATCGGCATCAGCGACATTCTTTTGCTCACCGGTGAACGCACCGCCGCCGCGGACTTTGAGTACCTCCAGCAAAGTGTTGCCATCGCGGCGCAAGAGATGCAGCGTGTTTCGGTTGAGGCCTTTCCCATGAGCGTCAGCGAATATCGAAAGCTGGCCGACTGCGGCTGCACCGGCATCACCATCTACCAGGAGACCTATAATCGCCAGCGATACAAAACACTGCACCGCTGGGGCCCCAAAAAAGATTTTATTGACCGCCTTGAAACACCGGCACGGGCACTTGAAGGAGGAATAAAAACGGTCGGACTTGGCGTACTGCTTGGCCTCTCCGATCCGGTTGAAGACGCGCTGAGCCTCTACCGCCATCTCCGCCACCTCGGACACACCTACTGGCGGGCGGGCATGTCCGTCTCTTTCCCGCGCATGAGACCGCAAACCGGCGGGTATGAGCCTCCCTTCCCTGTCGACCATCACCTGCTCGCCCGCATGATTTTTGCTTTCCGCATTTCGCTGCCCGATACAGAGCTGGTCCTTTCAACAAGAGAAAGCGCCGCTTTCCGAGACGGTATGGCAGGACTCGGAATCACCAGAATGAGCATCGAAAGCCGTACCACCGTCGGTGGCTACCATGACCCTGGCAACCAGGAAAAAGGGCAGTTTGACATCTGTGATGACCGCACCGCCAAAGAGTTTTGCACCGCCCTGCGCACAAAAAACATTGAGCCGGTCTTTAAAAACTGGGAACCTGCCTACAACGGCCCAGTTTCTCCAAACAGTTCTCCAGCAATACCGGAAACGCAACCATGCCACTGACCGACAAGCAACGCGAACGATACGCCCGACACCTCTCCTTGCAGGAGATCGGTGAAAAAGGACAAGAACAACTGCTCAAATCAAAGGTTCTGGTCATCGGCACTGGAGGGCTCGGCTCCCCTGCCGCTTTCTACCTTGCGGCGGCAGGCATCGGAACCATCGGACTCATGGATGGGGACACGGTCGATCTGAGCAACCTCCAGCGCCAGACACTCCACACCACCGCCTCAATAGGAACCTTCAAGGTCACCTCCGCCGAACAACGTCTCCGTGACCTCAATCCCGACATCACACCCAAGCTCTACCCTTTCCGGTTCACTGCAGACAACGCTGTGGAGATTCTTGCCCTGTACGATTTCGTGATCGACGCGACAGACAACTTCGACGCAAAATTCCTGATAGCCAGAGCCTGCCACAACGCCGGCAAAGCCTACTCCCACGCAGGCATCAGAGAGTTCTACGGCCAAACCATGACCGTCCATCCCGGCACAACCGCCTGCTATCACTGCCTTTTCCATGAAGAGGGAATTCCGGTTGCAGGCATCCCAAAGGGTCCTGTCGGAGCCCTTCCGGGCATTATCGGCTCCATCCAGGCCACTGAAGCCATAAAGCATCTCCTTTCCATAGGCACACCACTCATCAACGCACTGCTGACCTGCGACGCACTCACCATGACCATACGCAAAGTGCCTCTCAAACGCAACCCGCACTGTCCCCTTTGCGGAGTGGCGTAACCTCCCGTGCATGCTTTTTTACAGGCAGCAAGCTTTTTTCACCACTTTTCCCCTTATATTCCTACCGTAAACAGATTACATCATCATCGACACTTAACAGGAGAACACCCGCATGAACAGTGCCATAGCCGAAGCAATCAACCTGAACTCCATGCCCGTTGCGATAGTAGCCACTGATACCTTTCCTGAAGAGGCCCTCCAGTTCAAGGAAGGCGCTTTCGGCTGTGTCATCGCTTTTCTGAAGAGCGCCACCAAGGGAAAAACAGCGGTATTCAGCCGAAAAACCTTCGGATGTCCCGGCGGCGGTGTGGGGCTCGGCTTTGGCGACTGTTATGAACCGTTCCCTGGAGGCATTGAGTATTTCCTCTCAACCGGCAACAGTGAGTTTTGCCAAACAGACATTGGCAGAGTCGTTGCCTCCAGAATGCCCGACCTTGAAGAGGGTGAGCGCTATTTCAAAACCCCTGAAATAGCAAAACACTTCATTGACACCCTGCCGATAACCGACATCCCTGAGGCGTATCTTGTCTTCAAGCCATTACAGGAGGTTACTGCGCATGAAGTGCCGAAAACCGTGGTTTTTCTGGTCAACCCCGACCAGCTTTCCGCACTGGTCGTTCTGGCAAACTACGGCCGCATGAGCAACGATAACGTCATCATCCCCTTTGCCGCTGCATGCCACACCATAGGCATCATCCCCTTCCAAGAGGCTTCATCCGATACTCCGAAAGCGGTCATCGGCCTCACCGACATTACCATTCGCAACACCTTCATGAAAGACCAGCTCTCCTTTGCCATGCCTTACCAGATGTTTCTGGAGATGGAATCGAACGTTGCCGGAAGTTTTCTTGAAAAGCGCCACTGGCAAAGCCTGCTCAAACGAAACCAGGCAGAATAGCAGCGCCCGAATCCAGCGGAACAAACCAGAAGGGATAGAGACAATTGTCTGAATCTGTTATTGTAACCGAAACATCAAGGTATGCACAGCAAAAAAACATGCCATGAAAACAATACAAATATTCCTCGCCTCATCGAATGAGCTGAAAAGCGATCGTGAACTCTTTGAAATTGAGGACAACGGGCAATCTCGACAAGGCTTTGGCTTTCTTTGAGGAACGATCCCGATTGGGAAAAGAACTCTATGAGGACTACCCCCAAAATGTCTCCTTCAAAAATGGACTCGCTATCTCTTATGCAAATTTGGGGATTTTCAACAGGGACAAACGGGGTGACAAAACAGCAGCACGCAGCTATTTTGAACAGGCAAAAGCATTGTGGGAAGAACTGGTCAAACGCTATCCCGCTTATGCCGAATTTCAAAAAAACTGGTCATCAATAAATCAGGTTTTGGAGGCGCTGTAAGAAAAGAGAAACATACAAGCACTCCACTGATGTTGACTTGGTGTCTCACCATGCGTCACGATAGAGCAAATTGCCGTACAGGAGCACACGGGCTGACACCTGACAAAGGTATTGCTCGGCAAAAGGCACCGGTTCCATTTGCAGGTGGCACAGTCCATGGGGGGGCTGAGCAAGAGTGAAAATTGGAGAGATGCCCTGAGGTATCAGGATACCGTTGCCGTTGTGGGATAACCAAAAACACTCTTTTTGGAAGATGCTTTTTTTTGATTACGTTAAAGTAACGTCTTTGAACAAAGCTCTTCGACCCTCATGCAGCTTCAGAACACGGGTTGGGCACTGAACGAGGGTACTCTATTTTCTCGTCTGCATCCTGTTGTCAACAATTAAGCACTGCCTTGATCCATGCATCAAGAAATCATTCCGGTTGTTTTATCGTTTACGCTTTATGCGTTCTATGTCTTACTGCCAATGATACCGGCGGTTGTCATCTACAAAATGTTTCCTGATACAAAGGTGTCGGCAAATGGTATTCTGGGACAACTGAATTTCAAAACCACAGGTGCATTTGCAGCATACGTGGTCACGGTCTTTATAGGTTTTTTTCTTGTTCAAAGCACGAATCGGCTGATATTCCAGATGAGTAAGCCTGCATGGACGTTAAACACGAAAGTAAAATTGCTGAACTACGATGGAAGCCCGTATAGAGACAAAAACCTGCTTGAGACCATGGTTGTTTCCATTCAGCCGGAAATACAGAGAGTCAGTGGAGATGATGCCACGATCAGTATTCCTTACAGTAAAGAGCAATGGCAAATGACATCACTGAAATTTGACATACCACATTTTGGCTATACAACTGTGAAGGTCAATGAGATCACGCAACATGCCACCATAGATGATTTAGGCTTGATTGTGACGTTACATGATCCTGTCACGATAACAGCCGACAAACAGGTAACAAATGATTATCAGGCAAACTATGCCAATACGCTGACTCCTGACAGCACCAGTGTCCAAAAACATAACCAATAAGAATGGAGGTCATGAGCATGCTGTTAAAAAAATATAGAATGCTTCTTCTTTTTCTTCTTGTTCTTGCAATCCCATCTCTTGCCGATGCCGCAAATTTGAGAGGCCGGATTGATGCGGCCAATAGATTTTCGCGTGTACCTTATCCATTGGGGCGCGCCGTTGTTGATTTATGCTTTGGCAGAAACAAAACCAGATACATCACCGGACCAGACGGCATGTACTATTTTGGAAATATTTTTCCGGGCCGATATGTTCTGGAAATTAATGGGCGGCTGCGCTACCCCATTACCGTAGGGAATCAGCCGTATCAAGATTTGCCTCCCATTGTCCTTCGGTACTAACAATTGATCAATTTCAACAACACGACATCCTGGAGGGAAGTATGGCAAAATTTTATGATGCTCATTTCCACATGATGAATCTCAATCATCCTGATTTTTCTGTCTTTATAACCCGGGCATTAAAAGAACTCAGCTTCATTGACAGGATCAAAATGAGTATAGCGGCATTTCCTGTTGTTGGACCTGCCATTATATCGTTGTTGAATCTTGAAAAAAGACCGTTGAATCTGTTGGGTATCATGGAAACAGAAATCGGAGATGGCTTTGTTCAGATAGAAGAGGATCTCTCTAAAAATGTTCAATGGGGCAATGGGCCACTCTTGTTCGATCAACAGACGAGGATACAGTATGACAAGATTGTGCTGACTCCACTCATGATGGATTTTGGGCTTAAAGGGTATAATGAGTCTCAACAATTGTATCAAGTACGCTGGAAACCCATTGTTTCACAGATTCTGGATATATGCCTTGGGATAAAGCACTACTATCAGTATCGAGATCACTATCCTCTTGATGGTGAACAGAAAACACCCGCACTGTTTGAGATATACCCTTTCCTGGGAATCAATACCAAAAATTATTACATGGAGAAGGGCCCCGATAATGATGGCAGATCAGTCAGCCTGGAAAAACTTTTAGAGAAATATTTCAGCGGATTTGCCGGCGATACGGCTCAAACACGGTACAGCAAGCTCGCTGCCCGTAACTGGCGAAACTTTACGGGTGACATTGAGACTATTCAGCCTTACGATTTTATAGGGATAAAGCTCTATCCTCCTTTGGGATATAATCCCTGGCCTACAGAGAGCTGGGAACAATATGCCTCTCATGAAATGGATAAAGTGAATTATTTCTATAGCTTTTGCGAAACAAACAATATTCCTGTCACGAGTCATTGCAGTCCCGGCGGATTTATTGTGGATGATAAATACATAGAACTGGCCAATCCGAATAAATGGATCAATGTTCTTAAACAATACCCTGAACTGAGACTCAACCTCGCCCATTTTGGAGGGGTTCAGAGCAACGAATGGCGCAAGGCAATAGCAAAGCTGATTCTCGAAAACAAGCATGTTTATACTGATATTGCCTATCGGGGTGTCGATAAAAATTCTTATATGGAATTAGGTAATTTTCTGAAAGGCTATACCAGCCAAGACAGGGAGAGGTTACTGAAGCATATCATTTTTGGCTCGGATTTCATGATTAACCTGATGAATATCGATTCGTATGGAAATTATATGAAATACTTTGCCGAGACACCTGCCTTGACGCTGCAGGAGAAAGATTTGATGTGCAGCAAGAATACTGAAGCTTTTCTTTTTCTAAACCCAGAGTTGCAATAAGCATCTTGTTCGGTAACCCTTAGCCCAAGCCCCTTCCCGCACAGGGAGATTGCCTTTGAGGAAGCCATAGAACAATCGCTGCTGCTGCATGGCGGGTATTGCAAGGGCAATACGGCCGGGTATAACAATTCTGGTGTTACTGGTGGCGGAAAAGTACAAGATCGGCTTTGGCAAGCCACTGCTTCATACAACCATGTATGTCGAAAAGCGGTTCTCGGGCATTCGGGCGGTTGCAGACCCCTGTAGCGCCTGAACCGTATGTGTGCAGGAAAGGAGAAGACCGTTTTGCTTGATTTTGCCAACAAGCCGGAGGAAATTCACCAACAGCAAGGGGCGAAAAGTGCGACCCGCAGCAACTGAACGAACCTGCGCACACGCTTGACGAGTGGAAAATGTACGATTCCAGCAAAAAAAAATACGCCAGTCTGCGGAAGCCAATACCCGTTCAAACTTTGGACGCGTCCATAACCAGCATTTTGACGACATTCTTGTTGAGCGCATAACTGGCAACAAATCACTCCACAGCCGCATCATGAACGATGCGTCATTCAAAACCTGTATCGTCAAAAACCTCATGACCAAAGTTTTTGGGCAGATCAATGCTGAAAACATTCACTCACAATTCTGATCAGCTGAGTATCGTGGATTCATCAGGCTTTGGACGCACAACAACGAGAGAGCATGCCATGAGTTCCCTGTGCTGATCTGGATATGGATTTTCAGGAGAACGATGTCACCCTGTTGAAAGCTGCACAGAGAAAACCTTCTTGCCATATCAGGATAAATGCCTGATTCCTGTATTATTTTCCTGAAATCTTTCGAAATAACCCTTTCTATGTTTTATACTTCATCTTTATTTGACGTTTATACACGTTGTACTGAAAAGAGAGCGGATTAATCAACAAATAACCCTGGCCTTGACTATTTCATTGACCATCTTTTTGAAAGATAAGCACGCCACACCATGATGCAGCAGTATAGCAGCAGTTCCTATCTTTTCGGGGGAAATGCCCCCTATATTGAAGATCTTTATGAAGCCTATCTCGACAACCCTGGCTCTGTTTCTGAAAACTGGCGGACCTATTTTGATGCCATGCAGAATATGCCCGGAGCAAACGGGACCGATACACGCGATATTGCACACTCACCCATCCAGGCCTCGTTTGCTGAAAGAGCTCGACTTGGCCCAATCTGCCGTGTGATAGCAAATCCCGATGCCGAACTCGGACGCAAACGGGTTTCGGTCCAGAAACTGATCGCCGCCCACCGCAACATCGGTTCGCGCTGGGCGGATCTTGATCCATTGAAACGTCAGGAACGACCTTCATTGCCTGATCTTGAGCCCTCTTTTTACGGATTTACGGATACCGACATGGATATTGTTTTTAACACAAGCAATACCTATTTCGGCAAGGAGAGTATGCCGCTGCGTGAGCTGCTGCAAAATCTGCGCGAGACCTACTGCGGTACTCTCAGCATTGAGTTCATGTACATCACTGACCAGACTGAAAAACGGTGGTGGCAGGCAAAGTTTGAAACGATCCGCGCGAAACCGGATTTCAGCGCGGAGAAGAAAAAACACATTCTTGAACGTCTTACTGCGGCTGAAGGATTTGAGCGCTATCTGCATACCCGCTTTATCGGTCAGAAGCGTTTCTCTCTTGAGGGCGGTGAAAGCTTTATTGCTTCCATGGATGAACTGATTCAGCGTGCAGGAAAAGCGGGGGTACAGGAGATCGTGATCGGCATGGCACACAGGGGCCGATTGAATGTGCTGGTCAATATCATGGGAAAAAATCCTCTTGACCTTTTTGCGGAATTTGAGGGCAAACATGCGGATGATCTTCCGTCGGGGGATGTAAAATATCACCAGGGATTTACCAGTGACCTTGCCACTCCAGGCGGACCGATCAACCTCTCTCTTGCGTTCAACCCTTCACATCTTGAAATCGTCAATCCGGTTGTTGAGGGAGCCGTCAAAGCCCGGCAGGTACGCCGTGGAGACAGGGATGGTTCACAGGTGCTGCCCGTGCTGGTTCACGGCGACGCGGCGTTTTCAGGGCAGGGAGTTATCATGGAAACCCTGAATCTTGCACTGACAAGGGGGTACGGCACAGGCGGCACTGTCCACATTGTCATCAACAACCAGATCGGGTTCACCACCTCTGACCCGCGAGACACCCGTTCAACAACCTACTGCACTGATGTTGTCAAGATGATTGAAGCTCCGGTGCTTCATGTCAATGGCGACGATCCTGAATCGGTTGTACTGGCAACACAGATGGCGCTTGATTACCGGCAGGCCTTCAAACGCGATGTTGTGATCGATATTATCTGTTTCCGCAAGCTCGGCCACAATGAGCAGGATACTCCGGCCATGACCCAGCCACTGATGTACAAGAAAATAGACAAGCACCCCGGCACACGGAAACTCTTTGCGGAAAGGCTGGAATCGCAGGGAGTCATTGACAAGGAGTATGCCACGACGCTCAGCAAACAGTTCCGCAAAGATCTTGATGAAGGGAAATACACTGCCAATCCGGTACTGGTCAATAAAACTATTTTTACTGCTGAACCGGCGGCTGGACGCAATGAATCCACCGAAACCGGCATTCCTCTTGCCGAGCTCAAACGGCTTTCGGAGATGATTACCAAAATTCCTGATGGGTTCAAGCTTCATCCGCTGGTTGAAAAAGTTGTCACTGATCGTGCCCGCATGGGCCGTGGAGAACACCCTCTTGATTGGGGAATGGGAGAGCATCTCGCTTTTGCTTCACTGGTTGCGGGAGGATACCCTGTACGTATTACTGGCCAGGACAGTGGCAGGGCAACATTTTCACACCGCCATTCCGTCTTGCACGACCAGAACCGAGAAAAATGGAACTCCGGCACGTACATACCTCTGCAAAATGTCGCCGACAACCAGGCGGCTTTCACCGTCATTGATTCTGTCCTTTCCGAAGAGGCTGTGCTTGGTTTTGAATACGGCTACTCCATCTCTGCACCTGACACACTGGTGATCTGGGAAGCACAGTTTGGCGACTTTGCCAATGGGGCACAAGTCTTGATTGATCAGTTCATCACCTCTGGGGAGGTGAAATGGGGGCTTGTATCCGGCCTTACCCTCATGCTGCCCCACGGCTATGAAGGACAGGGACCGGAACACTCTTCAGCCCGACCGGAGCGTTTCTTGCAGCTTTGTGCTGAAAACAACATCCAGGTTTGTCAACCGAGCAATCCTGCGCAGATTTTCCACCTGCTTCGTCGTCAGATGACTACAATGATCCGTAAACCGCTGGTGATTCTTACCCCAAAATCACTGCTTCGCAACAAAGAGGCTGTCTCTTCACTTGCCGATCTCTCCACTGGAAATTTCCAGAACATTATCAGAGACACCACAGCCAATCCCGAAAAAGTAAAGCGACTTATTGCCTGCTCCGGCAAGGTTTATTACGATCTCATCAACAGGCGGCGTGAAAACACGGCGGAAGATGTCAGCATTATCCGCATCGAACAGCTCTACCCTTTCCCGCTTGAGGAATTCAGCGCCGAACTGATACGCTACCCTGAACTCAAGGATATCGTCTGGTGCCAGGATGAACCGAAAAATCAGGGGTATTGGCGTTTTCTCCAGCACTATATCATGAAAGCCATGACACCTGGCCAACAGTTCGGTTATGCGGGACGGCTTGCCTCAGCCTCTACGGCATGCGGTTACGCCGCGACACATGCTATCCAGCAAAAGGCATTGCTGGATCAGGCATTCGGTGAATTCAGCGTTTTTTTCAATAAATAATATCCAAGAATGGCAATCATTGACGTCACCATATCCCAGTTATCGGAATCCGTTGCCGAAGCCACACTGTTGAACTGGAAGAAATCACCAGGAGATGTTGTTGCTGAAGATGAAATTCTCTTTGAAATCGAAACCGACAAAGTTGTCTTTGATGTTCCTTCACCCTCAGCCGGCACTTTGTTTGAAATTCTTGTTGGTGACGGGGGAACAGTAGTTGCCGATCAGGTTCTGGCTCGCATCGACAGTGAAGGCAAGCCTGCAACACTCTCTCCTGAGCGAAAAGAGAACAACCCTCCCCCACAACCGGAAGTACAAAAATCTGAAAACGGGATTGCCATGCCTGCTGCAGCAAAGCTGCTGGCTGAAACGGGACTGAGCCTGTCACAGATCGAGGGAACCGGTAGAGATGGACGAGTTACCAAGGGCGATGTCCTGAACGCCATTGCCGCTGGTGCTGAACCGGCAGTTCCACCAAAACCTTCCGCAGCAAAACTCAAGCCGGTGGAGGCTCACCTTGAACCTCCCTTGATGACAGACCGCCCGGAACAGCGGGTACCGATGACCCGCCTCAGGGCCCGCATCGCCGAAAGGCTTCTCCAGTCTCAGGCCACCAATGCCATTCTTACAACGTTCAATGAGGTAAACATGCAGGCGGTCATTGATCTGCGCAATCGTTACAAGGAAACCTTTGAAAAAGAGCATGGTGTCAAGCTTGGTTTCATGTCATTTTTTGTCAAGGCGGCTGTACATGCCTTGCGCAAATATCCTGTACTCAACGCTTCTGTTGACGGCAAGGAGATCGTCTATCACGGGTATTTCGATATAGGCATTGCCGTCAGTTCGCCAAGAGGCCTTGTTGTTCCAATCCTGCGCAATGTCGACCAGATGACCATTGCCGACATTGAGCGTAAAATTGCGGACTATTCCACCAAGGCAAAAGTGGGAAGCCTCTCTCTTGAAGAGCTGTCAGGAGGCACCTTTTCGGTTTCCAACGGGGGTGTTTTCGGTTCCATGCTTTCAACACCGATCATCAACCCGCCACAATCAGCAATTCTTGGCATCCATGCCACCAAAGAGAGACCGATTGTGGAAAACGGGCAGATCGTCATACGTCCAATGAATTACTTTGCCATGTCATACGACCATCGAATCATCGATGGCAAGGAGGCTGTACTTGGTCTTGCAACAATCAAGGATGCACTGGAAGATCCGGCGCGTCTCTTACTTGACCTTTAAGAAAGGAAACATATCATGAGCAAACAATTTGACGTTCTTGTTATCGGAGCTGGACCCGGCGGGTATATCGCCGCAATCCGTGCCGCTCAGCTTGGTTTTTCCGTTGCCTGCTGCGAGTTCAGTGCCTACGACGATCCTGCCGGAGAGCCCAGGCTTGGCGGTACCTGCCTCAACGCGGGGTGTATCCCCCTGAAAGCGCTTGTCGCATCCTCGGAAGTATTTGAAAAAGTTTCTCATCACCTTGACGACCACGGCATCAGGGTCAGTGAAGCAAGCATTGATGTGACAAAAATGCAGCAACGCAAGGAGGGTATTGTCACCAAGATGACGGCAGGGGTACAGTTCCTCTTTCGCAAAAACAAGATTACCCTTCTCAAAGGACGAGGCTCTTTTGCCGGAAGAGACGATGCTGGTTACCGGGTCATTATCAGCGGAAAAGAGGAAGAGGAGGTACTGGCTCAAAAAGTAATTGTTGCCACTGGTTCAAAAGCGCGTCATATCCCCAACATTCAGGTTGATAATATGACGATTTGTGATAATGAAGGGGCACTGAAATTCACCGAAGCGCCAAAAAAACTTGGTGTCATTGGTGCAGGCGTCATAGGCCTTGAAGTGGGTTCTGTCTGGCGCAGGCTCGGCGCTGAGGTTACCATTCTTGAAGTCATGCCCTCGTTTCTTGCCGCCGCTGATGAAAGTGTTTCAAGGGAAGCTTCAAAGCTTTTTTTAAAGCAGGGGCTGCATATCAAGCTCGGAGTCAGGATCAACCAGGCCAAACACATCGAACATGGCGTCAGCATTGCCTATACTGATGACCAAGGCTCTGAACACACTCTCGAATGTGACAAATTGATTGTGTCTGTTGGTCGTGTTCCCAATACCGAGAAGCTTAACCTTGAGGCTATTGGCCTCCAGACCGATGAACGGGGTTTTATTCCTGTCAACAACCATTGCGAGACAGCATCTCCCGGTGTCTACGCTATCGGTGACGTGGTACGCGGACCCATGCTGGCACACAAGGCAGAGGATGAGGGGGTCCTGGTAGCCGAACAGCTCGCTGGACAAAAACCACACATTGACTACAACAGCATGCCCTGGGTTATCTATACCACTCCTGAAATTGCGTGGGTAGGAAAAACCGAACAACAGCTCCGTTCTGAAGGCTCCGACTATAAAACCGGACAGTTTCCTTTTGCTGCCAACGGACGGGCACTGGGCCTTGGTGATGCTGAAGGATTTATCAAAATGCTTGCTGATGCAAAAACTGATGAAATTCTCGGCGTCCACATTATCGGAGCCAATGCTTCAGACCTTATTGCTGAGGCTGCGCTTGCCATGGAATTCCGTGCATCATCAGAAGACGTCGCCAGAACCTGCCATCCTCATCCAAGCCTTTCAGAAGTCATGCGCGAAGCCGCCCTTGCTCTTGAAAAACGGGCGTTGAATATATGATGTTCAGCAGATCCGCGGCAACTGTTCGCCAAGCGGAAGATCAATAATCCTCCGAGTGCCGAGAGCTGTCCGCATGACAACCATTCCGGGATGCTCGTCAACAACCGATCCAATGATGACGGCATCTCGGCCAAGATCGAAGGAACGCATCACGTCGAGAACCAACCCTGCATCTGCAGCAGCAACAGCGAGCACAAGCTTGCCCTCGTTGGCAACGTGAAGGGAATCAATACCGAGCAGTTCGCAGGCACCTCGCACATCAGGCTTTACAGGAATCGTTGTTTCGTTGATCTCAATACCAACAGAAGATGAGACCGCCAGTTCGTTCAGGGTTGCTGCAACACCTCCCCTTGTCGGATCACGCATGGCATGGATGGCGGGCACGGCATCAAGAATCGCGGCAATCATGCCATTGAGTGCCGCACAGTCGCTTGTTATGCGTGACTGAAAGGAGAGACCTTCGCGCGATGTCATGATGGCCATTCCATGATCGCCCACTGTGCCTGAAAGAATAATGCTGTCGCCTGATTGAAGGTTACGACAGGAGAGGTTAATCCCCTCTCTGAGGACACCAATGCCTGATGTATTGATAAAAATCCGGTCGCACTGCCCTTTACCAACAACTTTGGTATCCCCAGTCACAATCATCACCCCTGCGGAACGCGCGGCTTCGGCCATGCTCATGACAATCTTTTGAAGTTCGGCCAGTGAAAACCCCTCTTCAAGCACAAACCCCACGCTGAGGTACATCGGCTTTGCTCCGCCTACGGCAAGGTCATTGACCGTACCGTTGACAGCAAGTTCTCCAATGTTGCCGCCCGGAAAAAAAACAGGACTTACCACGTAGGTGTCAGTGGTAAACGCGGTTTGTCCTGGTGGCAAGTCAATCTTTGCCTGATCGTCAAGCACATCAAGAAAAACATTATGAAGGTGTGGCATAAAAACCCGCTGCATAAGTGCCTGCGATAACCGTCCTCCGGCACCATGGGCCATCTGGATGGTTTCATGCTGCATAATTGGCGTCGGGCAAAGGGGGGGCATCATCATGAGGTATCAAAGAGTTCGGTGATAATTATAATAGGCCGCGCAGGCGCCTTCGGAAGAGACCATAGTTGCTCCCAGAGGGTGCTCTGGCGTACACTCTCTGGCAAAGGCAGCGCAGGCGTCGGGCTTCAGTATCCCCTGGAGAACACTGCCACTCATGCAGAGTGGTGATTCTTCTGTACAAATATGGGCAACATTGAACTTTTTTTCAGCATCATATTGGACATATATCTTTCTGAGCCCAAGACCGCTGGCGGGAATACGGCCGATCCCTCGCCACTGGCGGTCGGTCACCTCAAAAACTTTCGTGATAATCTCCTGTGCTGCAAGGTTCCCTTCACGGCTCACAACCCTTCCATACCGGTTCACTACCTCTGCGCGCTCTGTTTCAAGCAGCTCAACGGTTTTAAGGATTCCTGCCAGCAGATCAACCGGTTCAAAACCGGTAGGTACAATCGGGACATGAAACTCACGTGCTACCGGCTCGTACTCTTCATAACCCATGACAGCACAGACATGACCTGCGGCAAGAAAACCTTGAACCCGATTGCTGGAGGATGAGAGAATAGCACGCATGGCTGGCGGTACCATAACCTGGCTCACCAGAACACTGAAATTTTCAATTTTTTCACGCGCAGCCTGATAGACCGCCATAGCATTGGCTGGAGCTGTAGTTTCGAAGCCGACAGCAAAAAAAACCACCTCTTTTGATGGATTGTCACGAGCAATCTGCAGAGCATCAAGCGGCGAAAAAACTATCCGGACATCACCACCTTCACTGCGCACCATAAAGAGATCTTTTGAACTGCCCGGAACACGCAGCATATCACCAAAACTGGTAAAAATAACCTCTTTTCTTGCGGCAATAACCAGTGCCCGTTCAATTGACTCAAGCGGTGTTACACAAACCGGACAGCCTGGACCATGCACTAACTCTATGGCATCCGGCAGCAATTGATCAATGCCGTTGCGGATAATCGAATGGGTCTGCCCACCACAGATTTCCATGATAGTCCAGTGGCGAGTAACCGTTCTCCTGATCTCATCAAGAAGACCTTTGGCAAGTTGTGGATCGCGATATTCGTCGATGTATTTCATTGAGACCATCCTTCTAAAGCAATTCAGACAAGGGAAGCTCTTCATCTGTCTGAAACGCCCCACTGTCGAAAAGTTCCTGCCAGAGTTTCAGACTTTCGGCAGCTTCTTCGCTGTCGATAATTTTAAGGGCAAACCCAGCATGGACAATGGTATATTGGCCAACCTGAATGTCAGGGACATATTCAAGGCAGGCCCTCGTTTTTGAACCGTTCACGTCAATGGTGCCCATTTTCAGGCCGTTTTCATCGAAGAGTTCAAGCAGTTTTCCAGGTATGGCAAGACACATGGTTCGTGTTTAGTGAAAAAATGAACAGAGAGATACATGAGAGCAAAAATTTTCAGGGTAAATACTGACCCTTCAGGTAGTGGCGACCGATAATGGCCTGGCCCAGGGAGATGGATCCGTCGTTTGGAGGTAACAGTGCATGGGTCAGCACCTTGTACCCTTTGGTTTGAAATTCATGACACAAGGCTTCAAAAAGAAGCTCATTCTGTAAAACCCCGCCACTGAGTGCTACGGTTTTGATGCCTGTTGTCTGAGATGCTTTTTCGACAATATCCTGAAAACAGTTTACCAACGTGCGATGAAAGCGGCGGCTGATGTCACTGACTGACATTCCTTTTTGCAACGCAGCAACAACATCTTGAATAATTGGGGATATCAGCATGATCCAACGGCCTTTTTCTTCCTGAAGAGCGTATCGAAATGACTTATTGCCGATAGTTCCGCCTGCGGCATGCATCAGTATAATGGCGGCCTCACCTTCATAAGTGACCTCCCCTCGCAGATTGCAGATGGCGGCAACAGCATCGAACAACCTTCCACAGCTTGATGTTTCAATCATATTCACCTGCTTGTCGAGAAGTTCAAGTACCATTTGAATGTTATGCTCTTTCATAAACGGCAGGTACGGCAAGTCAGGACAACTTTTATAAAGATAGGCAAGAGCTGCACGCCAGGGCTGTGTCACTGCAACATCTCCACCAGGCAATGACATGGATTCAAACGAGGCAAACCGTTCAACTCCTGCGGCATCACCAATGAGCACCTCTCCCCCCCAGATTGTTCCATCTTTTCCATAGCCTGTGCCATCAAGCACAAGCCCGATTGCTGCTCCCTCCTCTTTGTTTTCAGCAAGACATGCAGCAAGATGAGCATGATGGTGCTGCACGCCAAGCAGAGGTATTGCTTGATGCTCTGCCCATTGCGTCGTCATATACCCGGGATGCAGATCGTGTACGACAAGCTCGGGTGTTACCTGAAAAAGACGCTGCAAGTGAGCAACTGTTTGCTGAAAATGGCTATAGGCCTCAAAGTTTTTCATGTCACCGATATGCTGGCTGACCAGTGCATGAGAGCCTTTCAACAACGTAACCGTATTTTTAAACTCACCTCCTATACCAAGAACAGTGGCGCCTCCTTCGCGGAGGTAGACAGGCGCGGGAATATATCCACGGCTTCGCCTGAGCTGCCGGAGCTTTCCCGAAAGATAGATAGTTACCGAATCGTCACATTTCAAATAGATTGGACGATCATGAACCAAAAAAGCGTCAGCAATACCCTTGAGCCGCATGAGGGCTTCATCATTTTCATTGACAATTGGCTCCTCACTGAAATTCGCACTGGTCATGACCAAAACATCGGGGCCCTCATTGAGGAGCAGGGTGTGCAGTGGTGTGTAAGGCAGCATAACGCCAAGCCGGTTATTATCCGGCGCTATAGAAGGCGCAAGTGTACAGCTCTTGTTTTTTTTCAAAAGCACAATAGGTGCTTCCGCAATGTTCAGCGCATCACATTCACCCGCACTCACTTCACAGAAACTGCGCACAAGCGACATGTCACGCATCATCACTGCAAAAGGTTTTGCTTCACGACCTTTCAGCGTTCTCAGCCGCCGTACCGCCTCCTCATTGCGGGCATCAACAGCAAAATGAAAACCACCCAGTCCTTTTAAGGCAACAATCAAACCCTTTCTCAGAAAAGCCGAACTCTCTGCAAGAGCATCCCCTGGAAGCGGCATGCCAAAAGCATCAAGAAGAGAGAGTGTTGGCCCGCACAATGAACAGGCATTTGGCTGCGCGTGAAACCGACGGTCAAAGGGATCATGATACTCCTTTTCACACTCTGGGCACATGGTGAACCCTTGCATTGAGGTAAAAGGACGATCATAGGGAAGACCTCCAACAATGGTATAGCGGGGCCCGCAATTGGTGCAATTGATGAATGGGTAACGAAAACGACGGTTTGCAGAATCCAGAAGTTCACGGCGGCAATCACTGCACAAAGCAATATCCGGCGGAATAAGTGTCTCAACCTCAGCACCACCAATACTCGAAGCCCCAATGACAAAACCTGTTTCTGCAACACAATCAAGAGCACTTTCCTCGACTGCTTCGATGTGCGCAAGCGGGGGATGGTCGCTCTGCAAAGCACAACAAAACTTCTCAAGAGAAACAGGCAAACCCTGAACCTCAATCAAAACGCCAGATGCGGTGTTGCGGATAAATCCTGTCAGGGCATGCCCAACGGCAGTACGGTAGACAAATGGCCGAAATCCAACCCCCTGCACTATCCCGTTGACCAGCAGGCGTCGCCGTGTTTCACCCTGAACGCTCAATGGTGTGCCAATCTTTTTTCGAGCCACTCCTGCCATGCAGCAAGTCCTTCTCCCGTTTTTGCCGATACTTCAAACCATTCAAGCTCACGATTAACCCGCATGGCATATTCTCTGCACTTCCCTGCATCAAACTCCACATAGGGCAGAAGGTCAATTTTATTGAGAATGCAGAGATTGGCTTCATGAAACATTGTCGGATACTTCAGCGGCTTGTCTTCGCCCTCAGTCACACTGATAATGACCACTTTCAAGGCTTCACCAAGGTCAAAGAGTGCCGGGCAGACAAGGTTTCCAACATTTTCGATACAGAGTAACGAATTATCCTGCAGATCCAGTTCTTTAACAGCGCGGTTAACCATCAGAGCATCAAGATGACATCCTGAACCGGTATTGATTTGGATCACTGGCACACCAAGAGCATGAATGCGGTCGGCATCATTGGTTGTCTGCTGGTCACCCTCGATAACCGCAACAGGAAAAAGCGGTTGCAGGGATGGAATGATTTTTTCCAGCAACGATGTTTTTCCAGATCCTGGAGAGCTTAGAAAATTCAGAGCAAAAATGTTCCTTGCCTCAAAATATCCACGGTTTCTTTCGGCCAGAAGATTGTTTTTCTGGAGAACATCCTGTTCGAGAACGACTTGTCGGCTTGTTCCCTTATGGTGGTCATGATTGTGCCCATGCGTATGATGTTCTTCATGGTTATGAGCAAATATGGTATCACTGACGTGAACATGATTATTGTTCTGGCCAGGTTTGCGGAGCACCGCACCGCCATCAGGCGAACAACCGCAGGTATCGCACATTTTGTTACTCTCCCTCTTCTTCTATGGTCATTGATTGAATCACAAATTCCTTACCAGAGACAATGTTTACAAAAAACGAACGGCATGCCGGACACTCAGCATAATAAAAGGCGACAGGAAACTTCAAGCCGCACTCTCCACACTGGGCAACCCCTTCGGACTCCTCTATAGCAAGAACCGCCTCTTCAGCCATTGTTCCTTTTGCTGCGGCTGAAAAACAGAATGCCAGCGACTCAGGTTCAATTCCTGCAAGTTTTCCAATCAGCAGATCAATTCCTGAAATTTTTCCAGCACCCTCTTCTCGTGCCTTTGCCTCAACAGCATCAATAATTGCAAGGGCAATACTCATTTCGTGCATAAGGCAGGATCTGGAGAGAATGTGCTTCATTTAAAATACTACAGCGAATATAAGTATATTCTTCCTGAGTCAACTGTCTCTCATGTCAACAGAAGAGATAGAATCCTGGCAAGTAGCTTTTGATTACGATTTTTTTGTACCTTTAAAAAATTTCTTTATGAAAAGCCACTTCATAACATGTCGGATTTGAAGCACCTTACTGGATTATGGAACGTTCAGGCCTGCGACATTAGGAAACTCCTCGATATGGCCGAAGACTTTAAAAAAGGGCTGCTCACCAGAAATCCTGTTTTTGAACCAGCTCTCTCTCATAAACGCATTGCATTGATCTTTTTTGAAAATTCAACCCGCACCCGATTATCCTTTGAAATAGCAGCACGCCACCTCGGAGCCGGAACATTGAATTTCAATGCTTCTTCAAGCAGCATCAGCAAGGGAGAAACCCTGAGTGACACCATCAAAAATCTGGAAGCCATGCAGGTGGATGCTTTTGTCCTGCGCCACCCCTCATCAGGAGCTGCAGAGTTCATCACCAATATCACCTCAAAAAACGTCATCAATGCGGGTGATGGATCGCATGAGCACCCGACACAGGCTCTGCTCGACATGTTTACTCTTCGCGAATATTTCGGCACTCTTGACGGGCTTAAAATCATTATTATCGGCGATGTGCTGCACAGCAGGGTTGCACGTTCCAATATCTATGGTCTCCTTACTGCCGGTGCAGAGGTTGGTATCTGCTGCCCTCTAACCCTTATTCCTCCCGATGCCGCCAAACTTGGTGTCTCCCTTTTTACGAACCTCGATAAAGCCATAGCATGGGCAGACACAGCTATCGTGCTTCGTCTTCAGCTTGAACGTGCAACCGGTGGATACCTTCCTTCTCTTGAAGAATATTCAGTTCATTACGGCCTTACCGATGAACGACTTGAACGGATACAAAAACATCTTCTGGTACTTCATCCTGGACCAATAAACAGGGAAATCGAAATATCAAACAACGTCGCAGACCGAATACAGCCCCCGGGCTATTCGAAAAGCATGCTGCTTGAACAGGTAACCAATGGCGTGGCAATCCGTATGGCGGTGCTGACCACTCTTCTTGCCCAATAAAAAAGCTCTGCATATTCGATAATAACTATTTATTAACCATTTTTCAGAACAACGACTAACACCTTATTTCTTTGCCATGAACAACATGTACCGCCTCTGCAGAACCGCTTTCATCCTGACAGCACTGCTCTTCATTTCACTGAAAAACACCTCGGCCGATCCAGTGCTGAAACCTACCCTCAAAACAATCTTTACACCTCTTCTGGCTGACCCCATGGAACCTCAGGTTTCCATCATGCCGTGGGTTAATAAGCGTTTTCTTAATCTTGATATAGGCACATCAGCCGATCTCTACCAGAGCAACAGCAAAAACTTTGCGATCGGCGTTGATTTTGGAACGTGGTCACTTTTGCGGGAAAGTGACAATTTTAAATTTCCGGTTGATGCTGTTGATTATCTCTTCGGTATCAATACCAGTTGGAAAGAAAAGATCAGCGGCTCAACACTGTTTGATGAATTCAGTGGAAGAGTACGGCTCAGCCACATTTCGGCGCATTTCGAAGATGGCCACTATGAACCAGATGGAAGCGGATGGATCCCTGAACCCGGCGGACCGAATATTCCCTTCACCTACAGTCGGGAATTCCTTGACTTCGTTTTGGCACTGAGCTCGCCGGCACACCGAATCTACGCCGGTTACCAGTACATCTACCACACCCTTCCGGATGGTATCAATCACAACTCTTTCCATGCCGGTGCTGAGTTCACCACTCCTTGCAACACCTACCTTGCCGCGGATGTAAAACTGCTGCCGGTATGGCAGTCATCACTTCAGGAAACAAGAGGATATAGGGGAACATGGAACCTTCAGGCAGGCATGCGCCTCAACGCTTTAGGGCTGGAGAAGGTCAGGGTGGCATGCAACTATTTTTCAGGAATGAGTTTACAGGGAATGTACTTCTATCACCCCGAAAGCTACACAACATTAGGAGTTATTATTGATATCTAAAAAAATGGATTGAACAAATCGGCCAAGAGGTTGCCTGGAGAAACCGAATATTATTGTGTTGAATCGAAAAACTCAGGAAGAGCATTCTGAAACATTTCTGGTTGTCGGGCAAGAATGTAGTCAGCAAGAAAAGGAGGATAAAGGTTATAGTGATCAAGATCAGCAAGAGCAATCCATTTCACCTGAAGAATCATCTGCCCATCATCAGGATATTCAGGATCTTTCCCCGTTATCATCTCTCCTCCAATGACGGTGCAAAAAAATCCAAGTGACACCGAGTGATGAAGGGCTCCTTGCTCAAGCATACCTGGAGAGGGGTACAGCAGTTCCTTGATAAACAGCAGGGTACCTACTTTGCATGCAAGGCCAGTCTCTTCCATCATTTCTCGCCTCACTGCCTCTTCAAGAGTTTCGCCCCGTTCAACAGCACCGCCCGGAAGAATCCAGTAGCTTTCGGGAAGGCGCGGATCTTCAGGCGCAAAACTTTTGTGCTCAATCAGCAAGACCTTCCCCTCCCTGATACATAACGCGCTAACCCGAAGCCTGACTTGTGACATGTAAAAATTTCTTTACGTTAAAAACAAGTATTCCAAGAAAGTTTCCGTCCCCAAAACACTTTAAAAAAATCAGCACCGCATGAAAAAAGATTCAATTTGTTGAAATGTATTTTAATATTTCTTATATTTCGTCGTCTTATACATAAGGACTTTACTGAGTTAGCATGTATATACCACTTTTTCCTGAAGTGTCAGTGGTAGTTATAAGACAAAGGCTTGTTGTTCATGTATCGAAACAGGTGCTTTCATGAATATTTTGAATATTTTTATTTATTAACTCAAACAACTTACGGAGAAAAAAAATGAAAAAACTGCTCTCCCTTGCTGCAATGTTTGCAGCACTGTCGTACACATCACCGGCGTTTGCCGACACAAACATCAACATTTACGGAACTCTTGATGCTGCTGTCGGCAATGTGGCACACTCATTGAGCGTTGACCCTCAATTGGCTGCATCAGTTAACCCCGTCAACGTACCATCCAAGGGATTAGTAGGTCCATCTTCAGCCGCAGGATTGTTTAACGGTGGCATTTCAGACTCTCGCATTGGTGTGACCGGCAACACCGATGTTGGCGACGGCTTGAATGTGAAAGTATTCTTTACTCTTGAAGAGGGGTTCAACCTGCCCACAGGTAGAGCCAACAATTCTGCCGCCACTTTGGCAAGTAACGCTGGAACCCCCACCACAGCCTACACCCCAGGCGGCTCGCTTGATGGGCAACTGTTCAATCGCCAGGCCATTGTCGGAGTCTCCAATGGTGATTGGGGCTCTCTTGCCATTGGCCGGAACATTACACCAATTTCTGACATCTGCGTAGCATACGATCCTGTTCAGGATGCTCAATTGTTCTCACCGTTGGGCTTTTCAGGCACCTTCGGCGGCGGCGGCGGCGCAACCGAAGATGCCCGCGTTGACAACAGCTTGAAGTACTTCAACAAAATCGGTTCTTTTAATTTCGGCGCACTGTACAAGTTTGGAGGAACCGCCGGAGAAGCTGCAGCAAAATCTGCCTATACTGTGAATGCTGGCTATGAAACGGGTAATTTTGGCATCCAAGCCGCCTACCAGGCATTTAACGATGCCATAACCGGTTCACTTGACACGACGGCCGGCGATGTTAATAAAGTTGCTGTAACAAATGAAAACACCAGAGCCTGGATGGTTGCAGCCAAATATAAAATCTGTGCTGCCACACTGAAGGTCGGGTATGAGCAATATACCATCAGTGCTCCCTCTGACAACTTGACACTAACGCAAATTGGTAATTATTATGGACAATCCATTGTTTTGCCAGCTAGTGGTAATGTGAATTTTTCTTCTGCGAGTCAGACGACTCACATCGTGTTTGGTGGTGGTGACTATGATTTCACCAAGAAGTTCAATGTAGCGGCAGGCATCTATGATATCAGTCCACAACGTTCCTCTGATGGAGGACAGAAAAGCGAAAATCTGATCTACCTGTCTTTGCTTGCTGATTACCATTTCACCAAATCTTTTGATACGTATGCGGGTGTGATGTATGCCTCCTTCTCTGGCTCTCAATATCCTGACACAGGAACTACCCTGAACAAAAGCTATTACCAGAGCAACTGCATTACCGCAGTTGGCATGCGCTACAAGTTTTAACCTGGTGTAGGTATAGCTGGTTTCCAAAGCCATCCCGAAACATTCGGGGTGGCTTTTGGTATTAACACCAATCGGTCAGCATCAAGCTCTTTTCCTCACAAAACCCATAACACCATCAATTTCCAAACGACATCTCAGGCATCGTCAACAAGTAACAGATGCAGCAGCTTTTTCTTGCTTTTGTTCGTCATAACTTTTTTATAGCCGCCCAAACCGGATTGACAAGAAAAATTATATGCCACTACCCATAACGGCAATAAAAAACCCATAACAAGGGAGAAAAATCATTTTTCTGTTTTTATTTTTTTGATTAAATAACTATATAGTATGTCTTATTCTTCTATAAAACCACCTAACGAAACAGCCACATGAAAAAACTGCTATCCCTAGCGGCACTGTTTGCAGCACTGTCGTACACATCACCAGCGTTTGCTGATTGGAACATTAGCGGTGACGCATCTTTCCGCATGCAAGACTGGATTACTGGTAATCAGTCAAAAGATAATGTGGATTGGCAGTACCGCCTTAACCTGAAAGCTGCTGCCGACCTTGGGGAAGGTTATTTCGTCAAAGCGTTAGTCACGAATGAAGAAACTAAAAATGGCGGCTGGCAAACGGTCAATTATGGCAATAGCGAAGTGTATAATCTTGAATTGTCGCAGTTCTATATTGGACACAACTGTGATTCCTGCCACTTCATGATTGGTCGCTTACCGCTCAACACCGCCAGTAACCCTGTCTTTGATCTTACCCTCTATCCTACCCAGCCGTTGAACACTCCGGTTGCTCTCCTCAATCTCGACCGTGCATACGGCGCCAACATCGGAGGCAAAGTTGGCCCTGGTGAGCTTAATGGAACCGTGGTCGTGCTTGACAACCATGTAGCAGGCAACACGGTACAAAGTGGTGATGGCCTTATGAATGACGGCTATGCGTTTAAAGCGACCTACAAGTTCAACATCGGAAACGTTACTGTTGACCCGCAGGTGCTTACGGTTCTGACAGAATCAGATGTATGGTCTCAGCAACAGTCACCTGATACATTTAATGGTGCCAAAAGTTCAATAGTCCAGGGCAATAGCGCTACTCCTATCCATTTTGGCTTCAGGCCCTTTTCCTATGGCACGAATGTTGTCATTCCTGCCGGCGCAGTAAAATTCACAGCCAGTGGATTCCTTACCAGAGGCAGTGGCACAACACCGAACAACAGCGTTTATGGCCCCTATGGAGGCAGCAACATTGATTATTTTGGCGATCTCTTCAGAATCAAGGCAGAGTCCGGCCCTTTCACGGTATGGTATGACCACAACAGCACAACCGACAAATCAAGCGGCACTGCCCAGGTCTACACCAATAACTTTTTCTATACACAGTACAAGATCAATCTCTATAAGTCTTCAAAAGGGAACTTCACCCTTATGCCAACCCTGCGTTATCTTTCTGCAAAGCAGACCAGTGCTACCGTACCTGTAGGAGACACCACTCTTTTGCTTCCAGAACTCTGGGCAACCGTCTCCTTCTAAATCAGCAGTACATCTCAATAAAAAAACCGCAATTTCATGCGGTTTTTTTATTGAGTGCCATTCCCCAGAAATAAACAATCGTTAATTTTATAAAAATTAGTGATTGTTGTAGAAAAAAGCGGATTTTTATATTATTTTTTGTGTTATGCCGGTGCTTTTTTGGTAGACATTATTGCCTTTAAATAACAGTTGTTACACGACACAGCTTAACCATAGAAACGAAAGCGATTTGTCACAATACGAAAAGGCTTTTTTATTTTAATATATTTTCACCAGACAGACATTGTCCTTCTGGTATCAAGTACACGTAAGCTATTGTCAAAAGTAGCTGCCGGTTTTTCTGGTTGAAATATCTTTGCACAGCCCACTTGCACGACGCGGTTTTCAGTCAAGCAGGTGTACCTGTTCTTGATGGCTATTTATTGTTCACTAAAACTATTTCAATAATTAACTACAACAGCGGTACTATGATTACCATTAAAAAAATCATTTGTCCGGTTGATTTCTCTGGTTTGTCGCGCAAGGCGTTGCAATACGCAAACGAATTTGCGAGACTCTCCAACGGACAAGTCTTTCTGGTCGGCGTTATTGAGAACGACCCAACAATCACCTATTCACACGGACTTGAAAAGGAGCGTGCTGAGGAAGAACAGAAGCTTATTTCGCTGATTGAAGAGGAAAAGATGGCCGGTATTGTAGCTGATTATGTTATCTATGAAGGATTTGCCGAAGAGTGCATTCTTGACTATGCCAAACGCCAGGCGGCTGATGTCATTATCATGGGCTCACACGGCCGGCGCGGCCTGAAACGCATGATTCTTGGCAGTGTTGCAGAACATGTGATCCGGCGCGCTCCATGTCCGGTACTTGTCGTGAAGGAAAACGAGCACGAGTTTATCCAGTAAGGAATTGCACAGTCAAAGGTTGGCTGGAAAAAGTTCACAACATTTTTATTAACAATCAAAGCAAACTTTTATGGCACAAAATGTCACAAACGTTTCCCAAACCGAAGAGATATCGAGCACCCGACGGGTTATTGCGGCTTCTTCGGTCGGAACGCTCATCGAGTGGTATGACTTTTATATTTTCGGTACTCTTGCGAAAATCATTTCCGAACAGTTTTTTCCAAAAGACAACCCGACAGCAGCATTACTTGCCACACTGGCAACCTTTGCCGCAGGTTTTGTTATCAGACCTTTCGGCGCACTCTTCTTCGGTCGTCTCGGTGACCTTATCGGACGAAAGTACACCTTTCTTGTCACACTGGTAATCATGGGCGGTTCGACGTTTGCCATTGGTCTTGTTCCCGGTTATAAAGCCATCGGATTTTTTGCTCCAGCAATTGTCTTTGCCTTACGGTTACTGCAAGGTCTTGCACTTGGAGGCGAATATGGAGGTGCGGCTACCTATGTTGCCGAACACTCGCCGACAGGACAACGGGGCTTCTGGACCAGCTTTATCCAGACAACAGCAACGTTAGGCCTTTTTCTTGCGCTTGGAGTTATCCTTATTGTCCGCCAGACTCTTTCGGTTCCTGTTTTTGAAGAGTGGGGATGGCGTATTCCGTTCATTGTTTCAGCATTCCTTGTTGGAGTTTCAATCTTCATCCGCATGAAGATGTCGGAATCACCAATGTTTGTAAAAATGAAAAAAGAGGGGAAAACCTCCGCAAATCCACTGGCTGAGAGTTTCAAGAAAAAAGACAACCTGAAAATGGTGCTTATCGCACTGCTTGGCGCAACCGCCGGCCAGGGTGTTGTCTGGTACACGGGCCAGTTTTACGCGCTTTCTTTCCTGCAAAATGCCTGCAACATCGAATTTGAACAGAGCAACACCATCATTTTGATTGCCTTGGTTCTCGGAACACCCTTTTTTGTTATTTTCGGTGCGCTCTCCGACAAAATCGGACGCAAGTACATCATGATGCTAGGTATGCTTATCGCCGTGATTGCATACAGGCCTATCTATACCATGATGTACAACGAAGCTGATCTCAAGCAGAAAACTGAAATCCGTGAAAAGACAAATGTGTCTGAACCGAAAATAGAGGTGAAGGGCACCGATACGGTTACCACAACCGTGACGAAAAAGACGTTTACTGATGGAACAACCTACAAGGAGACAGTCAAGACAACCATCCCACTTGACGAAGCAAAAAAAGCTAAACTTGCGGCTGCAGGCAAACTGAAGCCAGAGACAAAAAAGGCAGTTATTCTTCCTCAGAACCTTTACTACAAAATGATTGCCTTTGTCTTTGTCCAGGTGATTTTTGTCACCATGGTATACGGTCCAATTGCAGCATTCCTTGTTGAGATTTTCCCTACCCGTATCCGCTACACCTCGATGTCGCTGCCTTACCATATCGGCAACGGCGTCTTCGGCGGTCTGGTTCCGCTTATCTCAACCCGTCTTGTTGAAGCTTCCCGTCCGGCGCCTGGTCTTCCACCTGCCGATCCTCTTGCCGGCCTCTGGTATCCCATACTGATTGCCGCTGTCAGCTTTGTTATCGGTACGCTGTACATCTCCAACAAAACCAACAATATGGACGTTGAGTAACCAAGAACCTTTTAATTTTATCCATTATGTCTGCAATAAAAAAAATTGCCGGAATACTGTGGTCACTCATGGGAATAGGAATTGTTCCGCTGGTGATCATGCAAGCCATGAAAGAGATCGCAGCAAAACCAAGCGAAGAAAACTGGATTTTCTGGTCGATCGTGATTGTTGTTCTTATGCCTATTATCTCTTTCAGCCTGATTACGTTCGGGATATTTGCGCTGAAAGGTGAATATGATGTGCTTGAATAGGACACAAGCCTGTCATCCCTGTTCTTTTTTTCAAGGAAAAGCCGCATTATAAAGATGCGGCTTTTCCTTGTTTTGGAAAAACAGCAACCAACCCAATGATAGATGGATACCGAGGATGTGCACGCAAGACCATACTGATAAAAAAAAAGCCCTTGATGAAAAACTTACCACACTGCCCACCTCTCCTGGTGTCTACCAGTTCAGGAACGCCAGCGGTCGGGTAATTTATGTCGGCAAAGCAAAAAACCTTCGCAACAGGGTTCGTTCTTATTTCAGAAATTCGCAGCAGCTCTATGGTAAAACACTGGTACTGGTCACACATATTCAGGATTTTGAGGTCATTATCACCTCTTCTGAGGTTGAAGCCCTGATTCTCGAAAACAATCTGATCAAGGAGTTGAAACCTCGCTACAATGTGAATCTGAAAGATGACAAAAGCTATCCCTACCTGGCCATTACCAATGAACCGTTTCCAAGAATCCTTTTTTCACGTCAACGAAAAAGGGATGGCTCCATCTGGTTTGGCCCCTATACAGAAGCCCGTCAACTCCGCTCAATCATTGATCTTATTGGCTCCATTTTTCCAGTGCGAAGCTGTAAATACCGATTGAGTGCTGAAAATATCGCCGCAAAAAAATACAAGATCTGCCTCGATTATCACATCCATAAATGCAAGGGCCCATGTGAAGGGCTTCAGGCGGAGGAGGATTATCTTCGCATGATTGATGAGATAATCCGGCTACTGAAAGGAAAAACCTCTACCATAATCCGATCACTCACCGAAACAATGCAACTTCTTGCCAAAGAGCTGAAATTTGAGCAGGCAGCGGAGATAAAAGCGCAGCTCGACAGTCTGAAGCGCTATGCTGAACGGCAAAAGGTGGTCGCGGGTGACGGACTTGATCGGGATGTTTTTGCCGTTGCCATCGGAGAGGATGATGGTTGTGGTGTTGTTTTCAAAATACGCGACGGAAAGCTGCTCGGCTCACAGCGTATGTATATGAACAATACATCGGGAGAAAGTGGCGCAAATCTGCAAACAAGAGTGCTTGAAAAATACTATCTCGAAACCCTTGAGCTTATTCCTGATGAAATTTTGCTCCAGGAACCGATTGGCCATGATGAAGAAGAAACTCTGAGAGCCTTTCTATCAGAGAAACAGCAAGATGAACAACAGGAGAAAAAAAATATCCGGTTTCTGGTACCACAGATTGGTGAAAAAGCACATCTGGTAGAGATGTGTCACCAGAATGCCCGACACCATCTGGAGGAGTATCTTATACAGAAACAAAAAAGGGGTGAGGCGGCTCGTGAACAGTACGGACTTACGGCCCTCAAGGAGCTACTCCATCTACCACACTACCCTCAGCGGATTGAGTGTTTTGACAATTCACACCTGCAAGGCACCGATTATGTAAGTTCCATGGTCTGTTTTGAGAAGGGAAAGCAAAAAAAATCCGATTATCGAAAGTTTAAACTGAAAACGTTTGAAGGTTCGAATGACTATGCCGCCATGGAAGAGGTCATCCGGCGTCGTTACAGTGGTTCCCTCTCAACAACGCTTCATTGGCCCGATCTCATTGTGGTCGATGGCGGAAAGGGACAGGTCAACACCGCTTTTCACACACTGAACATGCTTGGACTCTCTATTCCCGTTATCGGTCTGGCAAAACGCATTGAAGAGATCTATACCCCGCAGGCACGAGATCCGTTCAATTTACCCAAAACCTCCCCTGCGCTTAAACTGCTCCAGAACCTTCGGGATGAAGCGCACCGTTTTGCCATTACCTATCATCAAAAACTGAGATCCGAAAGAACACTGCAGACAGAACTTACCACAATTGATGGTGTTGGAGAAAAAACAGCATTCAGGCTGCTTGAACGGTTTGGCTCTCTTGATGGTGTTGCACGCGCCAGCATAGAGGAGCTGACGGCTGCAGCAGGAACAAAAGTTGCAAATGCTGTTTTCCGTTTTTACCGGCAGTGAATCTCCCTTTTGTCACGCAGCCCCACCCTTCCGAATGTTATTTCTTAATAAAATTCTGTTATATTTATAACACGGTATGACCGATGGTATAAAGAAACTTTTTACGATGCCCCTATGAATTTGCCTGATTTTTTCGACGATGATCGTCATAGCCCAACAGGAGCATCAGGGAAAAAACAGCCCGATCTTGATGGTCTTGAGGCTCTGTTTGATTCGGAAGAACTGATAGACCGTATCAACCAATATAATGAAGATGGATTTTTGATTGAAGCTTTGGCTGTTGCCCGTCGTCTTGAAGAGATTGCTCCCTATAACACGGAAACCTGGTTTCTTCTTGGTAACTCCCTGACACTGACCGGCAATTTCGATGGAGCACTGGATGCGTTTCAGAAAGCTGTTCTCCTCAGTCCATCGGATAGCGAAATGCATCTTAATCTTGCACTAGGCTATTTCAACACCGGCTATTTTGATGAAGCTCTTGCAGAGCTCGACAATGGGATGATTGATCCCTCCATTGAAAGAGAGTACTATTATTACCGAGGTATTATCCTGCAACGACTCGAGCGGTTTGATGATGCCGAATCAAGTTTCGAACACTCTCTGGAACTTGATACAGAGTTTGCCGATGCCTGGTATGAACTTGCCTATTGCAAGGACATCCTTGGAAAACTTGAGGAGAGTACCTCATGCTATCGCAAAACTGTGGATCAGGATCCTTACAATATTAACGCATGGTACAACAATGGCCTTGTGCTGAGCAAAATGAAACGCTATGACGAAGCACTTGAGTGTTACGACATGGCGCTTGCCATTTCAGATGATTTCAGTTCAGCATGGTATAACCGGGCAAACGTCTTGGCCATCACCGGACGTATAGAAGAGGCCACTGAAAGTTATCTGAAAACACTTGAGTATGAACCGGACGATCTCAATGCCCTCTATAACCTTGGAATAGCCTACGAAGAGCTGGAAGAGTACGGTAACGCCATACACTGCTACAGTCGTTGTATCGAGATAACCCCTGAATTTGCCGATGCATGGTTTGCTCTTGCATGTTGCCATGAGGCTCTTGAAGAGTATGAAGAGGCTTACGTTGCAACAAAGGAAGCCCTGAAAGCCACACCTGACAGCATTGAGTTTCTTCTGCTGAAAGCAGAGATTGAATACAATCTCAATTATCTTGCAAACTCCATCAAGACCTACCGGAATATCATAACGCTTGATGCGGAAAATCCGCAGATATGGGTTGATTTTGCCATCGTTCTCAGGGAGGGAGGCATGATCAATGCATCCATTGACGCACTGCAACAATCACTGAAACTTCAGCCACTCTCCGCTGATGCACACTTTGAAATTGCTGCAGCCTATTTTGCTATGGGAGACAAACTCAGCACCCTAAAGGCGCTGAGCAAGGCATTCAAGATTGATCCGGACAAGAAAGAGCTTTTCCAGAGTACTTTTCCGGAACTCTATCAGCAGGATTCCGTCAGAAGGCTGCTCGGTATTTCATGACAAAAGCAACAAAAATCCTTGCTCTTCTCGGGCGGGAAGTTGATTATTCATACTCCCCGCTCATTCATAACACGGCCTGCAGGATACTTGGATTACCTTATCATTACACCGTCTTCAACATTCCCGAGCCAGATCTGATTCAAGACGCCCTTCGCGGCGCAAGAGCACTTGGTATTGCTGGCTTCAATGTTACTATCCCTTACAAGAAAGCGGTTGTTCCTTTCCTTGATGAACTCTCTCTGGAAGCCTCATCCATCAAGGCAGTTAACACCATCGTCAATGAAAAGGGAAAACTCACCGGTCACAACACCGATATCGCTGGTTTTGCCCAACCCCTTCTGCCATACAGGGAGAGTATAACAGGCAAAACGGTCTCTATTTTTGGCTTTGGAGGAGCAGCATTGGCGGCAATCGAAGCGTTCAAGCGGTTTTTTACCCCGAAAGAGATTTTTGTTTATGTTCGTGACCCCGAAAAAGCCTGTTTCCTCCTTGAGGAGTGCGGTTATGACAACGGTACTCCAGTCACTATCATTTCGCAAAAGAGCCTTGAAAAAATCAGGGAGTGTCGAGTTATCGTCAATGCCACTCCAATCGGCACCAAGGATAGAAACGGTGACAACAAAAAAAGTATTATTCCCCTTGACAGAGGGTTGATCGATTCTGGCCAGATAGTGTACGACATGGTCTACAACCCTATTGATACTCCACTATTGCAGGTGGCTCAGCATGCGGGAGCCACAACCATATCGGGTATTGAAATGCTGATCGGCCAAGCTGAACGCTCATTTACCCTGTGGACCAATATGCCTATGCCGGTAACCGCTGTAAAAGAGGCGCTTTTGCAAGAAATTCAACAATAACTGGTTAACTCATGAAATGGTTTTTCTCACTTGTTCTTTTAGTTATTACCACTGATCAGTTGACAAAAAAACTGGCAATCACCTTTCTCAAAGATGCAGCTCAAAATATCGTCATCATTCCCGGTCTTTTGTCGCTCACGTATGCAGAAAACAGAGGAGTCGCCTTTAGTCTTGAATTTGCGCCGCCAATAGTGCTGCTTATTCTTACCGTGCTTATTACAGTACTCGTTCTCCTCTATGTCATCCGCTCAAAAAACCGGACAGCCTTGTTTCTTGTGTCTTTTGCCCTTATTACAGGAGGAGGTATCGGCAACATGATTGACCGGATCATGACCGGCAGGGTTGTTGACTTTATCTATTTCGATATTTACAATGGCTACCTTTTTGGTACCTATCTCTCATTGTGGCCTATTTTCAATATAGCAGACTCCGCTATCACCATCGGAGCGTGTCTGTGTATTATTTTTCATAAAAAACTCTTTCCTGATGAGAGTCAAGCAGTGACAAGCCATGTTCGTTGATACCCATTGCCACCTCTCTTTTCCTGAATTTGACCAGGACCGTGATGAGGTCATAGCTCGGCTTGTGGAAAAACAGATCAGCATCCTTATTGATCCGGGCATTGACATTCCAACAAGTAGAAAATCAATTGAGCTGGCCAGCAACTTCGATTTTATCTACGCAAACGTTGGTCTTCATCCTCATGAAGCCCACCAAAATCCCAACAAAAACGTTTATGACGAATTAGCAGCTCTTGCAACATCACGGAAAGTTGTTGCCATCGGAGAGATTGGACTTGACTATCACTATCCCGACTACAACCAAAAAGCTCAGCATGATACATTTCGCGAAATGCTAAGGATTGCCAAATCCCTTGATCTGCCTGTTGTTATCCATTGTCGCGATGCCTGGAAAGATATGCTGCATATTCTTTCTGAAGAAAACCATTCCACTATGCACGGCGTCATGCATTGCTTTTCAGGCGATACAGCTATTGCTGATGAATGTATCCGAAAAGGCTTCAAGCTCTCTATTTCCGGCTCCATAACCTACAAACGCTCCCTGCTGCCAGAAGTTATCCGACATGTTTCTCTTGATGATGTTCTCACAGAAACCGATGCTCCTTACCTTGCTCCAGTGCCATGGCGGGGAAAACGGAACGAGCCTGCCTTGGTACATATCGTAACGGAGACTATAGCAAACATCAAAGAAATAACCCTGGAAGAGACTGCGGCACATATCACACGAAATACTCTCAAAGTGTTTAACATATCACCTCCATAAAAAGCATCTGAATTCCGCTGGCTGCGGCTCTGTAATTATTTTGAAATTCATACAAACTTGCTTAGGTTGAGGGCCAAACCGCAACAAAAGCAGTAAACCGAAACAAACGTTATGGAACAGAACCCGAAACCATCGACCGAAGAAAATTTTCTCTACATTTTCATAAAATATAAAGTTGCTGTTATCAGCATTCTGGTGGTACTTCTCTCTCTCGGAGCTGGAACGTTCTTCTGGATGCGCCACCAGCAGACGAGTGAACAGGAGGCTGCCCTGCAACTTTCACGGATTGCACCGTTTTTAGACTCGGGAGAGTATGGAATAGCCATTAATGGTGATGGCAAATTGCCTGGATTGAGAAAGATTGCTGACCAATATGCGGGGACATACACCGGTACACCAAGCGGGAATATGGCAAATCTACTGCTTGCCAATACCTACTACCTGATCGGAGATTTTAACAGCGCCCTGAAGGTCTTCAAAACCGTATCAATTGCAAATAACGATCTTGCAGCAGCCGCTTTAGCTGGCGCAGGTGATTGCTATTTCAATAAAAATCAGTTTGGACTGGCCGCAGAAAACTATCAGGCAGCAGCGCAAAAGAGTGACAACACCGTCCTCAAAGCGCAATACCTTGCCCGTGAGGCCAACAGCTACCAGCAGTCAAACCAGCTAAAAAAAGCTGCCGAACTTTATAAAAAAATCATTGCTGACTATCCGACCTCAACAGGAGCTGCCATAGCACAACGATCATTGACCCAGATTTCAGGAAACCTTTACTAAACAACCGTTACCTTAAAATATTTCTCTCATGCCAGAACAGTTTATTATCAAAACAACCCTCGGCGACATTACCATCAGCCTCTACGACGACACCCCACTGCACCGCGATAATTTCATCAAGCTTAGTGGTGAAAATTACTATGACGGTATTCGCTTTCACCGCGTTATTGATGGCTTCATGATCCAGACCGGCGACCCGTTGTCCCGTCATGAAGAAAAGCGTTCACTGCATGGCACCGGTGGGCCATCAACCCGTATCCCTGCGGAAATCAAGCATCCAAACAAAAAAGGAACTCTTGCTGCAGCAAGAGACAATAATCCCCAAAAAGCCTCATCAGGCAGCCAGTTCTATATCAATCATGCCGATAATGCATTTCTCGATGGACAATACACTGTTTTCGGTATCGTGGAATCCGGTATGGAGGTCGTGGAAAAAATCGCGGCAGTCAAGACCGATCCCAATGACAACCCGCTTGACCCGATCATCATAGAGACCATCGTACCTCTGACAAAGTCTTGAGACCGTACCATGGAAAGCATTGCGTCCAATATCGAGGCGATACGTGAACAGATAGCCGCTGCCTGCAGAGAGGCTGGCAGGGATCCGTCAGAAGTTCGTTTAATTGCGGTATCAAAAACCCAGCCTGCTTCATTGGTCAAAGAAGCGTTCGATGCCGGGCAGATTGAGTTCGGTGAAAGCTACGTTCAGGAGTTTCTCGATAAATATGAACATCCCCTGCTTGAACACCTCCCCGTTGAATGGCATTTTATCGGACACCTGCAATCAAACAAGATTCGCTCAATTATCGATAAGGTAAGACTCATTCACGGCATCGATAAATTTTCGACCGCTGAAGAGCTTTCAAAGCGAGCTTTCCAGCACAACCTGCAGGTCGACTATCTTCTTGAGGTTAATACCTCAGGTGAAACATCAAAGTACGGCATGCAGCCTGACGAGATTCTTTCGGAGGCAAAAGCGCTTTTTCATCTCCCGAATATTACCCTTCGCGGCTTGATGACCATAGCATCACCAAACAAAATCATGGCTCGTAAAGAATTCCGGCAGCTTCGAGCCCTGCTTGAATCACTGAAAACAATCGCGCCGGATCCATCGAAACTTACCGAGCTCTCGATGGGCATGAGCGGCGACTTTGAAGAAGCCATTCATGAGGGGGCAACCATGATCCGTATCGGTACGGCAATCTTCGGCTGGCGCTGAAAAGGCTTTCTGGCCCGACAACCATAACTTTTTGTGAAACTTTGTCAACTAACCTGTAAAACAAACCATCATGATTTCACAGCAGGCACAAATTCAGGAAGCAGTCTCCTTTATCAGAAGAAAAACAGGTGTCGATTACTCCGTCGGTATTGTTCTTGGAACGGGCCTTGGAGCTCTTGTCAAGGAGATTGATATAGATTTTTCACTTGACTACAGCGACATTCCGAACTTCCCTGTTTCCACTGTTGAGACTCACCACGGAAAACTGATTTTTGGAACTCTTTCAGGCAAAAATGTCGTGGCCATGCAGGGACGTTTCCACTTCTACGAAGGCTACTCCATGGAAAAGATTGTTTTTCCGATAAGGGTTATGAAGCATCTCGGCGTCAAAACACTCGGCATCACCAACGCCTGCGGCGGCCTGAACCCAGGCTACAGAAAAGGTGATATCATGCTGATTGATGACCATATCAACCTGCTTGGCGGAAATCCGCTTATTGGACCAAACGATCCTGACATAGGACCGCGCTTTCCGGATCTTTGCGCCCCCTACTCTCCCAGGATTCTTGCACTTGCCGAAGAGATAGCACTGAACCAGGGCATCAAGCTGCAGCGCGGTGTTTATGTGGCTCTTTCAGGGCCTTGCCTTGAAACCCGTGCAGAGTACCGCATGTTACGGATACTTGGAGCGGATGTTGTCGGCATGTCAACCGTACCTGAAGTTATCGCCGCGGTGCATCAGGGAACCGAAGTTTTCGGCATGTCCATCATTACCGACGAGTGCTTCCCAGATTGTCTCAAAGCGGTCAGCATCGAAGAGATCATTGAGGTTTCCAACCATGCTGAACCAAAAATGACCTCTATTTTCAAATCCATTGTCGCAAACCTTTAACCTCCTGAAACACGTATGATAGACGCCATATCATTCAAAGACAATACCCTTCATTACCTTGACCAGCGTTATCTCCCGCTCAAGGAGAATTATGTTGCCACAAAGGATTACAAGGAGGCCATTGAGGCCATCAAAACACTGGCTGTACGTGGAGCGCCCTTGATTGGCGTCGCTGCCGCTTATACCATCATCCTCGGTATCAACAGCTTCAAGGGCAGCAAAGAGGAATTCCCTGCTTTTTTCAAGGCGCTTGTTGCTGAAGTTGAAGCTTCACGCCCAACAGCAGTCAACCTCTTTTTTGCCGCAGCACGCCTGAAAAAGATCTATGATGATAATATTGAAAATGACACTCTTGAGACACTCTTTGCCAAAATGAATGCTGCAGCGCGCAAAATTCATGATGATGAAATCGCAAACTGTGACGCCATGTCGCGCCACGGTGTGGATCAGATCAAGAGTGACCTTGCCCATATCCTGAAAACACGAAAGCTGAACGTCCTGACGCACTGCAACACCGGCACTCTTGCCTGCTGCGGCACCGGTTCAGCGCTTGGTGTTATCAGGCTTGCCTGGCAGGAAGGGCTGATTGAACGGGTTATTACCGCAGAGAGCCGACCATTGCTTCAGGGGCTCCGCCTTACGGCATGGGAACTTCAACAGGATGGCATACCGTTTGTCTCTATTTCCGACTCATCCTCGGCATTCCTGATGCAGCGCGGCATGATTGATTTCGGTATTGTCGGCGCTGACAGAATTGCCGCCAACGGCGACACCGCCAACAAGATCGGCACCTGCGCCCATGCCATCAGCTTATACCATCACAAGCTGCCGTTCTACATTGCTGCACCGGTTTCAACCATTGATATCACCATTCCCGACGGCACGTACATCCCGATTGAAGAACGCAACGCCGATGAACTGAGAACCATTTTCGGCACACAGGTGGCCATGCCAAACACGCCGGTGCTCAACTACGCCTTCGACGTCACCCCCGCACAATTCATCAGGGGCATTATCACCGATAAAAAGGCAGTTGTTGGTAATTATGTGAAGGAACTTGCAACGCTTATGGAACAATCATAAAAGCAAATGAACATCATGTCAAACACGCTCACCGGATTTTTGTTCACGGTGAGCGTCTATCAAAAACTCCAGTGACGCTCTTTGGCAGTATACTTTCAGTAACGAGATTAGATATTTCTCGCTATATTCCTTTATAACCAAAAAACGATTCAAAGGAAAGCAAGAGATGAGTGACACAGGCTACAACTACAGGGTAGTTAAGGGTTTTGCATTTTCAGCATTATTCTGGCTGGTTATCGGGCTGGTTGTTGGGCTCTGGATTGCTTTTGAAATGTTTTATCCAGCGCTGAATCTTACCCCCTGGCTCAGCTTTGGACGTCTCCGTGTGGTTCATACCAACGGACTTGGGCTTGGTTTTGGACTCGCGGCTATTTTTGCAACATCCTATTATATGCTGCAACGCCTTACCAGAATACCGCTCCCCTTTCCCCGTCTTGCACAAGCACATCTCTACCTTTTTAATACCACCATAGCGCTGGCAGCCGTGAGCCTGTTTGCAGGAATGAATACCACAAAAGAGTATGCTGAACTTGAGTGGCCTCTGGATATCAGCGTCGTGGTGTTCTGGGTCATGTTTGCCATCAATGTTTTTGGCATTCTTGTCAAGCGCAAGGAACAGCAGATGTACATCTCACTGTGGTACATCATAGCCATGACTGTTGCCATAGCCATACTCTACATTGTCAACAACCTTGAAATTCCCGTTACGCTCTTCAAATCCTACTCTGTCTATATTGGAGCAAACGATGCCAATGTTGAGTGGTGGTACGCCCACAACGTTGTAGGATTTATCTTTACGGTTCCAATCCTTGCAATGTTCTACTATTTTCTTCCAAAATCCAGCGGCCTCCCCATCTACAGCCATCGCCTTTCCATCGTTTCATTCTGGGCACTGAATTTTGCCTATCTCTGGACTGGAGCACACCACCTCATGCTGACTCCCCTGCCGGAATGGATCCAGACTGTTGCGATAGCCTTCAGTATTTTCCTTATTGCCCCATCATGGGGTTCGGTGGTCAATGGCTATTACACCCTCCAGGGAAACTGGGAGCAGATACGCTCCAATTATCTTATCAAATTCTTCATTGCAGGCATTACCTTTTATGGCCTCCAGACCATCCAGGGCCCTCTGCAGGGACTAAGAACCCTTAACGCTTTCTTTCACTATACCGACTGGGTTATCGGGCATGTGCACATGGGAACCATGGGATGGGTAACCATGGTCATCTCAGCATCGTTTTATTACATGATTCCACGCATTACCAACACAGAACTCTACAGTATCAAACTTGCCAACACTCATTTCTGGCTGATTTTGGTTGGACAATTCACCTGGACCATCACCATGTGGGTTTCGGGTATTCAACAAGCCGCCATGTGGAAAGCAACCAACCCGGATGGTTCATTGATGTACAATTTTCTTGATTCCATAGCCTCCCTTTATCCCTATTATCGGCTGCGGTTTGCCGCAGGGGTTGTTTACTTCATCGGTATACTGGTTTTTGTCTGGAATCTGGTCATGACCGTCAGGCAACAACCACACCAGACTGAAGCATAACCGATACATCCACAAACAGGAGCCAAAATCATGGGAATTTCTTCAAAACCGGTTGTTTTTGCTGTTCTTGCAGCTGTTGTTATCATGTTAGGGACGACAGTAACTGTTTTTATTCCTCTGCTAACTCCGTCAACGCAACCAGTCAGCAGATACATAAAACCCTATACTGCGGTAGAGCAGGAGGGGCGCGATATCTATATGCGTGAAGGGTGCAACAACTGCCATACCCAGACCGTACGACCACTGAGAACAGAGGTGCTGCGATATGGTGAATACTCAAAACCGGAAGAATTTGCTTATGACAGACCTTTCCTCTGGGGATCCCGTCGTATAGGGCCAGATTTGAACAGAGTTGGTGGAAAATATCCTGATTCATGGCATTACACACACCTTGAGAGCCCGCAAGGCATGTTTGAAAAATCGAACATGCCACCCTACGGGTGGCTTGCCAAAAACCGGCTTGATACCCAATACTCGCTCAAGAAAACATCCATACTTGGTTATGGTTATTCTGAGCGCGATGTTCAGCAACAGATCGAGCAGTACCGCTCAACAGTGACCGACAAGAACTATGCGTCAAAAGAGAGCCGTGATAAGGTGACACCACCCGAACTGCGCAACGACCTGACCGAGATGGATGCCCTTATTGCCTACTTGCAGAAACTGGGACGAGATGTCAAAAAGATGGAGGCTGCTAAATGAGTTTTTCAGGCTTGGCTTACGTTCTGTTCACCATGCTGCTCGCCATTATTTCCGGCGGAATCATGGTGTATTACTACAATCCGAAGAGAAAACAGAAGATTGAGGAGCCAAAATACAGAATGCTTCATGACGACAAAGAAAAAGAGAATTGACCGCAAAGGAGCTCAACATGCATGATACTGGAGAACCCCAAGAGAGCCATAACAACATCCCCAAAGGATGGCTCCTGTTTTTTGTGGGGGTAATTATTTTTCTGATCGGCTATATCGTTTCTTATACACCAGCCATTTCAGGTTGGTCTTTCTACAAAAAGTTTGAACAGGAGCTGGCCGCTGCCACCAAAGCAGAAAAGCCGAATGCTGTCAAGCACTATTCGGGTGATAAAAATGCCATTATGGAAGGGAAAAAGATCTTTGCTTCAACCTGTGCTCCGTGCCACAATGCTGACGCAACCGGAGGCATCGGTTCAAACCTGACTGCCACAACACTCAAATTTGGATCAGATGAAAAAGATCTTTATGAATCCATCGCCACAGGCCACCCCAACGGAATGCCTTCATTCCTGCCACAGATCGGAACAGATAACATCAGCAAAGTGGTTGCGTATTTGGAAACCCTGAGAAAAAAATAATTTTTGCCAAATCAGGAGCTTGCCATTTTTTGGAAAAAACAGAGAAGAGCCATTGAGACACTGCAAGCCGTCATCCTCACAGGCCTGCCGTTTCTTTCCATCAACGGCCAAAGTGCACTCAGGATTGATATTGGAAAACTTCAGCTCTATTTTTTCGGATCGATTATCAGGATAAGGGAGCTTTATCTCATTCTTGGCGTTACACTGTTTTTCCTGCTGCTTATCTCCTTCGTGACCATCATCTTTGGAAGAATCTGGTGCGGCTGGCTTTGCCCCCAGACTGTTTTGCTCGATCTGAACCACAGCATCACGAAACTGTTTGGCAGGAAACACCAGAAAAAAATTCAGACACTTCTGCTTATCCCCCTCTCTGCTTTAGTGTCAATCACCATAATCTGGTACTTTGTTCCACCTGCTGAAACCCTGAAAACCCTTTTTGTTTCAACCACCATTACCGTTTTTTTTCTTGTTCTCTGGATAGCGGTTTACCTTGAACTGGCACTTCTGGGAAGAAGGTTCTGCACATCGATCTGCCCCTACGCCATGCTGCAGAATATTCTTTTCGACAAGGATACCCTTGTTATCGAGTATGATGTTTCACGGGATGCCACTTGCATGAAGTGCGACGAATGCGTCAGGGTATGCCCTGTCGGCATCGACATCAAACAAGGATTGAACTCAGCCTGCATTGCCTGCGCAGAATGTATTGATGCATGCCGGGTTCTGAGTGAAAAAAAAGGCATGCCCCCTTTCCCGAACTACAGGGGGCGGATAATGCGCCCGAAAACATTCTGGCTCGGAGGCGCAACAGCCATCGCAGCAATTACCCTTTTCCTGTTGCTCTGGCACCGTCCAGCGCTTGACGTTGTTGTCATTCGCGACAATGGAATGCTGCCATTGGGACTGAACCGCTACTCATACACCATCTATAACAATAGCAGCAAACCTCTTGAGCTTGAACTTTCATCTCCCGACAATGTTACTCTTATCGGAGAGCATTTCCTCCATTTGCAGCCATTTTCCACCCTCCACGGCAGTATATTGGTCAAATCAACCAGCAAGCGGGAACATCTCCATCTGAGAATCTCCGGCGACGGGATGTCAATCAGCAGGAAGACCGATTTTCTATGAAGCACTTTTTCTACATCGTCTATCCGATTTTTTTCTTTGCCATGACCTATGGCATCTATGTATCCTACAAGAATGCCGAAGGTCTTGTTGACAACAACTATTACAACAACGGAACACGCTATTTTCAGGAAAAGGCCACTGAAAAGAAAATGGCTCTTGAAATAAGCAGGCCCGATACCCTGAAACAGGGCAGCAATACCATACAGATCAGCGCAAAGAGGCACGGCAAACCGTTTGAACATGCCGTTCTATCCCTCTTTATTGGAAACCTTTCGACAACCGGTTATGACTCCACCATGACCATGCAAGAAGCCTCTCCGGGCATGTACCAGGCATCTGCCACCATCCCTTTTAAAGGCATCTGGTTTGTCAGGATTGATCTCAGGCAACAACAACTCATGACCAGCAGAAAATGGTTTTTCGATGTCAGATAAAAAAGATGGCCGCTCTGATATTTTTTGTATCTGTTCTAAGTACCGGTACGACAATCAGCGCAAACGATAGCAAGCATAATATCACTCAGCTCCCTTGCACCATCATTGCAGGCGGACAAACCATCATGCTTGACATTGATCCAAAGCCGGTAAAAGCAATGAACGAGCTTACCTTCCGAATCACCGTAACACGATGCAATTCACTGCCAAAAACCTTGCGGCTTGATCTTTCAATGCCGGACATGCAGATGGGCAACAATCAGGTCACGCTTGTCAAAAAGAACGGCTGCACGTGGGAAGGGAAGGGTATCATTGTCAAATGCATGAGCGGTGGGACACTCTGGAAAGGAATAATCCTCTCCGATGAGCTGCACCATCCAGCCTTTACCTTCAATGTCAGGAAGTGAGCTATCATCTCCCGAAAGGCTTTGCTGCGACCATTGTCTTCAGGAAACAGGCAGAGCCTCAGCCATCATCGTTGAGATCAACGGAGAGCAGAAGCTGTTCTGCTGCAAGGGGTGTCTTGGAGTTTATGAACTTATCCATAACAACGCTCTCGACGCTTTCTACAGCAAACGCTGCGACTGGCAGCCAGGACCACCTGCAACAGAGGTAAAACTCCAGGCCTCAGCCTTCAACGATACTGTCACCGTCATTGGCAACGAACATCGTCTTGATCTTCTGCTGTCAGGCATCAGGTGCGCCTCTTGCGTCTGGCTTATCGAAAAGCTTCTCATGAAGCTTGACGGTGTGCTGTCTGCAAGGGTCAACTATGCCACACACAAGGCTACCATCACCTGGAGTGCCGCAAAAATCAGCCTCGACACCATCCTGAATACCATCCGATCCATCGGTTACCTTCCCCACCCCTGCCGAGGCATTGACAGCAATGAAGTGTTAGCACAAGAAAAACAAGAGCTCCTCCTGCGGTTCGGCACCGCCGGATTTTTTTCCATGCAGCTTATGCTTTTCACCACTGCCCTTTACGCCGGTTTTTTTGAAGGCATTGAGGAGCGTTACCGGCTCGTTTTCCAGCTCATTTCGTGGGCGATGGCCACTCCAGTGCTCTTCTACTCCGGCTATCCCTTTCTTTCCAATGCTTTTCGCTCACTGAGACGGAGGACACTCAACATGGATGTCCTGGTGGCGCTTGGCTCTCTCTCGGCCTACCTTTACAGCATTGCCATGATCGCCTATGGAGGTGACATTTTTTTCGACACCGCTTCAATGATCATCACCTTCATTCTTCTTGGCAGACTTCTTGAGGCAGGATCACGGCTCAAAGCAGGTAACACCATAGCCAAGCTTGCTGAACTGCAACCGCATGAGGCGTTGCTTATCTCCGAGAGCGGAGAAACAACCATGGTGCCTCTTGAAACAGTGCAAACCGGCGATATGATCGAGATCATTCCGGGCGACAGGATTCCGCTTGACGGCACTGTCATGGACGGAGAAGCCGAAGTCAATGAATCGATGCTGACTGGAGAGTCCAATCCTGTGTTAAAAAGAGAGGGAAGCAACGTTTTTGCTGGAAGTTTTTCGATAAACGGCCGACTAAAAATCAACGTGACCGGCAACGCCAGCAACACACTGCTCTCCAGAATCATCCACACCGTCGAGGAGGCCCAGAGCCGCAAGGCACCTATTCAGGGAATTGCCGACAAAACCGCCGCCTATTTTATCCCGGCAACCACTCTCCTTGCCCTCACCACTTTTCTCTACTGGAAACTTGCCTCCGGACTTACCGTGACAGCCCTGATGAACGCCATATCAGTACTCGTTATCGCCTGCCCCTGTGCACTCGGTCTGGCAACACCGCTGGCCATTCTTGTCGGCACAACGGCTGCCGGCAAAAAAGGAATTCTCATCAAGGGAGGCGATATTTTTGAAACTATCTCAAACATAACAACTGTCGTGCTCGACAAAACAGGTACCATCACCACTGGCAAACCATCAATAACCGACCTTTATGAGTACGGACTCACCACATCCTTCATACAACATGTCGCCTCACTTGAGGCAGCCTCTGAGCACCCCACCGGCCGCGCCATTGTTGCCGCATGGCCTGGAAAACTCTTGACAACAGAACAGTTCAGGGCAATACCGGGGAGAGGGGTTTCTGGAATAATTAAAGGAATCCACTGGCGGGCAGGATCAAGAGCTTTCATGGATCAGGAAGGCATTGTACTCCAGCCAAACCACAAAAGCAGTGCTTCAACACTTGAAGCTCAAGGAAAAACTGTGGTGATGGTCGCATGCGGCAACAAACTTGCCGGAATGATCGGCCTGATTGACGATTTGAGAGACGGCGCCCTGCCACTCATTGCTGGACTCCGGAAAAAAGGGTTTTCACTGAAGATCCTGACCGGCGACAACCGAGGAGTTGCAGCCTATATCGCTGCCAAATGCGGTATCACGGATGTTCAGGCTGAACTCGGACCTCTTGAAAAAGCGGCAGTAATCCGATCGCTGAAACAGAACGGCGAGTGCGTCATGATGGTCGGAGACGGTATCAATGATGCCCCCGCGCTGACCGAAGCTGATATTGGCGTCACCCTCGGCCAGGCATCCGGCATTGCCCTCGAGAGCGCCAGTGTTGCCATCCTGAACAATGACCTCAGACTTATCAACACGCTGACCGAAAGTTCCTCACACTGTTTTTCCATCATCCGCCAGAACCTTGTCTGGGCATTTTCGTATAATCTCATAGCGTTGCCACTTGCCGTGTCGGGTCTCTTGCACCCTATTGTTTCTGCACTGCTGATGGTCATCAGCTCCCTTGTTGTGGTAAGCAACTCCCTGAGATTGAGAACCATTTGACACAACAACCATGAACAGCATTTTTTACCTGATCGGCATCGGTTTTTTTGTCGGCCTCGCTGCATGGAGTCTCTTCATCTGGGCAGTCAAAAGTGGACAGTTCGATGACCCTGAAGCGCCAAAATACCGGATGCTTGACGATGACGACGAGCCTGCAAAACCCGTAAAGCCGACAAAGAAAAAAGGCTCATGACCATCGCTCCCCTCCTTGCCATGCTGCTCTCCGGAATAGTCGGAGGATTCGGCCACTGCATCAGCATGTGCGGTCCTATTGTCGGCGCTTTCACGGTGGGAGAAACACGGAAAGGGGCTCTCCATCACCTGCTCTACAACCTTGGAAGAATAACAACCTATACCATACTTGGAGGTCTTGTTGGCCTTTCAGGCTCATTTCTTGTCCTTGCGGCCTCCATAGAGCACATCCAGAAAGCAGTCATGTTTATTGCCGGTCTCTCCATCATCATGATGGGCCTCGCCACAGCGGAATGGTTGCCATTGCCTCAAAAAAGCAGCAGGTGCAGCACCGGCGGCACACTCATGCAAACGATTATGGCACTTTTCAAGGCGCCCCGTTCCATTGGCACCTATTACCCGATGGGACTTGTTCTTGGTTTTCTTCCCTGCGGCCTCACCTACACCGCTCTGCTTGCCGCCGCACGAGCCGCCATGGTGACACATCACCCTTTTGCGGGAATGATACAGGGAGCCCTCATGATGCTGATCTTCGGCACAGGTACCGCCCCCGCGCTCATTTTGCTTGGAAAAGTGGTGAACACTATCAGCAATAGGACGCGGAGATGGTTTTATCGGGCGGCCAGTGTGATTATGATTGCGGCTGGGGTGTGGTTTGTTGTTTCAGGATGGTGAACAGAGTAACATAACAATAGGAGAATAAAGCCTATTGATACATCAATCAGGAAAAAAGAGTATGCACTGCCTTTGACCGGCCAGTATGGATGAAAGGAATGCCAGAAACAATTACGACCGATGATGGCCATGAATTCATCTATAACGCACTTGACGCAAGGTATACCGGATGATAAAGCTGCTCTTCAATCGTTCTGCGAAACCAAAGGATAACACATCGAAAGCTGTAATAAAAAATAGTGGATAAGTGCCCAAATCAAGCTTATTCATGAGCTGAACCATACCTTATCAAAGAGGTGACGGCGGTGTTGAAGCAATTTTCGATTACATTTAAAGAGAGATTTCCCTTATGAAAACAACCGTTTTCACTTTTCTTTGAACAGCCCCTTTTTTCAGAAGGAGAATAGGTATGAAAAAGAAAAATTTTCTGGTTCGGTTACTCTCTGTATTTACCGTATGCGTATTTCTCAGCTTCTGCGCTTTTGCAGAGGATAGCAGCTCTGGGGCAACAAAGCATGAGCCAATAACAGAGCAGTTGGTAACCATGGTAGAGCATAATGCCGCGCTGAAAAATATGCTCATGCACTCGATTCAAAGAGCATACACCATCAATCCGGATAAGGTAACAAACCCGGTCAGAACGTTAGAAGAATATTATAACTTTATAGATTGGGCCACAAAAGCAATGCCCTGGTCAATCTTGCCGAGCTCGCCTTACTCATCCCTGTATGACCAGATTGACCAGAGCCTGGATTACTTTTATTTTGTTAACGATCAACCCCTTGCGGAATTACAAGGGAAAAAATATTACAACAATTCACTGCAATACCACGAACCATATCGGACATGGTTAATCAATTTCACAAAAGCATGGGGCCTCTATTTAAGCAAAGAGGGGTCATGGAACGATGAGTACTACAAAAAAGCTCTGGACGATGAACGATTTGGACTGAAAAAAGGATGGTATGAGGAGCCATCACAATGGAAAACGTTCAATGACTTTTTTGCAAGGTATCTGAAATCACCAGACCAGCGCCCTATTGCCTTCCAGAATGACCCATCAATCGTATCGGCCCCTGCCGACTCAAAGCCTCAAGGCGTGTGGAACATCGACAAAGACTCCAATATTCAGCATAACAAGGGCGTCACTATCAAATCAACCGTTTTCAAGTCTGTAGCTGCGCTTATCGGTAACGGGAGCGCATACAAGAATGCATTTGCCAATGGAACATTAACACACACCTTTCTTGATGTGGACGATTATCACCGTTATCATTTTCCCGTTGACGGAACAATAAAAGAGGTTCGCCTTATTCCGAGCGATGATGCTGTTGGCGGCATTTTGACATGGGACTCCAAGAGCAGAAAATATGTTCTTGATGCAAATACCCCAGGCTGGCAAACTATTGAGACCCGTGGCTGCGTCATTATTGAAACCAAACAGTATGGCCTGGTGGCATTGCTGCCGATTGGCATGTCGCAGGTGTCCTCCGTTAATTTTGAAAACAGCGTCAAGGTCGGCAATACCGTCAAGAAGGGCGATATGCTGGGCTATTTCCTGTTTGGAGGTTCAGACTTTGTCATGCTGTTTCAGGGCAAGGTTGATTTTACCTTGACAGCCCCACAAGAAAGCAAGGGCAGTTATAAACACATCTTGATGGGTGAAGCATTCGGCAGACTGACACCAAGACAATGATTTATGGCTATGAAAGAAACAATGGAGCTGATATCTTTTTCAGGACAGGGTGAGAAGTCATACCCTTAAAAAAGGAGGTATGAAAAATGACAAAGCCGCTTTAATCAACAATACCCTAACGCTCAAGGGAACTCATTGCCGCGCAAATCCATTTCACATACAAGCCGCACCCATTGCATTAAATCCTTTTATTCTGTACACTACTACGGTTTTTTCAAGAACAGCGAACAACACATGAACCATGAATATTGACCGGCGCCTTTTTCAGCTCCTCAAGGAAGAACGGACGCCCTTTATTGTTTCGATCATATTAGGAATCCTTGCCGCCGGCATGATTGTCGTGCAGGCTTACTACCTCAGCCAGGTTATCGACAGCGCTTTTATCCAGAAAAGCGGCATGGAGAAGCTTTTCCCACTGTTCGCTCTCTTTGCGCTTGTCAGCACGCTGCGCATGGTGTTCAACTGGGCCTCCCATACTGAAGCCAACCGCGGAACACTGATCATCCGTGAAAAAATATTTACGCGTCTCACCAGCACCGTCGCCGCCCTTGGCCCGCTCTATACCAAGTCCGTACAAAGCGGACGGCTCAGCACCACTCTGCTGAAAGGGGTTGAAGCGCTCGATGCCTACTACAGCCAGTACATCCCGCAAATCTTTTTTGCCCTGTTCACCCCGCTCCTGATTGTCAGCGCCATTTTTCCCCGCGACCCAATTTCCGGCGGAATTCTGCTCATCAGCGCCCCCCTCATCCCTTTCTTCATGATTGTGATTGGAAAATCGGCCAGCGCCATGACTGAAAAACAGTGGAAAACCATGAGCCGGATGAGTGGCTACTTCCTCGACGTGCTGCAAGGATTGCCAACACTGAAACTTTTTGCCCAGAGCACAAGGCAGCACAACGCCATTAAAGAGGCCGGCGAAACCTTCCGTCAGGCAACCATGCGCGTCCTGAAAATAGCCTTTCTCTCCTCCCTGACCCTTGAACTGGTCGGTACTATCGGCATCGCGATCATTGCCGTCGGTGTCGGCCTCCGCCTCATGGCCGGACAGCTTACCTTCCAGCACGCATTTTTTGTTCTGCTGCTCACACCGGACTTTTATCTTCCTTTGCGCCAGCTCGGCACCAAATTTCATGCAGGCATGGAAGGCGTCAGCGCCTCAAAAGAGATTTTCGCCATCCTTGACCAGAACCTCCCTGTTTCCGGAGAGCAAGCAGCCTCTCCCGTAAAGGAGATCGCAGGAACAAGGCCCATTCTCTTTAGCGATGTCACCTACACCTATCCCGAAAGTTCGCAGCCTGCGCTTGAAGGCATCAACGCGACCATTCCTGCCGGAAAAACCACCGCCATCATCGGTCCAAGCGGCTCAGGAAAAAGCACGCTGATCAATCTGCTGCTTCGCTTTCAGGAGCCTGGTAAAGGACGCATCACCATCGACGGCAATCCCATCCATGCGATTCCCCTCGAAGAGTGGCACAAACAGATCTCGTGGGTTCCACAACACCCCTACCTCTTCAACGCCACACTGAGAGAGAACATTCTCCTTGCCCGACCAAACGCTTCAGCAGCGGAGATGCAGGCCGCCCTGCACAAAACCGGTCTCACCGCCTTTGTCAGCGCACTGCCCCAGGGACTCGACATCATGATTGGAGAACAGGGAGCACGGCTGAGTGGAGGAGAGGCACAGCGGGTAGCTCTTGCCCGCGCCTTCCTGAAAAACGCTCCTTTGCTGGTGCTCGACGAACCAACGTCACACACTGACCCTGAACTTGAAGCGGTCTTGCGCAGCTCCATCCAGGAGTTGATGAAAGGAAGAACAAGCGTCATCATCGCCCATCGGCTCGAAACCATACGATCCGCCGATCAGATCATCGTCATCAGTCAGGGCAAGATTGCGCAGTGCGGCACACACGACGAACTGCTCGCCGCTGGAGGTTTCTATCACGATTCTCTGCATCTGCAACAGGAGAAACACTCATGAAAACCCTCCTTCGCCTGACAGCACTCGTCAAGCCATATTTCTGGTGGATGGCCCTCGCCGCGCTCATAGGCTTTGCCACGACGGGCAGCGGTATTGGTCTTCTGATGACTTCAGCCTACATCATTGCCAAAGCAGCTCTGCAACCACCGATGGCTACCCTGCAGCTCGGCATTATGGGTGTACGCATCTTCGGCCTTGCCCGAGGCGTGTTCCGCTATGCCGAACGGCTGATTTCCCACAACATCACCTTCAAGATTCTTGCACAACTGCGCCTCTGGTTTTATGATGCCATTGAGCCACTGGCACCGGCACGTCTCATGTACTTTAAAAGCGGCGACCTGTTGCAACGTATTGTCGATGACATCCAGAGCCTTGAAAACATCTACACCAGAGTGCTCGCGCCACCACTCACCGCACTGCTTGTAACGGCGCTGATGTGGTTCCTCCTCGGCATCTATTCCATGCAGGCAGCGCTGCTCATCCTGCTCTTTCATACCCTTGCGGGTATCGGCGTCCCACTCCTCACCAAACAGTTGAGCCGCGGTGTCTCGGTCGGCATCATGAACCATCACGCAGATCAACAGGTTCTTGCGCTTGACTTCTTTCAGGGAATCGGAGAGCTGCAACTCTACGGCAAACTTCCTGCACACCTCGCCGCAATGCAGACTGCCGAAACAAGGAAACTCCAGCTCCAGAGAAAAAACGCCATCATCGAAGGGCTGCACGACTCGCTCACCGGCCTGCTCATGAACGGCGCCCTCATCGCCATTCTCTGGGTACTCATGCCCTCCATCTCCAGCGGCAGCGTCAACGGGATTTCGCTCTCCGTCATCACCCTTGCCGTCATGGCCTCATTTGAGCCGTTTCTGCCACTGCCAGCCACCATCAAACACCTTGAGGCCGACAAACACGCCGGAGACCGTCTCTTTGAAATCCTTGATGCAAAACCGGAAACCGTTGCACCCATCTCTCCGATGCCTTTTCCGACAAATCATGCCATCAAGGTGGAACAACTCAGCTTCACCTACCCGGGCAGCCCGACCAAAGCGCTTGACCGGCTTTCCTTTACTGTTCTTCCCTGCCAGCACATCGCCATTGTCGGGCCAAGCGGCGCAGGAAAATCAACCATAACCTCCCTCTTCATGCGCTTCTGGAACAGCACAGAGGGAGAAATCACTATCGGCGGGCATAACATAAACCTTTTCGATCCCGAAGAGCTCCGACGCCACATCGCCCTTGTTTCACAACGAACCTACCTCTTCGCCGAAACCATCCGCGAAAACCTGACCCTTGCCGCTCCAGAGGCCACCGACAACGAGCTCAAAAAAGCGCTTACCGCTGCCGGACTTGGCGAGTTTACCACAAAACTTGACGAATGGTGCGGCCAGCACGGCATGAAACTCAGCGGAGGAGAGAGACAGCGTATCGCCATCGCCCGTGTTCTGCTGCAGAAAGCGCCTATCATGATTTTTGATGAAGCAACCGCCAACCTTGACGGAGTAACGGAAAAAGAGGTAACGGAAACACTGAACACTATTACAGCAGGAAAAACGCTGATAACGATTACACACCGGTTAAAGACAATGGAGCAGTACGACCGGATTCTTGTGCTTGAGAAGGGAAAGATCGTTGAGCAAGGAAAACACGATGAATTGATGGCTGGCAATGGGCTGTATCGAAGAATGTGGGCGTTACAGCATGTAGTGGAGGTGGTGTAAGCAATTATTCTTACAAAGATTACATCAAATCAGCACAACAAAAATCACATTGATATTGCTTATACTGCTCTTGCAATCGCTTGATTCTCTACAGAACTGACATCAGGAAGGAGACACTTATGGAAACAATTATGGTAACTGGCGCTTCGGGCCATTTGGGACACCTCATTATCAACACACTGTTAAAGACATTGCCTGCATCGCAGATTGTGGCGGGAGCAAGAAAGACCGCCAAAGCAGGTGACCTTGCTGCACGGGGTATTGCTGTACGCGAAGTAAATTATGACCATCCGGAAACGTTAGACAAGGCTTTTTCCGGTATCGACAAGCTGCTTTTGATCTCATCAAATGAGGTTGGAAAGCGTGTCAGCCAGCACAAAGCCGTCATCGAAGCTGCAAAAAAAGCCGGTGTGAAACTGCTCGTTTACACCAGTATGCTCCATGCTGACACATCAATACTGGGAATCACCGAAGAACATCGGCAGACTGAAGCGGCTCTCCGCACATCAGGTCTCCCTTATGTGTTGCTCAGGAATGGCTGGTACACCGAAAATTACCTCGATAGTGTTCCTTCAGCTTTGCAACACGGCGCATTTCTTGGCAGCGCGAAAGAAGGTCGGATTGCATCGGCAACACGTCAAGATTATGCAGATGCAGCTGCAGCGGTCCTTCTGTCGAAGGAGGAACAGGGTGGGAAGATTTATGAATTGGCAGGCGACGAATCATATACATTGGCCGACCTTGCAGCTGAAGTATCTCGCCAAACAGGTAAGGATATTATTTATAAAGATTTACCTGAAAATGACTATCGCGATGTTCTCATCAATGCCGGATTGCCGGAACCATTTGCAGCCATGCTTGCGGAGTCTGACACCGGCGCTTCTCAGGGAGCCCTCTATGACGAAAGTCACCACCTCAGTCGCCTGATAGGACGGCCGACAACTTCACTCAAGGCCGCAGTTGCGGCAATTATAACTAATTGAAAATAAAGAAAAGAAAAAACAAGTTTGTTTGGTCGATATTATAGCTGACTTTTGCACCTGTTTGCTATCGAACAGGTGCACCGGCTACAATGAAATTTCAAGAACTTTTTACCTCGCCTAAAAATTTCATTGTAGCCGGTAGAGCCTGCTTCTGAACCTCTGATATTGCTGTTCAAAACAGTGTCTATCCTTCAAGGCTTGCAGCAATTATATAAAGGATATCTCTCTTTACAACCACATAATAGCGGTTTTAAAAAAGAATATGTTATAGAATCATAGCAAAAAAAGGCAGCCCTCACTCTCATTGGGCTGCCCATTTATTCTTATTTATGCTTGGTTCAGACAGAGAACATTACTGGACAACAAAATGATCTCTTCTGTTCTGAGCCCATGCCTCTTCGTTATGGCCAAGGGCAAATGGTTTTTCCTCGCCATAACTGATCGTTGTCAAACGACCCGAATCAGCACCAAGATTAACGAGATAATCTTTGGCGCTCCGAGCACGACGCTCTCCAAGTGCAAGGTTATACTCGCTTGTACCTCTCTCATCGCAATGACCTTCGATGGTAACTTTCTTCGATGCATTTGCCTGCAACCATTTGGCATTCATGTCGAGCTGTTCGCGTGCATCGGTACGAAGCGCTGATTTGTCAAAATCAAAGAACACATCACCAAGCTGAGGCATAACAACAGCAGGTGCTGGTGCTGGAGGTGGTGGAGCTGCTGCTGGAGCTGTTACGACAGGCTTTTCACTGCTGCAGGCAGCGATAAAAAACAGAGCTGGAAAAATAAGACTCTTCAAAACACGAGTGCTTGTTTTCATGGTTCCCCCTTTTAGTATTGTTTAACAACAAACGAACAAAAAGAATTATTATTGTACTAATAACCATTGGTATAGTATAGTAAAAATACTGCACAGATTCAAATGAAGCTCGATTACCAGCTGAATTGCAAAAACCTATCCAGGAATAAGCATACCTATTGCTGCGGCTCCCATGACAGCCACAGCAAGCCAGCCGAGAATAATGGTTGACCGACTGGCGGTGAAATTGCCCATAACAGACTTTTTTGAAACCAGCATGATGATGACCACCATGAGGGGTACAGCAATAACTCCATTGATGACAGCACTCCAGAATAATGCTTTCATCGGACTGATCGGCGAATACTGGATGAGAAGCCCGAGCAAAACACTGACAGTAATAATACTGTAAAAACCGCGTGCGTCGGCAAATTTGTACTTAAGACCGGAATGCCAGCCCATCGCCTCGGATAGAGCATAGGCCCCAGAACCAGCAAGAACCGGCACACCGATCAAGCCAACACCGAGAATGCCAGTGGCAAACACCAAAAAGGCAAAGTCTCCGGCAAGAGGCCTGAGTGCACTCGCTGCCTGCGCTGCTGTAGTGATGTCCGTCATGCCCGAGACATGCAGCGTTACCGCTGTTGCAAGGATAATGAAATAGGCTGTTATATCAGAATAGAACATCCCAGTCCAGGTATCCCACCGGATTCTGCGGAGTTCTTTGCCGCCAGCGCTTTCATTGAGAAGAAGCGAAAGTTCACCCGACCCTGATTGCATTTCCTCAACCTCTTCAGATGCCTGCCAGAAAAAAAGGTAGGGACTGATTGTAGTGCCAAAAACACCGACAATAACTGCCGCAGCCTCTGCATTTGCCGTGAACTTTGGCCAGATCGTGTATCGCGCCACATCTCCCCACGGGACATGGACCGTAAACAGCACTGCTGCATAGGCCAGCAGTGAAAGCGTCAACCACTTCAGGAAAAAAACGTAACGGTGATAGGGAGCAAACACCTGGAGCAACAACGTTCCACAGGCGAAAAGTGTCGTCATGAGATGCCTTTCAAAACCAGTTATGAGCTCAGCAACCTCTCCCATAGCGGCAACATCGGCAGCAATATTGAGGGTATTGGCGAGCAGCAAAAGCAGGACAACTCCGTGAAGCACGACCGGCGGAAAGGTGGTTTTGATGTTGGCGGCAAGCCCTTTGCCCGTTACCCTGCCGATACGCGCGCACATGGACTGAATCGCTGCCATCAAAGGAAATGCCAGTGGCATTGTCCAAAGCATCTGGAGGCCGAATTGGGCGCCCGCCTGAGAGTAGGTTGCTATACCACTTGGATCGTCGTCTGCGACACCTGTAATAAGCCCAGGCCCAACTCGAGCGAGAGGGTGCTCTTTTAAACGGCCCCAAAAAAAGCGAACAACATTCACGATGATATCCTTTTACCAACCTCAAATGCCTGCGCCAAGAGGGGCCCGACACCATGATATCCTCTTTTCACGGTGTCAAAAATAAGCGGTTTAATCTTCATGATATCAAGACGACCATCATCACCAAAAAAGTCGGTATCGGCCTTGACATCGACAATTTCACCAATAAACTGTGTGTGCAGACCGATTTCAATGACGTGAAGCAGATTGCACTCCAATACCACAGGAAATTCTGCAGCATAAGGGGCATCGACCAGCTCACTTTTGACAGCGGTCAATCCAGCCACGGCAAACTTGTCAACATCACGCCCGGAGGCAATCCCGACGTAATCAGCCTCGGCTATCTTCTCTTCACAGGCAATCCCGACCGTAAACGCTTTCCGCTCAACAAGGCAGCCATAAGTATAGGTCGCCTTGCGCAGTGAGACCGCAACACAGGGCGGCTGTGAACAGCAGAGACCACCCCATGCAACGCTCATAAGATTTGGTTTGCCGTTCTGGTCATACGTTCCAACCATCAATACCGGTGTTGGAAAAAGCAGGGTCTTTGCTCCGACTGATTTTTTCATGATTTTGTCTGTTAAAAACTGGACATGGATTGGTAGCTGATTGATTGAGCCCTTCCTCATCTCCTCCATATCAAATCAATGGAAAAATGCATAAAGAACAAAATGTGATTCGTGAGTATAGCACTTGAAGTCCTTTTGATAAAACGTCCCGGAAACTGACGTCCCATTGTACCTATCGCTCCTTTGATATGGAACGCGACAACAGATGTGCCATTGAACAGCAGTAAAAACTTTCACGACATTGCGAAAAACATTGCAATGACAAAAAGCCTTGGAGAAAGCTGGAGGGAATTGTTCTGAAGAGATGAAAGGCAGTACAGGTCATTTCGCATGTTTTTTTTCTCGTACTACAGAACATGCACTCATGAATCAGCTCCCTCAATGACGGTCAATAACACTAAAACCTTTTTTGATAACGATGGCAATAGGGTTGATGCCCACTCTTCTCGTAATAGTCCTGATGATACTCTTCAGCAGGCCAGAATGTTGACGCTTTTTCAATGCTGGTTACAACATGGTATCCATTGCTCCTCAACTCATCAAGAAGCTTTTCGGCTACCCTCTTTTGTTCTTCATCGGTATAAAAAACAGCCGAACGGTATTGCGTACCACTATCAGGTCCTTGTCGGTTGAGTTGGGTAGGATCATGAATCTCGAAAAACAGCTTTGCAAGTGTTTCATAGCTGACTTGTGCAGGATCAAACTCTACCTCTATCGCTTCGGCATGCCCTGTCGTACCGGTACACACCTGTTTATAGGAAGGATTATCGATCACGCCTCCCGTATACCCCGATGTCACTGAGAGTACACCCTGTATTTTCTTGAAATGGTACTCAACCCCCCAGAAACATCCACCGGCAAAAACTGCCTTTTGCGTCACTCCTGAAGACTTCGTTTCCGGCAGAAAGCTCAGGGAAATTGAATTAACACAGTGCCGAACATTTTTCTCCGTAAACCCTTCTCGAAAAAAAACATGGCCAAGATGAGCACCGCAATTGGCACAAACAATTTCCGTACGCCGTCCATCAGCATCAGGAATCTGTCTGACGGCATACTCAATGGCATCATCAAAGCTTGGCCAGCCTGTCCCTGAATCAAACTTGTCGGAAGAGAGAAAAAGCGGAGCATCACATCGCCGGCAAAGATAGGCTCCCGCCTCTTTGTTCAGGTAATATTTGCCACTTGAAGGCACTTCAGTTCCTTTATACACAATGACCCGCTCTTCTTCGGGTGTCAATTTATTATAACTCATGGCATCCGCTTTTTAGGCATTACTCAACATAACTGGCACCATTATGTGCTTACCTCGGATTCATCCCACCTGTCAGCGCGTTTACCGATGATACAAACCCATTGAACCTGCATCAAAGAGTCAAAACCAAAGCAACACAAGCTAAAAAATGGAAAATCGTTCATTCTACCGAAACAGGAAACAATACACCATCACCATTCGTATAACATTTTTAACGATCTGTTCGTTCTGATGTTCATTCATAAAAACAGTCATTGCGTGTGGAAAATAATGCGGAGGATGGTTGGAAAAATGGCTGTCAAGTCCTATACTATGGGTGCATTTTATGGACAATTAGCTCAGTTGGTTAGAGCGTTCGCTTCACACGCGAAAGGTCATCGGTTCGAGTCCGCTATTGTCCACACCTTCCCCTTCCTGTGTTAGCGATTCCCTACTTGCTTTAAATCATGGTGGTAATGGCATGTTCAAACATTCGCTGATAGAGATGGCCTTCACTATTCAATACTCCGCGATAGAAATGGTACTTCCCCGATTCCAACCTATCGCCACATGCATGGGTAATGAAGTTGTATATGAATGCTTCTGAGCCTTGTAGTCGGCGATGTGCTCATTTGTCCAATGAGATTTCACGATGCCAGAAAGATAATCGAACAATGGATCTGATATTTGTCTAACTTCCTCGGGGACGATTTTCTTGCACTGTTCGATCCTTTCGATCAGCACGCCTACTGTTTCGTCTTTTCGTTTGAAGAAGTTAAACATATCAATCTCCGAGAATGGCGGTCAATGCTGAGGCCGAACGTTCGCCGGTATTTATTAATATTGTTATGCTGGATTAATGAGAGTATTTCTGTATTCTTCTTCACATAATTTCCATATTTTTAAATAATTCTCTAAGGTCGGAAAGCGATCTTTGTGGGCAATGGTTTTGAATGTGTTGCCTTCTTGTTTGCGAACAATATGCTTTTCCAGAATGACATGATAATCATCCCATTGTCTTTCTTTTTTTGGTGTTGGATAGCGACCTCTCCAGACAATGATTTCAGAAAAAAGGTCAAGCGTACATATTTGATTGCTTGTTAATGTGATTCCCGACTTAACGTACAACTCATTTAATCGATGATTTTTATCAAAATGTTTACCTTTAGCCACTGCTACTGCTTTCATGATTAATTCAATCGAAAGACCAGCGTTAAAATAATATGCACTGGCTAAAGAGCTTTCTGCTTTTGCATTTGCATCAAGTAGCTCAGCCGCCATTTTGAATGAGCAAGCCAGCTTGAAAAATCCCTGCGCATCGGAATCTACTTTAGAGAAGGTGAAACCTACTATTTCTCTGACATCTTTGCTGCTGATAGCCAAAAAGGTTCTCCATTTAGATGAGAGGCTTAACAACAATTAAGTTGATGTGCATAAACTGCGGATTTTTGAGTTAAAACCCATATAAGACGCAAAATATAAAAAAACATAATGCGCCGTTAATCTATTAGGTAATAACAAGTTATACTCTATATCGTATTTTCTTTATACTCCTTATGTGAATCGGCATAAAAACGAGCTTTTTAGTGATCTGGTTGACTGACTGGTTATTCGTTATTTATGCTGGCCCTTTTTCTTGTTGACCTTTTTCGCTATGGCTTTGAGCTTCTTGATCTTTGGCTCGTAAATTTCTTCAAGGATGTGCTCGGTTAACTCATATGCATCCATTACATCATCCATCGTTACCTCTCCATGACCATGGATCCCAGCGTTTTCAAGCCATTTAATAGCAATAAGCATGTCTTTAAAAGATCAAGCCTGTCCCTTGTCTCTTTGCTTGATCGATTCAGCAACTCGACATCCTTCTGATTTCTGTCAATGTCTGAATCACAGGCTGCTTTATAATCTTCATAGAAGACATTGTCTGAATATCGTGTCTTGCTGTAAAAATGAACGACGGTGATATACAGTTACAGACAACCACCTTATCAAAAAAACTACCCAGGGAAAAATAAGGGCAAACTTCTGTTTTTTTTCTCTGCGTCGTTTCAAAACTCCTCAATATACAACTCTCCCGGATTGTCCGGATGATGCCTTGTATAGCCGAATTCATGAAGCCATTCCGAAACATTACTCACCATTTCAGGTTTTCCGCTGACAAAAAAGTGCGTTCTTTCAGGATCAGGTGTTATGTTAAACCAGTTTTGCAACGTATCATTGCGCAACAGATCCTCAATAGATAATTGGTAACCATCCCAGCGATCGTCAGGATCGGTCAGTGTCGGCACATAAAAAAAGTTTGCAAAGGTTTTTTCGAGAAAAGTCAATTCACTGTAATAGCCAAGATCCCAGCGGTGAGCCGCACCTTGGATCACCACCATTTTACTTTCCGGCCTCTCAATAATGTGGGAACGCAAAAAACTGATATAGGGAGCAATACCCGTTCCGGTTGCAACCATCACGATATCACTGCCATCAGGTGTTTCATCAAGACGAAAGTGCCCGCTTATTTTTGTGCCCACATACAGCCTGTCCCCAATATTCAGGTTGAACAGCCGGGAGGTTAACTGACCAGACTTGACCTGTGAAATATAAAACTCCATTTGTCGGGTCTCATTCTTGGCGGAAGCGATTGAATAGGGCCTTTGAATAAGTTTTTCTCTTTCAGCAGGCACCACTTCGGGTTCCGAATTGGAAGAGCGCATTTCATAACCATAAAGCCCGAGCAAAATATTCTGTCCAGCTTCAAACTCTTCTCTTGCTTGATCGGTATCGATTCTAAAGATCATGATGTCAGGAGTAATCATGATTTTACCGACAACGGTGGCATTATATAATGGGGTATCCATAAAAACTTTTTTTGTTCTGTGATTACAAAGGCGGCTTCAGAAGAGAGAAAAACACGCCATCTTATTATTATAGAAAGTTATGACAAGAAATACAATCCCTTTTTCAAAAATCTCTTATGCTCTGCATATTCAATACATGTTCCCGCACAACCCCTACCGCCATCCACCTCCAAGTGAACGATAGAGTTCCGCCATGGCGGCAAGGTGTTGACGTCGTATATCAGCAAGAGTGAGTTCTGCAGAGAGCGCATTGTTCTGAACAACAATGACTTCAAGATAGGTAACCATCCCACTCTGAAAAAGCATGCCAACATTTGAGAGTGCTTTGTGCAACGTCGTAACCCGTTCCTCCGCAATAAGTTCCTGGACTTTTATCTTCTCCAGCCGCACAAGTGCATCAGAGACTTCAGACACTGCCTTCAGCACTGATTGCTTGAATTCGAGCTCTGACTGATCCCGCATTATTTTTGACTGCTCATATTTCGCTTTTAACTGGCCACGCTGAAACAGCGGCTGAAGCACTGCCCCTTGCAACAAACCAAACAGTGAACCTGGCGTCCGAAACCACTCGCTGGCAGTGAAGGAATCCAATCCTCCCTGAGCCGTCAGAACAAGCGATGGATACATGGTTGCTTGCGCTTCATCCATATCAGCATTTGCCACCCGAACAGCAAGCTCCGCAGCACGAACGTCTGGACGGTTCTGAAGCATGGCCGAAGGGATCCCCGTGGGAAGATCATCAACGACCTTGGCTGCAATAAAAAGCGACCTGTCTCGATGAATCGCGCCCGGCATCCTCCCGCAAAGAATACTTAATGCATTTTCCTGCACCGCAATATTCTCTTCAATAACAGGAATTGACAACGCTATTGACTGCCTTGACGCTTCCTGCTGCTTTATGGCAAGATCGTTTACCTGACCAGCCGTGTATTGAAACTGGATCATTTTCAGTGTTGTATCGGCAAGAGCAAGATTGTTTTTGGTAATAGCAAGCTGCGCGTCAAGCATAAGGAGATTGTAATAGCCCGTCGACACATCTGCCACCAGTCTGGTCTGTACTGCTTTGGCTGCTTCCTGAGTTTTGAGATATGACGCAAGAGCCGACTTTTTTCTGCTGCGGATTTTTCCCCAGATATCAATTTCCCATGAAGCAGTGACAGAAGCATTATAGTCTTGAACCGTTGTCTTAACCCCGTTATCAGACGGAGAGGTTCGAACATTTTGGAGTACAAGATTAAGACCGGGAAGAGCTGCAAGCTTTGCTGCATGAAGCGTCTGTTGCGCATAATCGATATTTTTCAGTGCCATCTGTAAGTCAATATTATGCACCATCGCCGTATCAATAAGCCTGCGCAATGTCTGATCCGCAAAAAAACGCCGATAAGGAAGTAACGCCATAGCTGTATCTGCGGCAGTCCCAGAAACAGATGATGAAACAGCTCCACGATAACTCGTCGGAAATGCTGCATCCGGCTGCCTTGACTCACTGGAGCCACTGCATGCCGTCATACTGCAGCAGATCAAAAAGAGCAGCCCTACCAGTAAAAAATATGTCGTTCCTCTTCTCATAGCTTAACCGTTCATCCAACGTTACTCATCATGAAAGCTGCCGAGCGCGCTCTTTTTCCTCTTTTACGACCTCTTCAAGAAGTTCCCCCGCTTCAACGATAGGAGAGGCCGGCCCGGTAATGCGCTCCTGCAGGTACTGGAAGGTGACAAAAAGCGGCGGAACAACAAAAATACCAAGCACCATACCGACAAACATTCCGCCAATAGCTGCCGCACCGATGGAATGATTGCCTTGGGCGGCAGGCCCGGTAACAAAAAGAAGTGGAAAAAGGCCTGCAATAAAAGCAAGAGAGGTCATGAGAATAGGCCGTAGCCTCGCCTTGGCGCCATCAATGGCCGCAGCAGCAAGCGAGCTGCCGGCAATCCTCCGCTGCAGGGCAAATTCCACAATAAGAATCGCATTTTTGGCCAACAGGCCGATCAACATGATCACAGCAACCTGGACATAAATATTATTCTCGATGCCCACAAGTTTGATGCCAAAAAAAACACCAAGCAAACCTGTTGGAATGGAGAGCATGACCGCAAATGGCAGTAGATAGCTCTCATAAAGCGCCGCAAGCAGAAAATAGACAAACAAGACCGAGAGCATAAAAATAAACAGCAATCCACCTGTTGATTCAATCTCTTCACGACTCTGGCCCTTCCAGTCATAGGTGTATCCTGTCGGAAGGTTGGCCAATGATACCTCCTCAACAGCTTTAATCGCCTGACCGGTACTGAAGCCGGGTTTGACGACCGCATTGACAGAAATTGCATTAAACAGGTTGAAATGGTCAACCGATTCCGTGCCATAGACTCGTTTCAGGGTGATCACTGACGTCACCGGCACCATATCGCCTCTGGAGTTTTTGACAAAAATACCATTGAGAGAAGAGGGCTCAGCACGATTTGAAGGCTCGGACTGCATCACAACACGGTAATATTTGCCAAAACGGTTGAAATCCGATGCCTGTATACTGCCATAATAGGCTTGCAGAACGGTCATGAGATCTTTTACATCCACCCCAAGCTGGCCAGCCTTGACATTGTCCACTTCAAGCTCATACTGGGGATAGGTTGCCTTAAAGGTAGTAAAGGCAAACCCTATTTCCGGACGTTTCATCAGCTCCCCGATAAATCCCTGCGCTATAGTGCTGAATTTGTCAAGAGTACCACCTGTACGATCCTGCAGCGCAAACTCAAGACCGCCAACAGTACTGAAACCTGGAACCGTAGGCTGTGCAAGAGCAAAAAAAGAGGCTTCCCTGTTGCTCAATTTTCTTGAAATAGAAGCAAGAATCTTTTTGATATCGCCATTATTTCCCCGCTCATGAGTGTCTTTCAACTGAAGAAACAGAAGTCCGGCAGAAGGAGAAGAGCTTCTGGAAAGAATATTGATACCGGCTACCGCTATTACCTTTTTTACTTCAGGCATAGTGCGCAGGGTAACGGAAGCCTTGTCGATAGCAGTCAAAGTACGGGAAAAAGAGGCGCCGGGTGGCAAGGTCGCAGAAACAATCACAAACCCGTTATCCTCATCAGGAATAAAACCGGTCGGCATTATCTTGAACATCCAGAACGAAATCCCGATAATCAGAGCGAGCATGCTGAAAGTAATGCGTTTATTGCGAATCAGGAAAATCAGACTTCCAAGATATTTTCGCTTCAGAGCATCAAACCCCGTATTAAAACCAGCGAAAAAGCGTTGACCAAATCCCCCCGATTTTGTGCCTTTATCATGAAGATTGGTAAGAAAAAGAGCGCAGAGAGCAGGACTCAGCGTCAGCGCATTGACTGCCGAGATCAAAATGGCAATAGCAAGGGTAAAGGCAAACTGCCGGTAAAAAACCCCTGTTGAACCCTGCAGAAAACCTACCGGAAGAAAAACCGATGACATAACAAGCGTAATCGTCACGATAGCTTTCGTGATCTCCCGCATGGCCGAAACCGTGGCAACCTTTGCAGGATAACCTTTCTGCTCCATTTTCGCATGAACCGCCTCAACAACCACAATGGCATCATCAACAACAATACCAATCGCCAGTACCAAGCCAAAAAGGGTCAGAACATTGATTGAAAAGCCGAACAGGTCCATGAAAAAAAAGGTCCCGACTATGGCAACAGGAACGGCAATTGCAGGGATAATGGTAGAACGCAAATCCTGCAAAAAAATGAAAACCACAAGGAAAACCAGAAGAAATGCTTCCAGAAGGGTATGCACGACCTGATCAATCGACTCATCAACAACCTTTTTGGAGCTGAAGGGAATGGAATAGCTTATGCCGGCGGGAAATGACACAGAAGCCCTCTCAAGAACCTTGCGAAGTCCGGTTTCAACCTGGTTGGCATTTGAGCCGGGAGCCTGATAAACCGCAAGCACCACTGCCGCCTCTCCATTGGCCTTGGTATCGACCGTATAACGATAGGAACCAAACTCAACACGGGCGATATCACCCAATTTAAGCAGGGAACCATCGGGATTGGCCCGGACAACAATATTTTCATAATCACCGGGAAAGGGATTCTTCCCCTTGTATTTCATCACGTACTGCATAGACTCGGAACTGTTCTCGCCGAATGACCCTGGAGCAGCCTCCAGATTCTGGCTCTGAATAGCATCCGAAATTTCCTGCGGCGTCACCTTGTAAGCCGCCATCTGCTGCGGCCTGAGCCAGATACGCATGGAATAATCCATATTGCCATACACCGACACCTGACCTACACCGGGAACCCTTGACAAATCGTCAACAATATTGATTTTGGCATAGTTCTGGAGGAAGAGCTGGTCATACCGCTTACTCGCCAGATTGATCAGCATAATCTGGCTGTTTTGCCGCTTGACTGTCGTAACACCTATCTGATTAACCTCTGTCGGCAAACGGCTTGTTGCCTGTGCCACCCTGTTCTGCACATTGACCGCAGCCTGGTCAGGATTTGTCCCCTGCTTGAAAAAGACTGTAATGGAGAGTGACCCGTCATTGGCAGAGGTCGACATCATGTAGGTCATGTCTTCAACCCCGTTAATCGCCTCTTCGAGAGGAGGAGCCACAGAACGACCAACGGTTTCAGCGCTGGCTCCCGGATAACTTGCCGTCACAGAAACACTTGGAGGTGCAATATCAGGAAACCTGGTAATCGACAGCTGGTTCATGCCGACAACGCCGAGAATGACCAGAATCACCGATATAACCGTAGCGAGAACCGGTCTTGAAATAAATCGTTCAAACATGAGGAGTTACGTTTAGCTCACCCGATCGTTGCAGGAAAAATCTCAACCACTTGACCATCATTGACGCGACTCCTTCGCAGCCGGAGAAATGTTCCTGACCGGCGTAATCACAGCACCGTCCTGCAATTTGTCAACGCCAACCGTCACGATGGTGTCACCAGGTTGCAGTCCAGAACTCACGATATAATCGTTGCCACTTTTGGCCTGCACTGCAATAACCTGTTTCTTCACCTTGTTACCCTTGCCAAGCAGAAAAACGAAAACCTTGTCCTGCAATTCAACCGTCGATGCCTGGGGTACCAGCAACACTCGATGAGAGATGGATTCCATCTCCACCTTGCCGGTATTTCCCGACCGCAGAAGTGCATGAGGATTCGGAAACACCGCCCGCAGCCTGACTGAGCCCGTTGCCTGATCAAACTGGCCGCTTATCGTCGTTATGGCGCCTTTTTCACTGAACCTGGTTCCATCAGCAATGATCAGTGAAACCGGAGCCACCTTCCGAAGCATTTCCTGAAATGAAGCGCCTGAATACTGCTGCCTGAAACGGCTAAAATCCAGCTCGCTCATGCTGAAATAAGCATACACCTCACTGACATCACTCAACAGTGTCAGCCATTCACTTTGATTCTTGCTGACAAGACTTCCAAGCCTAAACGGTATTTTTCCAATATAGCCGCTTACAGGAGCCTTGATAACCGTATAATCGAGATTGACATGGGCAGAACGGGCTGCTGCTGTCGTTTGCTCAACAGAAGCCTTGGCTGCCTGGTAGTTCGCTTTCGCAATTTTCAGCTGAATATCAGCAACAACTTTATTTTGCACCAGCGGCACAAGTTTATCGACTTCAAGCTTCGCAACAGCAAACCCCGCTTCTGCAGCATGTTGGGCTGCAACCGCACTGTTGTACTGTTCACGATACACCCTGTCGTCAATTTTAAACAGCGGCTGCCCTGCTTTTACATAAGAGCCCTCATCGACATAAATGTTCTGGAGCGTACCATCAACCTGAGGGCGGATTTCAACATTGACCTTGCCTTCAAGAAGAGCCGAATATCCGGTGGTCACCGTTGCATCTGCAGCATTGACCGTCATCACCTGCAAGGCAGGCGTCTCCTTCTTGCCAGCATCTTTTCCCCCATTTGACGGAGCACATCCATAAAACAAAATCGGTACACAGAGACCGATAAGCACCTGAATCCTGAACAATCTCGTCAACACTCTCTTCGTCATCATGGGCCTCTATCTGCTTATTTGCATTATTGCAACAATTTATGTTGCAAGATGAAGAACGACAGACAATCTTCCAAAAAATTTGGCTTATTTTAAGATGACATACATGCCAAAAACATCAACAGCTTACAATATTCCACGACAATGACACTTATTTTTGTCTACAACACTGACAGCAACCCCATCAGCGGGCTCATTGACCTGGGACACAAGATCCTGAGCCCTGCAACCTACTCGTGCAGCCTCTGCAAACTGACTCATGGGCCTTTCAGCGAAATCGAGGCATGGAAAGCGTTCCGCACCTCCATAGGGGTTCCTGTAGAGTTCCTGCACCGCGATGAATTCGAGAAAAAATATGACCAGCACTTTGAATACCCCGTAATCCTGAAGAAGAATACCGCTATCGAGGTGCTGCTGCCAAAACAGGAGATAGACAGCCTGACCAACCTTGATGCGCTGATTGCCGCCGTTAAAAAGCACTTGCCTGCAAAGGGGTAAGATATTTAGGATACTCTGCACAAGTCTGAAATTTCAGATCAGAGAATCCGTAAGTCATTGCTTTATAGAGCCCGAAATTGTCGGCAAATGACTTTTGCAGAGTATCATTGGCAACAGATGCGGCTCTTAACAGGGAAGTGCTTATTGAACAAGAAAGATTGCTTTAAAGTATTCGCAGTCCTGCTATTTATCGAAAAAATCATAGAGATTCTCGGCTATGTCGCTAATTTGTATAGTGTAAAGAATGGGTTACGAGATTGTATCGATCGCCTGCTTCATATCCAAACGAGAAAAGTACGGTTTTTCATGGATGAAGCGAAGATGTCGCTTATAAAAAAAGGTTCTTCGTAAAATTTAATAGGGTTGAAGTAAAATCTGAATACTTCATCATACAGTAGGAAGATTAGGTTGTTTATGGTTGGATATTGTATTGGTTCCGGCGGCTCTCGACGCTTTTAAAGCCCTGCGCCGAAGCCCTACGAAGCTGAATCCTGCTGTATAGGCTTCTGTTACAGGTCTTGGTTGTTCTGTACTTCAATCATTAAGAATTGTTGCTTCTATGGCTTATCTGCATGCGCTTCACGTTCATCAAAGGTTGCTGTTTCGACTTATCACAAAAGCAAATATTACGTCAGGCCCAATCTTTATTACCCCACTTTCGCTAAAATATGCAAAGAGCCCTATATAATAAGTCCAGTATATGACAGATTAAAGACTCTTTTGGCTGGAAAGCACCGTTCGTTTGAGTGCTTCTATTTTTTCTTTTTATACACCTTCTCCAGCATTTTTCTGACGTTTTCAACGCTGACAATGTTTTTCCTGACGGACTGAGCAGGGGTATCGTCGAAGGTATCCTCGGGAATACCACTCTGAACGGGGTAAATGAGGATATAGCTGTTTTTCTGGAAGTACCTGTTGAGGTATGTAGGAATTTTGGCCATCTTTGTATGGTAAGAGTGGTGATTTTTCCGGCTCATCACAAGAATGAGGTTATCATCATTTTTTATCTCCCTCGACAGCACCAGAAAGTCATCCCACTCCCTGAACACCTTGTACTCGACATTGGGAAGTTTATCGGCATAGGCCTCTTTCAGATAGGCTATGGTTTGCTTTGAAGCATACACCACCAGTTTGCTGCCAGTGTTTTTTATCATGTTGATAACCCTCTTCATCCAGAGCACAAACCCGACCTCATTTTCCGCCCCCTCAGGAATAACGGCAATGGTTCGCTTGATGGTGGAAAGAGGTTGAACCGACTTGTACATAAAGGTGGTGACATTACACCGGCCAAGAATACTCTCTGATGAACCGCTGAGCAAACTCTCTGTCATCATGTTCTTGTGGTGGAGTCCCAAAATCAGGTCGGTGATTTTTTGCTCTCGTATAACACAGGCAATGCCATTGACCACGTCACTGTCGTAACGAAGCAGACCTCTCAGCTCTTGATCGATTGACGATGCGGCAACCGCTGCCTTTTCAAGCAGTTTTCCGGCATGCTTTTCTGCCGCTTCATCCGGCGTGCTGTTATCGGCAACATGCATGGCGTACATGCCGTTGGAGATTTTGTCCGATGCAACGGTAACGCCGAGATTGACCAACTCGTCAACGGTGCTGATGTCGCTCATGTGAATCAGTATGCGTTCTTCCGTGGACAGTCGTTCAGGCTCTGCAACGTCATCGGCCGCATCAGCCAAAGCGATATTGTGTGCACCTTTTTCACCAAGAACTGTTGCCAACGTGCAGGTGACCAGAATAAAGAGGATGGTGCCGTTCAAGACACTTTCGTCAAGCAGTCTGAGAGGCACTCCGTTGGGTGCATAACCGGTAACAATGTTGTACCCGATCAGAACCGTTGCAAGAGCCAGGGCAGCATGGGCGCTGATAAGGCCAAAAATCAATCTCCGCTGGTCAAGGGAAAAACCAAAAATTTTCTGGGTAATCCAGGCTGAGAGATATTTGGCGACCGTAGCGGCCATCGTAATAACCAGAGCAACTTTAATGGTTTCATAAGTCTTGAAAAATGCATGGATATCGATAAGCATACCGACACCAAGCAGAAAAAATGGAATGAATATGGCATTGCCGACAAACTTGATTCTGTTCATGAGCGGTGATGTCCGTGGAATCAGGCGGTTCAGCGCCAGACCTCCGAGAAAGGCGCCGATAATAGCCTCAACACCGGCTGCTTCGGCAAGAAAACCGCTGAAAAAGACCATGGCAAGAACAAAAAGGTACTGCAAGACACTGTCATCAACGCGCTTGAAGAACCATCGGGCTATAATCGGAAAAAGCAACAGAACAACAAGGCCAAAGGAGATTAAACCAATCACAAGTTTTATCCAGAATCCGCTCATCACCTCGCCTGAAGACATTCCGACAACAACCGCAAGTACCAGCAGCGCAAGGGTATCGGTAATAATGGTACCACCGATGGCTATAGTGACCGCCTTGTTCTTGGCTATGCCAAGCTTGCTGACAACCGGATAGATAATAAGCGTGTGAGAGGCAAAGATGCTGCCGATCAATATCGATGAAAGAAGCGAAAACTGCAGAATATAGAGCGCAACGACTATACCGAGCACAATGGAAATACAAAAGGTATACAGCCCGAACAGGATACTTTTGCTGCTGTTTTTGCGAAAATCGGCAACATCAATCTCGAGGCCCGCAAGAAACATGATATAGAGCAGGCCGACCGTCCCAAACAGGATAATACTGCTGTCGCGCAGCATCAGGTTCAATCCGTGAGGGCCAATCACTGCGCCGGCAATAATCAGACTGATCAGACTCGGAATTTTCAGCCTGCTCAGGAGAAGCGGCACGAAAAGAATGATAAGCAGCAACAGGGAAAACTGTAAAACCGGGTTTTTCAGCGGTAGAGAGAGATCAAGCAGACTCATCAACAGCATGGCGTAGAATAGTTTTTGCCGCCAGATACCTTTAAAAAAGCAGCTTCAGAAATCAAGCCGGCAAAGGCAAGACAAGGTGAAGTTTTTTGGAAATATGCATATCTTTTCCGTCGAACACAAACAGGCAAGCCATGCTGTTTCTCCTGTTTCAAGCTTTTGTGACTGTTTACTCTCCATAATACTCCATTCTGCCTGTCGCAATTTCTTTGCCAGTGCTCATTATGATTTTTAAGTGACATTGTTTCAGAAAGCCACAAAAATAGCCGTTTCCCGAATACATCAGAAAACGGCTTCATGCACCTACAACTACTCTTACGATAGAAAAATCATCTACTTGATCTGCGTCGATGAACCGTCGTCCGGGCTGAAACTGTATACGGGACCTTCCCAATCTCCAAAATCAATATCACCCGGCTTATCAGTCAGCCATTCCCAGAATGTTTTCTCCATCACGTAAAACTGTGTTTGAGTAGCAGCAATGACTGTTGCTCCGGTGTACAGGGCGATCTCTCCACAAAACCGCATACCATCACCAACCGTGCCTTCATTTCCTGGGCCGGTATCAGCAGTGGCACAGGCAAATATGGTGATCTTCTTTATATCTCCCTTAAGAGCGGTTGTTACATCCGCATTGGCAAGGCTGAGACCTTCTGCGCATAAAGCAAGACCAAATCCTCCATGGGTGAACATGGTGCATGTTTGATCCTGAAGATTCCAGTCTGCCTCGTAACCGTGACACATGATATAAAGATTATCCAGACTACCCTGGGATTTGGCGTAGCTGTCGATCCATGCCATTGCATCGGCAATCTTTACATTACCATCGACTTCATAATTATTATCAGCAAGGTTTGAAGGTGTTGTCCCCTCCAGGCGTAAATCGTGCACAAGCATTGAACTCATAGCCAACCACCTTTATTTAGTGTTGATTAACAAAATGTTTCCATAAAAACAGCCAATCAGCATCTGCTGATCCATGAATGAAGATATTTCTGATCTTCAGGATTATTCATCACAATGTTTTCATAATGTGCAATCCGTGCTGCCTTGAATTTTGAAAGAAGATCTTCAGGTGAAGCGGCGTTTATTGCACCAATCGTTATTGGGCCGATACTTCCGTCCACGCCAACCCCGAGAGCTTTCTGCATCAACCTGATTGCTGTGCCTGTCCCCATATTAACGCAGGCATCGTACAATTTGTCCGCTACTCCCTGATCATTAATATCATCACCATGAACCGGCTGCCAGTAGTTGACCCTGAAAAAGTCTTCTACCTTTTGCAGAAGGTCTGCGTTTTCTGAAAGAGAGTGTGGAAAATCAGCCTCACTTTTCAGTCTGTCGATCACTGCCCAGCCATCCCATCCGGGTATTTCTACACGATCAACACCCATCCAGGTTTCATGTGGGTCTTTTGTGTATCCTCCTTCGTTTTTACAGGTTTTTTCGTAAGAAATTTTAAAATCCGCCATCTTGTCCTCCTCTCTTTTTAGTATTTCCCTTTATGCTTTTTCTGTTGCAATAAAAAGCCATTACTTCTGCAGGTTCAGTCTGGAAACCGTAAGATTGATAATTTTTCCGATGCTGTTGAGGTCATCAATCACCTGAAGGTCGTTGACCTGCTGTGTGCCATCCTTGAAATTCAGCACCGTGGTATAGACCGCAGACCATTTGCTCAGATATTTGGCTATTGGCAGAGTAAATGGTATGTAATTTATTGCACCATCTATCATCAAGCTTTTGGAAATAGAGAAAAGAACGGTATTTGGATCAGACGGATTGATGATACTCAGCACCATGTCGATACTGGCAATATTGTACAGGGAAAATAACCCTGTATTATTGGTGACAATGAGGTCATCACTGATGGTATCATTGTTCAGCCGTACCTCTTTCAGAACATTTGCAATGTAAGATCCATTGTTGGGCGAAGCAGAATCAAGATCATAGCCAAATATAGCCTGCGAGAGGTTGACGGAAATGCCTGCCGTGTCGAGGTTGGCAATACTTTTTGCAGGCAGAGACAAGACCGGCCGGATCGGCTGCTCATTACTATCAGATGTTTGATAAGCGTCTACTCCAAGATCATACAACGTACGATTCATGAGATAGTGCCCACCACCATCTCCGGTATTCTGTAAAGCCTCCAGCCCATTACCGGATATGCAGTAAAGCGACAGGTCGATGGTTGATTGAGGTGGGGAGGTTTCGGCGCCCGTATCCAGGCCAAAAGTTATCTTCCCGATAATGCCACTGCCGGACATCGTTTTTGTCAATCGCGTCACCACAAGAGTTGCGCTGTTGTCACCGATCGACACATTCTGGAACTGAAGGTTGAAATACTGACTTCCTGCAACCCCATTCGGATAGGTCCCCATCGAATTAATGACAACTTTTGGAAACGTACTGTCAGAAAAGATGGTACCCGCATCACCTGCCACTTTATCAGGGAAATCAATGAAAATGTCATCCACACTCTTTTTCGGATTTGCCGGCACGTTGTTCAAGATGAGTTTCTTGATCTGCAATAACTGATAAGCAGACACATCAGGCGCGATGTTGAACTGAAAAGTGGCTGTGGAATGCTGAAGACCGGAAGCATCAATAACAGTGACAAGATAAGCGGCAGGCCTCAGCAAATGTTCATCCTCGGTCGTGTCAAGCGCAATCACGTAACGTTCCGGGATAATCAGAAAATTTCCGTTATAGGTGCTGCGATAAATGTCTTTGATTCCATAGTTTGGAAGATTACCAATGGAAATGGGAAACTCCTGCCATTGATTGATATGAGTACCTCCACCTCCAAAAGGAGGATTCCCCCCAAACATGTAGGAAGCCCCTGCACCACCGACTGTAGCCACATAGCTGAGAGGATAGTCATGCCAGTCATAATTTACCGCTTGAATTATCTGCGAAAACGGAATCGCTTCCTTGATTTCATAGGGATCATTTGGCACCACAACCGGATTCGGCCCCCTCCTGGATACGGGAATATTCAGAAGAGAACCAAGGAGACCTGATGCAGGGCTTGAATCAGGAATAATTGAACCTAAAAAGCTTGAAGTGGTGCTGGGGGCCGGAGGAGGGCTAACCATTTCAGGCTTGAGCCCAGCCTGCAATGTCTCGATGTGAATGTTGCGGGACTGCAACTTCTGGAGGTGATCGTTGCGGAACGCCGAACGGTCGATGTTGGTCTGGGAAGGTTTTGCCGCGGGAACATACCCGAAAAAGGAAGCGGTAATGGAAATCTCACAGTAGTTCTTGTTGACCGGATCTGAAACGAATTTGTAAAAACTCGCAAGACTATCCTGGGTTTCCAGCTTGACGGTGAGGGTATAGTCATCACCGTTTTGCGTTATCTGGGCAGGGTAAGGCAGTGTCGATTTGTTGCCCGCGGTGTCACACAGTGTTACAACAAACGACATGGTGAGACCGTTCAGAGGTATCTCTTTATATTTGGTGTCACCTTCCGGCTGGATGGCAGCCGGTATGGCCTTGGAAACAACAAAGTCAGCTTCTCCACAATAGATCGGGTTAGCCTTCTGGTCTACACCACACTGGTAGCATTTGAGGGTGAAACTGTCCTTCAACGGAATCTTCAGTTTGAAATCCGGAAAATACCATTTGGTCTTCGTATCAAGCCGATCGTCAAAGAAGGGCACATTGTTGCCGGTAATTATTGGCGCGCTTCGATTGCGTGACTCTTCCACAATAAACTGCACAAGGGGAAGAATATTCTGAATAATTCCACCACTCCCCGACCCTCCCGGAGAAGAAAATGACGGAGTGTTTGGAGTTGTTGTCGGAACCTCTTTGGAAATTGCCGCAGCAGGCTGCTCTAACACATCTGGCGCCTTGGTCACAACAGGAGTAACTGTGGTGCCAACAGGGCGAACCACAATTGGCGTTCTGGTCATCAAGGGGCGAACAGGAGTCACCCTGCGTAACGAATCATCTCTCTCTGGACTCATGAATATTTCTCCCGGTTATTGGAAATCAGAAATCGCTTTCCAGTTCAGTCCCTATTTCTTTCAATTTCTTGATCTGGTCCTTCAGATTATCCGGAGGCATCGGCACCATTGCTATCAGCGGTGTACTTCCTGCCATGGAAATTTCGTCGCCTGAATACGTTATTGCCGGCACACCGGCCACTTTGCTCTCGATAATCATGGTCACCTGATAACTCCAGTTCAGGGCATCGGCCGGATCAGCAGTCCAAGCCTCATAGAACTGTGGCTGGCTGTAGTTTTCCAACGTAAAACGCATTGTTTCAGGATTCCTGTTGGCTTTCCTGAACGTCACCATTGTCTTGGTACGATCATCCAGTTTCGTATCAAGTTGAACAGGGCCTACTCTCAAGACACCCAGCGCATCAGCTTTAACCTCAATACTGTGCTCGGTTGTCTTTTCCTCTGTGAACGTCAAGGTACGCCCCGGAACCTCAACGCAAGGCTTCTCCTGAAACCGGATCTGACGCTTGATATAAATAACATTTTGCTGATCGGGCGGCAGATTGTTCTGACGTTCAAAGTCAAAAATGATAATCCGAGACTTGTTGTCTTTTGTCCAGATGGCCGGAGCTAACGTGATCGATTTCGGTGTGCTGACATTATCCATGTAAAGACCGGAATCCTTATAAACAATTGCCCCGGTACTATCAGGATAACCCACTTCCAAAACCAGTTGCTCGATTGGATCTCCCCCATTTCCGTTGGCATCAGGCCAGAAAGCCCTTGCTGATGCAATAACATGAACTTTGCGGAAACCCTCCTCAAGATGAACCGTATCGAAGTATTTCTGCTCTGCATCTTTATCATTCTTGATGGTATCGTAAAAACCCATCAAATGAGCGGAAATAACATTGTCCTTAATGTAGGTTTCATCAATCTCCTCCTGAAAATCCAAAGTCAGGTGGGTTTCGTCATGCTGGAATTTCATGGCAAAACTCACACCAACACCTTGAGTATCGGCCGCCTTTGCATTCTCGATTTTCGGTGGTTGTGGATCAAAAATTGTTTTCTGAGCCATATCGAGAAACTTGTCAAAGGTTTTGTCTACCTGCGCCTCGTAATTCTTTTCCTGTTCAGGAGTCAGTATCTCATTATCAATAGTGATTTTTTTGGTAATGATTCCTTTTTTGACTGCACTGTTGAAGGCCACCTGGATGTCAGCCTTGAAGATGAAATACTGTGCTTTCAGGTCAGTGGAAAAATGATTATAGATCGCACTCCAGTCACCATGAATGGATGCTGTAAACGCACCTGTATAGAACTTGTGTTTCAGGGCATTATGCACAAATATGGGACTGGATGCACCATGAAAAGCAGATTCAATGATTTGTGCAGGATATTGACCGACCATCGCCGTAAATGCATTATTCCCAACGGGATTAATGGTTCCCTTCCCTTCTCCCTGCATTTTCCAAAGCCATGGGTCATCCGGTTTCTGTGAATTTGGATCAGTGATGTTTTCCGTGGTAAGATTTGAAATGGTGACAACATTATCCACAATGGGCACCACGCCAAGATCAACTTCCTGGGTGCTGTCCATCTTAAACAAGCGATCAGTGCTGAATTGCGGATTGTTGCTGGCATTATGTTTCAGCTGATCGATAGCGTTTTGAAGAACACTGTCGGGTATTTTCAGTGTAGAAGTAAACGCCAATACGCCGCCAGCCACCTCCACCTGACCTGGTGCGGCAACAGCGATATTGTCATCAGCCGTCAGAACACCGGCAAATTTGGTAAAGTGGAACATATAGTCACCGTTGTCGGCCTTTGCCATGCGCGGCTCATCAGGCAGATAGTAGAATTGCAGTGGCTTGCCATCCTTTCTCAACTCTTCGTTGAAAAGATCGGGGAAGATATTGAGCTGGTAGGTTTTACCATCCTCATCCTGCTGAACCAATAACATCCTGTTGGGCCCGTAGTAGGGCCCAAGTGGTGATCCGTTATACTCATACGCCATAAATCTTTCCTTTCGTTTGTCGCTTGCCTCAGCGAGAGATTAAAATAGATTGAAAGCTAACCCTCCAGATAACATGCAAACCGTTGCGTTTTACGAATCCAGGGCTTCCAACAGTTTGGACTGTGCCTTGAAGTTCATTAATTGCGGCAACAAGTTATCAGGCGGAGCCGGCAGGTTTATCGAAATGCCGTTCGGGAAACTTCCCTGCATCTTGACTGGATCGCCTTGGTACTGAATTGCAGCTAACGGGCCAAAACTCTTGTAGGTAACCTTGACCTTATAACTCCAGGCGATTGCCTGGTTCGATTCGGATGTCCAGAGCTGAAATCGTTGCTTGATAGAAGCGTTATCCTGAGTGAACATAAGCGTAAATGGATCAAACCCCTCCTTAATGAACGTCACCTCCACCAACATATGTTTGTTCAGATCCGCCGACAAATAGATCGGGCCAACATTCAAATGCCCAAGAACATCCGCCTTTACCTCTATTTGTGTGTCGGTGGTCGTTTCATCCGGCACGATGATTTCATTGTCAGGGTTTACCTTCACCCGATCGTCCATCTTGAATGTGACCTTTCGTTTAATGGAGATCTGGTTCCTCTTTTCCGCCGGCACATTGTCGTCCACTGCAAAATCAAACACAAATACGGTATCCTTGTCATCCTTGGTCCAGATGGCAGGCTTGAAGTCATCCGAAAGCTTCTTGCCAAGATTATCGTAGTATCTGCCGGAATTTTTGTATTGGATAACCCCGTCCTTATCGGAATAACCAACTGAAATATCCAGCTTGTCAACCGGATCGCCGTTGCCCTGATCATCAGGCCAGTTTGCCCTGGAAGTGGCAATAACATGGATTTTCTTGAATGCATCACCAAGATTGACATAGTCAAAATACTCTTTGACGGCATCAGGATTCGCCTTGATCTCCTGGAAAAAACCCTTCATGTTCCCAGAAACTCCAGTGCTTACAAAATAGGGGCCTTGAATAGATGTGGAGTCGTCCATCTGGATAGTCGATGCATCAAATTTGGTGTTCAAGGCATAGCTATACCCCTCATCGCTGTCAACCGTCGAATAGTGATTAATAAGGCCTAAAAAGCTCCAATCCTCAACCCGTTGACGGGAATGGGTATCAGCAGCTTCAGCTTGGGCAATGGTGTCCGGCTGCTTGTCAAAAATAAACTTCTTGACATTGTCCATGATCATGGACTTGGCCTGCTCGGACATGTCCATATAGGCCTGTTTATCTTTGTCGGAAATATCCAAGTTCCCAAAATCGATGGTGGTTTTACAAAATCCCATCAGGTTATTTTCTTCAAAAGCTTGGTGGATATTCGTCTGATTCCAGTTATCCTTGTACTTTGTATTTGATGTGAACGCATTATAGATTTTCTGGTAATCCGCATGAACATTGATGGTGATCGATGGAGTGCGAAACCGGAGCTTCATGGCATGGTGTACAAAGATATCACTGCTGTCGCCTTTGAATCCAGCTTCAATCAACGCTGCGGGATATTGCCCTACCATCGCAGTACAGGCTGTCTTGCCATTTGGATCCACTGAACCTTTCCCCTCCCCCTGCATCCTCCACAACCACTTGTCATCGGCAGCCTGCTTGGAAGGATCAGACAGATCATTGAGTGTGAGGTTCGATACAGCCACTTCGTTCTCCTCAATCGGCACAAATCCAACATCAAAAGGAGGAGAATCCTGACGAAGCATGAACAAGGGATGAGTGTTAAGGCTGGCCTCTTGCTTGATTTTGGATTTTATCTGGTCCCTGATACTGTCGATAATTCCAGCAGGCAATTCCATAGTCGAGGTCAGAGAGAGCACACCACCGGCAACTTCTTCCTGCCCCTTGACACCGATATTGCTGTCCTGGGTAAGAACACCGCTAAACTTGGTAAAATGAAACATATACTTCTGCTGATCATTTTGGGCCAATCTCACGAGGCCGTCATCAGGCATGATGTAAAAGTGCATCGGTAACCCGGCATTCCGGAGGTCATCATTACAGATATCAGGATATATCTGAAGCTGAACTGTAACTCCATTAATATCGGTCGCAGCCATAAGGCTGTTTGGCCCACCCCACAAAGGTCCTTGTATCGACCCATTAAATTCAATACCATACATAATAGTTATCCTCCTGTTTTTTTGTAAAAAAAGAATTTAGGTTAACCAAAAAGGCCTTACAGGTCAATGCCGATATCATTCCATGAATAAGCTGTAATCAGCAAAATTATATATTGTTATTGTTGATACCCAACGTAAAAGTCCGGCAATCAGGCTCCTTCCGAAGATCCTCGAAAATAACCTTTTGGTAAATCGAGATCCGGAACCTTTTTTCCGACGGCACACGATCGTCCACTGCAAAATCAAACACAAATACATTATTCTTGTTATCCTTGGTCAAGATCGCCGGTTTAAAGTCATCCGAAAACTGCTTGCCAGGATTATCGTAATATCTGCCGGAATTTTTGTACTGGATGACCCCATCCTTATCGAGGTAACCAACTTCAAGCGTTATCATATTCACCACATCACCTTTGCGCCGGTCAACAGACCAATTGGGCAGAGGGGTCGCGACAACATGAATTTTTGGGAATGGCTGCTGCAGAAGTTGAACGTCAAACGCAAACATAGCTTGTGCTTGATCACTTTGTATTGAGGATTTTTCGTCAGGCATTACAAACTCCTTTTCATCGTTTGATCTTGAATCACTTACCCATAAAAAGGAAAGTGCAGGAGTACATGAGAATCAATGATGACTGCAGAACAACACCTAAAATACAAGCATTGAAAAGCGCAAAAGCCTACCAAATATACTTTAATAATCAAAGCGCGCATCAAAACCACTTACGCTCGATCACAACGACGTACAAAAAATACTTTATGACAAACTGGTAATACTAATTACACTTACAGAATAGAACAATAGAGTGCCCGAAAGTGAACACATGAGGATTTAAACGTCAATTTCAACTTAAATTAAATTATAACCATTTCAAAGAGTGCCTTCATTTTTTTAAGCTGCTTATTGCATCCAGACAATCGTGAGGTTTTTAACGAATGGCTTTCAGCATTTGGAGCAATAACTCTCGGATTGAATGGTAAGGAAGCAACTGGGCACGGATTGGATAGCTGATCTCAACTACGAGGAATATGAGCAACGAAATAAATGGGGCTTGAATGGCAACCCCTGCGATACTGGACTGTCTGCTTTGGTGCAAAAAGCATTCAGATAGGCCTATCCAGGATGTTCTGATCGTTGGGGATCGGTAACTTACTATGAACTGTTTCTGGATTTACCAAGAAACAACAGTTTCCAATACTCTGCATGCATTTTGGCGAAAATGAAAACAGGATAACGATAGAGAAGCTGAATAGAGCTGAAAAACAATAAATCAGAGGTTGAAACAGGGAAATTATAAGTATGGTATTTAAACGATTATCTTTATTTTTTACAGGTTGAAGGCACTGTACCTTTCATTCACTATAACTCAAGGCCTAATCTACTATGGTGCTGTTCGGATAACTATAACCGTTATCGGAGTTCTATGGTTTGACCAAGGGCGTAATACTATCAAAATTATTTTTCTGCTACTAATTACTTATCAGCGATACTGGATTGCACTTCGGTCTGGAACAGGTTCATTAACGTATGAAACATCTACTTCATCCTCTTTATAAAAAAATTGTCGTAAAAGTCGGCACCAACGTCATCACCGCTAAAAACGGGGAGCTTGATCTTGACATTCTCAACAGCCTCACCGCCCAGATTGCGGAACTGCAGAAAAAAGGAATTCAGGTTATTCTTGTCTCATCCGGCGCAGTCGGCGCGGGACGCTCGGTTGTCAAGTTCTCCGGTACTATCGCACCGGTTGCTGCCCGTCAGGTCCTTGCCTCAACAGGGCAGATCAAACTGATAAGCACCTATAACCAGCTTTTTCTGCACCATGGACTGATTACAGCTCAAATCCTTGTCACCAAAGACGATTTTCGTGACCGGCTCCATTACCTGAACATGCAGACCTGTTTCAGCTCCCTTTTACAACAGAATATTATCCCTGTTGTCAATGAAAACGATGCTGTCTCGGTAACAGAACTGATGTTTACCGATAACGACGAACTCTCCGGCCTCATTGCATCAATGATGGATGTTGAAGGCTACCTTATTCTTTCGCACGTTGACGGACTGTTCGATCTTAAAAGCGGAAACGGCACCATAATCCCTGAAATCGACCCATCAACCAAACATTTTCACCAGTATATCAATCCTGGAAAATCTGAATTCGGAAGAGGAGGCATGCTCACCAAATGCCATATCGCGCATAAACTTTCACGACTCGGCATCACCGTCCATATTGCCAACGGACGCACACCCAATATTCTGCTCTCGATTCTCGATGGAGAAAATATCGGCACAAAATTTCTGCCGCAAAAGCCAACACACGGACCAAAACGCTGGATTGCCAACAGTGAAGGGCTTGAAAAAGGAGCGGTCACAATCAACAACGGTGCAGAACTGGCATTGGTGGCTGATGAACGCGCCAACAGTCTTCTTCCCGTGGGTATTGAATCGGTGGAAGGACAATTTTTCAAAGGGGATATTATTAAAGTCTGCTCAATGGACGGAACCATTATCGGGTATGGAATGGCGCAATACAGCTCCGAAAAAACACTTACCGTCATGGGAAAAAAAGAGCAGAAACCCCTGATTCATTACGATTATCTTTACATAACATCCTGAACCATGCCCGACATGAAGGAAATGATAACGAAACGGCTCAAAGCTGTCCAGAAGGCAAGCAGGGAGATTATTATTCTCTCCGACAAAGCCATCAACACTCTTCTGCTCGACCTTGCCGATAAAATCCCCGATCATCGGGAGGCTATTCTCAATGCCAACAAAAAAGATATTGAACGGATGGATCCGGCAGATCCTATGGTTGACCGTTTGCTGCTGAACGCATCTCGTCTTGATGCCATAGCCGCTGACATCCGCAATGTTGCTTCTCTTCCTTCGCCACTTGATGTTGTGCTTGAACAGCGAGTACTGCCGAATGCGCTCAAGCTCAAAAAAGTTGCTGTTCCGATAGGCGTCATTGGCATTATCTACGAAGCAAGGCCGAACGTCACGTTCGACGTTTTCGCGCTTTGCCTGAAATCCGGCAATGCAACCGTACTGAAAGGCGGCAGCGATGCCATGTATTCAAATATTGCCATTGTTGACCTGATCCACTCCGTCCTGAAAGAGCATGGCATCAATCCCGATACCATCTACCTGCTCCCTGCTGAACGGGCGGCGGCAGCCGTCATGCTCAATGCCGTTGGTTACATTGACATGATTATCCCGAGAGGCAGCCAGAAGCTGATCGACTTTGTCCGCGACAATGCAAAAGTTCCTGTCATCGAAACGGGAGCGGGCATTGTGCATACCTATTTCGACAAAAGCGGAGAGATCGACCTTGGCAAAAAGATTGTTTTCAATGCCAAAACAAGACGGCCAAGCGTCTGCAATGCGCTCGATACCCTGGTCATCCACCGCGACCGTCTCAATGACCTGCCAGCGCTTGTAGAGCCATTACAAGAAAAAAAGGTTCTCCTCTTTGCTGATACAGCGGCTTTTCAGGCGCTGCAGGGTTTTTATCCTGAAACACTGCTCAATCGGGCGGAACCGGAACATTTTGGTACCGAGTTCCTTTCACTGAAAATGTCCGTGAAAACCGTTGGATCACTTGAAGAGGCACTTGAGCATATTGCCCAATACAGCTCCCGCCACAGTGAAGCCATTATAGCGACCGATCCGGAGACAACAGCAACCTTCCTGAAACGAGTTGATGCTGCTGTTGTGTATGCCAACACTTCGACCGCATTCACCGACGGCGCCCAGTTCGGTCTTGGAGCGGAGATAGGGATCAGTACACAGAAACTCCATGCAAGAGGTCCGATGGCCCTGAAAGAGCTGACTACCTATAAATGGATTATTGAGGGAAACGGCCAGACCAGACCGGCATAGTCATGCTCGAAGCAAAAAACATCAGCAAATCCTACACGATTCCGGGGAAACAGACCATACAGATCCTTCGCGGGATTAACCTGACGGTTGGCGAGGGAGAGATGGTAACTGTTATTGGTGCATCAGGCAGCGGCAAAACAACGTTGCTGAACCTGCTCGGCACTCTTGACACTCCCAACAGTGGCGAAATCCTGTTTGACAAAGAACTCCTGTTCAGGGATACTCAATACCTTCTCTCCCAAAAAGCACTGGCAAAGTTCCGGAACCGGAAAATCGGCTTTGTCTTCCAGTTTCACCATCTGCTCTCCGATTTTAATGCTCTTGAAAATGTGGCAATGCCAGAATTCATTGCCACAGGGAAGCTTGCTCCCGCAAAAAAACGGGCAGCTGAACTCCTTGACAGCCTTGGACTGTCAGAGCGATTCGACCACCTTCCCTCAGAACTTTCCGGTGGCGAACAGCAACGGGTGGCCATTGCCCGCGCTTTGATGAACAATCCAAAACTGGTACTGGCCGATGAACCAAGCGGCAACCTCGACAACAACAACAGCCGCATTCTCTACGAACTGATGGCCAACCTGAGCAAAGAGCGCCGCACCTCCTTCATTATCGTTACCCACAACGAAGAGTACGCCGCCCTAGCCGACCGATGCCTGCGCATGCAGGACGGACAGTTGCATGAGTACCCAAATTTCAGGATAGTCCCAACGACCTCTTGAACATCATGCATAGAGGTTAATCCCCTACTCCCAATAACATTTTTGCGAACGTGGCTAATTTGGCATCCGATTCCTGAGCCAAGGCATCTCCAGCCTTCTCCAGCTCCATCATATTCGATTTTGATGCATGATCCATCTCACTGCTCACATCAGGAAAATCTTTCAAGTCAAGCTGTAACCGAAGGTATTGAGAGGAACATCCCGCACTGTTGAAAAGCTGTTGCAGTTGAAAATCAACCGTTTCTGAAACACCAGACATCATGATGTCCACAAAAGGGACAACCCAGCTGATTTTCCCCCAGTCTTTGGCTTCATCATAACTATATGATTTATCAGCCGCGCCAGTACCAAGCGAAAACACCTGCAAATCGGTCACGTTCAGGCTGGGATTCAGGTTAAAGGCTTCAATACAAGCGCACATTGCAGGATTGTTGGCAAAAACACCACCATCAACAAGCGGATAGCTATTCTGGTCTATCGATGAAATATTTACAGGCTCAAAATAGGTAGGTGCCGCCGAGGTCGCTCGTGCAACATCGCGAAGATAAAAATTCCATCCATTCCCTTTCCGGGCAACATCTGCACTGTTAAAAAACATGGCCCGACGTCGCGAAATATCGTAAGAAGTGATCAGGCTGGGCTTGAGAAGATCACTCAACATCAGATCACCGAGATACTCTTTCAACAATGTTTCAAGCACCGTAGCTGAATATTTTGCATCGGTCCACCCCTGAAGAAATTCAAAATGCTTGAAACGGGTAATATCAAAGATGCTGTCGCCGTGGTTGAGATAGAGATCCACCGCCTCCTGGGCAGAAAACTTTGGCCTGCCACTCTCTTTGTCAGGACAGAGATAGAGACAGGTGAGGATCCCTCCCGTGCTGGTTCCCGCAATCAAATCAAAAGCATCAACAACTCGCATATCTGGTCTTCCGGAAATGGCCTGCAGCTTTTGTTCAAACGCAACAAGCACTTTTCCGGGAATAATCCCCCGAATACCACCACCATCAAGAGAAAGAATTCGCATAGTGTCCCTCCATTGTAATTAGATAACAATCCAGTATAAGGTTCTGCGGAAAAAAATCAGAGCATCTCATCATAGCCCTTTATAACAGAAAGGAGTGTAACCATACCCCCACAATCATCCGGCATTTTTTCATCCTAAAGATTTCACTGCCGTTGGATTGAACAAAGAAAATTTACAACAAGCTCATAACCCCTTGCTCATTGCGCTGTACACTCTCAATCTTTTCAACTGCGTTACAGGCACTTCAGGCCAGTAGATGAATACGAGAAAAAACATAATCAAGAGAATCCTCGTTCAGGACAATCCGCGAGAAACCCGTCGACCCCAGCTCCATTGGCCTGTTATCCCTGTCACTGGTAAACTTGCGGCTCTGCTTGCCGTTATACCAGTAGACAAGCCTGATTTTATTTCCCTCTATTTCAATAGCCGTGATACCACGTTTTCCAATGGTACAGCCAGAGTTGAAGACACTTGGAATCGTGATATTATTATATCGACCACTCCGGAGGCCAATTTTTTTCCCCTGCTTGTAACATGCATCAAGTTGCTCTTTCAATGAAGTGATTTTCTGCTTGATGACCGCACGCTTTTCAGTATCGGCTAAAGGGTATGCCCGACAGAGTTCCTCAATTCTGTAGTTCAGAAAATCCACCTTTGAAAGCGATTCAAACAAGGGACGATGCGTGTGCCCGATAATAGAGACTATTTTTGCCTGATTTGAAAACTCATAAATTGATTTTTCAATGGCGAACCGTCTGGGACTGTTGTAGGCAATGGAAAAGTTCCTTATACCGAGCGGTTTGGCAACATATTTGATAAAAAGAATAGCTGTACGACTGACTATGGGATAGGTTTCCCACAACAGCTCCGATGCCTGATGACCATGAAACAGCAGCATGGTTTCATGATCATAATGAAATTTCAGTGACGTAACCATCGACGAAGCAAGCTTATACCTCTTCTCGTCAAGCAATGACGCATCATGGTTCCCATACGTTTTCCAGAAAAAACCATTCTGCTTAAACTGGAGAAAAAGATCATACAACTCACCCCATTCAGCCACAATACTGTCGAGAGAAAACTTGAAGAGCTCCTCAACATCTCCATTAAGAACAAGGCTATATTTTTCAGGCAAATAATAGCTGCCAAGCATGGTCTTTACCAGTTCAGCATTCCGCTTGAACTCGTCACGCCTGCCGCCATTACCCATGTGGAGATCGTTGAGAATCAGTACCCTTGACGAATGATCCAGGGTAACCGGCTTCGCTGTTTTCAGTAGGTGTTCAAGATAAGGATGTTTTTTATGGTGTTTCATACGATTGCCGCCGTGCGTCTCAATCCGTCCAGACTATTTGCCGCTTCGGAGCGGTTTTTTTATACAATAAATGTATCAACACTCTTTGCTCGTGTTGATCTCTCCTTAACAATGCCGAACATCACACCGCAACAGCGTAACGATCGAGAAAAAATGCCTCCCGCTCCATAACGGGATGAACAGGGAGGCTTCTCTATTCCACAACCAAAAATCATTCAATGACCCTGACTTTGCCATCATCAAGATCATAATAAGCCTTGACAAGCTGAACACTGCCTTTCTCTATCTCTTCCTTGAGAATCGTAGAACGGGATTCAATCTGGCCGGCAACAAGGCGAATATTTTCAAGAGTGCACTGTTCTATAATGTCTGCCTTTTTCCCTGTTGCCCCATGAGAAAGAGCTGCCGTTACAGCAGGATCAATGGATTCAACAAGCGAGCCAATATTCCCTTCAACCTTTGCGCCGGAAACATGTGCATCGTATGTTGCAGTCACGGCTCCGCAACGCTCATGACCAAGAACCATGACAAGTTTTGCCCCAAGATGCTCGACAGCATATTCAACCGAACCAAGTTCATGAGGGCCGACAATATTGCCGGCAACACGAACCACAAATATCTCTCCAAGCCCTTTATCAAAAAGAAGCTCAGGCGAAACACGTGAATCCGAACAAGCAATAACCACGGCAAAAGGCTTCTGCCCCTGAGCCAATTCTGTTCTGCGTTTTACCGAAACCTTTTTATCAAGGTTTTTTACCTCACCTTTTTGGGCAAATCCTTTATTGCCATCAAGAAGAAGCTGAAGTGCCGGAGATGAAGCATCCTTTACCGCTTCATGCCCAGAACACAAAGCAACCTGGGTGTTGAAAACAATGGACATGAGGACAACAGAAACAATCTTTTTCATGTGATCTATCTCCCGATTTATTATTAAAAAAGTGCTGAAAACTCTTTAAAAAAGATAAACATCACAAGATAACCATACGGGGCAATCTTTTTGCCTGGCTGATCCACTCTTTTATCTGTTCCACAGAGGAAGCCAGCTGAACCAGCTTTTTCTGATTGATGATCGCCTGCATTTTGGAAACAAGATTCGAAGGGTTCCGTTGCGCCAAATCAAAAACCGAACCAACACCCGCGGCTTCAAGCAGTTCAACCGTGGATGCTCCTATCCCTTTAATCCGTGCAAGGTCTACACGATTGACCAGCCTGAGCAGGGTATCCTCACTGAGGCCGGTTGCAGCAGCAAGTTCCTTGCGGCCGCTCTTGTCGCGCCCTTTTTGCAGAAGCTGTTCAAGATTTTTCACGCCTGCCGAGGCAAGTTTCAATGCAGACGCTTCATCAACACCGTCAAGAGTAACTCCCGTAACCGTGGGGGCACTGCTCTCTTTCACAGCAACAGGTACAGGGGCGCTTTCACGAACACCCACATTCAGCACAACCGGTTCAACCGAAACCTTTTCCGGTTGGGAAACCCTCACCGCTTGCAGAGCAGGAGCGGCCATCACCCTCCTCTCCCCGGAATCATCCTTGACGCTCACTGATCCGGTGACTATCCTTCCGGCAAGATTGGCAATACCCGGCAAAATTCTCGACACCGTGTCGGAGGCCATTGTTGCGCCATAGGGAAAGAGCGCCAAAGGATTGCTGCACAAGAGCCGGCGAAGCTCTTCAGGACGAGAGAGAACATTCAGGCTTCCCGCATGTTCGATGGTTGCCTGGCACGCAAGACGCCCACCACTCTTGATCTGTCGTTCAGACAAAAAAGCCTTTTCAATGTCCGATAGCGGAGAAAGGCATTCACTCCCTTCCAGAACCGTTACATAGCAGGTCTGGCAAATACCACGCCCTCCACACAGATGGCCGACATGGCTGTGATGTATTTGGGCAACCTTACCGATTGTCTGGCCTGGCAAGGCATCACAGGGAATATCATTAATGACAAGATTCATGACAGTACTCTGTTAAATTCTTTTTTTTATAAAAAACGCACAAACAAACTATCAAAACTATAGCGGCCTCTCGGAGACTTCCATCAACATCACCGTGGTTTTTTCGCAAGAAAACTGCTGAGATAGAACGCCTCTTTTTCCTCCATCAGCTTTCGCTCCTCTGGTGACTGATCGTCATAACCAAGAAGATGAAGCGCTGAATGAAAGGTAACGCGCAGAAGCTCCTGCTGAAAATCAACCTTGAACCTGGCGGCATTTTCCTCAACCATCTCAAGCGAAATATAAAACTCGCCATCAACCTCGCTCCCCTTGTTATAGCGGAATGTAATGGTATCGGTAGGATAGTCATGCTCAAGAAATTCACGATTGATGCGGCGAATCATCTTATTGCCACAATAGACCCCTATAATTGAGTCAACCGTACAACCCTCGTTTTCCAGAACCAGCCGAACGGCTTTTAAAAGCAACGATTCAGAAAATTCCTTTTTTGTGGTGTTATAAATCTGCAACGTCATGATGGAGCAATGGTGAAGAGTTGAGAAGAGCATCAATATGTTTGCGCTGGTTTTTACGTACCCTGAAGGTCAACTCAACCTCCTCATCAACATAACGCTTATCAATAACCTCTGTATTTTCATAAAGATAACTGATCAGTTTATACTGGGAGACATGCACGCTGATGTTGCGTTCCGTATAGTCACGAGCAACCTGCCGGCCAATCATCTCTTTGAGAAGTGACATATTGAGTCCACGGACAGCGGAGATAAAGACGGCATCAGGATATTTGGCGCTGAGTTCACGTAAAAGCGAAGGGTTTTCAAGAGCATCAATTTTGTTGAAAACGTCAATGATGTTGTCGTGAATGACACCAATCTCCCTGAGCGTATCGCGCACCACCTGCATCTGCTCTTCAAAACCAGGGTGAGTGACATCTATCACATGCAGCAGAAAATCAGCCTGCAACACCTCATCAAGCGTCGATTTAAAACTTTCCACAAGCGTATGCGGCAGTTTTCGGATAAAACCCACGGTATCCGACAACAAAACAAGTTTGTTGATATTCAGCTCCAAACGGCGGGTTTTGGTGTCAAGCGTGGCAAAGAGCCTGTTTTCAGCAAAAGCCCCAGCCTCAGGACAAAGCATGTTCATCAGTGTTGACTTGCCGGCATTGGTATAGCCCACCAGAGAGACTCTCGGCACCGTCTGCCTGCTGTGAGTCTGGGTATCATGCTGAAGGGCAACATCCCTAAGCTTTTTTTTCAGCAGTGAAATCCGGTTACGAACCAGACGGCGGTCGGTCTCAATCTGGGTTTCACCGGGGCCCTTGTTGCCAATACCACCCTTCTGTTTCGAAAGATGAGTCCACTGACCGGAAAGACGAGGAAGCATATATTCAAGCTGGGCAAGCTCCACCTGCATTTTAGCCTGTGCCGATTGAGCCCTTATGGCAAAAATCTGCAGGATGAGACCCGTACGATCAATGACCTTGCAGTCCAGCGAACGCTCAAGATTTCGTGCCTGGGCAGGAGAAAGATCATCATCAAAAATCACAAGATCTATGTCGTGCTCCTTCACAAACAAGACAAGCTCCTCAACCTTGCCTTTTCCAATACAATAGGCAGGGTCTCGCAACTTTCGGTCCTGTATGAACGAATCAACCACATCCGCTCCGGCGGTATCAGCAAGAAAAGCAAGTTCATCAAGGTACTCTTCAACAAGTGTGCGAGGTGTTTCAGGGGGGGAACAGAGGCCGACAAGAAAGGCCTTTTCCCTTTTATTTTCAGGGGTAACAGTATTCAACAGGGCAGTGGTAAATGACGTAAGTCCATGAATGAAAATGATCTGTAACGTGTTATGTTGCTATATTACAACCATTGTTTTATCTTGATGGTTCATTGTCCAGCTCTTATTTCAAATCGATAAAAAAGGTACACATTTTTGCTCTCTCAGCAATGCTCTCGAAGAGTAAAAAAGCTGTGATGACCCAAACAGGTTCCAAACAGGCAACGATAAGCGTCAATCAGATGAATCAGCACCATAACCGAAACCCTTCCGGCCAAGACACTGAAAAGCTGATAACGCTTGAAGAAGCCTACAGCTACTGCCGACAGATCTCAAAAAAACACGCAAAAACATTCTATCTTGCAAGCATGTTTCTGCCCAAAGAACAGCAGAAACCTATTTTTGCCATCTATGCCCTGCTGCGCACGGTTGATGATGTTGTCGATATGGCCGAAGAAAAACTTGCAACCGCTCTTATCACCAGAGAAGAGATCAGCCGGATGCTTGACAACTGGAAATTGAAGCTCACGGCATGTTATGCCGGCAAGGTTGAGAACGACCCAATCATGATGGCCTGGCACGATACCCTGAAAAGGTATACCATTCCGATAGATCTCCCGCTCGACTTGATGGATGGAGTCGCGATGGATATAGAATTCAAACCCTTCGAGACCTTTGACGAGCTCTACATTTACTGTTACAAGGTTGCCGCGGTCGTTGGCCTGATGACCTCCGAAATTTTCGGGTACAATGACAAGCAGGCACTGCAACATGCCATAGAGCTGGGTATAGCCATGCAGTTGACCAATATTCTGCGCGATATCGGTGAAGATGTCAACCGTAACCGAATCTATCTTCCCCTTGAAGATCTGCGCCGCTTCAACTATGCACCTGAAGAGCTGATGCAGAAGAGCATCAACAGTAACTTCATCAACCTCATGAAGTTCCAGATTGAACGGGCAAGAACGTACTATCGGTTGTCTGAACAAGGGATTCCCATGCTCGAAAAGCGAAGCAGATTTGGTGTCGCCATCAGCAGCCTCAATTACAGCAACATTTTAACGGCCATTGAAAAGAACGGGTACGATGTTTTTTCAAAAAGAGCCTATCGCTCTTTTTCCCAAAAAATCAGCACGATTCCTTACGTCTGGTATAAAACCCGTTCGGATTCCTGAAAAACAGCGTTTTTCAGCTTGATTATCTTTTTTTCACTTACAGAAGTTACCGGTAGACGACCATCATGCAGAAAGAAAACAAACAGAACAACAACAATACTCCGCAAGAGCCTGCCCAGATTTCGCTGAATGACCAGATGAAGCGCCGTCTTGAAGAGCGGCAGCATCTCATGGAGAGCGGAGTCAACCCCTATCCATGCCATTTCGACGTGAGCCACTCCTCGGGAGAGATCATCGCCACTTTCGAGGAAGATGTCAAGGCGCCCGTCGCCGTTGCCGGAAGGATCATGACCATACGAAAAATGGGAAAAGCCTCCTTTTTCCATCTTCAGGATGCCGCAGGCAGAATCCAGATTTACCTGAAAAAGGATGATGTCGGCGAAGCAGCCTACAACATCTTCAAGCTGCTCGACATTGGCGATATTGTCGGTGTCAGGGGCTATACCTTCAAAACCAGAACCGGTGAGATATCGGTTCATGCCGAAGCGCTGGAACTGCTCACCAAGTCACTGCGCCCGATTCCCATTGCCAAAGAGAAAGAGGTTGATGGAGAGAAAGTTGTTTTTGACGCCTTCAGCGACAAAGAGCTTCGCTATCGCCAGCGTTATGTCGACCTGATTGTCAACCCGGAGGTGAAGCAAACGTTTATCAAGCGAACGGCTATTGTCTCCTTCATGCGGCAATTTTTTTCCAGGCAAGGATGGCTTGAGGTTGAAACACCCATTTTGCAACCCATCTACGGGGGCGCAGCCGCCCGCCCGTTCACGACACACCACAATGCGCTCGACATGCAGCTCTACCTGCGCATTGCCAACGAACTGTACCTCAAAAGGCTGATTGTGGGCGGTTTTGACGGCGTCTTTGAGTTTGCAAAAGATTTTCGCAACGAGGGCATTGACCGTTTTCACAACCCTGAGTTCACCCAGGTTGAGCTCTATGTTGCCTACAAAGAGTACAACTGGATGATGAAACTGGTGGAAGAGCTGCTCTACCAGACGGCGCTCGATGTCAACAAAAGCGATACCACCCTCTTTCTCGGCAACGAAATTAACCTCAAGCCTCCCTTCCGGCGCCTGAGCATTATCGACGCCATTGCAGAATATTGCGGCAGGGATATTCGCGGAACATCAGAAGAGGAACTTCGCTTTATCGCCAAAGATCTCGGACTTGAACTCGATCCAAAGATCAGCAGCGGCAAGATTATCGACGAAATTTTTGGTGAATTTGTTGAACCAAAGCTTATTCAGCCAACTTTTATCACCGACTACCCCACCGAAATGTCGCCCCTTGCCAAAGAAGACCCTGCACAGCAGGGTATCGTTCAGCGGTTTGAGCTTATTGTCGGCGGCAAAGAGGTGTGCAACTCCTTCTCGGAACTGAACGACCCCGTCATACAGCGCGAACGGCTCGAATCACAGGCAAAATTGCGGCTGCGCGGTGATGAAGAGGCCATGATTGTCGATGAAGACTTTCTCCGCGCCATTGAATACGGTATGCCGCCATGTGCCGGCCTCGGCATCGGCATTGACCGTCTGGTCATGATTCTGACCGGCCAGGACTCCATCAGGGACGTCATTTTCTTTCCGCACCTGAAACCGGAATAGATGGAGAATGGTTAATACGGCACCCTTTCAAGCCCCAGAGGCGGCATGTTGATAGACCTGCCTCAATGCTGATGGGGGCAGTGGCATGATAGCTGCCCCGGCGGAGCTTTATTGCTTTTTCTTGAGAAGTGTGTTAAGGTTGTTTCTCGTCGTTATGGTGTAGGGATGCTCGGGGCCAAGCGCTTTTTCCCTGATCGCCAGCGAACGGCAATAGAGCGGCTCGGCTTCAGCATACTTGCCCTGCGTATCAAGCAATGCTGCAAGATTGTTAAGGCTCAGTGCTACATCGGGATGATCGGGGCCAAGCGCTTTTTCCCTGATCGCCAGCGAACGGCGATAGAGCGGCTCGGCTTCGGCATACTTGCCCTGCGTATCAAGCAATTCCGCAAGATTGTTCAGGCTTGTGGCCACAGAGGGATGATCGGGGCCAAGCGCTTTTTCCCTGATCGCCAGCACACGACGATAGAGCGGCTCGGCTTCGGCATACTTGCCCTGGTCGTACAGTGAATTCGCCTCTTTGTTCAGATTTGTAGCCTCAGAGGATTGTTCATTGCCCAACGACGACGAAGCGCACCAACAAGGCGCAAAAGTATAAACCGATGTCGCAGCGGTTGTCAACAAACAGAGAAAAATAATAGTGAGGTTTTTATTCATGAGGACAGAGTATGAAGTGAACAATGCAACACTATTACGAACAAAGTAATTCTTTTTTTTCATTATCAGCGCAACAAGAATAAGATCAATACGATATGACAGAGTTCTTGCTGCGATCATGAGGCGGGCTTCATGCATGCCCCTGCAACATAAAGTGACGTGATACCGGAAGCTGAACACACTTGCCAGTAACCGAAAAAACATGCTCCTCTCTCCATCCCGTTCACCCCTCAACCCCGTAATACTCCCTGTACCAGGCGACAAAACGGCGGATGCCTTCCTCCACCGTCGTCTCCGGTTTGTAATGGACATCCTGTATCAGTTGCTCGACATCGGCACAGGTGTCGGGCACGTCGCCGGGCTGCAACGGCAGAAACTCTTTGGTGGCAGTCCGACCAAGCTGCTCTTCAAGAGCCTTGATGTAATCCATGAGTTCAACCGGTTGGCTGTTGCCGATATTGTAGACTCTCCACGGCGCCCTGCTCGTGCCCGGATCAGGCTTGAGACCCGACCATGCAGGGTTTGGTTCAGCAACATGATCGAGCGTTCTCAGGATTCCCTCGGTAATATCGTCGATAAAGGTAAAGTCACGGCGATGCTTGCCATAATTGAACACCTTGATCGGCTTGTTGTGCAGAATGGCATCGGTAAACAGGAAAAGAGCCATATCAGGCCTTCCCCAGGGACCGTAGACGGTAAAAAAGCGGAGACCGGTTGTCGGCATATTGTAGAGATGACTGTAGGTATGGGCCATCAGCTCATTGGCCTTTTTGCTTGCGGCATAGAGTGAGAGGGGATGATCGACATTGTCATGCACAGAAAAAGGCATGGTCTCATTGGCGCCGTACACCGAGCTTGAGGAAGCATAGACAAGATGCTGCACACCGCTATGCCGACACCCTTCGAGAATATTGAGAAAGCCAAGAATATTGCTTTCACAATAGGCATGGGGATTGACCAGTGAATAGCGCACTCCCGCCTGGGCTGCAAGATTGACCACCCGTTCAAATGCCCCTGTCCGGAAAAGCTCTTCCATCAAACTCCGCTCTGCAATGTCACCCTTGACAAAGGTGAACCCTTCATAAGGCTCCAGCATCGCAAGCCGTGCCTGCTTGAGTGAAACATCATAATAGTTGTTCAGGTTATCAATACCTGTTACCTGTTCTCCCCGTTCGAGCAGCCTCTTGCAGAGATGAAATCCTATAAAGCCGGCGGCGCCGGTCACCAGTAGACGCATTGCGTTCAATCAGTCATGGAGTTCTGCCACAATAAGCGGCAGTGAAAAGCTTCTCTTTTTTGCCGAAGTCTATATAACAACAAATCTTCATCCTGACAAGCCTGGAAAGCCTGGGATCCTTGCAACAAGTCCCAAACCGAAAGGCAAAAAACCTGCAGAAATGTAATTTTTTTAGGCTTTTTTTATTAAAATCCGAAATTATTTAAGTATATAAACCAAGAAAGTGGGTTTTACGGAAACAACAAGAATTTATACTCCCATGAGTCGCTTTTTTGAGCGCTACAAAGCCGACACCAGTCAGTTTTTTGATGAGGTTATCTCAACCGAGGGATCGCCCCGGCCTCATTACAACAAAATGCTGCAACGTTTTGCCCAGTTTTCGTTTGACGATATCAAGGCACGTCGGGAAATTGTCAACATTTTTTTCCGGAACCAGGGCATTACGTTTACCGTCTACGGCGAGGATGAAGGTGTTGAGAGACTTTTCCCCTTCGACCTTATTCCAAGAGTTGTGCCTGCCGATGAATGGCAAACCATTGAAAAAGGTCTGGTACAGAGAATTACGGCACTCAATGAGTTCCTGAACGATATCTATCACCACCAGAAAATTCTCAAAGACAAGGTCATTCCAACAGAACTGATCCTTGGAAGCCAGCACTTCAGGCGAGAATTTGTCGGGGTCAACCCCCCGCTCGGTATCTACATTCATGTTACCGGCAGCGATATTATCCGCGACAGGGCGGGAAACTACCTGGTGCTTGAAGACAACCTGCGCACGCCAAGCGGTGTCTCCTACATGCTCCAGAACCGCCAGGCCATGAAACGCGCCTTTCCTGTCCTGTTCGACAAATATAAAATCCGGCCGATCGAAAACTATCCGCAGGAACTGCTCCGCACCCTCCAGGAGATAGGGCCGGTGTCGCGTCGTGAACCGAATGTCGTGGTGCTCACCCCCGGCATCTACAACTCGGCATATTTTGAGCACAGTTTTCTTGCCCGCCAGATGGGCGTTGAACTGACCGAAGGGAAAGACCTGGTGGTCAACAACAACAAGGTTTATACAAGAACCACACGAGGGCTTGAGCAGGTGAACGTCATCTACCGCAGGGTTGATGATGCCTTTCTTGACCCGCTTGTCTTCCGGCCGGACTCAAAACTTGGCGTTGCAGGTCTTGTCAACGCCTACCGAAAAGGCAATGTAACGCTTGCCAACGCAATCGGTTGCGGCGTGGCCGACGACAAGGTCATCTACAGTTTTGTCCCTGAGATCATCAAATACTATCTTGGTGAAGATCCGATTCTGCAGAACGTTCCAACCTGGCTGGCAAGCAATCCCGCCGACCTGAAATACATTCTTGCAAACCTCGGTTCACTGGTGGTAAAAGCAGCCAACGAATCTGGCGGCTACGGCATGTTGATTGGACCGGAATCAACCATTGAGGAGCAGGAGAAGTTTGCTGAAATGATTGTGGCCAATCCACGAAACTACATTGCCCAGCCAACCATTTCACTGTCGCGTCACCCCAGTTTTTTCAATGACACCGAACTATGGGGATGTCATATTGACCTTCGCCCCTATGTATTGTACGGCAAAACGCTTACTATAGTCCCTGGAGGTCTTACCCGGGTGGCCCTCAAGCGCGGTTCACTGGTGGTCAACTCCTCGCAGGGAGGAGGCAGCAAGGATACATGGGTTATCGATGATTAAACACTAACTTTTTTTATGGTATGTTAAGCCGTGTTGCCGAATCACTGTTCTGGATGAGTCGTTATGTTGAGCGCGCAGAAAACACCGCAAGGTTCCTCGATGTCAACTTCAACCTCCTGCTCGACCTCAACAAAATTACCCACGTAGAAAACCCGAACTACTGGATAGCGCTGATTCTTGTCACCAGCGACCAGGAGCGTTTCAATTCCCTGTACGATACCTATTCGGCACAGACCGTCACCGACTATCTGGTTTTCAACAAAAACAATCCAAACTCCATCACCTCCTGTATCAGCCTGGCCAGGGAAAATGCACGGAGCATTATTGAGAGCATCTCAAGCGAAATGTGGGAGCAGGTCAACAACCTCTACCACTACCTGCAGAGCGCCACCCCTCAGTTTGTGCACAACGATCCCTACAGCTTCTACAAGGAGATCAAAAATGCCTCACATCTTTTCCAGGGCATTACCGACAACACCTTCTCCCACAATGAGGGATGGGACTTCATCCAGATTGCCAAGTATCTTGAACGCACTGACAATATCGCACGGCTGATTGATGTCAAATACCACATGCTGCTCTCTGAAGCACAAAGCCAGACCGAGATTGTCGCCGGTTCGGAAGACATCATTCAATGGATGGCGGTGCTCAAAAGCTGCAGTGCACTCGAAGCGTTCCGCAAGGTCTATCTTTCAAAAATAGATCCGGACAACATCCTGCGTTTTCTCATTCTCGACAGAACATTTCCCCGGAGTATCAACTTTTCTGTCTGCGCGGCTGAAGATGCCCTGTGGCGCATATCGGGCAGCTCTCGCCATCGCTACGTCAACAATGCCGATCGGCTGATCGGAAAGCTGGAGGCCGAGCTGAGCTATACTGCCATTGAAGACATTTATGCAAAAGGATTGCATAACTATTTTGAAGATCTCGAACAGCGGCTTGTAAAAGTTGGTGAACAGGTTCACCTTACCTATTTTGCCTATCACACTCCGGAAATAGAGCCATTGGACATTGAAGAGGCTCTTCCGTTTACCGGAGTCTCAGGAGGACGGGCCAACTGGAGCCAGGCACAGCAGCATCAGCAGCAGCAATAACAAGAGGTAAACACAAAGAGCATGATTCTGAAAGTTGAACACGCTACACTGTTTGAATATGACGCACCAATCTATGAAACAGCAACCGAAGTAAGGCTTCACCCTGACAACAACCCTGCAGCCCCGCAACGGTGCACAAGCTTTCATCTCGACGTTGATCCCCAGGCGACCATTTTCGAGTATACCGATTTTTATGGCAACAATGTCAACCACTTCAACCTCCTCCAGAGCCATAAACGGGTAAAAATCGTTGCAACCTCCGTGGTACAGACCGGCATAGGCCATGCTGAAGCCCGGGAGGATGAGGATATTTTTCTGATGGATTTTTCATGCCAGAGCCGCTATGTTCATTTCGACCAGGCAATCAAGGATTTTACCGCCCGCTTTGAAGCAGATACCCCCCACTTTCTGCTTGCTGAATCGGTTTGCCGGTCCATCAATGACTCATTCATCTATGAACCCGGCGCTACCGACGTTCACAGTACCAGCGCTGTGGTCATGGCCCTGGGGCGTGGAGTTTGCCAGGATTTTGCGCATATTATGCTTGCTGCCTGCCGGAACCTCGGCATTCCGGCTCGTTACGTCAGCGGCTATCTTTACGGAGGAAGCACGCCTGATGGTCACGATGAAGCCAGTCATGCGTGGTGCGAGGTCTATTGTGGCAAAGAAAAAGGGTGGATCGGCATGGACCCGACACATAAAACTCTTTTTGTCGATGAGCGTTATATCAAAATAGGTTCGGGCAGGGACTATGACGATGTTCCTCCAGTACGGGGAACCTATAAAGGCAATGCAAAGGAAAAACTCAGTGTATCGGTAAGGGTCAGCTCTATGGAACAGGAACAGGGTAACTGATGTATCACAAGGCAGATGAACAACCAACTTGTTAACGCCGAATCTTCCATGATGCAACGGCTGAAGCATGGTGTTCGACAACAATGGCGCTGGTTACTGATCTCGGGATTTGTGTTTGCCATCATTGTTGCACTCCTGACCCCCTGGAACACCTCCTCCCTGTCGTCCCACCCTCAACCAGCGCAGAGCTATACCACGGCTTTGCACCTTGCTGATATTCTTCGGCATCAGGAACGGCAGAACATGCATCCGGCCTGCCAGATGCAATTGATGACCCATAACAAAAAAACCTATCGCGCCATTATTCTGGTTCATGGCTATACAAGGTCTCCACAGGAATTTCACGAGCTGGGGCAACGTTTTTATGATGCAGGATATAATGTCCTTATTGCTCCCCTTCCGCATCACGGTCTGGCTGACCGGATGACAGAAGAGCATGGCAAGCTTACTGCCAGAGAGCTGGCAACGTATGCTGACCGGACTGTTGATATTGCCAGAGGACTCGGCGAACAGGTCATCATGATGGGTATTTCCACCGGTGGCGTCACCACTGCCTGGGCGGCACAACATCGAAAAGATATCGATCTCGCCGTTATCATTTCCCCCGCTTTCGGCTTTAATAAAATTCCGACGCCTCTGACCGCCGCCGCCATGA
>Ga0351894_1002_pt1 | contig 207856 bp, 127 predicted proteins | sample SorcelAu500001C3_FD_205829 | JGI IMG/M metagenome (GOLD analysis project Ga0351894, IMG submission 205829) | Enriched cells from Trout Bog Lake water, Wisconsin, United States - BchlTB.Aug20.5000.01 .C3 | ecosystem: Environmental > Aquatic > Freshwater > Lake > Hypolimnion/Profundal zone | place... | reverse complement strand
AAGAGCGGCAAAGACAACATTTTGATCACGGAGATCCCTTACCAGGTCAATAAGTCCACCTTGATCGAGACGATCGCCAACCTTGTGCAGGAAAAAAAGATCGAGGGGATCAGCGATATCCGCGACGAGTCCGATAAAGACGGCATGCGCGTGGTCATTGAGCTTAAAAGGGACGCTGAGCCGCAGATCATTTTAAACCAGCTCTACAAGCATACGCAGATGGAGACGACCTTTGGCATCATCGCTTTGGCCCTGGTGGACGGCAGGCCGCGCGTCTTGAACTTAAAACAGATCATGCGCTGCTATATCGATCACCGCAAGGTGATCATCCGCCGCAGGACCCAGTTTGAACTGGATAAGGCCTTGAAGCGCGCCCATATCCTGGAAGGCTTAAAGATCGCGCTCAAACACCTGGATCGCATCATCAAGACCATCCGGGAATCCAAAAATACGCCTGAAGCTAAAAAGGCGTTGATGAAAAATTTTGACCTTTCCGATATCCAGGCGCAGGCGATCCTGGAAATGCAGTTGCAGCGCCTGACCGCCCTTGAGCGCGAGAAGATCGAGGCCGAGTATTTGGAGCTCTTGAAGCAGATCGAGCGTTTCCGCGCCATCCTCGCTTCGGAAAAAATGATGGAAGAGATCATCAAGGATGAACTGACCGCCTTAAAGAAAAAATACGGCGACGAGCGCCGCACCGAATTGATCGGCGAGGTGGAAGATATCGAGATCGAAGACCTGATCGCCGAGGAAGACATGGTAATCACTGTTTCGCATGCGGGTTACATCAAGAGGCTGGCGATCAGCGCTTACCGCAAGCAGAAACGCGGCGGCAAAGGCGTGACCGCCATGGAGACGCGCGACGAAGATTTTGTCGAGCATCTCTTTGTGGCATCCACTAAAGATTACCTGCTTGTCTTCACCGATCAGGGCAGGCTGTATTGGATCAAGGTTTATGAGATCCCGCAGGCCTCGCGGCAATCCAAAGGCAAGGCGATCATCAATCTCTTGCAGCTTGGCGCCAAGGATAAAATAGCGGCTGTCCTGCCTGTCAAGGAATTCTCGGACGATAGATTTATTATTTTGTGTTCCAACGCCGGCGTCATCAAGAAAACAGTGCTTTCGGCTTTTTCTAACCCGCGCAAAGGAGGCATCGTTGCCATGGGCCTGGATAAAAACGATGCGGTGATGGGGGCCAAGTTGACCGACGGCAGCCAGGATGTCCTTTTGGCGACGCGCGGCGGCAAGGCCGTCCGGTTCAAAGAAAAACAGCTCCGCGAGATGGGACGCCAGGCCAAGGGGGTCCGCGGGATAAGGCTTGGGAAGAAAGACGAAGTCATGGGCATGGAGATCATTTCGAGCGACCTGGCCAAGACAGGGGCAACGATCTTGACCGTGACCTCTGCGGGTTTTGCCAAGCGGACCTTGTTGGACGAATACCGCGTGCAGTCACGCGGCGGCAAAGGCATTATCAACGTCAAGGTGACAGAGAAGAACGGCGAAGCCGTCGCGCTCAATTGCGTTGTCCCCGACGACGAATTGATGACGATCACGCAAAAAGGCATGATGGCCCGCTGCCCGGTCAAGGATATCCGCGAAACAGGCCGGAATGCCCAGGGCGTGCGCCTGATGTCCTTGGAAAAAGGCGATGCCGTAACATCCGTCGCCAAGATCGCCGCCAAAGACGAAGAGTAATTTTAGGCATGGACCCCATCGTCTCCCGCCTGTGGCGAGGCCCGCAAAAGTCGCGAGGCTGAATGCGTCATCGCCTATTCACTTATAACGCGGCGCTATCGTCTAGCCTGGTCCAGGACGTCAGCTTCTCAAGCTGAAGACACGGGTTCGAATCCCGTTAGCGCTACCAAATTTCACTCCGGCAATTATTTCCTCTCAAAATATCTTTCTTCCCCACAACCACCTATTTTTTCTTGCTCCACAGCGCGGGATGTGGTATATTAATATAGTTTACATACGTTAACTAAAAGACAAAAGTTATCTTTTGTTAACCATATTTAATGCAGTTAACATAAGTTAACAACATTTTCATAACTCGTTTGAGAGGTGTAAGATGGAGAAAAGTGAATATTTTAGCATAGCTCAAGTAGCAAAGCTATTGAAAATAAGCAGAATAGCTGTTTACAAGAAGGTAAAAAAGGGACAGCTACCTACTATAAGAATCGGAAAGATTTACGCTATTCCCAGAGAGAGTATTCTACGAAAGATCAGAAGAATTAAAGGGCATGCTTTGAGGCCCGAAGAAAAAGATAAAATAAAAATGGCCGTAGACAAAACGCTGAAGGAATATGGAGAAGTGCTGAAGAGGCTGGGAGCGGAATAGTGCATAGAATTACGGTAGAAGAAGTTGAAGAGATAGCGTTTCTTATAGCTCAAAAGAAATTTTCTTTTAATGAGCCGATACCTGCCTTTGCGACGAGATTCCCCAATGTCTTGGAAAGTTGTTTAGAGACCCCTTTTCAAACTTTTGACGAAAAGGAGTTTTATTCAACCTTTACGGCAAAGCTCAGCATACTGTTTTATTTAATGAACAAAAATCATCCATTTCAAAACGGTAATAAAAGAGTCGCCATGACCACATTACTTTTTGCATTGTATGAAGCAAAGAAATGGATAAAGACGGATGAGCAAACTTTATATAATTTTGCGGTATGGGTAGCCGAAAGCCCACCCAATGCAAAAGATGAAGTGGTGCAATACATAGAGAAATTTATAAAAACTCACATGGTCCCCCTGGAAGAGTAGCTATAATAATTTCAGCAGGAACGCCGATTTAAAAAAGACAGCACTTTGTTAATTAAGTCCTATGAATAAAAAATATTCCATTGAAGTTCCGATCTATTCCAGCCCCATCGAATATCTGATCAAGCTTAACCAACTCAAGGATATCGCTATTGTCATGTATGGGGGAGTCCCGAATTCTCCTTTAAATGGCGGCCGGAATAATTTCACTTTAGATAAACTATCGCTCTACGATAGATTTTTTTTCTCGTTGACGAAAAAGCAACTTTCAAGGGCCCTGTCCAAATTTTATGAAACCCTTGCAAAGGCGAATCAAAATGGCATCTCTTTCCGCCTAGCTTATACAAATATGTTTATCAGCAATGAAGAGCTAAATGAAGAGAATTTATATCCGGTTAACTGGTTGGTTGAATCTTCCAAAAAATATGGAGTGAAAAACGGCCTCATCCTTAACAATAAGCTTCTTGAGAATTGCATTCGCCAAAAGTATGGAGATAAGCTCGTTTACGTCAGTTCGTGCACAAAATATGTTTCGCCTCATAAGATACTTACCCCCCGTGAAACTTTGAGCATGTATCTTGAGGATAGCGGAAAGTATGACTTTATTTGTATAACTCCGCAAGATTCAAGGCGAGAAAATCTCATTAAAGATGTATTGCGCGACAGCAAAGGCGGGATCATTGCTATTTGCAATTCATATTGTTCCAACAATTGCAACTCTTACTATCATTATGAACATTTCTCAAAAGAGAACAAAAAATCACTCCTCACTATGGGAATGGTAGGTATTCTAACCAGTTCTTTTGCTTTTGTTGTCCCACGGCTTCCAACTTGTTCCGCGTTCCGCCAGGCATTCCGCAAGATGAATATTAAAAAAACAGCCGGGATGCAACTGAATGCGGGAATCGTCAATTTTAAATTAGGAAGGGGATTCGGAGATAACCTTATTGGTCCGCTTGTTTCACTTATTCTGAAATTTGAAAAAAATCTTCCGGAATAAGCCGGGAGGCGAGCTAGAAACACAGTTGCCAAACAATATTTGAGATACAAACAGGGGAGAAACATCAAGAAAAAGCTTATTCTCATCCTTCCTTCCATAAGCCATCCCGTTATCCGTTTAGTCATCCGCTTTTTTTTTAAGACGCCCGGGACGTTTCCTCTTTTCGTCCTTCCGGCCCTCACGCCCCGAGACTACACGATAAAAATTTATAACCAAAAACTATTCTGGCTTAAAGGTGATTTTACCGATGACGCGCTTGTCGGGATCTCTTGCGCTACGTCCAACTCTCCGGAGGCCTATAGGATCGCCGACCGTTTTCGTAAAGCGGGATCTGCCGTGGTCATGGGCGGGCTTCACGTGAGCTATTTTCCCGACGAGGCGCTTAAGCATTGTGACAGCGTGGTCATCGGAGAAGCGGAATCTGTTTGGCCTGAAGTTGTCCGGGATTATGAAAACAAAACGCTGAAAAAAATCTACAAAGGGGTTCCCCTTGAGGATTATTTTTCTCCGGCGTATGATTATTACCTGAACATAGATCCGAAGATCCTCTATCGCACGGGCATCTTGCTTAGCCGGGGGTGCAAGTACCGCTGCGAATTTTGCGTCCCGCCTTTCGGAAAACTTCGTTTTGTCAAATTGGAACAGGCCATCGTCCTTCTCAAAAAGATCGGGGAACACGTCCGGCGGCCCTTTGGTTTAAAACCGGTCATTCTTTTCAGAGATGACAATATTTTTTCCGATCCAGCCTATGCCAAAGAGTTGTTCAGGAGATTAATTCCCCTGAACCTGAAATGGGTGGGAAACAGCTCTATCGACATCGCCTTTGACGACGAGGCATTGATGTTGGCGGCCGCGAGCGGCTGCCTGAAGCTTTTCATAGGTTTTGAGACGATATATCCCCAGAGGCTTCAGAAGACCTCCGTCGGAAATATGCGTTCAACCAAGGATTATCTGGAGGCCATCAGGAAGATCAAGTCGCACCGGATAAAAGTTATCGGGGCTTTTATCCTGGGTTTTGATTATTACACGCACAAAGATTATCTAAGGCTCATTGCTTTTCTGATGCGGGCAGGCCTTGATCTGGTGTCTTTGACCATCCTGACCCCTTTTCCAGGATCGCGGATATATGAGCAATTTAAGAAAGAGGGCAGGATCACGACTTTCGACTGGAGCAAGTATGATTCGCTGCAGCACGTTGTTTTTAAACCGAAAAACATGTCGGCGCTCTCACTCCAGCTTTGGTTTATCGTGATCCGTGTCCTCGGCCTTTTTGTATCGCCTTATTTCCTTATCGCGCTCGGACAAAGTCTAGTCGCATTTCTTTTCTTCTATTACTTGGCGCATCATTTGGTCAATATGTTTTAGACGTGTAAAGGGATGATATTTTAGACGTTGAAACCTGTTGATTTAAAAAAAATATTGTGTTATAACTATTTAAACAAGGAGAAAACTATGGTTAAAAATTTTAAAGCATTCTTTCTTTTTATCGTTTTCGTAAGCCTGGCAGCGCTGGCAGGTTGCGACATGATCCAAAGCGCTTTTCAGGCGCCCGGCAAAACCACGGCTTCTCAAGGCTCAGCGCCAGGCGGGCAAGAGGTCAGTTTCCCTTCGGGGACGGTCCTGGCCAAGGTCAATAACGACGTGATCACGCTTGAAAGCTTTGATGAGAAGATAAAAAATCTTCAGATGCTCTCGCCGGACATCAAGATCAATACGCTTGACGCTAAAAAGGCCTACTTGAACGATCTAGTGACCCAGGAGCTCATTTTCCAGGAAGCGCGCGCCAGAGGCATTGACAAAAAGAAAGACGTCAGGGATGCGCTCGATGAGTTTAAAAAGAGCGTCATGGCCCGCCAGCTGATCTTAGATGAGACCAAAGGGCTGACGGTTGAGTCCTCCGAGGTCGAGGCTTTTTATAACCAGTACAAGAAAGAATTTGCCGCGCCCGAAGAGATCCATGCGCGGGAGATCGTTGCGCCTACGGAAGCGGCGGCTAAGGATATTTTGATCAGCCTTCTGCAAGGGGGAGATTTTGCCGCTACGGCCAAAGAAAAATCCGTCTCGCCCAGCGCCCCCAAAGGGGGCGATCTGGGGACCGTGAAAAAGGGCGAGCCGTTTGCCAAATTTTACGACGTCGTTTCAACGCTTGAAGCAGGTCAGGTCAGCCAGATTTTTAACGGTCCCAATGGTTTTTATATAGCCAAGGTTGAAGAAAAAAAAGGCGGTACTATCCCGCAGTTGACGGATAAGATGCCCAACTCGGATCTCACCGTATACGATCAGATCAAAAACGGCCTTCTTCAACGGAAACAGGCCCAACGGATCCAGGATTTGACAGATAAGCTCAAAAGAGAAGCCAAGATCGAGATCAAAGACGACCTTTTGAGATAGGAGCCTAATCCCGTGGACAAAAGAAAGATAAGCATTATTTTAGCCCTGGCCCTTGCGTTGGTGGCTGTAGTGATGTTAAGAAATTGGATCAGCCAGACAGAAAAAAAATATGTCAAACAAGAAAAAATGGCTTATGTCCTGGTAGCAGCGGTCAATATCCCGGCGGGCACGACCATCGACGGGACCATGATAGGCTTTGATACCATTCCTGAAAGATATGTCCAGCCCAAGGTCGTTAATTCCGAAGCGCTCGTCATAGGTAAACGCGCCATTGCCGATATTTTTGCCGGTGAACAGATCATGTCGTCAAAACTTACCATCACGGTGAAGGACACAAGCGTTGCCATGCGCACGCCCCAGGGTAAGCGCGCTATCACGATAACCATTCCGTCCCTTTCCGCTGTGGCAGGCAAAGTGAAGACGGGCGATTACGTGGATATCATCGGCACTTTCCCGTACAATGCGCAAGTCAACGGCAAGACTGTCACGGAAATGGTGAGCGTGACCCTTTTCCAGAACGTATTGGTTTTAAGTGTTGAGGGCGGCGCCGGCATGACGGCGGAGCGGGGAAAACCGGCTCCGGCTCCCACGGACCTTGTTGTTACCTTTGCTCTTGCCCCCCGTGAAATAGCCCTTTTGTCTTATGTGCTCGACCAGGGGGGGAAGCTTAGACTTGTTTTAAGGCCGCCTCTGGAAACAGCCATTGAACCTGTGCCGCCGGTAGAAGTGAATGCCATGTGGCAGTATGTGTTTAGCAACTTAGGCCAGGAGTTCACCAAAGAAGAACAGCCGGCCATGAATCCGAAGCAGGAAAAAAAGGCCGAACCGCCACCGCCGCCGACCGTTGAGATCTACCGGGGGACGGAAAAATCAAATATGATTATTAAATGAGCACGTGACTTATGGAGCGAAGCGCTCATAAGTCACTGTGCGAATTTATCCCGTATCTGCGAAGCAGATATCGGGATCATAAATAGCAAGAAAGAGAGACCGCTTGATGAGATGCCTGAATAAAGGACTCTTCTTTGTAAGCATCCCGATAATCTTAAGCACTGTTTTCTTGAGCGCCCCGCCGGTGTATCCTGAATTTTTTTCCGACGATTACGATTTGTCCCGGCAACTGGATATCGTTGTCGGCGAATCCAAAGTTGTTTCGGTCGCCAACCCCAAAAGGATTGCCATCGGCGACCCTCTCGTCGCGGATGTGGTGGGAACCAGCGCCAGCGAGATCATCGTTTCCGCCAAAAAGGCAGGAGAGACCAATCTGCAGATCTGGGATGATTACGGCCAGCGGGAGATAACGCTTAAGATTTTTCAGGAGGACCTTAATAAATTAAAAAAGAGGCTTGAAGACCTGTTTGCGACGGCCGGCATCCGTGAGATCATTTTCCAGATCGGCGAACAGGAACGAAAGATCTTTGTGTTGGGCGATGTGCCCCTGCGTAAAAAAGAAGTGGTCACCCAGCTTTTAGAGAGCTTCAAAGATAAGATCATCGACCTCATTGTTTTTAAGGAAGACAACCCTCTTGTAGAGATCGACACTCAAATCATTGAAATCAATAAAACAGCCATCGATCAATTAGGCATCAATTGGTCGTCGAGCTTCACTTTTAGCGAGGTAACGCCGGGCGTTCAAACATTGAGCCGGCAAGTGGGCGATTTGGTCAAAGCGGTTGGGCAGGCCAGGTTTGGCGTGGCGGGACCGGGGACAAGCACCTCTCCCCTGATTCTCACCCTCAACCTTCTTGAGCAGGATAATTTAGCGCGTACGCTGGCCAGGCCTAAGCTTGTGGCGCAGAGCGGTAAAGAGGCTAAGTTTTTGGTGGGCGGCTCTGTGCCTGTTTTGGGAAGCGTCAGTGTGTCCAGCGGCACGACGACCTCTTCGGTGAATTATGTTGATGTCGGTATCAAGCTCAATATCAAGCCGGAGGTCAAGGAAAACGGCGAGATCGCCTGCAAGCTGGAAGTAGAAATCAAAACCGTCGACACCGTTAATAATACAATTACTGTTAATGGGACTACGACCCCGAGCTTTAAAACAAGGAATGTCTCCTCGGAATTATATCTCAAGAATAATCAAACTATTTTCCTGGCAGGCTTGATCGACAACGAAGAAAAGAACAACCTGCAGAACGTGCCGGGAATAGCCAATATACCTATCATCGGCGCTTTGTTCAGGTCAAAGGATTATCAGCGGGGCGATACCGAGCTTGTGATTTCGCTCACGCCTAAAATCGTTAATTACGGAGATATGCGCCAGGATATCCAGGGGGCGGCGGGCGCTGCCCGAAAAGAGGCAAACGAAGACCCGGCGGATACGTATATCCGCACTGTCCAAGAGACCATTATAAAGAATGTGAGCTATCCTTTGGAGGCGCAACGCGCCAATCTGTCCGGTGATGTGGTTTTGAGCCTGCATCTTTTATCCAACGGCCAGCTTGTCGGCGTCGTGGTCAGCCAGTCGTCGGGGCACGCGCTTTTGGATAAGGCAGCGCTCTTTACCGTAAAAAAACTTAATCCCTATCCTGTTTTTCCCAAAGGGCTTATGCTTAAAGAGATCTGGGTCGAGGTTCCTATCGCGTATCAATTGAGCTAAGATTAGAATATCCCCATCCGCAAAAAATATGGCAGAGAATAAGACCAGCGGTAATGTTGTTTCCATATTCAGCACCAAGGGCGGCGTCGGCAAAACACTCCTGGCCGTCAACCTTGCCATCGCGTTGTCGCAGGCGGGCAAGCGTGTGGCGCTGATCGATCTGGATCTTCAGGCGGTCCAGGACATGGCGCGGATGATCGATGCCACGCCGCAATATTCGATTTTCGATATCGTTTCTATCTTAGAAAAAGTTGAACAGGCGGGCAATATCAAGAATTACATGACGCTTGTTTCTTCGGCCGGCATTGATTTTTTACCGGCCATCACCCGTCCTAAACAATCTCCGCATATCACAGGCGATCGCATCGGCAAAGTGATCGGCATGCTGACGCCTCATTATGATTTCATTATTGTCGACGGCGGCCGGGCGTTCACGGACAGCCTTATCCAGATATTCAATCGCTCCAACCTCATCCTTTTTATCGTCACGCCGGATATTCTATCTGTTTACGAGACGCGCTGGGGCTTAGATGTCCTGCAGTCGCTGCACTTTCCGCTTAAAATGCTCAAGCTCCTGTTGAACCGCGCGGAGAGCAAATCCGGCCTTTCCTGGCAGGAGGTCAAACTCGCCCTGCCCTGTGAGATCATCGCCAGCGTTCCCAGCGACGGACGCGTGGTCGGGCTTGCTTTAAACCGCGGCGTCCCGGTCGTCTTGGACAGCCCTTCAAGCCGCGTGAGCGCGGCCTTGAAGAAGTTTGCGCAGGATTTGATCTCAACGCCGACGCTTTTCATTGCCCATAAAGAAGTTGAGGAACTGCGCTCCGTCAAAAAGGAAGACCTTCCGGCGGCCGGTTCTTTTTGGGATGCGATGGGGCTGGCGGACAAGGTCAAATGGGTCAAGCCTATTGAACAGGAAGATGAGATCATCAAATTAAAGCGCCGTATCCATGCGCGCCTCATCGAGGAATTGGATTTAAAAAGACTTGATATGGAGTTGATCAACAATCCCAAGAAGGCCAAAGAGCTCCGCGAGAAGGCCGAGAAGATCGTTTCTAACTTATTGGCCGAAGAAACAGGCGCTTTTCTTTCTTCTTTTGAGGTCCGCGAAAAACTTGTGAAGGACATCGCGGATGAGGCTTTAGGCCTGGGCCCCTTAGAGGAGCTCTTGAGAAACCCCGACATCACGGATATCATGGTGAACAATAAGGACCAGGTTTACATTGAACTCCACGGTAAGATCGAATTAACGAGCAAGAAGTTTATCTCTGATGATCAGGTCCGGGTTGTTATTGAAAGGATCATAGCGCCTTTGGGCCGGCGTATTGATGAATCCGTGCCTATGGTGGATTCGCGCCTGCCCGACGGCTCGCGTATCAATGCGATCATCCCGCCCTTGTCTTTGACCGGCCCGACGCTGACGATCCGTAAATTTGCCCGCGAGCACTACACGGTCGAAGACCTGGTCACGCGTTTTGGCAGCCTCGACCGTAAAACCGCCGATTTCCTGGCGGCCTGCGTTTTGTCCCGCAAGAACATTATTGTCTCCGGCGGCACAGGTTCAGGCAAGACGACATTTTTAAATATCCTCTCGGCATTCATTCCTAATGACGAGCGTATCGTGACCATTGAAGATGCCGCGGAGCTTCAATTGAACCAGGAGCACTGGGTCAGACTTGAATCCAGGCCGCCCAACATTGAAGGTAAGGGCGCCATAGGGATTAGGGATCTTTTCAGGAATTGCTTGAGAATGCGGCCTGACAGGATCGTTATCGGCGAGTGCCGCGGCGGCGAAGCGCTGGACATGCTCCAGGCCATGAATACCGGCCACGATGGGTCCCTGACCACGATCCACGCTAACTCCACGCGCGATGTGTTGACGCGTCTTGATTCCATGATTCTTATGAGCGGGGTCGAACTGCCTATCCGCGCGATCCGCGAAATGACAGCTTCAGCCATTGATATTGTTGTCCAGACCGCCAGGCTTTCCGACGGTTCCAGGAAAGTCACCCAGGTTACCGAAGTGGTCGGCATGGATGACGATTTGCATATTAAATTTGCCGATATTTTCCGTTTTAAGCAGACCGCCATTGACAAAGAACACAATAATAAGGTTATCGGCGATTTCATGGCCACAGGTCATATCCCAACCTTTTATGATGAGCTTCTTACCCGCGGCATCAGCCTCCCCAAAGAGATCTTCACCTCCACCGAAACTTCAAAGTAAACCAGGCCACAACCTATCCCATAAATGACAGAGTGCGTGATCGAAGCTTAGATTTGATCATACGCTCATAGGGGCCACCAACGATGTCGTCCAACGGCCCCCGTAGCGGAAAGGGAACCGTCACGCAATAGCGTGATGGGGAAACCACGGGAGGGTTTCCCAATCGGGATTCGGGGGGACAGGGCGACATCGTTGGCGGGCCCCTTATGTCGAGGGCGAGCGTCCCTGCGGCAAACAAGGCAGGATAGGCCTTGGCTGATAGATGTTGAATTTTGGCAGGATCGCTTGTATAATGAATATCCAAACTGGACATTAAATTAAGGAAGGTGAAAAATGGAAGATAAATACTACAAGATCACCAATACAAGGACCGGGGCGGTTATAGCTGAAAAGGCAAAAATTGCCCAAAACTTTAGACAAAGGTCGATTGGCCTGCTTAACAGAAAAAGCCTGGAATCTGGAGAGGCGCTTCTTATCAAGCCGTGTAATTCTATCCATACCTTTTTTATGCGGTTTCCCATAGATGTCGCTTTCCTGGACAAGGAAGGAAGAGTTGTTAGTATTGTTAAAAACATGGCAGCCTGGAAATTGGCAAGCTGTATTTTTAATGGTTATATGACATTAGAAATGCCAATAGGAAGTATCGAAAGATATGAAATAGAAATAGGAGATTTGATTCGTTTTTAGCAAATAGGCTATAAAATAAATGTCCATTATTCATTTCTAATTTCCATAAGTTATTTATATTATTTAAATTAAATAAATAAAATGTCCAATATAGCAAAAATAACAAGTAATATAAGAAACTATGTTATTCAGAGAAAAAGAAGGAATTCTAACATAAGCATTAGGGCTTTGGCTGATGAAACTAGTTCAAAATTCAACGTTAAACTATCAAAATCATCAATCAATATATTAATTAAACAGGCAAGGCTAAGTAGTCCTGTTGGCAGGAGAGTTTCAACTGTTTTCAGGCCGGCAGGCGCATCAACCTCTGTTGGTTTTTCCTTACTTTTAGGGGCTAATTACCTCCTTGGACTTTCTAAAATTTTAGCGAATTCCATCAAAAAAACCAACCCTCTTTTACGCCTGAAAAGTGATACGATCTCTGCCCTTAGCGAGGCTTGTCTATTGTCAAAGGCTATTTATAATGTCCCTCTTGAAAAGATCGAAAATTACGACAAAAATGATCTCTGGTTTATCATAGGGAAAAAGGTGAATAAAGGAATCTTGAAGAAGTATATCGATGCGTTAAATATCATACAACCTATTAATTTACAAGTAGTTACGGAACTTTCACATGTTCTTCAGGATGTCCACTATTTTAAATTTAACCTATCAGATGGAAGCCAATATTTCTTAGACGGCCAACAAAAAACTATTTGGAAAGACTACAAAATACCTTTAGATTTTTGTACAACTATTGATATTGCAAATAGTTATATAAATTCAATATTCTTAAAAGAAGAGCCTTTTTTGCTCATGAGCGCTAAGCCGGAAAGCATCCTTGGGGAGGAGTTATCTGATTTTATTTTCAGCCTGGATGGATCCTCCGCCAATAAAAGAATCAGAGGGATCGAGCTTATTTCTCCCAGAGGAGAGGCCGTTAAAGAGATCCCTTTTGTGCCGCCACAAAGGAGGCGTTTTTTGATCGGAATATGGCCGTGGCAATACAAGCTTATCGGTGAACTGGAAAATCGTAACGCCATGGGAAAGATTGTGTTAGAGCCTTTTTTCGAAAGGCTCTTTTTTGACGAAGAAAAAATAAGATTTTCACAACATGTTAATAATAATGAGGTTACGTTAAGATTAATAGTGATAAAAACAGGGGAAAGCGGCCCGGCCCGTATAGGGATCTTAACAAATTTAGACGATGATCAACCCGCTGGCGAGATTGTCGAACGCTATATTCGATGCTTCCCCCAAGTAGAGGCAAGCCACATGTTTTTCTTAAATGCCGTCAAAACCCCTCTTTATTTTGACGATTTCATTTCGTCTGAAAAAATCCTGGTTCATGCCAAAAAAATCCAGGAAAGCGCTGTCCCTGATGAGCTTTTTGCAAACCTCGTCGAAGCCCTTAATATTTTTGCCAAACGATGCTTTTTCCCTGCCGATTGTTCCGGATGGAGCCTGCTAAAAATGCGGGGGCTATTTTATAAACAATCAGGCTTCATTAAAAGGGATATGGCATCTGATATTTTATTTAACATAAGTAATAGCAATAAGTTACAACAAAATAGCTATTTAAACCAAGTTACCACGCGGTTTAATGAAATGCCAATTTTCGATGAAGACGCAAGAAAACTTTGGCTTGCGATCCGCCCTTGATTTTCCCCGTCCGTTTTTCGCGCATTTCCAAAAAATCGAAAAGCCGCTACCCCATGGAATGGTATTGGTTACAAAAGAAAGCGCTGCCTTTTTAGCTAAGATTCTTATTGACACATATAGATGTTATATGATATATTTTTGATGCAAGAAAATCGGTATCGGATCGGAAGATTCAAACAAGAATCTTATGTTAAAAGCCACGGGAACGAAGACATTTTTAGTCTTTGGATTTTTTATTTTTTTAAATCTGGCTTTTTTACTGACCGGATTGCCGAGAACCGATTTTTTCATTAATTGAAAAGGCAATCCGGTAATTTTTTGATGAGGTTAATAATGAGTTTAAAAAAGTTTTTTAAAAGATGTATAAGGGAATCTTTCGTAAACCCTTCAGGGCAGGTCGTGATGGAATATTTTATTTTGTTCTGCGTGCTGACAGCCTTGGTGCTTATCACCAGCTCTGCCTTTTTTCTCAAAGTGGGCGACCTTAGCGTCACATCGCACCCGCAATCGCCCAGCATAACGCTTCAGTTTATGAATAGGTCCCTTAATGCGATGGCAGGAAATCAAGACAGATATCCATCATAATTTTTTGAGGAAACTATGATCAAAGGACACTTTCGAGAGAATAAGAAAAGAAAAGGGCAATCCGTGCTCGAATACGCGATCCTTCTTTCCGTGCTTTGTCTGGTTTTTTTGACGATGATCGTTTATATGAGAAACGCGGTCCAGTCTAAACTTCTTGTCGTGCAAGACCGTCTCAACGAAGCAAAATAGGTTTATGGAGGTTCAAGATGGCGGAGAAACTGCAAGGCTGTTTTCTAAAATGGCGCCCGGGAAGAAGGGCTCGTTATTCTTTAGGCCAGAGCATTTTAGAGTATGCCATTCTTTTATCCGTGGTTGCCGCAGCGCTTGTTACCATGGGTTTTTATATTAAGCGGGCTGTTCAGGGCAGGATCAATCTTATTGATGAGCAACTTGTGGCCCGGCCAAATCAAACTCCTACGGTTTGGAGTTCACCTTTTTAATGTGTGAATGAAAAGAAAGAGGCGTGTTATGTTAAGCATAAAGGCGAGAAGAAAGATCCAGGGCGCGCAGGGCCAGATGACGGTCGAGTACACGGTCATGTTTGTGATGATCGTTGCGGTTATCCTTGCGGCGTCATCGCAGATTATAAAACCGGCTTTGAATCGATGGTTCAACAGCACGGCGAGAGTTATCAACTCTTCCGCCGCGCAGATCGAAAATCAATACAGCAACGGGAGTTAAAAATGAATAGATGCAGACGAGAGGAGGTGAAAAAGAGAATGAAAAAGGTGCTAAAGAAAGCAGGTCAGAGTACGTTGGAATATGTAATTGTTTTAACGGCGATTGTGGCAGCGATCCTTTTCGCGGCGTCACAGTTTATCAAGCCGGGTGTGAACAAAGTGTATGGCGATGTGGGTAATTCACTGAATGCCAGTGGTGATTTTTTCACGAATCACATTGGTATCGGTGGCGGCCCTAACGTCACAGGCGGCACGACCGGCGGCGGCACGACTGCTGGTGGCACGACTGCTGGTGGCACGACTGGCGGCGGCTTTTAATCCAGTTTTAGCAAACTTTAAGTTTTTTGAGAAGGAGGTGAAAGAGATGTTTAGATGGTTGAACTCAAGAAAAGGGCAAAACACAGCGGAGTACGCGATCTTGATCGGTGTTATCGTGGCTGCGGCCATCGCCATGCAGATCTATATCAGGCGCGGCATGCAGGCAAGGATCAAAGACGCTGTGGATTATACCAAGACGGCGGATATCGATGCTGGGAATGCGGTTTTTTGTAAAACCATGAGCCAGTATGAGCCGTATTACATGAACACCAACTTTACCACCGTGCAGAACGGCGCTTCGAGCGAAGAGCTGCAGACGGGTGGTGGCGTGGTGAGAAATTCAATGGGTGAGACGACACAACGGTATGGGAACCAGCAATATTCAAATTATATGGCGGCTAATACTAATGCTACGCCGTAAAATAGGTTTCCTCACGGTTTACGTTTTTTAGAGGAGGTGAAGATAAATGCGTAAGTTGTTAGGTAGAAAAGGTCAGAGTACCCTCGAGTATGCGGTTTTGATCGTGGTTATCATTGCCGCCCTTATCGCCGTGCAGGTTTATTTAAAACGCGGCGTCCAGGGCAGAATGAGGCAGTCTTCTGACCAGATCGGCGAGCAGTTTTCACCGGGATGGACAACTTCGAATCGCATCACAAACACGTTTTCTAACAGCATAGAAGTGCAAACCAACGTTGATACGACAACACAGATCATTAATCAGATTCAGAACCAAACAGGTTGGGAGAATGTGGCGCCTGCCGCCAATGAATATTGGGGCAAGTAGATGAGCAAAACCCGTCCCGTTAGAAAAGGTTTTTCTAACGGGACGGGGCAAGACAAAAGAGTGTTATGCAAAATTTACGTACGCGCATAGGCAAAAAAAGTTCAAGGGCCGGCCAGCAAGTCATCGAATACGCGGTTGTCCTTGCGGCTATTTCTTTGGCCCTCACCGTGATGTACGTCTATACCAAGCGCGGGTTACAGTCAACGATCAAAGACACGGTGGATAAGGAAATAGGCCAACAGGTCGACAGTGAGCAGATCATGCCGCCTGAACAATACCAAAACAGCAATTCTGTGACAACGGTATTGACGCAAGATGCGGCAGAGGTAGTAAAAAATATCGGAGAGGCTAGTTATTATTTCAATTCGGCAACAACTTCAACCGGGGTTTCAAATACACTTAGCAACCAGCTATATTTTTAAGGCAAGGTCATGATAAATACAAGGCATCATATATATTTTTTTGGCTCAAGACGAGGCCAGAGTGTTTTTGAAATGAGCTTGCTTTTGGTCCTTGTCGTCGCCGCCCTTATCGCCGTGCAGGTTTATTTAAAGCGCAGTATCCAGGGCCGGTTGAGGAATAGCGCCGATGCGATCGGCGAACAATATGATCCTGCAAGGACGGCATCGGATTTTGTGATGAATCACGTCAGTAATGTGACAACAACCAGCACGTCTAATGTGGAATTTTCAGCGGGATTCAACAGGCTCGTGACACAAGTGAATAGCCAAACGCATTATGACAATTCAATAAGAAATGGCTATGAAATAGTGGGTGCGCCATGAGAATCAACCTAAAATCTAGAAAGGAACGGGTCCTCCTTTGGTTTCGCTCAGGGCAGGCCTTGGCGGAGCTTGCTGTCTTCAGTTCTATCTTTTTGATGATCCTTGGCGCAATCATCTCCTATGGCCTAAAATTTGATTACCAGCAACAAGCACAAATGCAGGCTTATCGCCGGGCGCTAAAAATAGCTTCAGACCAAAACAGGGCTTCAGGATCTTATGCGATCATGGCGGATAAGCACATTCCTGATCCTACTGACACTTTTGCCGTGGGTAGCCCGACAAGCATTTCAGCCAGCGCTTCCGTAACGCGGACCAACCAATTGGATGCTCAAGCCACGGATGCCGCAGGGTTGCCTACAACTGTTATGCAGATACAAACAAGCCAGAAGAATGGAGACGTGACACAGGCCCCGCCCATCGTCATGATGAGCGCGGGTTTCCGGATAGAAAACAATGTGCCTAGTACGGCCTTAGACAAGTATAATTTTATATTTCCCAATACGGTAGCTCTAAGTACCAGCGGCGCGTGGGTCCTTACCAGTGATAAGGATGTGGCTAAAACATGCAGTCACTATACCACGCCACCGACACCTCCTGGCGGTATCCCTCCAGCGCCGGTATGTGACACTTGGACGATCAACCAGCTGAGGATAGAAGATTCTTGTATAGGCCAGATAATCGATCATGATAGCTGTGCGGCTCAAGCCATGCTGCTTGTTGATGTGAATGCTTGCATCACTCAATGCCAGAGATCGACTGATATTGACTCGGATCCGAGCACGACTTGTAATTGCACGTGTATCTGTAATGAAAAGACCAATCCTCCGAACCAAGATCCTGCTCAGACATATTATAACTCTGCCAATGGCGGGGCGTGGTATGCGGCAAACTATGTGAAGACCGGAGCGGACTATACATTCCCGGCGCTTGAGAATTTATTTGCTTTTGCCGGCAGTGGCCCTAAGGCAATGGGTCCCCAAACAGCCAATAGCGTTGCACAGATTGAACGAGCTTCCTCCGTGCATAAAATTGAAACTTCAAGCCAGATCCTGACAGAAGAATCTGCCAGCTGGAGCGATAGAACACCCAAACAATTTGTGGCAAACGATAATTTAAACACGAATACAGGTTATGAAAATGTGCATACAGATCCGATGAATTATGCCGTGCCGGTGACCAACACCATCGATACGGAAGTTTCAGGCGAAGTCAGCCGGACACTATCAACGGAGAAATAAGCGATGAAAGAAACAGCTCAAGCGACATTGGAATTGACAGCGGCATTGATCCTGTTGATGCTATTGTTAGTCGGGGCAACAAAGATTTTTATGTGGCTAAGCGGCCTCGTGGTGCACCGGCAGGTGGTTTATGAAAACAGCCGCGTGAGCGCTGCTGATCAATCCACATGGAATGTAGCTGTTACAGATTTATCGGATGTGAACCAAACAACAGGAGTGGGGGAGCCCGATGACTCAACGTATCCGGCGCTTAACGTCTTTAAATAATTTTCAGCGGGTGAGCAATCCGCGAGGCCAGATCGCTACGCTACTGATTTTGGCGATAGTGCTCATGCTGATCTTTGTCCTCGTCTTGGCTAATCTCGGCAATGTGGCTACGAACTCCACCACTATTGCCAATGCGGCAGATTCCGCTGCCTTATTGTTAGGCTCTCAATTATCCACTAAGGCACGGACATTGTGGAATTCTTTAGGGAACAGGCCTGAAGTCTGTGTCAGTGGTGGTTTCTTGTCAATGATGTTATCTATTCTTTTTGCCATTGCAGCTGTTGTTATAACTATTATTAGCTACGGAGCAGGGGCTCCTCTATTATTGCTCGTGGTCGTTGGCGCTGCAGCTGGTGCTGCTGGCGGCGCTATAGGTGGTGCGATTGCAGGTACTGGAGCAGCACAGGGAGCTTTATCAGGTGCGATGGTTGGCGCAGCCATTGGCGCAATGGCTGGAGCGATAGTTGCGGCTCCGGTAGGAGGAACGACGGGACCGATAACGGCCGGGACAACCACCACTCTTGCGGACGGGTCGGTCGTTACAGCAGGGTCTGTAGTCCCGGCAACTTCCGTTTCTGCGTATCTTGCAGCGGGCGGTGTAACGATTCAAGCGCTAGCTACGGCTGGCATAGGAACTCTTGCTGTTGGTGCTCTTTCTGTGGCTAGTTCTGTTTATAATACATCCGAAGCACAGAGTCAGACTGTACAGAACATGAAAGATATGGCAAGCATGATGAATAAACTAGGCGAATCAGACCGTATCCGCGAGTCTGTCTTACTGCAGGCTCTTTCACAGGTTGTTGATGACCCCAATATGACCCAGGACTATAATGATGTGAATTTGAATGGCAACAGAACCGAATTTTTGTCTAATTTTTCAATCTGGTATTATAAAAGGCTGGCAAGTTTAACTACGGTGGTTAGTACCACCGCATCTTTAATCAGCAACTTTTTTAATAATTCAGTGGGGCCATTTGCAGACGCAGCTCTTAATGCCAATGGGTACAACGTCGTTTTCAATCCCGATGGGTCCATCGCCAGCGGAACTAAAACAGCCAGCCCAGGGGATTTGGAAAAGGCCGATTACGCCTTGGATGTGACTAATGGTCAAGCTATTCCCAATCCTGCTCCGGGCGATTTTTCACGCGACGGCGCCGTAGCTTTGTTACTACGAGCACTATATCCCAATCCTCTTTACCAGGCGCACATCACCAATCCGGATCCACCTCATAATTCTGTGGAGGCATGGCAACCCGGGCCCACGCCGGACGATTTGAATTCATATGCGGGCGCCGGCTGCGATGCTAATGGTTGCGGCTCCTGCGATAGTAACGGGAATTGTTCTGTTGCCGCCCAGCCACCTGCTCCCGGGTATGATTATGTTGATAGCATAGGCGACGGGCTTTTATCCATGGCCGAACTCATGGGTGCATTAAAGACACGCTCTGCTTCCGAACTGACAATAAGCTGGGAAAACTGGATGCCGTATCTTTTTGACATGGATTCGTATAATCCTGATGGCACGCTTATGCCGGGCGCGACACCAGACCCATCGGCTTATTATGAAAAACTAGGAATATACGTTTCTCTTTTAACGCAGCTCAAGAATGAAATCATTAATATAAGGGCTACCCGGATACCGCCGTGTAATGAAGGTTGGTATGTTGGTGCGGCATGCACCGCGTGTGTTCCTGGGGCTGGGCAGTTTGGGACCTATCCAAATCCTAATCCTCCTCCCGATTACTTATGGGGGTGGTATCCCGCTTGCGGCAATTGCACGAGTAATCCGCCTTGCCGGTTCAGCGATGGCGTTGGGACCATTGACCAGCTCAAAGCTAATGACGAATTCGCCAATGCTATTACAGCTATTAACAGGCAAATCTTAAATATGCAAAATTTTCAAAGCGGCATCATGAATCTTTTTATCGGTATGAAAGCTGCCCAAGCCGCCGCGTTAGCGAATTGCACCCCGCCGGGATGTTGTGCGAATCCGGGTTGTACAAACCAGAATTGCGCTGAATACTGTTGGACAGACGGCCGGGGAGATGAGCATGTTCTAGTTCAGCTCGGAGCGTATGATATACCTCAAATAAGAGTAAGAACAACAGGCAATTTTTTGATGAGCAAGACATGTAATTATATTTATCCTGAAGGGTGGCGGTCCGGGGGAAATATGGATGCGAGTAAGTGTTCGGTCATGATCACCAGGGTTGACCCAACCAAGAGCCTGGGGCCTTTAGGTTATTGGAACCCCTTTGCCCGGCCCATTACCAAGAAGGCGTGGGCTTATTACAAATGGGATCGCGTGGGCTTAAAATAACGGAGCGAGGGAATTATGGAAAGGACAAACATGAAAGAGCGGAGGACAATGAAAAATCTAAAAGAGATCCTCGTGAGCTTGATAGTGGCTTTAGGCCTTTTGAATATCTGGGGCTGTAGCGCAAAGGATGATGTGAGTTTTGCGCGTCAAGTCATGGCCGGGCTTGTCGCTGGCCGGTATGCGGTCAGGTCTTTGATCGACTGGCCTAACTTCAAGGTCTCTGATAAAGACATCGGCGCTGAATACAATAAGCTTCCCAATGAGCAAGAAAAAGTGGGTTACCAGCGAAGCTTTATCGATAGTTTTAAAAAAGGATTTCGGGGACAACACGCGACATTTGAAAGCTTCAATCATTGGCGTCTTTTCAGCGATAAGGACCCAAATATAAAAGTCGTAGCCGCCGGCTGTGCGGATAAGACAAAGGTTTTTTTCTTTGGGATCAAACACACCGATAAAGAGATGAGGCTTGTAAATATCACCCCCTCGCAGATATATGATGAGGCGAAATTTGAGGCTTTAGAGAAGGAGCAGGCAGGTGAAAAATAACGAAGGCATGTCGATTTTGGAGTATGCGATACTGATCTCTGTGCTTTTGTTGGCGCTTTTAGCCACGCAGGATTATTTAAGGCGGGCTATCAGTTATAGATGGAGAGACTGCGTAGATGCTTTTGGCGGTGGCGCTCAATACGCGCCTCAAGGGGCTAAGGCAACGCTGGTTGTTAACTATTAAGAGGGGTAAGCCATGATGATGCCCGTGATCCTTCTACTGCTTTTTGCTTCGGTGACCATCTTGACCTATTATGTCGTGCCGGTCGCCTGGGAGAGATTTTATATGTGGCGGCTGCGCGGCGTGGAGATGCAGCGCACAAAGCTCCGGGAGATGTTCCTAGACATGGATCCCCAAAAGCTTTTTATTTTAAATGTCGCTTCGCCGGCCTTGCTTTCCGTGCTGGGCTTGATCGTTACCCGCAGCCTCATGGGGTTTTTGATCGGCCTGGGCGTGGGGTTCGGTATCCCGGCGCTGATCGTCAAAAATCTTGTCGTGATGAAAAAGGCTAAATTTAATTCCCAGATCACAGACGGTTTAATGATTTTAACCAGCTGTCTTAAAGGGGGTTTGAGCTTATTGCAGGCCATCGAGGCGCTGGTGGAAGAACTGCCTCAACCTATCAGCCAGGAGTTCGGTTTGATCTTACGCGAAAATAAGATGGGCATACCGCTGGAGGAGTCATTTGGCAGCTTAAATAAGCGCATGCCGTCGGAAGAATTGAATCTTTTGACCACCGCGATCCTGGTGGCGCGTGAAACAGGCGGCGATATCACCCAGCTGTTTGCGCGGCTCATCGGTACGATCCGGGCCAAGGTCAAGTTGAACGACAGTGTCAAGACGTTGAGCATGCAGGGCAAGATACAAGGTATTGTCATGTCATTTTTGCCCATTGGTTTTGCGATCTTGGTCATTTCATTCAATCCGAACTATTTTGAGGTCATGTTCAGTTCTCCCTTGGGCCGGGGCCTCATGGTGTATGCCTTTATCTCCGAAGCCGTGGGGATGTATCTGATCCGGATATTCAGCCGGGTCAATGTGTAGGGGGCTCTTATGGTAGTTTATTTAGCTCAAATATTCATGTTTGTCGGCATCTTTCTTGTGTGCATCAATTTCTTTCTTTGGTTCTTCACGGCGCACGAGCTTAAGACGACGATCAAACGCAGGCTCCGTTATGAGACGAACCCACAAGATAAGAAATCTATCTTTTTGCGGCTCCTGGATCTCATAGGCCCTTTGAATTATTTTGTGGTGCGCCGCTTGGTGAAAAACCGGGATAAACTTGAAAATAAATTATTCGGCGCGCGCGTCGGTTTGACCGTGGAGCAGTTTTTTGGGGCCAAAGAGCTCCTTTTTCTGGTGGCGCTCTTTTTAGCCTTGGGTTTTTTGCCGAAAGAGGAGATCGTCAAGATCGCCGTTATCAGCATGGCAGGATTCTTTTTGCCGGACCTGTGGCTGGACATGAAACAGAAACAACGCAAGGCGATGGTAGTGCGTTCGTTACCAGACACGGTCGACCTGTTATCTATCTGCGTGGATGCGGGGCTTGATTTCATTGCCGCGGCCCGCTGGATCGTTGAAAAATCAAAACCATCGGCTTTTATTGAGGAGCTCTCGCTCATGCTTCACGAGGTCAAGGTCGGCAAGCCTCGCCGGGAGGCGCTGAAAGACCTCTCGAGGCGCATCAATTCGCCGGACGTCACCGCTTTTGCCCGTACCCTGATCCAGGCGGACCGGATGGGCACGCCTATTGCCGAAGCCTTGGCGATCCTTTCAGAGGATACGCGGGAGCGGTTTTTTAGGCGCGCGGAACGATCGGCTTTGCAGGCGCCGATGAAGATGCTCATCCCGCTCATATTTTTTATTTTACCGGTGGTGGGTGTTATCGTGGGTGGCCCTATTGCCATACAGTTTATGCAGGGAAATTTACTCGGAGGCGTCGGTGCACCGAAAATGTGATTTAAATATAAAGTTAACTTTGATTGAAGCGTGTTCTGTGGCGGAACACGATTCGATACCGAACCCGATCCGCTGGGAAAGCGGAAATCTTAGAGGAAAGGAGGACGTAGGTTTAGGCAAAATGACCGAACGTAAAATGTGCTAGATATACGCAATAAGCTTTGGGTCAAGGCCATTGCGTGGCTGATAGTCCTGACCTTCCTGCCAGAGCAGGTGGCGTGGGCTGTCGACTATAACTGGCGCGGTGTGCTGAACGCGGGGGTTTCTCCTCTTGCGCGATCAGCGGCCGTTGCGCAGGACCCGTCTGTCCTTGTGAGGTCTATAGTTTCGGACAAAGTTGTTGCGGATGAGATCCGGGACACCCTGGTTCAATTGGTAGGCCAGACAGCGACGGACATCAAGCTCTCGCCGGAAGTTTCGATCCACCGGAATTATCCTTTATCTCTTACAGAAGACAAAGTTAACGAACTGCACGCTTGGATGCTTGATCCGTCTCACAACCTCGTGACTTGCGGCGCTTTATCTTTAACCGGCCTGCTGGGGCTGATGGATATGCGCATCCCGTCTTATCAGGTGGCCCATTACGCGCTTCTGATCGACATCCTTTCAGACTCCTTAGATATATATACCTATAACAAAGCCAAGAGATTGGAAAGCTCTCTCTACGCCCTGGCAAAGACCGCGCTCCTCTTTGGCGTTGAGCTAAAGCCTTTCCACACAGGAGATTTTGACCTACATAATAAGGAAATTTCAAAAGCTTTGAATAAGTTAATTCCCTTCATTGCGTTCGTGGATGATGACCATATGGTCCTGGTTAAAGGACTTTCTAAAGGATCTTTTATCATCGAAGACAACGGCAAAGAGAATATTTTAAGCCCTGAAGAATTCCAACGCCACTTCTCCGGTTACGGCTTGGCGCTGGCTAAGAGAGCTTCAAAGAACTTGAACATAGAATATTTAGATGACGAAGTGGCTAAGGCCATCCGCGGGCAATCCAGGAAAGTGTTTGAAAATTATGACCAGTTTGGAAGTGTATGGAACCCGCAGAGCAATCAGGACGTTTGGCTCAGCGTAGGCATGCTCGCGGCTTCTTGCGTGTTCGCCGGTTTTGGCGGTGTCAGCGGCATAGCCCAAGGCGCAGGGTGGAGCAGTCAAGCGGCGATGAGCGGACTCGGCACAAGTTTAGTCGTAAGTCCTATTGTTAGCGCATCAACAAATATTGCTGCCACTAAATTCGGCTTTAGCCCAGAGGGAGCTCAAATTTTTGGCGCTTTTGTGGGCGGCGCCGCAGGCGGATTAGGTAATGGTTTTTCAGGAGCAAGCCCCGGATCTTGGACAACAAATCATTGGTTTAGCAGCACTATGGCCAATTATCCTGTTCTGGGCAATGTGGTGCAAGGAGGTATTCAGGGCGCTTTTATGGGATCCGCGCAAGTCGGCGCCCAGGAAGCCTTGGGGAGTGATAATATTTTTGCCAGAATTTTTGCTCCTGTAGCCTCTTCAGCTGTTGGCTATATGGCCTCGCAAGAAACTTTGAGCTTGATGGGATATAACGCAACTTATCAAATAACGATGAGCAAGGATCAGGTCGCTAATTCTAATTTTAAATTGGATCTCACGACAGGCCAGTTAACTGATAATGCCGGCAATGTCATAGGTACTAATGTTCAACCTATGACTGATAGCACAGGAAAAATAACAACAGGTTATTTGGTTAACGTCAGCGCCAGCAATTATAATACGCTCTTCCCGGACAGTGCTAAATCTTGGTATGACTTTAATGGAGTGCTGGGAAATGCGACCTTGGCCCTTCACGGCACAGCCTTCCAGAACGCCCTTATTAGCAACCTCGTAGCAGGCGCTGTTGAACAAGGCGCAAATGAGATTGGCCTTTTTGGGAAAAACAGCCCGGAGTATGACAGGATGCTTGGTTCCGCGGCTGGTTCTTTTGTTTCAGGCAGTATCTATGGTCCTAAAACCGCAAGTGGCAGCCCGGATTATACAGGTATGATAGAAAAAGGGCTTCTTTCAGGTGCTGCTTCAGTAGGCCTGGGCTTGGTTGGAGGTAACTTTGATCCTGTCACAGGCAAAAACAGCCTTGGCTTAACATCAGCGCAAATGTCTCTGCTTGAGTATGCAGGCACATCGATTCTTCAGGCAGGATATACATCAGTGTTTAATCAAGGCAATTTACCTATTTTGTATGGGCCTGATGGAAAAACACAGCTTATGGAAGCAGACGGAAAAACCCCAAAGCAAAGTGGTTTCTTTGATGTCTTATGGCAAGGCACAGCATACGACGAAACACATAATGGCGTAGGCGGTCTTATTGGCTTAAGCAGGGACTTGGTCTTTTTTGGCGGCACGTCGCCATTTTTCCAGCCATCTACATACGATTCTTACCGTTCATGGTCCTATCTGGAAAAGATGCTTGACTTCTCCGGCAACTCCCAGTTCGCGGCCAATGCGAATTATCTCCTTGCGCAGAAAGACCCTGTAACCGGAAAAAGTAACTACAGTTCTTGGAGCGACTTTATAGCCAAGGGCGGCGTTGACAACCTCACGCGTCCTTTTGACAACGCCATGGTTAGCTACGTTGATTCCACTCTCCACTACGCCGCAACCGAGAATTTGACTAACGTATTAGGAAGCGCGTCCACGCAAATATGGAAATATGCGAAGGCAGATCTTGAATATGCGAAGAATGCCACTGATTTAACTAAATTATATGATCTCATCAAAAAAGACGAAAAAAATAAAGTTGATGTCACACTTGGTAATACACTAATCAGCATACCCATATTTTCAACTGGTTTCTCGGATCTCGATAAAGGACTCGACCCCTACAATCTTTTCAGCGTTAATTTACCTGCGCCGATATCGACCATTACTCAAACAAAGACAGGGTCAGATGGAAAGACCATTACCTCGACCTATAATTATGATCCAGCTAACCCGACGGGTAACTTTAGCTTTATAAATTATAAGCCATCTTGGCAGGAAGTTTCCAATATTGTAAACGGGGCCAAGAATGTTAGCATCACAGGGCAATTGCCAGAAGGTGGATTTAATGCAGATTTCGTGTTTGACACTCACATAGCCAACGATGCCAACCGGCTGACTCCCGGCATTACCGATGCAGGGTTGCAAAGATTATACATATTTTTCATTTCTTCTATTGGCAAAACAGCCAACACAGGGGTTGACCTTGTCAATCAGAACGATCTTTCTCAGCTTTACGCCAGATATATCGGCGAAGGGACTTCCAGGGGTATCGGTTTCATCCCTGCAACGAACAAATCTTTCATTGGGTTGGGTAATAATAACAATCCGGTCAGTTTTAGGGCGTGGGCTGTCAATGAAAAGCTTGGTTTAAGCGCTGCAAACCTTAGCCCTGTGCCGGTTACCGGTGCTAACGGAATAAGTTATACAATAAAGCCGGAAAGAATTTACGATGTGCGCGAATATGCGGGGGATAGCGGCAAGGTGCGCCAAACCGACCAGTATGTCGGTTTTGCAGGCACCTATGCAACGACAATCCTCGGTGGCGCAACAGGTTCCCAGGCCTACATCCAAGGAACGTTTTATAAAGATAATGTTTATGGGCTATTGACTCCGATCTCTCGTTATTCTGACAGCCTCAATAGCATCGCTACGAAAGCCACGGCCATGCCGGCCCTTGGCAGCACGCCTTCGGATCAATCTTCGTTGGGCAAGGATCAATCTTCTGGGTTGTTGTCAGCCGCCTACGGGTCGACCTTTGCCCAGGCGTCTAATCCAAACGATAAGGCCAGAAACATTCTTGTCTTGAGCCTTACCCAGAATACGGACCAGGTAGCGATTGCCGGCGGCGCCCCGGTGCTTCCTAGAAGCTCAGTTTTAAGGGTCGATAATGAATCGACGCATCTGGGCAATATCGGCAACGGTGACAATATGCTGTATCAGAATATCAAGGTTATGTTCGGCACGGAAGGCGCCAACGACCAGAAGATACACATCGATAAGCTTGATTACAACCAGAGCAGCCCCTGGAGAAACATGGAGTCGGTGAAAGAGGAGATTCCTGTTATTGCTTCTGCCGCTATGAAACCAGCTGTTGCTCCTGACGCGGCCCAAAAGCCGGTGAGCGCGATAACAGTCCTCCGGAGCATCTATGGCTCTGATGCCACGATTGAATCCATCAAGCCTGCTGATTTGGAAAGTTCATTACCTGATGCTTATCGGGTAATGAAGGGCTCAGACGCTTTCCTATATGTCGCAGAAGACGGTAAGCCAGAACTGGCCACAACCATAAAAGGCGAGCCGGTTCCAGTCGTACCAGCCGTCGCTGATAAGACAATTCCGCCCGAGCAACAGACCGGAACTGTCAATGGCCTGGCCGTTATTAATATTATCGATACCGGCGAGGTAGTGGGCTATGACCAGTTGAGGTCGACCGGCAGTGAACTGGACCAGAATAAGCTGAATGCATTTTATAGCGGCAACAACCATGAATTTGTGGGTTTTGTAGAGAGAAGCTGGACTGCGGAAAACGGTACAGGGTATGGTATTACCGTTGATGTCCTTAATAAAGTCCCGGATAGATTCACCAGTAACCAAGAGGTCCTCGACGCGCTGAAGGGAAAACAATTCGGCATTATCATGCAGGGTTCGGCGTTTGACGCGCGGCTAACTACGAGCCAAACCGCCAGAGAACTTCAGATAGCAACAGCTGCTGATAGCAATCCTGTTGTTCAGGCCGCTGGGGATCCTTACGCGGGGACTGTTCCGCCTCCGGCAGAAACAGCCACGCCCAACAAACTTATTATCGATAAAGATTCGCAATTAGCAGGCGGTTTTCTCAAACTTGAGCCGGGTTCCAATCTTCCTTTGGCATTTGGGCAAGACCAGGCCACAGGCGCGCGTTATCTTGTTTCTTTGCACAACGCGCCGAATACGCAGTTGGTTGTTAATGCCCAGGAAGCCACCAAAGATAAACCGATCGTTATCGGCAATGGCGCCGTTTATCAGGGCACGCTTCAGTCTACCTTGAGTTTAAATAATAACGGGGTGCTGGTGAATAGCTTTGAGGGGACAACACCCAAGACAGCTATCATCGACAGCCAGGATAGGAATTTACCGAGAACAGAAGTCGGCAAGGGGATCACCCTGACAAGCGGTCCCAATGCGTCTGCGGCGACTTATAGATTGGCGTCTGTCTTTGACAACGGAAAGTGGAATCTTAGCGGCTTAGAAAGCATCAGCCACATTTTTGCCACAACGCCCGAATCCACCAATGCCGTGCCTACGAAATTTGTGGATGATCTGAAAGCCGGCTTCCTCTTTGCGATAGATGCTAGTAAAGTCTCAATCGCTTATCCCGCCTTAGGGTTAGACACGTTTTTGGCGGGAACGCAAAGAAGTCTGCAGGCGGATCAGACAGCTTCCAAAGATTCAAAGAATCCGTTCAACGTTTCTCTTACATTATTCGATCAACCCGCGCCTGCGATGGGTAATGAGGCTCAGCCGTCGGTATACAACGGAAAATTAGAAATACCTTTTGATCTGTCTCAGGTCAGGGAAGTCGGCGGCTACACCGTAACGGCATCACCGGATGCTACGCTGGCGGAAGCGGGAAAGGTCAGCCTTTCCGGCATAATCCCGCTCTCTTTCACACAAGATGCTGAGGGTACCGTACACGCCCAATTTTTGCTCGGCCAGCCCGGCACGACCCTTATCGCTCAACAGGGTACCGTCATCGGCGACACGAAAGTTCTTACCGGTGAACTTCAGTCCACGATCGGCGTCAAGAGAGACAATATCGCCGGCTTCGAACTTGGATATCTGACCGTCGATTACAACAATACCTCCAAAGGCACCATGCTGCAGGATTACAAAGACCGTTTCATGGTCGCTCCGCTCCAGGCTGAAGGAGATCAGACGTCCGTGATGCTGGCCGGCAATTATAAATTGGGGACGGAATTTAAGAACGGCACATGGCAATTGAGCGCGGATGCGAGTAAGAGCGGCATCACCGCCACGTCGAAAGCGAACGGCCTTGTTCCGACCTCGTTTGTCAACGATTCGCTCGCAGGATTTTTGTTAACGTTGAATCCCTCGGAGGCCAACCCGCTGGCGTATCCGTCGAGCCACCTGATGGCGCACATGGTTAGCTTGGGTGGGACGCCGTCGATCCAGCAGAAATATCAGGGGATCCGCCTGGGTGATATTTATGAATTCTCCGCTACCCCCGGGACAGGCACAGATTTTGAACAAGGTACGTTGGTAAATATCACAGGCGGCCGTATTCCCGTTTCCCTTGCCCAAAATGGGCAGGGATTGGTCAATGCCAATTCCCTCGCTACCGCGCCCGGCACGACCTTTAAAGTCGCCGAAGGCGCCAGGGTCGGCGACGAGAAGATTGCCAAAGGAGTTTTTGAATCCAATCTCCGCTTAGACGCGCAGGATAATCTCGTTCATAATTTCGGCACGACCACGGCCACCATAGAAAATTTAAGCAACACATATAAAGTCGGCAGTACAGTGGATTTCAAAGACAGCAAAGGCAATCCTTTTGGGCTGACAATAACAAAGATGGACGCTTCTGTGAATCCTGCTATCGATATCAAAGAAGGCAAGGTTTCCGGTGCTGGCATTAATTTGCCCCAAGGCACAGAATTAATTAACAATGCGACCAAAGACATCTTTAGAGTAGCCAATGACGGCAAATTAGCTTTAGTGGGCGGCCCGGCGTTTGAAGAAGAAAAGGCGAAGCTTCAGGCTGAAATTGACAGGCTGCGTTCTGGCACATCCTCTGAAGAGAAGTTGTTCTCAAATAATATGCAGGTCTATGCCCGTGCTTTTTACATGCCGCGGTATGGGGATGACCAATTCTACGGTTTTGGCAATAGAGATAAGGCCATAACTGCCAGCGCTGATCTTGCCACGCGCAGAGTTGTATCTACGATGCAAGAAAAAGAAGATTTGAATGGAGCTGAGGCTGATTTGAATTCCGGCAACATTGAAGGCGCTATCAAGAAACTGGCATTGGCAGAGAACCGTTTCTTGGCTCCACAGCTCGTTGATGTTTTGTTGCCGATGTCCAATCATCATGAAGCCTTGGTATTGCAGAGTATGATGGCTAATGCGAATGTCGCTTCTAAGGATGTCCTTGGATTAGCTCAATTCTTGGATAATAACCCCTATGCCCGGCCGCAGGCTTTTAGCGTAACAGACGGCCTTCAAATGACACAGAAGGCCAGAGAAGAACTTGTCAAAGACCACCCATTTTTAAACAGGTTTGTCGATGTCACAACGGATTTTGATGCTCCCGAGAATGGTTCTATTTTTATGCATCGATTAAGTAAATTACCAGGAAACGCCTCTAGATTTGTTTCTGGTTCTATTGAGACTGCGTGGGATACAGCAGCAGCAGATTTGTACTTTCGTATTGGTATTTTTGGTTATGCTGTTGATAAGGATTTTGGAAAAGGAATGCTTGAGTTTTCGAAGGAAGCATTTACCGGTGAATACAATCCGATGAATTGGGCTATTGAGCAGGATAGCTATGCTTGGAAAGCCCTTGGGTATACCGGTAAGGCGTCAAAGGCGTTTCTGGAAGTTTACGCCGGTGGCCAAATTCTCAGAGGGGCCGGTCTACTCGGCGAGACCACAGCTTCGGTCAGCACCCTTGCCTTGGGCCAGCAGTTCAGGGCTTTGACTCAGGGTCTATCAGGCACGGCTTTACTCAATAGCGGTACTACCCTTGCGGCTAACGCGATTTCCGTATATCGCGGCCATGGCGGTTTGTCATACGGGGATGAAGGGAGCATGTCTCTTAGCTTCTTGTTGCCTATGGTTGGTAGGAGTGTTACTCAAGCCATTGCCGTTGGAAGAGGTATCCAAGTTGCCGATGTGATGGCTGTTCCTATAACGGCAACCAGAGGCGAGAGGATTTTACAAGCAGCCTTGATGATTCCGCAGAACGCTACTGTCATGAGATTGGCCAATTTAAACCTGGCGAGCGGGCATATCACCAATACGATGATAACCGGCCATACGATGGACTTAGGCCAGAGCATGGGGAATGTTTTAACAACATACGCTCTTGTCGGCGGGTTCCAGGGGATAGGGCAGCTTACTAACCTGATAAGCGCAGCAGGGGCTTCCAATGCCACGCGCAATCTGATTTTAGCCAAAGCCGGCACCGGCGCGTTGCTGAACTTGTTCACTGGCTGGTATCGCGATGAGATCAGCTCCGCGTATGGTAACGGAGCTGGCGGCTTTACTCACAGCGCGCTCTTCTACGCATTAACAGGCGGAGTCGGCGGAGCGCTTAGCGGTGCCGCAGGAATAAAAATCCCATTACTTATAAATAATCCGCTTCTTTTTGCCGCAACTTCAGGGGCTGTGGCCAGCGCTTTGCGGCAGCCTTTTCAGAGCGATGGTTCTTTTGTGAATTGGCTCAAGGATACGGGTGTTAATACAGCTATCGGCACTGCCGTAGGCTATGCTCCGCAAATCGGAGGTTTCCTTAATAAGCCTTTTACGGATTCCGCGGTTGTTAATTTTGTTCTGAAACATGGAATGATCGGGATCGGCGGCGCATTAACATTAGGTGTCGGGAGGGATTATATTAATAATCGTGATGTATTCAATTCATTAGAGCAATTTAAGCTAAGTGCCATAAGAGGTATTTACTTAGGCGAGTTGGCCGCGTATGGATTTAAACAGGCGGTAGCGCCGGCTGCCGGTAATGTCTCAAAAGAGCTTACGCATTTTGATTCTATCTTGGCCAACACAGCCAAGTTATCAAACTTAGAATATACAAGCAATCTTATGTATCAGAACGCCAAGACATGGTGGGCGGTAAGCGGAGTGATATCTGGCATCAAGCCCGTTGTTGATTTAGGACTTTCTGCCGTTGGATTCGGCGCTGAACCATTACGCACTGAGTGGAAGAATGTTACATCATTGAATTTCTGGGCTAATTATCTCTCGGATACTAAGGAGGGCGGTTTCCTTTACAGCTTAGCCAATTCTCCTCGCGAAGGCATGGTCGTCGGAACAATGGTCAATATTTTCAGCAGAAATCCTCTGGTGAAAGATAATTGGTGGAATACGACAAGCGAGAATTTGGCGAATCGTGCAGCACAAAGCGGCGAATTATCTGCTCTGGTTGGTTCTGGCCTTATAAGAACCGCGTCTTTGGCTAAGATGGGCGCTATTGTTGAAACAATTAACAGGGTTACAACAAATCTTGGTTTTTCAGCGAATGATACACAAATTGTCCCATGGGCGACTCTTTTTACTTTGAACAATACGGCTTCTTCCGGCAGTGTGGCCCGAACATATCTGGGGCAAGCAAAGACATTCAGTGATTTAGGCCGGCAGCCCGAAGCGATGCGGGCGTATGAGAAAGCAGCGAGCATCGCTTCAAGTGCTTTAAGTTCTCCTTTGTTTGACGGGACACGGACAAAGCTTGAGCTTTTAGATGTTCAGGCCCGCGCCCTTGATCCGATAGCCGCAGTAAATCCTACCGAGGCAAACCTTTCTCGTTTAACAACAGTCCGGCTTGAAAGAGCGGATGCGGCTTTGGGCGAAAGGATTGCTGATACAAAACAGCAAATACGAGAAGCGTTACAGGTAAGCGATCAGGGTAAGGTATCTCAATTAAAAGCGGAGTTGGAGTCGCTGGGCGAACAACGATTGGTGGTAAGAGGCTATCAAGCTTGGCGCGCCGAGGATTTTGGCCGGGCGAATATTTTCTTCAACGCTGCCTATAAACTTAATCCAGCCAATATCGATGCAGCCGTAGGAGCAAATAAGACATCGCCTTTGACGATGTTGAGGCTGCCTGATTCGGCAGATATCTCCGAAGTGAAAAATGTTGTTCAAATGAGACGGGGGGCACTGGAGCAGAGTATTGCCACTTGGCAGCAGGAGGTTCAAAATTTAACGCGCAATATTGAGAGACTACGTACGAATGGCGAGGTTGGAGCAATTGCCAGACGGCAGTCCTATATGGAAACCCTGCAGGGCAAAATTCAAGAATCCCAGCGGGAATTGCAACGATTGAACAAATTGGGCGGTTTGGCTGAAGATTATGTTCTTTATAGGTCAAAGATGGAAACGGCTTCCGAGGGTACTACTCTAGTGCCTCGGTCAAGGCAAACAATAGAAAAAGTCATTGATGGCTTGCGTGGTTCGGCGCAAGAGGCGGGCCAGCTTCACGGCGTCAAAGTGATGACGGTGGAGGGCATCAAGGGCGGGTACATCGTGAATGCCCATCGGGCATATATGGATTTTGAGAATAGCACCTTGTATGTGGCAAAGGAATTTTGGGATGCGCGCACCAATTCTGGTTCGGAAATGGGGAAGGAATTCGGGCGCATCAGCGCCGCGGCCAGAGATTACGCTAAGCTCACCCAAGAAGCCAGTAAAGATGCTGATGTCGCTTCCGGGAAGCTAAGCAAGCGCGCCTTTATTGAAAATAAACTCTTGGATGTCGTCACTGTTCAAAAAGGCCAAGGCTGGTTGAAACCCCTCAACGCTTCCATTATTTTGAATGAAATGAAGCAAGGCGTTATTGCCACTCCCCGTCAGTTGGAAATCATCTATAAGTATGATATGGCATTGAGAAGAGCCAAAAGCGCCACGGACGTGCGTTTGGTTATTGAAGAAATGGGCGGCGCCGGTAAAACATTTATAGACACAGCTCTTCTCCCTTCGCTTGTTGTAAAAAACAGGGAATTGAAAGGCGCGACAGCGCTTACGACTTACGGCGACGCTCTGGCCCGTTCAATGGCGGACTTAGCGCAATTTGTTTATGGAGATAGGCTTGGGGCGATCCGGTACACGAACAGGGCTTCTGCCCACGAGATGAATTTAGGAGAATTTGGGAAACAGATTGAGATTATGTCTTTTGAATCTTTTACGACGTTGTGGCACCGCCAGAAATTCCTTGAAAAGACTCCTGATGGCGCGACGCCACAGTTAGACAAGGCGATGTTGAAAAATTCAATCTTCCTCATGGACGAAGCGCATACCATGGGCATGCTGCCGGGGATCCGCGAGGGCCTCGGGACCGAAGTTATCCTTTCAGGCAGAAAGGCATTTGAGTCTTTGCAGAATGAGATGCCTGGGTTTGAGAGGACTGCAGGCATGAAAGGTCTTCAGGCATCGCAAAAGATGGCTAAGCTTTTCCCGAATATCACACCGGGCAATTATGCCTCTCACGTTGAAAAGTCAACAACGGATGCGGCCCAGCTAAATACGGCTAAATTGGCTGATGCTTATTTCCGTCTTAGAGAATACGAAATGTTTGTTAAGGCGCAAGGCCGCAGTGAAATGCTCATGGGCGGCGGCAGCGGGTTTAGAGAATTTGCCAAGGGGGATGTGGCAGATCCGTGGCGTAGCTATACCCCAAGCGTTACCCAAGCGTCTGCAGAACAAGCCGGGGCTTTGTATGGCCGCATTACAGACACCATAACAAGGGCACGGGCAGAGAATCCGCTTAAATATTCGCAAGCCGATGATTCAGCTGTTTTGCGCGACGTTATGATTAAAAAACAGGGAGAATTCTTTGGCCGTTCCTATGAAGATGTTCTTGGTTCTTCCTACTATGGGAAGCGATATGCTGACGCTTTGAAAAATGGACAGCAGGATATTGAGCAGATGCTGCAGGCAAGAGAAGGCCAAAAGCCTTTGACATTAGAACAAGCTAAGGCAGCGTATTTGGGAGATATTTTCTATCGGGGCGCTCTGCGGGCAGGTCAGTACTCCGGTAATGAGTATTCTGTGACAGAACATAATATTCAGGTTTTGGCTGGCAGCGGAAAAGCCGATGCAAGGCTGCATCTGCCCATGGGTGAGATGCAGACGCTTCAGATCAAATGGGACAAGCCTTTGACAAGGCCGCTGGGAGATACTCAAGATATCACGCAGGCTTTTGATGCCCTTAAAGAAGTTGGCGGTGGTTTAATGTTGACAGCGACATTAGCTAAGGGATCTATTGCTGAGATGAAACTTGCTGAAAAAGACCTTGGTTATGTGAATCCTGAAAAAGGGATAAAGCCGAGTGTTGATGGAGAAGCTCCAAAGACTTCCAAGGAAATGGCTGATTCAAAAAGAAAGATGTACCAACAGATGGCGGAACAGATCAAGACGGTTGGTATCCCGAATGCGGGTCAGTTTATTCTATTTGGCGGGCATCGGGATAGCAGAGAATTTAATCAATATTTGGAAAATGTCTATGGTATTCAAAGAGCTCGTGGCTTAGCGAATCGCGGTGATGTGATTGGTACGAATTTGGCTTTTGGTCCTACCATGCCGGACGCCATTGAAACAGCGCAGATGCGCGGCGTGGCTGATATCAAGAGCCCGGTTCGTCTGATCAGTGGTACAGCGGCTCAAATAGGTACCGGCATAGATATTAGTTGGGCCGACGGCGCTATTAATAAAAAAGCCCTGCATTTGGCATACCCGGAGCAGATTACGAAACCAGAAATGGTTCAAGCTTTCAACCGTATCAGAGGTAAGAGAGCCATAGGCCTTGATTCTTCGGATGTATGGATTTATACGAACGCTCAAGCCTTGGATCGATCGCCTAGTTTTGCCGCTAATAAGCCACAGGATGGCAAATGGACAATTCAGGCCTGGGAAGGCAATCTGAATGCTGTCCAATTCTCTAATGAATTAAACCGAACTCCATTGATATCAGTTTCCGGGTATTCACAAAAGCCGATTCAGAATGAATTTAATGAGGCTAACGGCGTGCGAGGGTCTCCTAAGACAGTTGACGAGTTGACCTCTTATTTAGCAAGCAATAATCTTCTTCCTCAAGCCCAAAAACAGAATTTCATAGATTCTTTCAGAGCCAACGCCGCATTGGTTCAGCCCAACGGTTCTCTTACACCAACAGGCATACAAGTTGTCCAGTCCGCATTGCAGATTTTGGAAGGCACGGTTGCTCAACAGCATAATTTCGTTGTTGCAGTCTCTACGCTGACAACTACCCCATATCTTCAAGGTGAGGCCGGTAAGCCCTTGGCGCCTATCCAAGTGTTTAATGCTATTCATGAACTTTCCAGCCAGAGAATTATTTCTTTGGATGACAAAGGACTTTCTTTAAGCGGCTTTATCCAATATGGGCAGATGGCTAATATCGCTCCTGAAATTTTCAGAGGCAAAGTTGATAGTTCTAAACTAGTGCAGGCGATGGGCTATGCTCGCGTTGATAGCGTTCCGTTCCATTTTGCAAACCTGCTTTTGGGTAGCTTGTCACAAAAAGAATATGCCGGGTTTAAGCAGCAGGTAATGCCTATTATAAAACAACAGCAGGCGGCCTATGAGAAATTGAACGCGGCTATCAATGGCGCTTCTCAAGAAAAAAATACCAAAGCGGCTCAACAACAGTTGGCAAATGTTACGCAGGCTTTTGAAAAATCTCAGCCTACAATGAGCGAATTGTCATCTTTGGCAAAAACTTTAGCGGGGGTGCGCGCGGAAGACCTTATCCCGTGGTTTACGACTCATTTAGAGAGCACAGCAACGATCGATAATATCTATGGCGGAGCATTATATAACTTAAAGAGAAATGATTGGAGTATCCCTGTTGCTGCCATCGACGCTTTAACGCCGAATAAGTTATTGGCTATCTCTTCATCCCGGACAGCCGCTCCGGAGATATTAAAACTTATCGATGACAAATCTACCGATATTGCCAAGTTGAGCCAGGCTATTGAGAGGATCGTTCGGACAGAAACGCGCGCCTATATCTTGAACCGACTCGGTGTAAAAAATATCACTGCACCTCCTTCTCGGATTACCGAGACTATTGCCAAAAATGATCAGCTTTTCGCTGCTTTCGTTGAACCTTCCAGCAGGATTCAACAGATCGCTGCGTTGACGCAGACAGGTAGGGTAAAGCTAGCCACAGCTGCCTTGAAGAGCTTCAATCAAGATATGGCAGCCTTAGCACAACAGAAGATCAAGATCGATTTTGAGCATGGTTTATCTTCCGCGGCTATGTTGCAGCTCGGAAGGGCGCTTGCTAGAGAAAAAGGTATCAAGGGTATCAAGGAAACCAATGCCTTTGCCAGAAAAATAGCTGATGACGCGGTCCTCTTGTATGCCGGCTTAGGCAGCGCAGCGACGATCCAAAAGGGATTTGACCAGTTTAAAGCCTCCGGCGTTGAAGCTGCAGCGAAGATAAAGGCAGCGCAGGGCGATCTGCCGAAGATGCTTGAGTTGATCAATCAGAAACAACATGAGATCATTTCTCTCGCCGGCAGCGCGGCTTCTTTACGTTCCCCTGAAAAGCAGGATCGGTATTTTGCCGAAATAAGCTTGATCAGCGAGCTCCGTAAAGCTGCGCAAGCGGGTGCTCTTGATCTTTCTGTCCTCCAGGTAAGATTGAGCAAGAATAACTGGGAAACCGAGATAGGACAATTAGCCCAGAGAGAATTTGAGATGAGGACAAAAGCCGTTGCTGCCGGGATCGACGCAGGCAGATATCGTGACCTGCAGAATCATTGGCTTGAGGTGACGCTGGGAGAAGATCAGGCAACGGAAAAGAGCCTGACAGATACCTATGCAAGAAGCCTCGCAGGAATTGCCAAAAGCAATAATGAGGGCGTAAGGTCTCTGTATGGACAGTTTGATTCGGCTAATAAACGCTACAACATTGACAACTTCCTTACAAGGCTTCATAGAAACTTGCTTTTGCACGGTATGCAGGAAACACTGCCTGCCAGATTAAATTCTTTTAAACAGCAATTATTCAGCGTGGCTCAACCTACGACACAGGAAGAACAATGGTTGAAGTCACGAACATTCACGGCCCTTGAGACAATAGAGCAGATTTTGACATCAGAACCCGGCTGGACGCTTTCTTTGAAAGGCGCAAAGGTAAGAAGGCTGACTCAAATGCCTCAAGTGTTGCCGCAGGTGGTATTTGACAGAAAGCAGGAAGCTGAAATAGAAGTCAGGCGGCTTTTGGAAAACGCCACGACGACTTTACCATCTGTTATTAGAGAAGGCGTTAACCATGAGCTCGGAGCAGAATTAGTCAGCGATGCGGATGTTGTGGGTATCGCTAAGGACATTGCCGAGAACAGAATGGACATTTTCTTCCGCGTGCCGGAAGGCCTTAGGAGCATGGGGTATGCTGAAACTCTTTCTTCGACTGCAGGCGACCATTATACTCTGGCCCTTAACATAAAGTTGATAAACCCGACAGGCGAACTCTTCGCGCCATCTTTATATCCCCTTGTTTTTACGCATGAATTCGCCCACATGATCAAAGACAGGCTTGCTGTTTCTCTTTTGTCAGGAACATCGTTAACAGATAAGCAGAAACAGATAGTAAATAATTGGCGGATAGGAAAACCGGAAAATGAAAAAGGCATTGAAACAGACGTTGCCCAACATTTGGGGGTGTTGGTGGCACAAGATAAGAGCCTGGCTCAAGATAAGAACATTAAGGGGGCTGTTGAGAAAATACCCGGTATTTCTTCTGCTCGGGAACTTACAGGAATAAGCAGGTCTGATTTATTCTCACGCATTAATAAAGCTACGGATACATTTGTGCATAGTGATGAAACACAATATTCTCAATTTGAAATAGGCAAGAAAACAGAAAGCGCTGTTTCTGCTCCAATAGCATCGGCTCAGGCGCCTGCACTGTCAGCGTCTGCGCCAATTGCGTCAGCGGCATCAGAAATTGACGAGATAGTTAATTCGATCATGGCGTTTGGCCAAGCATCAGCAAAAACTTCTGTCACGCCGCCAACGTCTTCACCGGTAGTGTTGGCTATGCCGGCGAGCCCGCTACAGCCGGAAAAATTGCAGCAGGTTGGGGAGGTTGCGATACCAGAGATGGGAAGCGTCAGTTCGCCGGTTGTGGTGGCTAATGAAGGCCGCGCGCCGCCGGAGCTGGCTGTCATTGTTAACCTTTTGAAAGACAATGAGTTTGCTTCTTCAATTCCTGCCAATCAACGCATGGATCAATGGATCAAGACCGCGCAGAACATTACCGATTTATCCGTCTCTTCGCCGATCACGCCAGCTGTTTTAATAAATAATATTCCTGATTTATCTCCTATTGCCGCAGAAAAGATCACCGATCTTTTTGCGGCGTCTACACCGTCAGTCTCTTCACCGGTCAGGGCGTCCTTACAACCGCTTGTGGCGTACTCTAAGAGAGTGGCTGTCATGGGAGCGGTCCTGGCAGCTGCGTTCCTGTCGAATGATTATCTGGCTGAACGTATGACAAATCAGATGAACGCGAGAGCAGCCATCACAACAACGGCTACAGACGCGGCATGGCTGGCGAAGTATCAGAAGTATCCGAATCTCGTTGAGGCCCTTAAACAGGTCTCGCAATATGACAGGTCCATGTTCGATTACATAAAGAATAACAACTTGGCCGGCAATCTGCCGATCTTCTTAACCCGAGGCGAAGAAGGCGCAGGAGTCGCCGCTTACCTCGACAGCAAGAACCAGGGCGAGTGGGGCCGCTATTTGAATCCGCAAGGCCCTGCCATCAGGATCGTTCAAAATGTCGAGCCGGTATCGAGGGAAAAACTTTTAAAAGGATTGCCTCCCGAATTTGCCGCATCACAGGAGATAAAAAATGCCATCAGGAGCCTGACGCCGCAGGAGCTTGATCCTCTTAGCGTCCGCAACATCGCCAAAAATCTTGTTCACGAAGGCCAGCATACCCAAGATCTGGCGGGATATTACAGGAATTCTTTGACAAAGTACATGGAATCTCATCTGACGACGTTCGACGTCATTTCGCTTGAACAAAGGGCTTTTGCCAGAGAAAAGGAATTTTTGAAGAAGGCCGGTTACAGGACGACTCCTTTTGAAGACTTCAGGCTTTATAGAGGGATATACGAATCCCAGACCCTGGGTCCGAAGATAGGCCTCGGGTTCCTGGATGCCGCTGTGCTTTTTGGCATTCCGCTGATGTTCATGCCGGACCGCAAAAAGAAACAAGCGGCTCAAGTCTCTTCGCCGGTCCGACAAGACGCGGCATCCTTTGATTCAATCGCCGCGTTGTCAATCCCAACCCGTCTTGGGAATATCGCGGATCCAAGCTTCTTAGGAGATTCTTTAAAGACCCATATGGAGAAAGATTTTAACGCCGGCCAACCGCTGACGCCTATTACAGTCCGGATAGACGCGTTCTCTCCAAGTTTTGTGCCTAGCCAGCATCTGGCACAGCCGCAACTCAAAGTGTGGGAGGCGCTTGCTGATAATGATCTTGTTTATGCGACAGCCTATCAGCCGATCCCTGGCCAGCATCATGACCGTGTTCCTGCCAACGGCGATACAATAACTATCCTGGTCGCGCGCAAGGCTGATCTTAAGCTAGCCTTAGATGCCGCGCTCAAAGACGCCAAATATTATAAAAAGATCTCTTCGGGTGACAGCAAAGCCCGTCTTATTCTGCAGTTTATTGAGGCTACTCCAACAATTCATATTGAGCAGATCGCGGTTAACAAGGCGTTGGAAGGCGATGGATTCAGCAAAACCTTCGATAACCTTGGAGAGTATCTAAGACGGAACTACTATGGTTACCGCCTGGAGATAAATTTGACCACTGCTGCGGCGTCGAAACTCGTTTATATGCTTCAGAAGAACTTTGACAATGTGTTGAAGAGCCCCTGGATGAGTAACATATTAGACGGCAAGAGAGGCATCTATACGGCTCGCGTTGCTATTCCCGCGGCCTTGAAGCTTGATATCAATCACGCCTCCTTGGCAGAGATAGCGCGTATGCTCCAGGATTTGGGCGTTGGTAGTTCTCTTACTAGAGATATAAGAGATGAAAGTTTGCTAACATACGCAATGAAGTTGGTCGGCGATGGTAAGCCTTTGTCTTCTATTAATGATGTTGTAGACAGGGTTCCGGCATTAGCTGGTTATGCCATGAGGCCGGCATTTAGAGAAAGAATTCTTTTTAAAGCGCCAGCCTCGGGCATTACAACGGGTATTTTGCGTCAGGCAAATCAAGAGTCCGCCTCTTCGCCGGCGGTCGCTTCTGTTAAGGATTTCAAAGCTCTGGGAGACAGGGAAATCCAACAGCAATTCAACACTCTGCCGAACAAGCTGGATGCCCTGGAGAAAATGATTAAATTCCCAACGCAATATGGCGATACTAGATATAGAAGGGTCAGAAACTATAACGAAGCGGACCGTGAGCTCCTTGGTCTTATCGCTAAATTGCGCGCTGTGGTTGGTAGCACGCAGGTTGCACAGCAAATGGGTGAAGAACTTCCGTGGCCTCAACTGCAGCAAGCTTTAACAGACTTTAAGGGTTATGCAACACCACTGCAGACAAGGCGGGACGCTATAACAGACATTACAGTTATCTTGGATGCGGTCCTGCATAAGAGCCAGACACCTTATTATAAGATGGCTGCTTTGGAAGATTATATTGCAAGCGGTAAATATTTCCAAGCTCCGGAATCTGATTTGAAGCCTGTCGTTATCGAAACAGGCCTGCAGGCATCACGCGTAGAAATCCCCATAGCTCGCATTGCCGCTGCGAAATTTGATTTCGACAGCGCCTCATCTGGACGCGTCGTTGAAGTTGTCAATAACCTGGCTCTGCGCGGTTACGAGATCCAGATGGACGCGAGCCATCGGTACGCTGTTCTGCAGCAACCCATGGAAAAGATCTCTTCACCGGTGCAACAGGGAATAGCTGAAGATTTGGCGCTTGCGTTGGAGCAAAGCAATTTGGCGCACAAGATTCAGCCTCAAGTGAGCCAAGAGGCGACTCTGCCAGTGGTTTATGTTCAGAAAGATGAAAGCGGAAAAGTTCAGGAGGTCAACGGCCTTAAGGAAATTGAGCCTCTTGGCAAAGATCAGGATGTCCTTGTAGTTATTCATGAATCACGCGAGACCTTCCTTGGGACTGTTTATAAGGCAGGCCCGAATTTTGAATATAAGATGCAGCCGGATGAAAACAAGAGAGAGGATACATTTAATCTTATCATTGCTCAAAGAGCATCCTTGCCTCAAGTTCTTAAAGATGAGCCAACAATGGATACCATTGACCGCGGAGGATTCAGTCAGGGGATCGCGCGACGGTTTATGAATAAAATATTAACAGGGCAGGAATCTCAACCAAACTATCTCTTTGGCTGGAAGTTTGCGGTTGTAACAGACAAGACCAATCCGGCGCAGCCGCCGCTGATCCTCTTGGAAGACCAGGTTCTTTATAGGAATCTTCAGCATCACGGTTTTGCTTCTAATTTCTATCCAAGTTTTGTCAATGTGTTAAGCCGCTATTATCCGAATGCGACTATCCAAGGAGATTTTGCCCGTGTAGAAGCGTTAGCATCCTTTAAGGATAACCTTGTAGGAGCGCATCCAGAGAATCCCGATGAGATCAACGCAATACCGTCATTGCACAAGACAGTGACGTGGATAGCTACTGTGCCGCCGGCTTCGACAAGCGCCTCCTCGCTGGTGGACCATAGCCAACTCGCAAGGTTAGCCGATGAAGCCCTTGAGCAGGCCATAGAACGATTAGCTAATAAAGACTTCAGCCAAGCTCGAATGTTGGCAAGAGAGGCGCAGACCCGTTATAACACTATCGTCAATAATCCTCTAGGTGAGAAAGAAAGAACCAATGCCCTGGCTAATATAGAACTGGTCGGAATGATTATAGAACAGACATTCCCTGTGTCTGATGCTTTTGTCCCTGCACAAAAAGCACCAGCCATCATCGCTCCACCCGTCGCAGCTAAACCTTTTTCACCGACTATTCCTCCTATTCTGCGGACGCCAGCCGAGCCCTTGGTGATTTCAGGGGCTGAAAAGACAGAAGTCAATCGTTTAAATGACCTCTTCCTTGGATTCTCCAAGGCCTATACCCAATGGCAGATGGGGATCCCGACACTTGATGAATTTACTAGAATGCAAGAGCTGGCAAAGAAGGCCCAAGAAATGCGCGATATGGCCCTTGCCTGGCAGACCAAGGCGGCTAAGACAGATTCAACCTTGGCCATTCTTGGCAGGAGCATAACAATCGGCGGAGAACTCCAACGTGTTGATCTAAATCGTGCTTATGCAGATGTGGAACAGAGCATAAGAATCTATAATGAAAAGAAGACACCGGAACGCTTTGCAGCCATACAAGAACATCTGCGGAATTTCTTTATGACCGCATCTCTTGCCTTGGAAGTCTTATCGATTCCAGCGTCATTGCCAGCCCTTTCTGTAATCAACGAAGATGAGAATTTCCGCCTTCTGGATGAAAAGACCCTCAAGAGGTTTAACGTTATAGACGTAAACTGGAAGAAGGTTAGTCCATTAGAAGCGCTGCGGCAAGAGCTTAAAGAGGCTGGCGATTCCAGTAATTGGCCGGCAGCGCAGAACATTGCGCAGAAAATAGCCGCATTGGTCCAGGGATGGAGCCAAGAGAAGAAAACCGACTGGGACCTCTCTGTTATTGGTGTCACTTTCAGCACTGGCGGAGATACATTTGGCCGGCCGCAGGGAACAAAATATATTGATATTGATTTAGTGAATGGAGCCGCGCCGATTGTTATGGGGGATCTTAGCTTAGTAGGACCTGAAAAATTAAGAGCTAATATTAATCAAGAGATAGGGAGGATTGATCTGGCGTTGCAGAGTCTGCGCAACTCCGGCGGGAAAGTCAGGCAAATAGAGCGGGATGATCTCTTCAGAAATAGCAGATTTATTTCAACCGTTATTGATTTAGACGTCCCAGCTCTTGAGAAAGTTTCTTCGCCGATTCAGCCTCTGCCATCTTTGGCAACAGCGAGACTTGATCTGACACCTATCATGTCGTTGCCGTCTATGCCCATGGTTGGCATTGGTCCTATAGGCGGCTTTAGCATGGCAGGTATTGGTGGTGGAGTTAGCGCCGTATTGCCAACGATGAACAGCTTGAAAATGACTTCTTCTGTCCTTCCTTTGAAAGAAGCTGCGACATCGCCTGTTGAGGCGCAGAAGAATCAGGAAGCAGCTTCGCCCATCACATCAACACAGGCTATACCTATTAATGTGACGCCTATCGCGAGTTCTTCAGCTAATACAGCAACGGCTACTCATATGCCGGTTAATACGGGTTTCAACACTACGATTAATCTGTTGACCTTAGATTTGCCAACGTCTGTCTATGTGTATATAGCCAATAACGACGTTTCAGGTCTTACATCTTCAGATGCATTTATCATCACAGGTACGCAAGGCTGTGGTGTCAATGCTCGATCCCCGGGTGTTATTTGGCGCGCCGCGAATTTGCTCATTCGCGCGCGTGCGTTTTTCCTTGGGCAATCTACTACAACTCGGTCTATCTATAATTTGGTTGGTTTCTCTAACTCTTCACCAGTACAAGAGTTAGCTAGTGTCACGGAAAATCGCAAGATTCTTCGTGAGGCAGGTGCCTTTCGTGTAAGCTACGAAGCGAACCTGGAAAGCGCAAGAAGTGCAGTTGCAAAGAAGAATGGTTTAAGACAGACGACACCTGTATCGAGCCCTGTCAGCTCAATAAACGCCCTGCCTAAGGCGTATATGAGCTACAATGTTTTAGGGTCTAGGGATACAGATCGCAAAGTTCAGCCAAACTTCGCGAGTTCGCCGGTTTTAAGCAACTCTTTGAACGATGAGCACTTAAGCGCATCTTACGAAAAGTTAAGCGTGAGCCGTGAGGCAGATTCTAACCGTCTACCCTCCGCAGAAACGCGCAAGGGGCTTTTTGTTTCCAGAGTTAACCAATTTGTCTCCTCACCGGCAGAATCTCACGAAAATGGAAATGGTGCCGGCAAAGCCGCTATTGAGCTTGCCAAGATTCAGGAGTTTGAAACCGCGCTGAAGCAGTGGCATAAAGGTGTCTACGAACCGTGGCGCGCCATCTGGCATCAACATCGCAGGGAAGTTCCTCAATCCCAAGAACAGTCTCTTTCTTTCGTAAAGAGCCTGATTGAATCTCTCAAACCGCTTCAAGAAAAGGCCAAGGCGTGGGAAAAAGAGTCCATTCCTTCCACGTTTGTGGATACGCTAGAGAAACAATTCAAGCAAATGGGTAACTATCTGCGCGCGGTCGACAGTCGTCGTGAGCAGCGGCTTATTGCTCGCCGGGAGCGCGTCAAAGAATTCATGGGCTGGTATGACGAATTGAGAGAAGGAGAATTCCTCGCTGCTGCTACCCATCAGGAGATTTTGAAAAGCACTATTGAATTCACTATTTTCTATGACCGGCTTGCCGAAACAGCCCTAGATCCTTTTGCAAAAGAACTCCGGATGCAGGCCAGGACTTTAATTACCCATGAGCTCGAAAGTTTTGATCAGCAAATGAAATGGGAGATCCAGAACAACCCTTCGTTTAATAAACGCCGCTTCAAAGTAAACATGGAAGCGTTTATCAATAACCTGTCTCAAGGATTGCGTCCTCTTCTTATCAATCATGATCTTGAGCTTAGTTTGTTCCTGGTTGATCGTCATATCCATACCACACTTTCAATTTTCGCGGAGGCGCAAGAGAGATCCGAGCAGGAATACTTAGATTTCGGCGCCGCCTCCTCGCCGGCGTTTTCTCACCCTGCCACCAATAGGATCATCGTCAGCGAGCGCCTGCAGGCCGAGTCTATGGCTGCGGAACTTCGGATGAACCAGTCTGATGCCATCTTCACAGCATTTTTGTCCAGGAGCGAAGCATTCTTAAAGAGGATCGCCGAACGCCTCACAGCCGCGGACCCGGCGAAGAAAATCTATCCCCAGGAAACCCACATCCCTACCACGCCTGGCGATCGTCTATTGTCTGTTGCCGGCCGCGCGGTCCACTTTGCCTTTTATGCGGTAGCTGGCAATCCTTTACACGTGGATCATCTGGATATAGGCAAGGCGGTGATTGCGGAGTTCGGCGTGGATAAGGTTGTTTACGGCATTCAGGGCCCTGGTGATAAGCGCAAACCCATTCTTCTGTCCACGCATCCGTTCCGCCAGGAATTGGCCAAGAATCAGATGGAACTCTATCGGCCGTTCTACCAATACGCGGACAATGTCTCTTCTGACGGAGAAACGGACCTTTTCCGCACCTTAGATCTTATGAGAAACCATTCTGTTGTTGCTGATTATCTTGTCGGGGGAGATCATTACAATCGCTGGGCCGCGCAAAAGATCCCTATTTTAGACACACAAGGCCGGCCGGAGATGGAAGCGGGTAAACCCAAACTGATCGAGATCCAACCGCCGGATACGATGCTCCGGGGGACCTCCGAATATAATGATTGGGTGGCTCAATACAAAGTGTCTCCTGCGGCGGATACGATCCAGAAGTTCGAGGACAAGATCAAGCAATTCTTTCTTGATAAGCTCCACAAGGTTCGAGTGATCTTTATTGAGCGTGGGACAGTCACTAAGAAAATCAAGACAAATGTGGAAGTTTTACATATGTCTGAAGTAGGGAGTGCCTCATCTACCCGCATTCGTAAAGCGCTGCAGGGGTTAGGCCCTGTCGAAGACTTGGCGCGTTTCCTGCCTTACAGCGGCTACAGATATATCGAGGAGCATCCTATCTACCGTGATATGCTCATCAATCCGGGAAAATACGAAGCTGAAGTTCTGGCTGATCTTGCCTTGGAGGAACAGAAGAAAAAGCTCGACGCCTCTTCGCCTATTGAATCCGGGCTTTCGCCCAGACAGAAAGTGGAAGACTTCTTTGAAAACCGCCTGGAGAAAAATCAGACGGTCATCAGTTTGTCCGAGCTCCTGCGCGAGACTGGGTTGTCTCAAGAGGCAGTGGCAAAGATCATTCCTGACATCGCTATGGATCCTCTGGAACGGTTTGACGTCATCCTACAGCCTGATCAGAAATTCTTGATCGAGGCAGCCCATGTTAAGAGAATTGATGTGTCAGGCAACGAAGCCGTCGAGCAACTCCTGAATTCTTTAAAAGAACAGATGGCGCAGCAGATACTAGCTATCAACATTGCTTCTTCGCCGGCTGAACATCTTAGCGTGATCGAAGTCAGAGCTTATGAAAACGCTCTCGCTGAATTTAGCGGCGCTATCATCGAACAATCTAGCCGGTTTAGAGCCAATGGCCGGCAACTTAGGCTGGCCAAGGCTGAACTTAGAGATATCCAGAAAGATATTAAGGGTTTGTCCGCCATACCTGAAGCAGCTGCGGAGAGGATCAATAATTTAACAGAGGAGATCAAAGAGCTTGCCAAGTCTCGCAGCATTGCTTACAGCGCTTGGAAGGACGCGAAGAAACAACTCGCCGGCCTGAAGAAGCCTTCTGAACAGGCCTTTGATCAGGCTTACCTTATTACGGATTATCAGGCTTGGGCAGGCCAGAATAAAGATGCCCAGCCTTCAGAACGCTTGGAGAAGATGTTTGATTTGATGAAAACATCGATCTTCCGCAGGCTCGGCCAGGCGCTGACGCTCAACGAGATGGATCAACACACTATTGGCGGCTTAATTGATTTTGTTTACAAGACCTACACCCAGGCGGATAAGACTAAGGTCTATACTTCCGCTGAACGTCAGCAGATCCGTCAGCAGATCGAAAATAAGATCGGCGCGATCGTGGCCAGCCTCGTAGCCCGTGAGCCCCAGATCATGGCCGCGATGCAGAACGCTATTCAGCATTTCAGCCTCACCTCCATTGTGCACACGACTATCCTTGCTGGGAAAGATTTAGATGTAGCAAAGAAGGACGCTCTTGACGCAACGCTTGAGCAGAAATCACCTGAATATCGCCAGGCGATGATCGATCTCTCTATCGCCAAGATCCAGGGCGCCTGGATGACCTACAAAGGGTTTAAGCTCTATCCTGTGAAGAGCGAAGAAACATTAATGAAGACGATTACCACGATTGAAGAAGAAGTTCGTGATGCGATCGTAACCGCGGTTCCATCATTTAAGGACAATTCTCTTCCACGGTTTGTTTATTTAAAACATGCCGTTGGTTTATTCGTATCAGTAGGCCTGGTTGCGGTCGTAGCAGCAGCCATGGTGCCGGCATTGACGAATGCTGCGCCTGCGACAACGGACGTGACAACACCGGCTGTCTTCAACTTTAACGCGCCGGTATCTAATCTTACGATCAACGTTTACGCGAATAATACGAATTTGCCTTTTGCCATTCAGACGCCGGCGATATCCGTGACAACCAATCTGCCGGCAGGGTCCCGGATAATTGTGCCGCCATTGGCTGTGACGCCGATGCCAGAGCCCTTACCGCCGGTATCTAATACAGCAAATACTAATATGCCTCAAGCCATGACGGGCAACACAGCTAACACAAATATTTCTGCCAAAGCAGATCTTGTCCCAGCGCCGCAGACGCCGGTTCTTCCTGCGCAGCCTGCGTTGAGCGGCGCGGTGAATTATACGCCAACCAATGGTATTATTTCTCCTGTATCGACTTTGAACGCCAGCCGCGCGCCGCCGACACAGACATTTGCAATAAATACTCTTACAACCAATCTTAACCCATCCGCTAATATTCCGGCAAAGACAATGCCGGCCCTATCCGAGGCACAGATTCAGAATGCATTCACCAATTTAGTAACAGCAACGAACATTGCGTCGTTAAATACCAATCTACAGGCTGTTATCAAGAATATCCTTTCAGCAGCCACAAACACGATTAAGATCGCGCCCATGCCGACGAATACGCTCCCCGTAATCGTGGCGAACCGTACAATCACCGTCAATAATGAAATTATTCAGGTGCGCGGCGTTCTCTGGGGCAAAGAGCTTAACGCGACAAACATCATATCTGCTGTTGAACTCAATGCTAACATTATCCAGACCGAAAGACCTGTCAGCCAGGCTGTTCTTGATGCCTTGGCTGCCAAGGATATGAAAGCGGTTGTGGGTTTCAGTGCCAGCGATATCGCGTCCGGCTATTACCTCTGCTACGCTTACAAATATGCCAATCATCCGGCTGTCATGGCTTGGTCGCTCGGAGATAGCTCCTTAGAACATCTTGAATCCGCAGTTCAGCGTCTCCATAACTTATCTGTTGAACATTCCGATTTACGCCGGCTACCGGTCGCGACAATTTGTGGCGGTTTACCGACAGCGGAATTCCTTGCCAAGACGCCGTCTATCGATATTTGGGGCATCAGGGTGGATACGACGAACATTCTCGCAGGTGACAATGATATCTTCGCGCAGTGGAGCGCATTGAAATCCACAAAGCCGATGGTGGTTTTCCCGGCGATGAATGCGGGTGACGCCATTAAGGTTTGGCGCCAGATCGACGATAATAGAAATGTCGCAGCCGGCGCTGTGTTTACAAAGAGCGACTTAACGAACCTTCTGGCCAACGCGGCAATGCCTGCAATGACAAATGTTACGGCCACCGTCCTCAACCCGATGACCGCGGAGTGGAGCCGTCCATCGGTAATGACAAATCTTGAAAACTACGTCACTGCGTCCCATCAGATCAAAGAGGCCAAAGAGAAACTGGCTGATGAACAGAAGGCTTTAGAGGTATCCAAGAGCAGCCTCACGAATACGACTGTTGCCATTCGGGCCAATGAGATCAGCATGGCATCAGTTCAGGAGTCTATCGCGACAGATACGGCTTCTATAGTCGGGATACAAGAGCAGATCAATACAAAGACGAACGATCTCGTTCGTTTAAATACGAAGGCCGGCGAGACTGAAAAGCAGGCTGTCGCGTTTAACGCTCATCTGGCGCAAGTCAGGGCAGCGGCGAAGATGACATGGCCGGCAGTTTTGCTCGGAGGCAGTATGTTACTTTCCGTCTTCGCCTTTGCCGCGTCATTCTTGCCGTTCCTTGGTAGGAAGACAACCTTAAAGAATACCCTGCGCTATGGCGGCCTTATCGGCGTCTTGGCTTTCGGCAGCATTTTTGGAAACATGATGTCGTCTTATCACCAAGACGAAGCCTCTGCCATGACAGCGTATTCCACGGCTACGAATGACCTTGCAAACATAAATATCCAGCTTAACGCGACGACAAATAATGTGATACAACTTAATCAACAGCTTGACCAGGCGCAGGTCGCGCTTATTGTCCAACAAAATGAAACTAAAAGGCTCGCCGTTCAGAAAACAGAGCTTGAAAGTACACTTGTGAAGCAGGAGGTTGCTGTTTCTGAAGCAAAGAATAGGGTAATGGAAGCTGATCTCCTGGATAAATTTATCAATTCTAGGCTTAATAGCGATACCACGCTGGGGGCCTTGATACGCCCGGATGCGGCTGCGAGCCTGGCGGTCACTGCTGCTAACAATGAGACGCTTGCCCGTGTCCTGCGCGAGGTTGCTGTCCTGGAAAATTCCATTAGGAATATTGACGTTGAACTTGCCTCCATCAATACCAATGCCGACTTGACCATTGAGCAGAACCTTAAGCGCGTTCAACTTGAAGTGGCAAAAAATAATGCGCTGACGAATTTGAAATTCCAAAAAGCCAATGCAGAGATGATACAGAAGCGCCTGGATCTTATCCAAAATCAGGCAACCTTGGCAAAGGATTCTTTGTCCGCTGCCCAGGGTCTTAAGGACAGGGCCAAAGATCAGGTGACATTCTCCGAGGAGTTCAGAAAACAGATCAATAAGGGTTTGGCCGCTGGCAATAACAGAGAAGTTGTCGTGCTCTTAGCGCCTTTCACGGATAGCGAGCTTGAAAAATACGGCAAGATATTGACGCCCGAGGCTGCGGCGTTCCGCGATCTCGCCAGTATCGAGGCTGTGGTTGGTGAGACCTATGGTAACTATATGCAGTTGCGTGAAACTTTCTATGAGATCCTGCGCGATTCCAAGATTAAGAATAAACAGGAATTACTCTCGCTTTACGTCGCGCTCCAGCAGAATTACGCCAATACGCTCTTTACCTTTGGCAAGGTAGGCGATATGCAGCTCGGCGCGCAGGTCGGCGGCCAGATGGCGCCTCTTGTGGATGCGCTTAATATTGTCTATGGCCTTGCGAACAATCAGGTTTCCGGAGGCATGAACCTCTTTTTGGCAGGTCTGGCGCTTTACGATGACATGACAGGTCTCATGCAGTTATCTGATTACAACAAGCTCCATGACGTCGGCGGCATCTGTGTCCGTCTGCCGGAAGACCCCAAGACCGGCCGTTTCGGCATAAGCATCGGGGGGCACAACTTTGGTATCGGCAAGGGTGGATTCCTGGTTGAAGATCCGGGTAATATGCTGGGCGTGAATTTAGCGGATATTTTAAAAGCCGGCATCGGCGAAAAAACCCAGATTGGCCTGGATGCATGGGTGGTCAAGGTCCATGTCGGTGTGGATGTGAGAGACAGGGTCAAGGGCATCCTGCCGACATTGATCGCGAATGCCTCTTTGGCCGGGGATTATGTCTACATCATGAAATCCACCTACGGCGCCTACGCCTACTTCCCGACGATTGTCGGGACCAACGGCGTCAACCAGCTTAAGGATAATGGTCAGGCGACGTCTTATGATTTAAAGACGTTCGGCGAGGCGCTGAATGATTTTCTGGCTGCGGCGATGAAAGGTGACCGTCAGTACCGCGACTTCTCCGCGTTTGTGGTGCCGTCGCTCGTGCAGACCGAGGTTTATCGCCGCGGTGTGTTGGGTGAAGAGAACGCGGATTACTATATCGAGTCGGACATCCGCTCGCACTTCCAGACGATGTATCGCCACGATCTTAAAACCGACAAGTGGGAGCTTGTTTCTCAAGCCCGGATGTACTATAGAGCCGAGGATAAGGGCCAGACCACTATTAATGGCCGCGACGTGACGTTTGAGACCGAGACGTTCTTGAAGTTGACGAAGAGTTGGCCGTGGAAGACAGAAGCCGAAGAGGTTGACCAGCCGGTCAAATTAATGAAGATCCCCAGCATCCGTGATTTTGCCAACATCGACTTAATGTTTGAGGGTATTCTCCGAGGTTATGGCGCCGGCATTAATTTGTCGGGTAACCACGTGACAGTATTCCACGAAAGAAGCCAGGTCCCGGCAACAATAAAGGTAGAAATACCGGCAAAGAATAACGGCTCTTTTGTTAGGGGCCTCGATAACGAGATCATGACAACAGAGGTGCGCGTCGATCCATATACCGGCAATATCATTCTGCCGTCCTTGCGTGGGACATTGACGCGTATTCTTATGGAAAAAGGCGAGATTGGGCCGCAGACGGTCTGGATGCAGAATAACGGTTGGAGCTTCCTGGAGATGACCAATGCGCCTATCGTCGTTCCCTTAATCAAGGGCGCAACTTATACATACAAGCGCCATTACGATTCGCTTAGTGGTGAAGATATTACGAAGAAGATCGAGCCGGTGCTTGCGCAAAACGCGGACATCGCCTATATCGATAATTCCAAGGCGACCGGCTATAAGCATAACGGCAAGCCGTTTGTTTTCGTGGAGAAGATCGAACTGGACGTTCCTTACGCGCTTATTTCGACCTTCCGCGCCAACGCGCCGACCGTGGCCTTGACGCTTGAGCAGTTCAAAGAGAAGAAGCTTGCCGAGGACGGTTGGGTTACTTCCGGGGAAACCGAAACCATTGATTTTGGCAATGGTTATAAACCTGTGGTGCTTGGCCCTGAAGTCCAGAAACTCCGCCATCCGGATTATCTCGCCGAAGGCAGGACAGCGGATGGTAAGCTCCGCGCCATTCCGGCAATAGTCGAGTTTGCCCAAAAAATCAAATACCCCGAGAAACTGACCAAAGAAGAGACCTTTGCTTATGAGAAGCAGGATGACGGAACGCTCGTTGCCATGAAGACGCCACCCGTGGGTGGCATTATAGAAGATAAGGCAGCGGCTAAGACGTATAGCGTTATGAACCTTAAGCCGTCGCCGGCGCTTGCAACGAATGCAGCAGTTCATGCAGATTTCTATGGAGACTTTAACGGATATTTCACGAATCTCATCGCCTTTGCCAAGGATACTAAGGATTATCAATACCGCAAGCTTTACGCCGACTGGTTCAGTAAGCTCTACAGCGATTTGCCCCAGGCGCAGGAAAAGGCTCGGCTCGATGTCGAGAACAAGATGTACATGGAATTCATCGTCAAACAATACGACCAGTTCAGGACCGAGCAACTCAATTGGATCAGCACGAATATTGTCCTGCAGCAGGAACATGTCAATGTGGCCCAGACCAATTTAGACAACGCCATCGTCACGGCCGGCGAAGGCATTACCAATTTGCAGCAGCAGATCGATGTTACGACGGCGAAGATTGCGGACCTCACGGCAAAAGCTTATCAGGCTGCGACCAATATGAATTTCAGCCTCACGGATTATTATAATACGCTCGTGCAGGATGCGACGATCCAGAGGGCGCAGTTGTCCAGCCAGATGAGCGCTGCCGAGGCTTATGCCGATCAGTTACGGCAAGGCAAGAATGCCAGCCTGGATCCGGTATTTGATCTTATCGATGCCCAGAATGGCCTGAAAGAGTGGCAGCAGAGAACCGAGAATTTGCCGACATCGGATCTCTGGTATAAGAATCCTTCTGAAGCTAATAAAGTGTGGGGCAATGCCCAGCTGGTTTCATCTCAGCAACAGCTTGTGGATGCCTTGCGCGGGATTTCATATGTTAATGGAAAGATCGCGATTGCGAACAACGGTGTGGCGCAGGCGAATATCACCCGCACCAATGCCCTCGCAGGTTTCCAGGCGCTCAACAATCAGGCCCAGGTCCTTGAACTGCCTGATAATGGTAATCCTGATCCCACAGCCGGCACGTGGAGCATCGCGTGGATGGAAGGCCAGGTTTCCAGGACGCAACAGCAACTTGATCAGCTCCCGACGCTGAACCTATCGCCGGCCGAGTTTGCAAGGCAGCAGGCCATCCTGCAAAAGGGCCTTGATTATTGGAATGTCCGCTTCACTGATTCAAAAACCTATTATCAAGAATTAACAGGGTATGTCTGGCAGAATGGGGTAAGCCACCTCAATGATGCTACGCCTAGTTCCCAGCTTAGCGTATCTTTGAAATACTTCCAGGATACGCTGGCGAATTATAATAAAGCCGTTGCTTATTCTAATGACCTTCAGACCAAGGTGGATCCTACGGATAATATCGTTTCTTTGCCTGAAGCCCAGGCTTATTTAGCCCAGGTTCAGCAGACTGCCGTCAATGCCCAGGATGCTATCAAGGAAAAGACAAAGACCGTTGACGCCGGTATCGCGCTCTTGCATCGTTTCATCGGAGCGCGCGAAGAGACTTTGGATGTGATGAGTTCCATTGCCGAAGATAGCCGTAAGATCCAACAGAAGCGCGAAGCGCTCTATAAAGAGGTCGACAAACTTGTCGCTCAAGGCCTGGAACTCCAGAAGAAATATCCGTCGATCCCTCTCTTAACGGAAAAAGAATTAAAGAAGATGGTTGACGAACAGGATGCTCAAGGGTATCTCGGTCAGTTCCTCTCGGATAATTTCTTGGGTAACAGCGCCCAGGCCACAGAACTTTTCCGCGTCTTAGGCAGCTCCATTGATCTTTATAGCATCGGTATCCAGTATACGGATGCCGTCAAGGCGCTTCAGCGCGGGGCGGCCCTGCGCACGCCGATGGGTGAGAACGCGATGAACCTGATCGCGTTAGGCGTGGCGGACCGCACGATCACCAAAGAAACGAAACCAGGCGAATTCGCCACTTCGACGGAACGCCGCCTGATCCTTTTAGAGAATATCGCGGCTTCCAAAGGCAGTTTGTCAGCGGCGTATGTTGGTTATGCCGATATTTCTACGACAGGCAACGGCATTATCCAGGCCCACGACATCCACATCCGCGACGATTTCGCTAAGAACTATTTCGTGGATTTACGCGCCGGCGGCATCTTCACCAGCGACTCCCAGAACGTCGGCATCACCGCGCACGACGACAGCGGCAACGAGATCACACTGCCCAAGAACATTTTCGTTAAAGAGCGGTTGATGTTCTCGGAAGCCGGGTTTGGATGGGAAGACGCGCAAAAGGACCGGATGGTGCGTGTGTTCGTCAGGCCGGAATGGGATTCTTCCAAATGGGCATCTACGGATTCTTACCTCTATGCAGGCGCCGAAGGCAGGACAGGAATCGGGTTCCTCTCGGGTAAGAATGTTAAGACATCCGCCGGCGCCAAGGCGATGGTGGCTGGAAAAGACGCTTACAAGGCCGCGGGTTCTGTTAAGGTCCAGATGTATGATAAGGTCACCTTCAAAGCCGAGGGCGACATAGATGGCAAGAATAATTTGAAATCTCTGGTCTTGGGCGCTGAAATACCCGTGCCTTATACAGAAGATCTGAAAGCAAGCCTTGATTACAGTTTGAACTGGTATGAGGGCGGCAGGAGTGACGGCTACAGTATTAAATTCGGGCCTTTCCTTCCTATTGGAAAGAACAAGAAAATCCAGGTATTGGGTATTGAAACCAATTCGCCGCTTGCTGATTTTGAAGCGTTGATGCCGAAACCTGCCAAAACACCTACAGTGGAAGGTCCCCAAGAAATCAAGGTCCGCTATTTTAAGGATATGGCAGGCCACGAAATTATCCCCGGGCAGGTTGCTCAAGAGTTTACGCTGAAACTCCAGACAAAGAGCCTCGGCGTCCGTCTCGACGGCCAGGTTCCTTTGGATCTTAACGAAGCAGACGCGGCAAATGCCCAGACACTCAAGTTTATGACGCCGGCGGAATTAACGAATGAAGGCATTACGAGAGATGCCGCTGGTAATTATGTAGTAGCGATAGAAGGTTTCACGCAGCCTCGCCAGATCGATGACCAGAAGGGTGAAGTGCAGATATTGCCAAAGGCTTATCTTAAAGGTCAGGCCAATCGTTTTGGTTCTGTCCGTTACCCTGTTATCGTCAATCTCGGCAAACCCATCCTCGACAAAATGGAGGCGTTCTACGCGCCAATAAATACGAATTCAGTCGCGATCGCCGTGAATCCGCTTAAAGGATTTGAGCCGCTGACGTCGAATGAGGTAAAAGCCGCGGCGCTCACCGGCCATATGAGCGCTGATTTCGCGCGTGACGCCAAGGGCGAAGTCGTCAAAGACGTTGCCGGCAATGAGCAGTTTGTTTATTACATTAATGGCAATAAACTCCTCCTGAATATTTCCGGTTCTCGCCTGATGCAGGAACTAGGAGATAAATATTTTGTCATTCCTTCTTTAAAGGATACTAATTCCACAGTCAGGGGTCTGCAATTCTTGACAGAGGCCGAGTTTGCGCCGGTGCTCATGGAAGGCCTTAAGACTAACATCAATGCTTTCTATTATGAAGAGACCAACCACAACTATATACTTAAAACCCAACAAGGTATAGCGGTCGCGTTGCCGACTGATGTGGTTGAGCGCGGCTTGGCCATGCTTGAGGGCCGCTTGTCCCTTAACACTAATGGCGTGATGCAGGTTGCAATGGAACCGAACAAGATCGTTGGCCCGAGAATCATCTTTATGGTCAACACACCGGATACAATGAACGGCACGATCGTGACGCCGTGGACCGAACAGATGCTGCGCGCGAACTGGCAGACACTCGGCACGCGCCAGATCCAGGATAAGGATACCAAGCTCTTTGTCTGGTATCACGACGCCAATGGGAATTTTAAATACGACAAAGGCGAAGAAAAATCTCTTAAGCCGTTCAACGCCGAGACGAATAGTAAAGAGGTCGAGGATCTCTTGTTAGAAGATTATCAGCCGCTCATGGAGCAGGTGGTCAATGGCCATACCGTGACCATATCGGCGATGGCGCAAGCGGTCCTTGCTGATTTCAACGAAAAGTATCTCCTGTTCGTTGATACCGATTTTACGAAACAGTGGATACCTAACGAAAAGATTAAAGATGTTGACGCGCGTAAAGATCTTGCCAAGAAGATTTACGACGGCGCTACGCTGGAGCGTTTGGGCGCGAACGGCGGTATCGCGGCATTCTATTATCCGAACAGAGATATCGAAAAGTCCTATGTTATGGTTTTGAATGGTGTCCAGGGCGGAGTCAAGGTTTATGAGATGAACGCAGATACGACTGCCGGCGCTTTTAAATATGACGTGGATAAATTAGGTATCCATGAGATTAAGTACAATGGGGAGAGCAAAAGATTTAAGCTCGCCGCGAATAGGTCCACCAAAGACGGCAAGTCAGAGATTGCCGGCTACATCGGTTACAACGGCTTCGGCAAGGTAATCGTCAAGCCGGCCATGGACAAGGATGGTGTTCTGGATGTCATGGTTAGACTGGACGAGAATGCAGCTATTCTTTCCGGCAATGTTATTACCAATGCTGGTCTCGGCAACCTTACCATTGAGCAGTTGGAGGATATTAAGCTCATGCGTGTTTACAAAGGGTTTGATGCCGACTTCAATCTTACAGAGCAGACCGGCTGGGGTATTAACGTCGGCCACAAGATCCTGAAAACTCCGGAAGGAGAGGTTGTTTTTGATATGGCGAAGAATATCGATCTTACGGGCCGCGTGAAAAGGACCTTCGGCCTTGATGAATCCGGCACGGAGATCGTGCAGTATTTCGTCAGGCCGCAAGAAGTCAATGGTGTCCACGTCAAAGGCGTTGTGGCGGTTGATCTTGGCGAAACCATTACTCATGCTCATGTCTTTTCAAAAGAGGCCATGGCTGCCAGAGGCTATAATGGCAAAGAATCTTTAAGCCGCATCTACTATTTTGACGATAATTATAATATTTTGACAAGTCTTGGCATAGAAGGCTATGGCGTCAAAACAGCTGATAAGATTCAAGGCGAGACATGGTCTATTTCTGAGGAATTGGATAAAGATATGAACTTTACGGTGGCCAGGGCTTTTGATGATGAGGGGCGGGAAAGAGCTGATATTTCTCAGCTTATTGATCTTGGCTATCTTGTGCAGGTGATCGCGCCGGAGGAGACAATAGGGCCAGATGATCATGCCGTGCGTTTGAGTTATAACGCTAACAAGGTCAGCCAGACGTATCAATTTCAGCAGATCCGCGATTTCAAGTTGCCCATGCTGGATACGGCGCGCGATCTGTATACGGTTTCTTATTATCGTGAATCTTTGCCGGTTGTCGTAGGCGGAGATATGACGAAACTTTTGAACATGGTAACCAATGTTTCACCGGCTATGAAGGCGCAATTTGATCAGAAACTCCTCCAAGGATTTAATGAAATTACCAAGAGCATGCTGTGGCCGACAGGTACGACTCTTCATGTGATCAAAGAAGAGATCCATGCCAAGAAGGATGGCGTTAAGTTTAACTATCGTGTTCGTGAAGATCCGTTGGCTCGTATTCTGATCTATGAGTCTAGTGATGTCTCGCCGGAAACAATCGTCAACGTTGAGTGGAAGGGCGTTGACGCCTTCGCAGGCTATCAGTTCTCTTCGATGGGTATGTTCTTTAAGCTTGAGACAGTCAGCGGCGTGACGACGCCAAGTGAGGTCTTTAAGAATTTCGGGCTGAGTAAAGACCTTATCCAACAATTGCAGGAAAAAGATGTCCATACCGATGGTAAATTGAGCTTGGTGAGGATTGACCAGAAACTGCTTGTTAACGGAAGTGAAGACATCCAGATACCGATATTGACTCGTTATCTGATGCAAAAGGATCCGCTTAAGCGTGATTTCGCACGGTTTGATCGTGGTGCATTACGTTTCATGAAATACGATATCGCCAATCATCCGGGTATTCCATTTGGCATATCGGCAGGTGAGATTGTTATCGTTCCTGAGATCCAAAAACGGGTCCGTGAGACTGAATATGCTCAGAAGAAAGGCGACGAATATATTTACCGTGTTTCTTATGAGTACAGAAACGGCGAAGTATTTGAGAATAAGCCGATCTTTGTCTCCTACAACTTCAAAACCGATGTGGTGTGGGAGCATTATGTGGCAGAGGGATGGAAACTTTATACCAAACAAGGCATTCCGTTGGCCATTACGCGCGTTGAAGGCATGAAAGAAACGCGCACGGTCAGGACAAACGCGCTTTATACAGATTTTACAAATGGCACAAAAGAGTCTATGTATAGCTCATTTGACATTAAGGCCTACCGCGATAAGGAAGGAAATAGCTATTTGTTGATCGTCGAGAATATCAAGTCGCCTACGCCGCTCGCTAAGCCGTTTACGAGTATTTTGCGGAATAATAAGCTTTGGGCGGTGGTGGACGAGAACGGTGTTCATACCGACGTTTATGATCTTTCTGCCCTTAAAGATCGCGTAGCGAACTCGATTTATGGTTCGATCATTGCCAATCTTTCTGGTGGAGAGTTTGTAAAAGACGGCGTTGATGTCAAGAAGATCTTAGAAACAATTGAAAAGGAAGGGGTATCAATCAATGTTACAGACGGCTATCTGCCGATTGGTGTTGAGCAGCGTCTTTTTGTGGATCATATCCGCCATTTTTTCAATTGGCCATCTTTCTTAAAGCCTGATCGGTGGACATTTATTAATATCTGGACATTTGGCATTGCTGTCTTATTGACGGTTTTATCTATTCCGAATATCTTAAAACTTCGTCTCTGGGAGCGCATAAAATTGAACAAAAATATCAATACCGCTGATGTAGCTACGCTGCGCCGTATTCTCGGTGTGAAGACGACAACCAACACTACGGGTACGGCAAATGGTTCTTATGACATAGCTCAGAGGTTCGTCATTTTGAATCAGGCCCTTGGAGCATTCGTCATTGCCAAGAATTTGAGGACTACGGCGAATAAAGAAGCGGTCTTAAAGAATCACTTGGAAACCTCGGGTTTCTTTAGTGCTGCTGAAGTTTCTATGGTTATCGACCTGATGAAGAGCGGGAAATTGAGATTTGAAGAGCAGGTTGTTGATCCAAAATTAAAACAGCAGGTTCCGACAATAACTTCAAGAGTGGTGTCTTCACCCGCTGCCACTGCTGATATTAACGCCGCTGCGTTAGTGAACTATCCGCAGGCATTGGCTGTCCATGCATTATTGACAAGGGCTGCTTTAACAGAAGCGGAACTTACAGCAATTTTGAACAACCCGCTACTACAGGTTAAAGAAGGGGTGCATTTCTGGAATAATCTTAAACGTGTAGCCATAGCTCAGGCTGAAAATAAGGTCCTTAGGGCTATGCAGGCGAATGAGCCGAGTTGGAAAGAGCAGTTGGAACGCCTGCTACCAACACCAGAGGTGAGGTTGTTGAAGCATTTGGTGTCTGCGAAATATTTTGGTGAGGAGACTGATAAATTGTTGACCACATGGGTGACAGGCTATACTTCGCTCAAAGCCTTTGTGATGCTGACGCTTAAGAACAGGATCGCGCGGCCGATGTTTGAAGATATTTATGCATGGACCTATGGCGGCTATAGCCCGAGCCATGTCGTTAGGATCGAAGATTTAGAAGCGGTATTTATGACTTTTCTCGCTGATGTTCATAGGCAGTTATTATTAGATGTTACTAATATGCCATCGTTGACAGAGTTTAGGGCCGGCGATGTTGAAATTTTGCCATATCCGATGGTTAGGATTCTTGAGCCGACAACTCTTCAGGAAATAGCGCTTTTGCATTTGATCCAAATGGATCCATCGCTGACGAATGTGAACCACGCAGAGAGAAAACGGCAGGCGAACGGCAGGTTGGCGTTTGATCAGATGGATCGCTATTCTGCGGGTTCCTTGGCTGGAAATTTCTCTTTCGGAATCTTTATTGCGCGCGATGTGATTCACATGATGACTGAGCTCAGAGATCAGGGCATGGCACAGCCGCAGGTGGCTGAGAAGGTTATGCAGCGCATCAAGAATCATATTGCTTTCTACATGCCTCTCTTCCGTATCATGTTCTTAGAAGTTGAGGGTGGCAAGAAGTTTTTTGGTGTTCTGAAACAAATTGCAGAGACAGGTGTGCGTGTGCCAACGCGCTTGATTCAAATATTTTCCGATTTGGATTTCTTTGATTTGTTTTCTTCTCTCAATGAGAAGGGGCTTAACGGTCTCGGGATCCATGAAGGTCTTATTCGTTCAATGGCACGTAAGCATGGCATTAACAAAGCCGAGACAGAGGATTTCGATAGTATCTATTGGCAACTTGGGGTTAAGACGTGGGAGCTGCGTAAGAAATATTGGGCTGTTAATAAAGATTTATGTCTTGAACTCAATAAGCCCGCGCCGGCGTTGGGCGAGATTGAAAAACGTACACCCGCCTTGGTGGAATTTATCCAAGAGCAGTATGTTCCGTTCGTGAAGCCATTGAAAGATAAAACGCTCGAATTGGCAGGAGAGAAGTTTCCGAGGGCCACCAAGTATGATAAAAAGAGCGAGACTTGGCTTGGTATTACTAAGCTTTACGTTATGCATATCGCACGGCCCATGATGGATCTTAAACATTATTGGGGGATTAGTACAAAGATGCGCCGGGTCATAACGCTGGCAATGATGGGATTGGGTGTTGCTGGTGGTATCACAGCTGTAATAACTGGGTGGTCACTGGCCGGTGGTGTGACTCTCGTACTTTTGGGGATACAGTTGCCTCTCATGCTTATGGGCAGGGCGAAGTTGCCAGCAGAGAAACTCTTCTGGGCGTCCATTGCGCTCATTTTTGGTCTCTATCACGGCTATGTGATGGCTTATTTCCTCTTTGGAAAGCTTAGTATCATCAATTTTGCGACGTTAGGATTTTGGTCGACTTTTGGCCTGTGGCTGTTGACATTGATACCGACCTGGATTTCTATTTATCATTTGGCGACATCTATTCAGAGTTATCTGCGTTTGAGCAACTCAATTTGGAGTGATACGGTTCGCTCGTTAATCGGCATCGGTTCGTTGGCGCCGTGGCGCATCATCCATATCCAGAAGACAGAAAAAGGCCGAGCCATCCGGATGGGCGTCAACTGGGAAAAGTGGTTTAAGAAGTGGTATCTTGAGATGGTTGATACCGAAAAACGATTTGAGGCGCTTGTGCCTGATGGCAGAAGTGTGCGAGCATATTTCGAAGGCGGTATCATGCAAATGTGGCAAAAAGGTATTTATTTGAGTCGAGAAGAGAAAGATGCTTGGCTTGAGGCATTGCAGTATCCAGAAACAGGACGGTTTGCCAGGCCTCAATCACAAAAAGCATTCGAGATTCTTTACAACGCATTCTTTGCGCTTAGCCAGAAGAAGCCGGCATCGGATTCTTTTGCGTTCCTCCAGAGCACATCTTCTCATGTCCAGACCGCAGGCGAGGTTTTCAGTTATACACTGGAGAATGCAGCTCGTCTTGGAACATTTAATCAGCACCCGGAGGATGGGACAAAAACTTCAACCTTAGGCTATATCTTGCGAACTCATCGGCCGGAGTTCAATAACCTTCTGGAACAGATAAGGGCTAAAGGCGGTAATTTTGCAAAGGTAGCCGATATTCTGAGAGGAAAAGCCTCATCACCAGTATCCTTAGCAACTCAACGCGCCCAAAGATTTGAAGAGATCAATGAATACACTGATTGGGCAAAATTATTCTCTGAGAAACTTGGCTTCATGACGTCTAAAGAGAAAGCCGAGGTTGCGTCGATGCTTGAAACGTTGCTTAATGAGATGAGGCCGGCTAACTATGGCGTGGTCGAATCTGAAGGCATGGATTATACGACATACCATTTATTTGTTGCTTATGAATATGGCGACCTTGAATATCACGCAACGGTTGAGACGGTGGCAAAGAATTATATGACGCTGGAAGAGGCATTCCGCGATAGCCACCTTCAAGATAGGGTTGGCACGGGAACAGCCGGTTTCTTCAAAGTCAACTATCCGCAATACAAGGAGTTGGTGAGCATTAAACTCAGACAGATCTTTCAGGAACAGTCTTTGTGGATGGCGCACGCTGAAAGAACAGACAACGGTTTCAAGATGGTGGTGCTTAATTCTATCTTGGCTGAAGAAGACATGAAACCTGAGCAGAGGCCGCTTGTTAATGCGCTGAAGAAGAAATTTTCAGATGTTGGTATGTTGTATTCTGAGACAAGCGACGGTAAGACTACTTATTGGATTGAAGTCCCCGAGCTGACTGATTTTGCCAGATTGCTCTTTGAATTCCGCAACGAAAATTTAGCGGAAATTATGAAGTTCTGGTCTTTTCTTGTCAAATGGGATAACGCAGTGCAGATGGCCTATGTTATTTCCAAGACTGACATCAGCGACGTTTATCTCGTCTTCTACGACAAGGAGCAGGATAATATCGTTCCGATTTTGAAGAATGGCGGTATCGCGACGAATTTATGGCTCACTTATGGCCGTTCCGCGAACTATGATGCTCATGTTCGTACTTATCCGATGCAGAACGTTTGGAGAACAGTTTGGGCGTCGTGGGTCGGACGTAACCCCCAGATCATGATTGTTAACCCGATGATGAAGATATGGGCTTCAACTACCAAGGCTTTTCCTGTGACGCAACGCTATGCCGTGGCGCAGGAGGTTTGGACGTCTGAAACACAGCGTGGCCGTCGTGGCCTTCTGACGTTCTACGGCAAGGCATTGGTTACGCCGTATGCGGGTGATACGCTTGTATCGCCTCCGGGCGAAGACTCGGCTGCTTTTTTAGCTGTTCAATCTTTGGAACCCGAGGCCACCTCAACTCAGGCCGATTGGTATATCTGGGAATGGGGTCGTCCGTCAACATGGGCCGAAAGCGTATCCAGTACGGAAACACGTTACGCCTTTAACGTCACGCGTTTCAAACAGGAGAGGAACCAGTTCGGTGTCTTCGAGAATGAGCAATCGGGCTATGACGTCAAGTTGACTCACGACATCTTTTGGATGCACTATTTTATCGCGGCATTTGCTTTGGCGCTTACTCTCGGCATGCAGATCTTGTCGCCGAACAGTGCGTTCGCTTTCTTAAAGCCACTCGGGTTTTTCATTGCGATGAGCGCGATCCTCATCAATGCTGTCAACACAAATAACTTCGTACGGCATATGAGATTGTTGGGTAGTTTCTGGGCAGCCGGCATTATGACCATAAAAGATACAATTCTTGGGTTCCCACTTTTCGTTAGCGCTATTGTCAATTTCTTCAAGGGCGTGTTCTTGGCGGCCAACGAAAAGTTCGCTTTCATCCGCACAGTAAAGGAACCATACCTTGGCATGTGGAACGCGAAAGACCGGCATGAGATAACGATGCGCCTCTCGTGGAAAACTCATGAGGAGTCGTTGAAGGTTAAGGCATGGGTCGGTAGAACTATACAAATTTTTGCAACAGTTTCTTTGGTATTGGGCATTTCTATGTTAGCGGCAGGATGGGTTGTTCCTGGGCTGGCTTTCGTGACAGCGTGGCACTGGATGGTTTTCGGCGCCGGCATGATGTTATTGGGGACAGTTTCCAACTATAGCTTCCAAAAACCGTTCCCGCTTAATGGCTTCATCGGTCTCCTTGGCATCGGGAGCTGGATATTTGCGTCGTTTATGTCTGCGCCTTTGGGCGCCGCGGTCCTTTTGCCGTATCTGTTCGCTTCCATTGCATTTTTATCCGGCCCAGACTCGGCCAATGTTTTTGTTGATAGATACGGTTATTTGTATGGTTATCGTTTTAGCGCGATGTTTGGTTCACGCATGGGCCTCTTAGCGTTTACAGCGGCCAATGTGGCCCTTGCAGTTTTTATATTGGCTGGTTGGCCGTTGTTGAGCTTAGGCGGTGTTATTATTGGGGCCCTTTGGATATCTGGATTTATTTTCGGCTTTAGCAATATCGGAAGAGCGGCATTGTTCTCGCTGAAAGATTTGTGGGTATTTACTGTTGATTCTTTGAAAGAACAATTTATGGGATGGTCGGCAACGCCAATAGCACCTATAACGCCTCAGCCTCCAACACAAACTCCAGCGGGACAGAAGCCGGCATCAAGCCCGGTTCAGTCAGTAAGTAGTCAGCGGTCTATGATTCGTGACCAAAAGATCATACATGATATAGGTAAAGATTCCAGCAGTTCACCAATTGGATTTAAAGATTTAACAGGGATTGCGGGTATCGGCAACGTGAATTTTACAAGGGCAGCTCCTGATAAGAACACTAATTCATTCGTTTTATCCACATCCGCTCAATCATCGATTATCAATTACCAATTATCGATTCATTCCGTTTCTTCTCCGATTTTCCGCGAAGCGGACTTCCACATCCCGGTTGCTGATTATCAGAATGCACTCGGGACCACCCGTCAAAATCAGTCTTCAGTCGGCAATCTTCGGTTATCTTCAAGCCCAATCGTTAATGAGGAGCTCCTTAACACATTTATATCTAAGCTCCACCTTGCCCCTTCAGACACCATCCATATCAAAGGTTTATTAAGGAAGTTCAGTGCTGCCAAGATTCAGTTAGTGATCGGCGAGAACTTCCTGCCTTCAGCGCTTTTGACAGCGGAAGAGAGAGCTAAATTATTAGGTTCTGTTGATTATGACGAAATACTTAGAGACATTACCAATGCGCAGGCTGCCAAAGATGTTGTTATTATTTTTAATCCGATGGATGGCGGTTTGGGGACTAGCGTCAAGCGTGAAGGCTATTTGGAAAAAACACTTGGCCGGTTGAAAGACGATCCCAAGACCGGCCGCGCCAAGCTAAGTGCCAAGGCTACGGATCTCTTCTTCAATCTTGAAATTGATGGCAAAGACACAAACGGCAACTCCAAGACGGTGCCGGTCGCTGTCTCTATCGCTGAGATAAAACTCTTAAGAGCCATTGTGGATGCTAACTCTTTTGGTCAGGCTGTGTTCCAGCCGCTAGTTAATAATGATTCCGCACCGTCTTATAAGAGGCTCTTGGACAGTGTTTATCTCTTAGACAGGGTTGATGAGTCAAAGATCAACAAGAGGACATACAGGCAGATCATGACAGAATCTAATGTCAGATTGTTGCCTGGCGAAGAGGAGATGCTGTATCAGAAAGATCTTCCTATCATTGATTTGGAAACAAATCTCCTCACGGATATATTTCCTGCACCGGGCGGCCATGGCCAGTGGGGTGTGAGATTGTTATTTGAGGCGCTGAACTTCCAGCAGCCCCAGGACGGCAAGGTTTATATTAGGGCGTTTTACAATGGCGATGGGATCGCCAACTTTCCGGATGCTTCTATTGTTGGTTGGATGGCGAGAGAAAAAGTCGCCATTACGATGGTTTCAACAACGAAGGCAGGACTTGATAAAAAAGGCGGTCAGATCGGTATCCAGAGATTATCCAATGGTCTCTTGAGAGTCCAAATGCTGGAAGAGGCTCAAGCCAAAAAGGCAGGGGAAGATCATAAAAAACTATTTTATGCTATTGGGTTGCCCGGCAGAAAGAAAATTCCTGGAAAAGACGTTCAGGGCAATGGACATGAATATACGAATGAGGAAGAAAAACAGTATTTTAATACCAATATTGCTGTTATCAATTATAGCATCTTGGCGCCGCTCCTGCAGGAACTTGCTACTTTGAAGGATGTCGTTTTTGATGGCGAGTTCTTATCCGGAAAAGAATTGGTTGAAAGAGTCATTACGCCTGATTTGATCGAGAACATTAAGGAGAAGCAAGATGGCAAGAACTACACTCAGCTGGAAGGCGCGATCGGTTCGGCGCTCCTTAATCTTAACGCTTTCTTCGCCACAACAAATGACCACCGCATCAAGGCCCTCCTTGCCAAGCATGGTATTGAGAAACTTTTGAGAATTGTCAATGTGGCTACGCCTGAACGGACGAAGTTCTTTACGCCTGTCAAAAATGCTTTTGATTTCTGGTTCCAGGCTTATTCGGATTATTATCGTCCTGATACAGAAAAGTGGACGTTGAGAGACGCTTCCGAAAAGCAGGTCCCTCCGCAAGTGGACTTGGTTTCCTACAAAAGAAATGAGCAGGGAGGGTTTATTCTTGATAAAGATGGCAAGAAACAGGACGACGGGTTCTATGCCGATGTCCAGAATGTCATTGATTCTTTCGGGGATACTTCGACTAGATATCTGCGTGCGCTTTCCATTGAAGGCCGTGTTGTCTTAAAAGGAGCCGTGCTCAAGGGTGAGGTTATTGTTTCTAGCGACTATCTAAAGCTTTTTGATCTCACTGCCGTTTCATCCTTGCGTCAAGACCTGGGGATTCAGGCCAATGAACCGCTTATCTTGGAAGACATCAAGGTGACGGTGACAAGAGAGGGTGTTGTTTCTATCATAAAATTAAAACAGGCCGCCTCTTCGCCGGTGAAAGAGACTTGGCGTTGCGTTATAACTTATTCGGTAGGTGACAAGCAAAAAACATATGAATATCTTAACCCCCAGGATGTTTTGGTGATGAAAATGGTACTTGTTAGATTTGAAGATTCTGATTTGTATATGAACAAAGGGCCAGAGGCGACAATTTATAACCAAAAAGAAGCCGCGCGTCTGGAAATGCTTTATGTTACGGGCATGGTAGAGTTCGTTGATGAAGAGAAACACGAAGGGACTAGTAGTCCCATTGCCGTCGATATTCATACCGCTTTTGCCATGGTCAAACCGGATGGTCTGGCTTACCGCGAAGCGATCATCAAGGATTTTGAGGCCGCTGGGTTTAAGGTTGTATTGCGCCGCGATCTTACGAAAGCCCTGCCGCGCGACTTAGTGGAGCGTCACTATGCTGAACATAAAGGTAAGCTATTCTATCCGTATTTGATCGATTATATCACCTCTGGCCCTGTCGTGATCCTGGTTCTCCAGCATCAAGGCGAGGCATGGAAGGTTCTAAGAAAGCTCGTCGGTGCCACGGATGGTAACGAGCCCAATACCTTAAGAAACAAGTACGGCGCTGATGTCGAAGTGCATCAGGAGGGAGAAAAAACATTTAAGATCATCAGGAATAAAATCCACTGCTCCGGTTCCTTCGCCGAGATGCAAAAAGAAATAGCTAATTTGGTTGATTCTGTTTCTTCGCCGGTATCCGATAAGCCACAAAGCATGGCTTCTCGTCTTTTGCGGTTTGGCCGTCAAGCAAAGTCATTTTTATCCACGCCTCGTTGGTTAAGAAGAAGCACCAAAAAGCGTGATTGGAGTAAAGAGATAACACCGGTGCAGGAAAGAGTAAAAGAGGCTATGAAATATTATGAGTTGGGTATAGTTTCTGTCAGCGATGCTTTGATCAGCGAACTCCAGGGAGGCATTTCTGCCAGGATGCCCATTAGGATTAAAACTCCGAGAGGGGATTTTGTTCTGAAGTACGCCGCGGATACTTCGGCAAAAGCGAATTTTGTGACTTCGTTGATCGAGAAGGCTTCCCGGGAAGGAATACCCGTGCCGCGGCTCTATGCCACAAGAGAAGGAATGAACTTTATTAAAATCGGCAGATGGTATTATTATCTGGAGTCCTATATTGAAGAAGGGAACCAGATCGCTTTGGATGAAGCAAGGCCGGAGCATTTCATCTCTTTTGGAAAACTCCTGGCTTTAACGCACAATAAGCTCTATGGCTTTAAGCCGCAGGGAAAGAAAGATGAACTTTTAGCGATCGATATTGTCAGTTCAGAGCAGCAATTCTTAAGGCTGAAAGAAGAAATCCTTGTCGATAACCGCACCGATTTTTCCCGGTCAGAAGCATTATTTTTGAAAAATGCAGATTTTATCCTCGCGCAACTCATTGCGACTAAGAAGAATTTATCCCGCAGGGCATACCAGAAGCTGCCCAGCGTGGTTGTGCACGGCGACCTCGGCGTAACCAATGTGAAATGGGATGGTAACGATATTGTCGCTCTTTTTGATTGGGAACGCGCCCGTTCGGGGCAGTCGCGCTTGGAAGATTTTAAGAACCTCGTCTTAGCGGCCGGCCAGGGAAAAGGAAGGCAGTACCGGAGAGAATCCCTGATACCTCTCTTGGAAGCCTATCAACTCTATAGCAGCAAGAAGTTTACTCCGGAAGAATTAGACGCGCTTCCTTATATCCTGGGACCGGGTACTTTCCTATGGGATATGGCAAACTGGTTTATCCTGGCGCGCAACGTCATTGACAACGAGGAAGGATATTACCGGACACTCTTAAAAATAATTGATGAGTTCTGTAAAGTCACCGAGGACTTTAACCAAGAGTGGTGGCAGACAGAGAAAGACAGGATCTTAGGTGATAACGTCAGAAGGGTCTTTTTGGTAAGGGAGGATAAGCAGGAAATTTTGATCAATGAATTGAAGAAGCTCGACCTTCTCGGTACCCAGCTTTTCCTCATGCATCTGAGTTTGCTTTCAACATACCAGACCCCGGAAATAAAATCGATCCTTTCCGATCAGGAAAGGTGTGCCCTCTTAGCGAAAGCCCTGGCCATTTCATTACAAAGAGGCGATGCCAAAGAGATCGCCGCTTTTCTGCAGAAACTCCTTGTCGAGCAACGCCATCTGCTCCTCCCGGAAGCAAAATTATTCATTCGCGCCAATCTGGAAATCTTCTCCATAGCCACTCCGATTAAAATAACCGTGTGCATTGCAACGTGGAACGGCCAGAAAAAATACCCTCCTCCGCCCGCGGGGAGAGGTTGGCTTAAGGCAAATACCGAGCGCATCTTCCTTGATTTCTTCGCCTTGAATCCGAACATCCAGGGGAGGCTCATTTTTATCAACGACGGAGATGACTCGCGCAACTACGGCAGAAAAACCTCCGATGTGATCAGGAGATTATTAAATGATGATTCCTACGCTTCGGTCAGGGATAAGATCACGGTTTTGGAATTATCGGACAAAGATAAAAAAGAAATGAATTCCACCAAGCATGGCGCACTCGCTTGCGCGATGCGTTATGCGGTTGACGAAGGCGCCGATATCGTCGTATTTTCTGACGGGGACCTTTCTGTATATACGAGCTTGATAGGCCTACATCTCCATGAATTATTGTATAACGGGGTCGGCCTTACCTACGGTTCTCTCAAAGCAAAAGGGGCGGTGGTTTCAAGGCGGTCGTTCGTGCGCACCGCCGCGAGTTTTGGATTCAACAGATGGTTAAGATTATTGGTTAAGTCAGTCCGTAACGTAAAAGACACCCAGCGTTCATTCAAGGTATTTAAAAGAGAGGTTTTGGAGACGATACTGCCGGTTAAGATCAAGTCCGTAGCAAAAGATGGCAGACTGGAAATAGAATTTGATCCTGATTTTTCCTACAATTTTGCCGGAGACATAGAGTGGTTAGGAAGGGCGCGCATCGTGGGATATTCCCTGAAAGGAGTTCCCATCAAATATATTGATTCTCCTTTCACCAGCACCGTTATGGTTAGGAAACTGTTGTGGCCGATGCTGATGACCTCTTTTCAGATAAGAAAGAGATTGATAAAATTCACTGAAAAAATAGAGCGCATGCCCGCTTCCGCGCAGGCAACAGACAAGGTTTCGTCGCCGGTCGCATCCCGTTCCTATATTATCCCATATCCGTTCCCGGACAACATTCGCTCCAGGGGCACTACAACTCCTGAATGGCTCGAGGCCTACGTTTTGACCGGTCTTATCTTGGATATCACCAAGACCGCACAGGCTCAAGTCATTTCGCTTGCATCCATCATGGAAGCTGCGCCGGCCGCATTCGCCGATTATGGCCTCTCTACCGATGTTAATAAACTCATTGGACTCTTGAATGGTTTAAGGAGAAGGGGCCTGATTAAGAATACCTCTGCAGGTGAATTTACCAATCAGGCTGCCACCGACATTTTGATCGATCTCGACCTGCGCGTCTTGGCGGTCTGGGCTGATTGTCTGAATTATATCCATATGGACTTAGGGGAATCCTTAAATCATGGCCGCAGCGCTTTCTTGGATACCATCGATAGCTACGCTCATATCGTGGATCTTTGGAAGATTTATCCCGTGGAGGCCAAATATCCCGTGCTTCGCGCCGTCTCCGTCATGACCGCCGAGGAACAAGAAAATATCGTTCATCATCTTCTCTCCCACAGCCAGTGGGAGCGTTTACCTTTAATAGACGCGATCCTGCTCATGCTCGCGCCGGATAAAACCAAGATTGGCTGGCTCGCCTCTCAGGCGCCTCAACTCATGGGCCGCAACCTCTATTTTGTGGCCGCCGAGATCTCGCTTCTCGCTGGTGGCTTGGGCCGTGTCATGCAGTACCACGGTAATGCCATGATCCAGCTTGAGGCCAACGTTATCGGCATTGAACCTTATTACAGGAAATACCGTGATAAAGGTGGCGTTATCCATGATCTCGACTATTCGGATAAAAATGTCCTGCCGATTCCTGTTACTGGCATCAAGAAGCTTGACCACGTTTTCTCAACCTTTGTCCAGGGCGAAGTGGTGGAATTCGAAGTTTACCAGTGTATGAATGGCATGGGGGCCTTAACCTATATGATCCGCGACATCAAAGGCTATAAATATCCCTTGGCCAGTATTCTTTATGAATACGGCACGCCCGATTCACCGGCCTCCAACTATGAGTTCACTGAATTCTTCACCAAGGCTGCCCTTGAACTGGTCCGTTATCTCGAGCTTCAGAAAAAACTTACACTTGGCGGTAACTACAAGCCCGCGTTTGTTGACTGTAACGACGGTCAGGTCTTGGTCATGGCTGCCTGGAGACGGATTTTCTACGGTGACCTGTCTAAGATTATTGTGGAAAGGACCAACCACAGCGATTCGCGTCTCACCTACGAGATTTTTAAAGATATGGTCTTCTGCGGCACAACCCATACCTATCGCAACCGCGTCATGATCGAAGATATGGCCGCCGGCAAGAGTTATCTTAAGAACGTCGGTGTGCCGGATGAATGGCTGTGGGTTTTCTTGCGTGATGAGTTCGGCCGTAAGATATGGGACTTCACCAGCGCAGGCTTGAGGAGCGCCGACATCGCCAAGGCTGTCAGCGCTATCCACGGTTTTGAGATGAGTGCCAGAGATCCGTCCATCGAACTTTTTGGTGTGACTAATGGCGACAATAGGTTGTATTCGACCAAATACTTCCGCGAGGCACTTCAGACTTTAGGCGTTATCGACTACGAGCATATTACCCCTGACCAGGTTGCGGCAGCCAAGCGTATCACTAAACAAAACATGGATCTTGATTCTGACCAGCTCGTTGTTTCCTATTCTGGCCGTCTCGTTCCTGAAAAAGCCGGGCGTAATCGTGCTTTCACCAACGCCAATATCGAGGCTTGGGTCAAGGCCGGCATTCAGGTCGTGATTTACGGTAATGTTCAGCCCTACGCCGACAGCCAGGGCATTAGTCAAGACTTGGAAGGCCTTCAGGATCGTCTGAGTAAAGCAGGTTACTCCGGCCGCTTCATCTTCAAACATAAGTTTGATATCAATGAGCAGCGCCAGCTCTTGGCAGCTTCTGACGTCCAGATACAGGACTCTGACCGTTACTCCGGCGCTTCTGAATACACCGAGGCTGATGTATCCGCCAACGCGGGTCTTCAGATGGGCGCGCCCTTCTGGGAGGGTATCATCCAGCATCAAGGTATCGCCATCAACAGGCGTATCCAGGAGGGCAATACACTTATCCCGCAGACGACTAATCCCAACGACTATCGTGACGTCATTTTTTGGGCCAACGACGAGTTTAAGAAAGGCACACTGTCTATCTACCAGGCTCAGTCAGTGAGGCTTAGCCGTCCTTTAGACGCACTTATCACCGGCGCCGAATACTTACGACTCTGGAATCTTGCTTTCTACGGTAAAAAGGTTCAGGCTTCCAAGCCCAGAATTTTCGGCGAAGTCTCCCTTGAGCGTATTGACATGATCGTCTACACCGCCGAAGGCGCCAAGGCCATTGATCGTAATGACAATAATACTTTTGTCATTAATCGTACCAACGGCAACAACCATGATTTGGAATTCATCGCCACCATCGACTTGAACAGTCAGTGTGCTTTCGACTACTGGAACAAGGGCATCGTTCCCTTTGATATGGTTCGTGTTGCCCTCATTAACGACTACAGTGTGGTTATTCCTTTGTCTATCAAAACTCGTAAAGACAATAACAGGGTTGAGTTTTACGCCAAGCTTTCACAGGATCTGTCACTTCCTTTTGAAGGCGCGATCGAATTGACCTCAGGGCTTTGGAAGATAGTCAGCCGCGTGAGGATAGAAGAGAGAGCGAGTTCGCCTCTTGAGCAGGGCAGTGATAGAACTTTATCGTCTTTGAAAGAAGCTTGGGTCGAAGTCAGGCATGGACGAATGGCACAGGCCATTGAGATGTTGCGCCGGTTGAGAGAAGAAAGCGCCCTTATTGATTTCTGGCCGCTTGATAATAAGAATTATCGGTATGTTGCGCCTACGAAGCCCAGAGTTGGAGTGCAGTTGGAAACGTCGCTCACTGATCAGGGAGCCGCTATTGTATCTGTTATAGCCAAGCGGGTTTATGAGTTGGAAGAGGAGTTTGGTTTTCCGACCTACAGGGATAGATTTGATATTTCCAGTGGTGGTGATGTCGCCGTTTATGATCTTGTCACAAATGTCTGGAAACATGCGGAAAGCGGCTTTTTCGTTGTCGGGCATTCCAAAGATGCCCAAGGCAAAAAGAGAGGCTTGACGTTTATCGCTATTGATAAAGGTTCCGGCATCAGAGATATCGCCTGGGCGCTTCGCTACGGAACCTCGACATCTGCTACCCGCGGCATCGGCTTGGTTCGCTTGAGCCGCGCAGGACAGGTTTATTTGCATGATTTCAGGATCGAGAGTATCCCCGGCGAGGGCACGCTGGCCATGGTTGAAGAGTATTTGCCATTAAACTCTAGTGGTTCTGTTTCTTCGCCCATTAAAAATAACCCAACCACCCCTGAAAGTATTCGGGCCTACCGTGGCAGGTTGACCGATACCGATTCTCTTGCAGCAAGATATCTTGCCTTTGAAGCTGGGTATCATGTAAGAGCAGGGGTGGTTGATGAATTTACGCAGGGTGTACCTATCGCCAACGCCGTCAGAAGCGGCAAGGAGGATGTGTCATGGTCAACGTCCAGAGCCTCGATGTGGTCAAGGTCGTACAGACGGGGATGGGGCTTTTCGTTTTCGCCCGCTATCCCGAATGGCGTTACGAGTACAACTTCTATATTGCCGGTGACGGCCATGTGGAAGGCAAGACAACAGCCGGCAACTGGCTGGAGCTTAGCGCCGAGGCCGCTCACTCCATCTGTGACAAAGCCCACTCGCTCCTTAAGAATTTCGCTTCCTGAAAAATCCTTTTTTGATTCGTTTGAGAAAACGCTTTCTTCGAAAGCGCGTGTTTCTTCGCCAATCGAGAACGGATTGGACAATGGCAATGGGCAAATGGCGTTTTTTGAAAAGGCCGCCAAGGCTTGGGAGTTATTGATCGGCGAGCATGCCGCGATCCGCGATTTCGTGGACCGGCTTAGCGCGGAACGCCAGCTCGGCCCGAAGGCCGCCAAGATGCTGCGGGATTATCTTGTTGTTGATCCAGCGTTCATCAATGATTTCATCAAGGCTATGACACAGCAAGGTCTTTTGACAGAATCGACGGCCTGGCAGAAGATTTATTATCAGGCGCGGTTGGCCTGGACGCTTACGCAGATCTACGTGTTGCATGAACGCCCGATCCTTATTGTGCGTAACCCGCGCTACAGCGGCGAATTCACGGAATTCGTCTTCGCCTATCCGGAGAAACGCGGGACCCTAGCGTCTTCCGCCAAGCTCATCGCTGATGCGGGCGGCCTCATCGAAAGGGACGCTTCTTTTACTTACGAACTTTTTGGGAACAAGGTTGATATTCTCTTTTTCGAGGCGCACAAGGAATTTTCCGGCAAGAAATTCAGCGAAGAGGAAATTTCCACTCTGGCGAAGCAATATGAAGAAGAGTTTATTGTTCTCAAAGATCAGGATATCGAAGATTTAAGGGAAAGGTTTAAAGAGTGGAGGCTCTTCTGCCAGGAGAGGGTGTCGATACAGCCGTTTACCTGGAATCTGCCGAAGGATTCGCGGTTTGCTTTTGTCCAGGACACGACGAAATTTATCGCTGAGACGGTTTTTGGCCCCATGATTTTTGATGGGAGAGTAGAAGCCATGTTGGACAAAGGCTTATTGCCCATTGCCGTTTCCGACATGGATGGGACCTTGACCTTGTCGCGCAACCTGGCGTCACCGGAAATCCTTTCCGAGATAGCCGGCATCCTGGCCATCGGCGGGGTTTTCATTGTTGTTTCCGGAACGAATCCGGCAATTGTGAACCGTCAGCTCCTGGATCCTTTGAAAAATTATGTGGCTGCGCATGGTATCGCGCCTTCTGTCCTGCGCAACTTGCTTGTCTTGCCATGCAATGGCACCCAGATGTTCGCTTACAATATGGACAAAAAAGATTTTGAGCAAATTTATATCTATTCGCTGGAGGAAGAAATCGGGCCCGAGGCCAAGAAGAAACTTGTGTCTATCCTTCAGGATGCGTTGAAAGACTTCGGAATTCCCGTTCGTAACGAAAGCGATCAGGTCGAAGATAGGACATCCCAGTTGACGTTTTGCGCGATCGGCCGCCAAGCGAGCGAGGCGGAGAGGGAGGCGTTTTCTGACGCGACCCAGGCTAAGAGAAAGCTTTGGGCGGCTTATATCGTCGCCCGCGCCAGAAAAGAAAAGATCCCTATTGACGTCAAGATCGGCGGAAAGACGTCTTTGGATGTGACGCCGCAAGGCAGCGATAAGGGGTTCGCCATTGACAACCTTTGCAAGATGTTCGGTATCACGCCCGAGCAGATCGTCTTTTTCGGAGATTCGTTTGCGATGACGGGCAATGATACGCCGGCAGTTTCAAAGTCGGAGGTGATCGTTAACGTGGGAGAGCCTTCGATGAGATATTGTTGCGATTCCGACAGCCTCTTTATCAACGCGGATGGCATAGGCCCAGCTGCCTGTGTAGTTTATCTACAGGCGTTAAGGCTTTTGCTTGAAAAGAAACCCGCGGCTGTCGGCTTTGTTCTCGAGACGGCAAGACTCCGCAGCGCTGCAGACGATATGGCCCATGTCGCGCGGTCCAAAATCAAGAAAGAAGTGATCCTGGCGGCGATCGCCGCAGGGAAGAAGAAGTTGCTTGTGTCTCAATATCTCACCGGCGCCAAGCAAGCGTTAAGAGAATATCATCCTAACAAATACCAGCAGTTGCGTCGCCTGGGCCAGGAATACAAGATCAAGGTTTGGGGCGTGACGTGTCCGCCTGCTTATCTACTTTTTGATGCCGCCAAAGGGCAGAGGCATCCTTTAATTCCTCCGGCGCTTGTTATTGATCCTGTTTTTGAGCATCGATTTACCTTTGCGTATTGGCAGAAGGTGCAGGCCGCGGTAAAGAACAAGACTGTCCATCTTTATTTAAGCCAGGCGTTCGTGGATTACTGCCACGCGAAGAAACAAGACAAGCTGATTGCCGCTTATATCGCGCACATGCTCCTGGAGATCCTCGGCTTCACCCACAGGCAGGCTATTTCTGTGGAGAAGAAGGTTGCCGGCGAAAGCCGCCACGGCAGAGACAGCCGTTTAGAGGATGTCCTGGAAATTCTGGCGGAAAATTACCAACGGCGGGTCAAGGCAGTAACTAAACTCGCCGCGGAATTAACAATAGAGCCCGTTGTCCGTAAAGAGAATAAAGCCAGCTCCCCTGTCGTCTCATCGCAGGATGCCTTTAATCAAGCACAGGCGTGGAGAGATTTGCCTGTTACCAGAGAGGATCTTGTCTTAGATATGTTCCGTGACTATGACTATCGTTTGACCGGCGGCAACTTAAAGCCGGAGACGCTGTTCAGGTTTGGCTTGGTCTGGGCGGCTACGGCTTTAAAGAAGGCCGAGGTTGCCGGTATCGCAGATAACCGCAAGGTTGTGCTTGCCAGAGATGCCCGTAAGATTGAGCCGGAACTCCCTCAAGCCTTGGCTAGCGCGCTTAGATATTGCGGTCTGGATGTGGTCTATGTGGCAGCCGAAGGCTCGAATTGTGTGACTAGCTATTCTTGGGCTGTGCAAGAATATAAGCCTTTGATGAGCATCTTTATGACTGCCAGCCACGTTTCACGGCCCAAAGAAGAAAAGGTCCGCGGTTTTAAAGTTGCCATGCTTGATCGTAAGGGTGGTAATCTCCAGAGCCTGACTACCCAGGAGATCAAGGTTTTCACCAAGGGCTTTGTTTTTGATCTAATCGACAATCCCGAAAAGATGTCTTATTTAGAAGCTTCTTTGCAAGGCAGCTTTATTCCGGCCAATATCAATGAAAATTGCATCCGAATGAATACCATGATCGGCCGTGTGGCCTTCCAGCGGAATCTCTTGCATGAATTCGCCCAAGAGATTCAGGCTTCTCAAAAACCGCTTGATGTCCTCATTGCCTGGGAAAAAAGATTCTTGGGTTGTATGCCTCTTTCAGGCATGAAGGTCGTGGTGGAAGGCGCCCACACGCGTTCAGGCCCTATTGCCACCGAAGCCTTCGAACGCTTGGGCGCTGACGTCGTTCTCATCCATGGGGATATTCAGGAAGTTGAAGGCGAGCATAATGCCGACCCCTCCAAAGCAAAGAACCTCATCGAACTTAAGAAGACCATCATAAGGGAAAAAGCAGATTTTGGCATCGCTTTTGACTTGGACGGCGACAGGGGCTTGGTCGTCGTGCCGGTCTGGCCGAATGCCAAAAAAGAGATAGCGGCTTCTCTGGAGCATACCTTGGAGAATATATTCGTGGATCTCGCCCCGGACAATATGATCGTCGCACTTCTGGCCTTTTTGATCGAATCCTGCGGCTATAAACCGGAATTCATAGGAAAGAAGATCAACGTCATCCGTGACGTCTTAGGTACTTTCGCTGTCAATGATATGGCCAAAAGGCTTGGCCTGGAAGCCTCCCAGACTGATTCCGGCTATGTCTTCTTAAAGGCCCTGCGTCAGAAGCTGCTTGATGTCGGCTATGTTATTCCGATCTACGGTGAGCGTTCCGGCCACTGCTGGCTTGATGTGACCGGAGAGATTGAAAATCCAATTGCCGTAGCCATTCTTTTCGCGGTCATGGTTAAAACAATCAAATACATCGGGGAGAGCGCAACTTCCTTCAATCCGTTCTTTGAGGCCTACATGGAGAAGAGCATTCCCTATATGCAGTCTCCGCGCTTCCAACTGGATTTTCATCCGGCATTATTGGTCAAGCTTTCTTCTGATCCTCGCAATGACATAGGCTGGGCTTACAAACCAGAAGAAAAGAAAAATCCACCTCAAATGATCATCGCCCTGGGCAAGGATATAGGCATTCGCGCCCTGCAGGAAGAGTTTAGGGTTGGTAAGGCCTATGAGACACCGTCAGGTGCTTTGACGGTTAAAGAATTCAATACCTATCAGGATAGCTCGGAGGATGGCGGCCTTTACCGTTTTGCCGACATCATCTTTACTCTTATCGACGGCCGTTTTGCCGGTCGCTTTGTTTTCAGGGCCTCGTCCAATGACCCGACCTTTGTCTGTTCATATGAAACCCCGTATCTGGCAGGTGAGACCAGTGAGTCTGCCGCCTTAAAGAAAAGAAAAGCCTCAATCGGCGGTCTCGTCCTTTCTTGGCTTGAGGTCAACGGTTATGCCCTGGTGACCAAGACGGCCTTCAAAAAACATCTCAAGCTTACCGAAGAAGCTGCCGTCGGGAAATCCAAAGATTTAAACCTCGCAGACGTGGAAAAAGATGTTAAGAAATACAGGGCTTCTTCTCCGGTAGCTGTCGCTTTGACCTTCCCCGACGATATCGTCGATAGCGAAGTTCCGCCGGAGGCCGCCGGTTTCATAGGAAAATTCACGGATCTCTGGCTGGCGGATATCACGATAACCGCCGAAGGGATATCGATTTCAGAGGGCGCGCAAAAAGCGCTCGCCAGCCGTCACCTGCCGGATTTTGCCACGGCGAGATTATCAAAGATCCTGCAGGAAGCCAAATATCACATTCCTTATGATCAGCCCGTTACCCCACGCCTGACCATTGATGTCGTTATTACCGCGGAGACGGCCCAGCCGGACGGAAGAAGGCCCAGCATGTATTACAGGGCTTGGACCAGCCCCAACAACAGGCCGACGATATATATCCATCCGATCCTTTTGACAAGCGTTGTTCCTGACGCCTACGTTGGTTTTGTGGCGCACCATGATGTGGTTCTTCACGCCTACAGAAAAATACCGGTTGATGAAGAAGCCGAACATGCCTCGGCGTTCTTCCTCCTGAACCATCCGTCGCTGGCCCAGGAGATCAGGGATTTCATCAGTAAGACAAAGTTTATCAGATTGTCCTGCCAGAACGCGCTGCTCCAAGAGATGCTTTTGGGAAATCTCCCCGCCACCGAACTGAATTCCTATAGAAGACAGGCTTACGATAAGACCCTCTTCAGGGATGCCTGGAAGATTTTAGCCGAGAGGAACCTCTTGGGAGACATCCTATCCTTGAGCGCGCCTCAAAAAGGCGTCAACAGGGAAAAGCTCCTCAAGGAACGCATAGCGCAGGCAGTGAATGATTCCCGCGCACGGGAAGGTTTTGTCGATTTTACGGCAAACCGCCTTGTCAACGCGATGGGGGTGGGCAACCTTGAGGCCGTAAAGGAAATCAGCCGGTGCGAATGGGACGCCATCAGCCGAAAGTTATCGGAGATTGAAAGCGTTTATTTTGAGAACGAGCATATGAATATCGTTTACAAAGCCGGCGAAGAGATGCTCCTGATAAGGATCGCCCCTGATTATTTCGTCGATTATCTAACTGATTCGAAAAAGATCTCTTCTTATTTTGCCAATGAGTGGCTGCCGATCCACAGTTCATGGGTGAGATTACGCGTCGATTGCGTCATGGATAGCCGCGACGCCGAAGATATGAGACAGGACCTTGATTTCTACAGGAAGCATCCGGAATTTTATCGGCTCATCAGTGGCTTGAATTCGAATGACTATAGGACCGCCGAGGATGCTTTGGAGCGGTTAAGAGGATTATCCGCAGAACCCGCCTTAAAAGACGAAGCCGAGCGGCTTCTGACCGCGGCTTTAGGCGTAGAGGATTGGCGCATTCAGTTAAAGGCGCAGGAGATACTCAATGATATGTATAGCGGAAGGCCCACAGAATTTCCACGCTCAAGCATCATCAGGATCGCCAGAATCGGGGAGGGTATTTTTATCCACGGCGTGGTCGTTCCTGTCGGGTTCAATCCTTTTGAGCCGCACGCCAGCGTTTGCGCGCAGATAGAAGCTGTAGATAGTCTTGGTCAGCGTTCGGCCATAGACCTTGAGATCATTCCGGAGACAGAGTCTTCCGTGAGATTAAGGTATTCTAATCCTGGCCTCTGGCAGGATTGGGCACATTCAGCCAAGGGAGTCGTTCATCTGGCTATCCGGATAAAAGGCGACAATTCCGCGGCATGGAAATATGTGGACGTGCCGGAAGCGAACATGACGGTGTTCATCCAGCCGGATATGAGGGGCAAAATGATCTATCAGATGTGGCCGCAGTATTACGGCGTGTATGGCGAGGATGGTTGCACTGTCGTTTATGATGAAAATGGCAGAGCTGTCCCCGGCGACTTTGGGAGTGTCGAAAAGATCCTGCCTGATTTAAAGAAGCAGGGATACGGCTATATTTACCTTATGGCCATCTATCAGTTGGACAGGGCTGAAAATATCAGGGGTCAGGCAGGGCCTGACGCGTCTTTGTTCTCGCCTTTGCGATTTCACGTTAGCAGGGCGCTTGGCGGAGAAGAGGGTTTACAAAGGTTGATAGCGGCAGGTCAGGCGCAGGGCATCAAAATCATCGTCGATCTTATCCCCCACGTGAATCAGGGTTTTGAAGGGCTTCCCGAATGGGCGATCGTGAAGGCCAGAACTCCCTACGGTATCATGCGGCGTCTGGCAACGGATGGGAGCACAAACCATGAAGATAATTCGCCTGTCGAGTGGCATGATTCTGTGATGATCAACTGGCGCGATAGGAGAGTGCTCAAAGCGTACGCGGAATTTATCGCGCGTCTGGCAGAAATGGGCATCAAAGGCGTTAGGGTGGATGTGGCGCACCGTTTCGGGACGATGCTTCCTGTGGATAAGTCGCTCGGCGGTAAACAGAGGCTCTTTGGCCAGATCACATCCTGGGAGCGCGGAGAGAACGGCGGATTTAAGATCGTCAACGCCTGGCACGGAGAAGAGGGCAATCCTTTATTGGTGTATCTCGTCTCGGAGATAACCAGGCAATATCCTGATTTTGTCTTAGTCGGCGAGAATTACGGAAAAGATATCCAGTTGATCAAGTCAGGCGTAATCCCCATGAATACGGGGACACCCAAGGATTTAGAGAGCGTTATCGTCGGTGGCGCCTCGGCGCAGCATGTATTGAGCGGGCACTTCCGCTGGCTCCATAACGCGCTGCCCGAAGGAGCCCAGACAGTCACGGCGCTGGAGAGCCATGATTTTTACCGTCTGATGGACTGGGGCAAGAGTTTTGGGCCGCATAAGGTCAAGGCCGCGGTCTGGGCATGGTTGGCGGCCTCCAGAGGCGCGATCATGGTCTATAACCGCCAGGAACTCGGTGATTTCTATCGCACGACGATAGACAACTTTACGCGTATGGATTATCGCGGCGCCAATCAGTACAGATATTGGGCGCAACTCGCCTTTGAAGCCGAGCATAAAGAGACCGTCCAAAAGTTTTACGAAAGGGCGCTGGGCTTTTACAGGGACCATTCTTCTTTGCAGACAGGAGAGAATTATATCCTTGATACACAACATGGCCGCGTCTTTGCCATCGCCCGATATGACGAAAAAGAAGGATTTATCTTCGCCGTCAACTGTTGGTGGGAGACGGCGTATGTCGAGATAGACCTGGCGCCGCTGTGGGATAAATTTAAAGTCGAAAATTCCAGGGATAAATGCTATCTCCTCAAAGACCTCGAGAGCGGCGCGGCGCTTGGGGCGTTTACGGGAGATGAACTCATTGCCGAGCGTCTGCAATTGAGATTAAACGGTTATCAGCCTATGGTGATCTCCATCGAGGAAGTCAGCAATTCCGACTTCCCCCAAACGGAAGAGTTGCTCTTAAAGGGTGGTTTCGAGCGTTACGGCAATCAGTATAAGCCGCGCCGCATCCAATTCAATTATGCTTTCCGTTGGCTGGAAGAACCTTTATTGAAGGGCGCGGGTGACGTCTTTGCGTCGCGCGTCATTCATTTGGTTGATATGGTCCGGCAAAAGAAGCCGTCTGATCCGCTCGACGTATGCGACTTGACGTTGATTTTGCATGATTTGGCCGAGAAATATAAAAATAAAGACGCTGAAATCAAAACGCTCCTGGAAAAGATCGCCGCGGAAAACAATGACAATTTTGTCAAGGATGCGATAAGAAAGATTTTGCGCTGGATAGATATAGGTATGGTCGTCTTTGTAGCGCCGGAGGCAAAACCGATCCCGAATGCCGGCGGTATGGGGCCGGCCGTGGGTGAGAGGGCGCAATTCCTTGCCCAGAGCGGTCTCAAAACCGCTGTGGTGACCCCGCTTTATCTTTATACGTTGGAAGACGCGCCGCTCAAGACGGAAAATTTCCTCAAAAATAATGGGATTCGCTATACCGGCAAAGCACCGTTGGTCTATATGGGGCGTCACCCCGCTGCTGCCGCTGCCATCGCCCGCACAAGGTTTAATGGGGCTGATTATTATCTTTTGGATAATGCTTATTATGCAGACAGGCTTTATGGCCCGGCCACCAAGGAGCATGAAGCCTTAAGGGCGAACTTCCTGTCGTTCGGCGCTCTGGAAACCATGAAGGCGATGAATCTCCATCCGGACATCGTTATAGGGAACGACTGGATGTGCGCGCCCCTCATGGCGCACCTCAACTCCGACCGTTCTCTGTATAAGAGAGATCCGCACTTTGCAACAACCCGGACGATGGGGTGGGTGCATAACAACGGCCAGGACTATCAATTTAAATTAGAGCGTTATCAGGATGGCGCAGATCTGTTGGGGAATATAGGGCTGCCCAGCGAAGATTACGGCTGGTTCATCGATCCACATCGGGGAAGTTTGATCAATTACTCGGCCGCCTTTGTCCGGCATGCCCATTATGTGGCTGCGGTAAGTTTTGGCCAATTGAAAGCTTACCTGCGTAGCGATGATATGGGATGCGCTGAAGGATTCCGCCACATCTTTTTGGAACTTATGGCGCAGAAGAGGTTCTTTTATGCGCCGAGCGGTGTGTATCTGCGCGAACTTCAACAGAAGATCTTCGGTATGTCCATGTTCGATGTTGTCAAGGAACAGGATGTCATCAGGCGCCAGGAGCTGGCCGCCGATTTGTTAAAACGGTTTAGAGAAAGACAAAAAACCGCCAGAGAGATCGTCGCCAAATCCGGCCAATTGTGGCAGGAGAGGAGCACAGAGGCGCTCGTCCCGGATTCCCTTGTCTTGAGCATGATCGCCCGTTTCGCCGAGCAAAAGGGTATTGATTATTTAATTGGTTTTGCGGAAAAAGTGCTTGCCGCGTATCCGGACGTTGTATTCTTGGTTTCGCTAACAGGGTATAACAAAGCGTACTTAGAACGGCTCTATGAGCTTAAGAGGCGCTACCCGAGCCGGTTTGGTTTTACTAATGAACGCCTGGTAACCATTTTCAACGAGTCTTACAGCGCCTCGGATATATTCCTCGTTCCTTCAAAATTTGAGCCGGACGGCATCACGCCGAAAGAGGCAATGGAACACGGCGCGCTTGTCCTTGGTTCCCATAAACAGGGGATAACCACCAGCGTCAAGACGATCCACATCCCTGCCTTTGCCTCCGCGTTCGGCATAAGCCAGGATGAACCCGGGGTCAATGGCGCCCGGTTCCTTGTGGATGATTGGAATGTGGATAAGACCGTTGATAACATGATAACGGCATTCCATGAACTCTCCCGGATCTGGAGAGCAAGGAACGAAGACGGAAAATGGTACGAGCTGGTAAAGAACGCCCTTATGTCCGACAACAGTTGGGATACTGTTTCTCTGATGGACGAGGCGCTTTTTAAATTTGTGATGACAGGCAGAGAAGAGTATTACAAAAAATTCTATCCCGAAGAAAAATCCGCTTATACTTCTGCTAGTTCACCGGTGGCCGAGATCTTCAAACGCAGCGTCAAGATGTTCTTGAACGGCGCGGCGTTGGCCTCGTCTCTTATTTTTGGCGTAAGCCATGTTGACGCGTCCACTCCGCAGGAGGACGCCGCGATCCTAGCTAGCCACCAGAACCCGCAGACCGGGCTTATCCCCGAAGCCCCTGATTCAAGCGACGCTTTCACAAGGACCAATTGTTACATTTATACGCAGGCGTTAGCTTTCCATGGGTTCCTTGCAATGGGCAGGACGACAAACGCCTTGCCAATCTACAACTTCATCTATCGCCAGACCACTAACGCACCCTTTAACGGTTTTTGGAATTCTTACAGCACTAACGGCACTATGGGTGGAGAGACGATCAAACACGTGGGGCCGGCGGCGTATGCGATGGGCGTCATGGTCCGTGGCGCTATTGAATTCAACGATCCGAAAGGCCTCGCTGCCGCGCAAACGATATTCAACTGGATCCAAAGCCAGAATCATGTCAGCGGTGCAGTTTCCATGGGGCCTGGCGATATCTGGCCGAGCCTTTTTGCCGGGGAGCATAATCTTAGTCACTTGAGATTTATGCGTACTTTTAGGCCCTTTGTTTCCGGCAGCCAGTTGAACGCGGTCAATAATGAGATCAACGGCGTTTCAGGTTGGTTATACACAAGCGATTATGATTCGGTCACAGGCCTTTTTAATCGCGGCGCCAGCTTGGGACCTGGCAACACCCTTATTCCCGATACCACGCGTTCATGGGATATGACGACGTTGCAGGATCCGGCAGACCTTGAGGCGCGCGGTATTTCCATTACTAATCTGGTTGCTCGCAGCGAAGCCGCGTTCGGGCTGACGAATAGCGTTCCTGTATATGATGTATCTGATTTGTGGAACGCATCGCAGTGCCTGCGCCAGCAGACTAATTTTAATGAGCCCAGGCTCCAGTGGGCGCGTTTCTATGACGGGTTAGCCATCTATGAAGCGAGTCAAGGCCGCGCAGTTGATGCCGCGAATTACGCGGTCAAATACAGTGTTTTGACCAATCAGCCGCATTCTTACCTATATTGTGACGCTATTGGCGTAAAGATCTGGTGGGATAATCCATATGACTACACGGTTAACGGTGATTCAAGCACGGTGAGGGCGTATGATATTCTGGCCAAGACTCACTATGACATGTTTACTGTCTTTGCGCCGCTTCAAATAACTAAGATCGCGCAGACCAACAACACGATAGCGCTTACCTTTGTGTGCAATGATCCGCGCTTCAGGACGAATGTCGTGATCCATGCCTCGACGAATTTAATGAACTGGCTGCCTGTCTGGACAAATACGTCATCGTTGCGCACGAACACTTGGCTGGATACAAATATCGCCCACATGCCGGTGAAATTCTACCGTCTCACAGCGCCGCAGCCACCTGCCTCTTCGCCGGTCAGCAATCTTGATCGAAGCTCGGCTTTGATCAAGCAGGAGCCGAGATTATGGTCGCATCGCAGCCTATTAACGGGCCTATTTAGAATCCTGCATAACCCCGCGAAAATAGGATTCCTGCAAGGAACCTTATTTGCTGGGTATCTTATATATCGTTTCTGCTGGGGAATGCTGGCGGTGATCCGGGAGCATTTGAAGGATGTCGTGCGTGTGGAAAACGGTAGTTCAATGGAAGGCTTAAGTGTTGTTAAAATACAGGGGAGAAGATTTAGAGTGGAAACTGCCAGAAACGTTGTAATACTCGGAAAAGAATATAACCGGATTGATTTAGCTTTGATAGATACCGACGCAGACATAACGAATCAGGCTTTGGGTGGTTATGACGCGTTTATTTATAGTATTAAGCAGCCGGAAGGCTTTCACGCATTGCGCGGTGTCTATATTGATTATAACCTGCGCGGGCAAGGATTCTTAAAGCCGCTGATCGATTTATTCTTTATCCGATTCCCTGAAGTTCAGTCCGCCCACATAGATTGGGAAGCTCTTAATTTAGTTTTGTTAGATGAATTATTGAAACATGAGCTATTCCAACCTCAAGCGGACGCCATCCCAACAGCTTATGTGAAAGACCGTATATTTTTTATGGAAGAAACAGTCTATAACCGATGGGCAAGAAATAGCGATCCTTCTTTGGTGGAATTGGTTACAGTTCAGATCGTTCCAAATCTTGTTGATTTTGCGCGCGCTCATTCAGATGCGCGGCCTCTGTATTTTGATCAGACACTCGTCAAGACTGTCTCTTCTCCGGCGGCTCAAGATGCTAAGGGTTCATGGCAGCCGGCGGCTGGGCAGACTATCGGCAAATGGAAACTCGGCCAGGAGTTGCGCGCAACTAAGATGAGCCGTATTTTCTTTAGGGCTGGCGATGAAAAACTTTCAGCCGGAGGTAAACTTATCAAGATTCAGGACAGGCTGGATGAGCGCATAGCTGCGCAGGCGGATCGCGAGGCCACGTTCTATAAGACAGTCGTGCCTCGTGATTCCAGAATAGCTCAATATGTCCCCTCATATTACGATTCCGGTATAGCTTATGATAGATGGAGCTATCTGGTGATGGAACGTCTTCAGGGTCAAACACTAGAGCAGTGGAGTGTCGCGAAAACCGCAGGCAAGGCATGGAACCTGTTACCCAGGAAAGTTCTCTGGGTGATGTTTAAATCTTTAGATTGGTTCAGCGTCCTCCACAGCCTTGATTACGTTTACGGCGATTTTCATTTTAGAAATCCTCTTGTTACTGCGGGGGTGCGTTTTATCGATTTTGGTCTTTGTGAAAAAAGAGGCACGCCGCTTTCCGAAGATTACTGCGAGGGAAGCGAGGCATGGTTGCCTCCGGAAATGGCTCATTTTGCCGTTGCGTCCAGGCAGCCTGCACAGGACATTTACATGGCCGGCATCACGCTTTTATATCTGGCAACAGGTTCGCCAAAGATTAACGAGATACCTCTTTGGAAGCACTATCGATCCAGAGATCGTGCCTATAATGAGCAAGAGTTGATATCGATAGCCCGCATCTCGGAGCCATGGCGTTGGGCTGCGCCGATCATTGCCAAGACTGTTAGCACAAAAGGAGGATTTGATTTCAGCAGCCGTTACGCGACAACTTTTGAGATGAAGACCGATATGGAGGACCGGTATAGGCAGTTTATGTCGCCGAAGACAACTATTGTTTTCTCGCCGGCGGCGACGAATGCGCCCGCCTCTTCCCCGGCGCAGGAGGCATCGCAAGGGCCGAAGCAATGGGTCGCCATAGCCGAGGAAGGGACAGGAGAGGGGACGTATAAGATATTCGTTTTGCACCAGACAATGGCCAGCGGGAAAATTATTGAAACGCGCGTGGTCAACGGCAGCGCGGAGCTTGAGGAACGATTTCACTCCGGGGTCGTGCATCCGAGATTTGAGGTGAACGAGAAGGGCGTTGTTACCTTGGGCAAAATCAAGTTCGATCCAAATGAAACGGATGCAATGGCTGTCTGCCGGAGGTTTGAGCAAGCGCTCTTTCCCCAGCAGGTTGTTTTCACTGGCCAAAAAATTATTCATCCACCGGTTGCTGTGGTGTCAGGACAATCCAAAACCCCGCCTGTTTCTCAGGTGGTCGGGTCAGGTCATAAGAATATCGCGGATTGGTGGCAACAGAACCCGCCCCAGGTAATAAATTCCGGCTCTAATACCGGCGCCGGCAGGGATTTACGTATTAAGTTTAAGCCCGGGCCGTATGAGTCTGTCAGAGAAATTCATTTCGGGGCAGCGATGGGAGGCGATAATGATTTTACCAGAGCAGCCCAATCAGCTAAGGCGCTCGATTCAGGGGAATGGTTTAATACGCTTGGAGAGCAACTTTTCCTTGTTAAAGGCTCCGGGGCCACAAGAGAAACACTCATTGAAAACCTCGGCGATCCCTCTGTCTCCGAAGCGGATATAGAGAAGGTTCTATTGGCGGTTTTAGGACAAGTTACTGATGGAATACCAGCTGCAGCAAAAAAAGTTGCTGCTCCGCAGCCAGCACCGAAAGCCGCGCCGCCCATAAAACCGGCAACTGTTCCTGCGCTCTCACCGCCTGTGCAGAAAGTTTTACCGAGAGCCTGGATGAAAGGATTGTTTGATGAGAAAGCCGCGCTTCTTGATCCCAAGGCCACAGCCAAAACCCTATATCAACGGATAGGCACTCTGTATGAAAAGTGCGAAGTTATTTCTCAAAAGATGATCTTCAGGAATGCAGAAGTTGATGCCTTAGATTTGTATAAAACAGGCGATGTCGCTTCGCGGGAGTTTATTGGTTTTTACCTGACACCAAAAAGCAGGATCGGCTTCAGATATCAAAACAATGAAGTCATTTTCGGGAATACCTGTTGGATCAATCCTTATGCGTCGGATACCCAGCATGTAATAGAAGCATTTGATTATGATAAACCTGCGTTGTTCGGCGCAGCGCAGGACAGTGAATACAAGTTTATTTTCATTATTTCCAAAGATTTTTCCGATCAGTTGGGCTGGTTTGTTAAAAGATATCCTGACCTCCTGACTATTCTAAAAAGAAACCTGATACGTTTCATGACGCTGGATGATTTTATTGCAAGCGAAGAGAATCTTACTCTTATCTGGCCGGTCAAGCCAAGAGAACCTGTTGAGTCCTCCGTCTCTTCGCCGGTGGGTGAAAAGAAGCCAGCAGCCGAGGCTGTCAGAAAACTTGCCGAATCTCTGGTGGCGCGGGGCGCATGGGGGAGCTACGTGATCCAAAACGCCCTTGCAGATCGCAAAGATGATCTTCGTTTCTTGACCGCCGAATTCTTCCATCTAAAAGATGCGACCGCGCAGCAGAGGCAGCTCGTCGATGCAACCGTGGACTACTTGATCCTTGATTTAAGCCATTTTACAGACGAGAAGATAATCGAGCGCCTTTTGGGCTTGCTTTCTTCGGGGCGCGCCCTTAATGAGAAGGCTGCTATCAGCGCGGTCAAGAAGCTCTTTGGTAGAAATGTTGTAACTCCTGAATTCTTGGCTTATCTGCCGCGCCTTATTGAAGAGGCGAACCACCGCGCAAAAGTCCAGGCTCAAACCAAGAAGTCCCCCGTTTCCTCGCCAATCGAGTCTAAAAAGGAACAGAAGAGTCAGCCGCGACCAATTAAATTTTTTATCCTTATCAGGAAAGCGTTTTCTTCTGTGGCTTCTGTTTTCGCAAGCAATAATAAGGTCGTTTCTGAACGATCTTTCTTTGATGAGTTTTTCGGTCCTTCCTCGACCGTAGGCGGTATTCCGATGGAACAGGCAGAGGCTTTGCGTAAGGCGCTTAAGGAGATAGAGGCTTTAAAAAAGGGACTAGAAACAAAAAGCGGGCCGTCGCCTTCCGGGAGTGGGTCACAGCAGGACTCCATCTCCTCACCGGTGGTTTCCGCTTTAGGCCCAGCCGATGAATCGCTTGAGCCGGCGGCAAATGTTGAGCAAGCCGGTAGTAGAGGAGAAGATTTTTCTTTGATCGACAGGACGTTAAGAGGAGATTCCCGTGCATTTGATGCCTTGGTCATCAAATACTGGGAAAGGATTTTTGCGGTTGTCCATCAGAGGCTGGAGAATTATGCGGATGTCGAAGATGTGACCCAACAGACATTCATGAATGCCTACCACTATCTGGCGAAGTTCCGTAAAGAGTCGAGCTTTTATACATGGTTGTATCGTATCGCCGCGAACTTGAGCATCAATATGTGCTATCAATTGAATCGGGAGTCCAGGATAACCTTTTCAGACGAGTCGGTCCTTATGGGTACAGGACAATTGCCTACATACATTATCGATGAGGCAGCGGCTGATCCCATTTGGGTTTTGGCAGAGAAAGAAGAGACGTCTGAACTGCGGAAAGCGGTCGATGCTTTGGATCTTAAACACAAAGAAGTGGTCCAACTGCATTATTTTGAAGGATTAAGCGAGCCGAAGATCTCCGTCCTCCTTCACGAGAATTGTTCTACTATTCGCTCAAGGTTGTTTTATGCGAGAAAAATGTTAGGGGGGATGATTTTAAGCAGAAGTTATAACCATAAGCCGCTCGTCCCAGCGGCGTATGTAAGAAAAACGCTTTCTGCGTCGTCCGTCACCTCTCCCTCGGCTACGCTCGGGACGTCGACATCTAATGAAAGAAACCCGAATGGGGTAGGCGATGTCTCCAGCTCGCCGCTTGGCGCCACACTTCTTTTGGCCGGCGCTGCGGTTGTTGCGCTTTATTCAGCCGGAGGACTGTTCTATGCATCTAACAAAAATATCCGGCAGCAGGTCAGGATGAAGATCGATACCCAGACGCATTGGGGCGTCATCTTCGGCATGGGGGGCATGGCTGGATTTATCACACTTATCGCTTCGTATCTGCATATCTTTAAAGAGGGTGATAACCTCGACAGGTATTCCCAGAGCGGTTTTAGTGGAGGCATCACCGGTTTCCTTGTTTCTTTGTTCCTTCTGTTATTTTATAACGCGTTGGCGCCGGTGTATGCTTTGGGTATTGGTATCAAGAGTATCTTTGTAAAGGCGCCAGCAAAAGAAACATCTCAGCCTATGGAGACGAAACGTCCGCCATTTGGGCCGCAAGATAAGGCCTTTTCGTCAATGGGGGAAGACACAAGGTCCGAAGGCGCAAGCCAGGAGCCGGAAAAGAGCATTGTGCCGGCTGTCAAGACGTGCTGGTTCCTTCTCGATAGAAGATTCGGCGCTCTTGAGGTTGAGGAAATTGCCAGAGATAACAATATAACGAAGTTTGAGGTCTTGCTGGAAGAGGCTGCGTCTAAGCAAGAAAACGCCTCCTCGCCCATAGAAATTAAAAAATGTGAGGAATGCACCATTGAAGGTATCGAATGTAACTTAAAACGTGGATTTCATTCTTGTCCAAGTCAATTATTGGCTGAACTTCTTGCTAGGTTGTCCACGAAGTTGGGCATTAAAATAGTTATCAGAAGGTCGGATAGTGAATGGTTGGCATATTTGCCTGTTCAGGAATTGCGTCAGGGTTTTGCAGAAAAGAAAAAATTTGACCAACTGCCTATTCAATTACAAATATTCTTATCGAATCGAGTTCAGTCTATTGTTGAGACTTGGGTTGACTGGATCGACTCGGGGTTAGGTGTCAGTGGAATATTTGAAATTCTTTATTTCTGGATGATTTCTACGCAAGAAATTTGTCCAAAAGGCGAGAAAGGCAGCCAATATGATATTCGGATTTCCGGGCCATTTGAACAGGAAGCCCTGAAGGAAATTGCGGAATATGTCCGGGATTACAGCCGGGAAGAGTTGCTTTTAGAGATGCTCAAACGGTTGGAAAATATAGAAGAGTATGCATCTCTAGCAAAGAAATACAAGGAACGGAGAGAACAACTTCTGCAGAAGGTTGCATCTACCGCTTCTTCGCCGGTCTCCCAAGAGCGTTTGTTTCGTCAGACAATATTGCCGCAGGAGGCCGCAGTCAAAAAAGAGCATCTGGCTGCGGGTCAATTGCATGACGATCTTTTGGCCTTGGCGTATCAAAGATTTTGTGGTGAAAATGTTGATTCCGATATGGCTGGCTGGAAGAATCACCTAAGAAGAAGCGGTTTGGCGCGCGTGGAAGAGATCATCGGTTATGTGGAAAGCGGCAATGAGATGGCGGCAGCGGCGATCATGGTCGCGGTGTCCGGCGGCTTGGCACGGAAGCGGCAGGAGCTTATCCGGGAACGTCAGGCGCGATTTAAATCCCATCCAAAAATTATTGATGAGAGAAACGGTAAAGTTACGATCATGGCCGGCCGCTACCGCGCTAAAGCCGGCGTTTCAGTCTTAGAACAAAAACCCGAAACACGCGCCCTCTGGCGCTGGCACAGGATCCTGGATCAGATTTTTGCGTCGTTGGCTGCAGAACATGCTCAAGTCAGAGGAGTTATTTCTGAAGTAGAAGAAATGACGCGGGAACTTTCATCGGCGCCGCCGGTAGCCTTATTGGCGGACATAGAGGCAAGACTTGGCCAAGCGATTCTTTCATTTTCCGGCGTCCGTGACGAAGAGAAAAAGACAGCGAAAAGGAAGCTTGAAAAAGCGCTTGTCCTTGTGAAGACGGCCGAAGATCGCAGTATCCGCTGGGCAGCGGAATATCTGCGCGTTGTTCCTATTTTGTTAGGCGTACGCTTGGTTGAGATCGATCATGAGACTCAATCTTTGGAATATTTACGCCTGCGATTGCGTGAGATCGGCCAGAAGCGTTTTGACCGTGTGGTTTCATTCGCGCAATATACCGGCTCGATGATAGAACAGAAACAATACAAACGGGCTCTTGGCTGTTATGGGGAAGAAGGATTGGAAGGGTTGGCACGTTTGCCTTACTTAAATGAACCTGATTTCAAGGGCACGCGCAATGCGATTTTCCGCGCTCAAGATGCGATACAGGCGCTTTTGGAAAATAAGAAACAGCCGGATTTATCGCGTATAGGCCCAATGTCTCCATCCGATTCAGACCAGCAAGCGCACGAACAGGCAGCCGGAGAGATTTGTCTTATCTTGAGGATCGTCGAGGAAGCGCGGCAGGTGGATCGTTTCATGACGCTTTACAGCCGTTATGCTTTATTACAATTAGACCGGGGTCAAATAAGATATTTTGCCAACGAAGCCGCTTTTGGAAAAGTCTTTACAGATTGGGCAAAGGATAACAATTTAGTGCGCGGGGCTCCGCGCTATTGGCGCGCCAGACTCTACAAGACTGTTTTTCTCTCCGAACGTTCTAATGCTTTCAAAGCCTGCGATGTCATTCTAGCCGCTCTTCATGTATCTCGTTTCGGCAAATTGAGATCTTTCCTTACAAAACATAATTATTTTCATATCTGGGGCGTCCTTGGTTCTCTTTTGGCACGCAAGCCTCCTGTCGTCCGCGCTTCAAAAATCCCCGTAGCAGAACGTGATACTTTTCTTAAAAGTATCCTAGATGCCGCTCGCGTAGATTTCAAGCTGGATAAGAAGACTCAGCCAGAAGAAGTGGCGGCGATGTATAAGGCTTTTGGCCAGAAGCCTCCGGGGGATCTCTTGAAGGCTATGTCTGGTTCAACGCAACAGCGGGCTTCCTCGCCTATAGGTTTGATCGAAGCCGAGCTTCGATCAAGCAAAGCAGAGGAAATGATGAGAAGGCTTATTGGCGATAACCCCAAGGACAATATAGAAAAAGACATGCTCGTCTTTGCCCGGCACATAGACCGTATAGGCCTCAAGCCCGGTCAGAGAGTCGCAAATATTGGGCCAGCGACGAATTATACCGCAACCCTTGTATTATCTATTTACGGGTGCGAGGTGGATGTTATCGAGCTGGACGAAGATTGTTTATTAAATCATCACATCCCGGATAATGAATTTATGTGTAGGATTCTTTATAAAAATGACCCCGGATCAGTGCAAAAGATACTTGCGCGGGTCCATCCGTATCCTGTTAAGTTGGGAGTCCATTTGAGCGCCAACCCGCAGGTTAAATACGACGCGGTTGTGGCGATTGCCGTTTTGGATCTTCTAGTTATACTCTGTGAATTCGGAGAGATAAAGAAGCTATGGGGCGCTCTTGCCGATAGGGCGGTTATGATCGTCACCATGGTGGCCGATAAGCTGAATGAGATACAGGAATCAGCGCAAAAGGCCGGTTTGACCATATCTAAAGTAGAAAATTTATTCGAATATCCGTATTCGCACTTGATAAAAGCGACTTTCAATTACACTCTATTCCTGGAACGGGCTCAACATAAAAACATTATACTGAATTCGGAATCCGCCTCTTCGCCGGCAGCAGAAATTCCTCAACAAGAGATCCCTGAAGTCACTATTCATTCTTTTGAGAAAGTTACTCTGGGGAAAATAGAATATAACATTCCCGTTTTTGCCTGCGCAGGCAAGCTTTACAGTTGGAAAAGAATGGGGGGAGAGGACAGAGGCGATTATAAAGCGCTGATCGCATCCTTGCGGGGCATGAATTTATTCTTTTCCGAGGAACACCTCATTATCGTTGAAGGCTCGGTAACGCCTCTTGTTTCTTTTATATCTTCATCGCTTCCGGAGGGCAGGAAAACTTTTGATTTCACTAATATGGAATCTGCCGGGGAATTTCTGATGTATCTTAAGGGTTGGAGTAAATTGATGGCTCAAAACAAGCCTGCGGCGGTAGCAGCACCCCAGGCCCAAGAAACAAAATCCAAGATAATCTTCGAACAACTGGCCGCCTTATTCAGTCGCATTGAAAATGACGGTCGCGTGTTCGTAAGTCTATCAGGCGAAAAAAATGTCAATGCCTCGGAATTTATGGGATTCAGGTTGACCGAGCAAAACGAGGTTGTTTTTTACAAAAACGGCGAAAAGGTGAATCTGGGAACAGACCTGGTGGTAGGAATCGCTGTGGAACAAACCCCTGGGGGCAAACAGTATCTTTATGCCATATACGATGAGTCGCAATATAAGAGACCGGACGCGTTGATTTCATTCATCAGCCTTTCAGAAAGCAAGAAGCCTCAATACCAAGTCATCGCCATTTGTTTTGAACAGAGTCAAAAGGTCGCCTCTTCGCCGCTACAAGCTGTGCCTGAATTGTTAGACCCAGCTGTTGAAAAACAACAGATTATCGCTAAGGCCAAAGAATTGGGCTTAGAATTCACAGGGGATGATATGGATGATTTAAATGATCCGTTCTTCCGCAATGTTACCAAACATATTTTGTTGACCGCAGAAGAAATGCACTTGAATATTGAGCTGCTTAAGATTCTCTTTAATCCGGCGCGCGTGATAGAAGTTGAAATTTCCGTTGTCATGGATACAGGAGAGAAGAGGGTATTTAAAGGCTATCGTATTATGCACAGCAACGCCCGTGGTGCAGCCAAGGGCGGCATTAGATTCCATCCGGCAGTAACACGCGGCATGATAAGGGCTTTAGCCACAGACATGACCTGGAAAGACGCGGTTGTTGGTGTACCGTTCGGCGGTGGAAAAGGTGGTATAGTTGTTGATCCTTTCAGGATGTCTGATAATGAAATGGAACAGATCTGCCGCGGCTATGTAAGGGAATTGCTTAAGAAAGATCGTCATGCCATAGGGCCTTTTGACGATGTCCCTGCCCCTGATGTCGGTTCAACGGCTAAACATATGGGCTGGATGCGCGATGAATATGAAAAAATCATCGGGGAGGCCGCTGCGGCAGTCATTACTGGTAAACCTATCGAACAAGGGGGTTCTGAAGGCCGCCCCAAAGCTACCGGCCAAGGTTTATATTTTGTTATTCGTGAAGCCGTGCGGAGATTCGGCGATAAATTGGGAATCGGAACAGATATGACCCAATGTAGCTATTCTGTCCAAGGCGCCGGTAACGTCGCCTTTGCTCTCATTAAAATATTGTTTGAGGCCGGCTGCCGCCATGTTCAAAATATCAGCGATGTCAGCGGCGGTCTCTACATTAAAGACGGGCTTAATAAAAAATTGCTCGATGCCTTAGAATACCACCTGAAAAATAAAGGCTTGCTTAAAGATTTTCATTGGGAAGGGGTTGAACATATTCCAGGGGAATTGATCCTTGGGGCCGCCGTGGATATTTTGATCCCTGCTGCTTTACAAAATGCCATTCGTGTTGATAACGCGCATAAGATAAAAGCAAAGTTGATTGTCGAAGGCGCCAATGGGCCGACCACCCTGGAAGCGGATACCATTTTAACGAAGCGTGGCATTATCACTGTCCCTGATATTTTAGCCAACGTCGGCGGCGTCACAGTATCATACTTAGAATGGGTGCAGAATATTCAGGATGAGCACTGGGATTTAGCCGCCATCGACCAAATGCTTGAGGCAAGAATGGTCTCTGCTTTTGAGCGAGTGGTAAAGATCAGCAAAGCCTACGGCAGGAGCTTGCGCACCGCGGCCATGATCCTTGCTTTGATGAAGGTTAGTGACGCAGAAGTTGCCAGAAGTGATTCGCTGCGCAGCAAATTCATTATACAAAAGGCCTACGACCAAAGAACAGAATTATTTTATCCTGACACCTACGAAGAGCTTAATGAGTGGATCAGTAAAAATGAATTTTCAGGTTTATCCCAGGATATCTTACGCAAGTATAAGGAACTTCAGGGTATCGCCGTGAGCGTTGCCGAAAGATTTTTTGCCGAACCCGGCGTGGTTTTAATTGCCGGCCCCTCCACTGTCGGCAAGGCGATGTTCGCGCATCTGTTAAAGAGAGAATTGAATCAAATCGGTGAAAAAGTTAAGGTCATGCATTTTGATTATCATGACCAGATGGATGTGATCAGGCTTTTAAATGGGATGACTATCTCCCTGGTTCCCCAGGAAAGATATTATTATGCTAACTCAAAGGCCACGATAGCTCTTGACAAAGGCGAAAGCCTGATGATAGACGGAGCTAAAGTTTTTAGCGAAGATTTGATTCAGGAATTACTGAAACGAAGAATCCCGGTTTATAAAATTTTTGTCAACGTTGCTCCTTCCTTGAAACTCAAAGACAATTATCCGCTTACGTCTCTGCATAACAGGCTCATGCGCGAGATCCTTGACCGTTACCACACGGATACAGCTGTCCAGATGCGCCCGTCGGAGACGATTATCGAATTTAACAGGATCCGTCGGCAGCAATTGATCGATCTGTATCCGAAATGGCCATTGGCAGACAAGACCATCGATACATATTCACCCTATGAATTGCCTATCCTAAAAAGAGAAATCTGGGACATCTTGACGGAGGATATAAAAAATCTTGAAGAGGAATTATCGCACTTAGAAAATAGCGGCCCCGGGGGGGCATTAACAGAGAGATATCTGAAAGAACATAAAGATGCGCTTAAAACAATGAAGTTTCTTGTCTTTCTATTAGAACCGCTTCATGCGGCCTCTCATGAGATGAGGCTTTCCGAAATAGCCATCTTGAGCCAATTTGTCGGGAGGCCTTCCGGCGTTGACTCTTCCAGCTCACCGGTAGCCAATAGGAGATCTTCATTGACCAAAGCGCTTAAGGCTGCGAGAAAAGAACTGGTTTCTTTCGAATCTATTTATAAACGTATTAGACAACACCCAATAGGAAGATATTCAGAGGCTTTGGCTATCCTTGATAAAAAAGTTATCGCTATAGCGAAACAAAGCGTCGCCATGGCAAAACAAAAAGTCACCGTTGCCCAGGAACATCTTATAGAGTATGAAAAGCAGCAAGCTGAATGCGAAGCGCCGAAGGCGCTGAAGATTCCCGGCATCTCCCCGGAAGCAGCCGTGCCGTCCGCGCCAGAAAAGAAATATGCGAAGAGCCATCGGAAAATCTCCATCATTCTGGAGATCGCGGGTCTCAAGAAGATCGAGAAATACCTGCAGAAATTAAGCCGCCAAAAGATCCCTAAGACGGTAGAAATCCCAGAGAAGTTTCTCAAGGGTGTCCGGCAGCTTCAGCCGGGCCGGTATTTAATAAGATGGGACAAATGGAATTCTTCCGTTGCCGGTTTTGATACGCCTCAAGCGGTCCTCTATAGCTTGAGGATCGACACGGCTAAGGTCGATGCGATGTCTGGCAAGATAGGTATTTTGTTTACTGATTTGGAGGATGGGCAGAGGATACAGGTGGCCAGGGCTAGGCCTCAAACAGAACAGAGGCTTCTCAAGGCAGGGCAGGGCGCGTCCCACGTTGCAGAAAACAAGCGGTTTTGGCCGGACGATTTATCAGCTGACCAAGACTTTGCCGCTTCCTCACCGGCAGACATTCCGAGGTTGATCAGGCGGCGTGGGAGCGATGGAAAATCGCTTGTTCATCCTACGGCTGCGGCAAGGAACATATTGGATAAAAAGTTTTGCGCTTATAATCTTGCTTATCATGAAATTGTCAACCCGCAAAGACAGTCGTTTACTGTAGCTGTCGGCGCGTCAGGAGTAAGCGTCGCAGAGGTTCTTGATACGGTTGATTTCACTATGGCATATTTTCTGGATACGCTGGCTGTCTCGCTAACCCAGCTGCGCAGGGAATATAAAAAATGGCTGGCTCTTGATTTTAAGGCCCGGTATTTCCGTTATAAATTCAAAGACGGCTACGCCGGTATGGACACCCTTTGGCAGAAGCCGGAATTTCTTTTAATTCAGGAACTTAAAGCTATGGGCGTGCAAAGGAGCGATATCGCGTTGGACGGCGCAGAGGAGCGCCCTATTTTAAAATTTCGTCTTCCCGGAGAAGAAGTCCAGCGCATAATTAAATTCAGGAAATACGATCTTGAAAATCTTGCGCAAAGCACCAGGCTTAGCAGGCAGTTTACCAGTAAACTTGACGCATTTATGATGAAGGGCGCGATGGGGATTCCTGAACATTATGCCACGCTTATTCCGGTCGTCGCAAAATGGCTAAAACCGCAGGGGTTTCTCATTCTTAATGATTATGCCGCAAGTGATGAGCATTTTGATTCAGCCCTCTACGTCGGGAAAAACTTTACGCTGCGGACAACTTCGGCGCTTAGGGCTGCGGCGAAGCAGATCCGCGGCACTCTGGCGGACAAACATCAATATGGATGGGAATTGATCCTTTGGCAGAAGAAAGCAGGGGTAAGGAAAATGAATATGCCTGCCACATCTTCAGCCGTTTTTGTTTCGAGGATCGCCTCCTCGCCGGCGGGCAAAGATGAAGCGGAAACTGTTTCCAAGTCAATCGGGAAAGTGTCCTTTGCCGCCGCCTCCTCACCCGCCAAGCTTCCACAAAGACCTGCGGAAATCAATTGGAACCAGGTGATATCAGATGTCCTTAAGAAATACAGCGGAACGTCAGCAAGGTGGGAGAAATTCAGCGCGGAAGTCGCTGCCAATCACGCTTTTTTTATCGGTTTAGATGTAGGTCCGGATTATTACAAGGTGGTTATCGGCCAAGAGCAAGCGCTTCAATCAGTTATCCCGAGAATAGATCAGAAAGAAATTAAGGTCATCGGCAGGCGGCCGTTCACCCAGCTAGTTGATCACGATGTTGTTATTCTGCACTACCGGGTTTTCTTCGTTGGCCCGCGCAGATCTTCCGGAGGCGCTACCAATATCACTTCCTCGCCGATTAACAAGGAAGTAGAAGCATTTATCCAACAATGGAAGTTGGGACTAGTTCCCATCAGGCCTATTCGATTGATCGTTTTTATTGACGATAGTTTTACAATCCGCGAGGGATTAAAGGTGTGTCTTGCGATAGCCCATAAAAGGCATAAAATGCCTCAAGACGTAAAAAGGATCATCTTTGCGGACAGCAAAGAAGCTCTGGAGTTTATTTTTAGGGAGGATCATTTAAAACAAGTAGGTCTTATTATTACTGACCAGTCTATGCCGGGTTTAAAAGGTACCGACCTAGCTCAAGAAGTGAGGAAGGCGGAAAAAACTTTTGGCATTGATCCCGGAATTCCAATTTTATTCTTGAGTTTCGAGGATTACATCTCTGATTTTATCTCTCAAAACCTGATAAAGAACGCCGGGTTTCTGCCGAAGGGAGAGGTGGTTGCTGTGGTGTATAAGTATTTGCCTTTCCTCATTGAAAAAAGCCGGGGCCTTTCAGAAGATCCGAAGACGCCTTCCGGCGGCGCTTCTTCGCCGGTGGTCCGCCATGCCAGGACCATTAATCCCTATGGCCGTTTGTCTGCGACAAATGTCGTTGATCAAACTGGCCCAGAGGCAAGGGGGCTTAAGAATATTACCAGAGGTTTTTATTGGGAAGACATCGTCCTTGATGGGGAAATTTCTACGGCCTTGCGTGACTTACAGCGTCAGCGAAGGGGCGTGCCCCTTAACGTTTTGGTGATAGGCGCAGGAGGAGGTATTTTTATCTATGAGCTTCAGGCAGCGTTTTCAAATCTAAACCTTACCTTTATTAATAAGGAGCGAATCCGTTTGACACCCAAAGATTTTATGCGGGCGCGAGATCCCAAAAGCTGGCCGCTTAAAACCAGTGTTCAAAAAAGGTTTTATTATAAGGCAGTTCGATTCCTTGGCTATTTTAACCGTCATGTGGTCCTGCATGATGTCGATAAAGGCCTTTCGTTTTTTGCCAACGGGTCTTTCGATTGCGTTATTGTCGCCTCGCAGACGTTTATTTATCTGGAACGCAAAGCCCGCTTGCTTAAGGAAATTAAGCGCCTATTGGCTCCTGAAGGCGTGGCTTTTATCAATGACCTGTGGAATAATTTCTCCGTTGACGGTTCCACCTTAAGAGGTTTTATTTCTTTCTTAAATAGGCAGACACGCCAACCTCAATATCGGCTCTACGACGGTGTTCTTGATTCTCTCCGGATAGTTAATCATCATCCTGCGGTTCCTTTTCCTTCTCTGAAACTTGTGTCAACCCAATTGCGTAATGTGGATGATAAGGGCAGCTTCTTATTACCGCCACGGTTCATTCAGGTCTACCGTTTGTCTTCCGGATTTCATAAATCTGTCCATCCTTCTGCTGTGCCGAAGAAGCTGAATAGAGTTGCTGCCTCTTCACCGGCCGCTGGCCTCGAACAAGCCAAGCGCGTCGAAAGGGCATCCAGTCCTGCGGAAGAAAATAGGACGGTTCCTGCTGCCGTAGTAATAGGCAAGGATAGATTTAGGCAGATCGTCCAAGAAGAAACAAAGCTTCTTTTGAATAGGCTCGTGTCGCTGGAACGTCTTCAGGCAAAGTTGGAAGAGAAAGGTAAGTCAGAAGCAGAGTTTATCGATGGTATCGCTTCAAGTGCAAGAAATTACCCGTGTATGGCAAAGCTGCTTTCGCGTTTGGGTATTATGAATTACATAATTGTTTTGTGTACTATTGTTGCTGCAAGTAAACATATTCTTCTGTTGGGTGACTTCCTTTTATTTTTAGGTTTACCCGCAACAGGATCCTTTATTCTACTCATTGTATCGTTATGGACCAAGAGCGCGCATTACGATTTCATAACTAAAAGAATGATATTGTATGGGAGATATACAGAACAGGAATTACGGCGCGCTCTTAGCCATGAGTTAGTTCATAAATTTCGGCATCATTTTAGATTGATTGATACAGATCAAACAGCAACCCCTGTAGGAGTGCTTAGGTATATTGAATTTTCCAAAGAACGATACGCTTTATTGTCACTGGGAACATACCATGGGCGGCTTGGCCGACGGTTTCGTAATCGTGGTTATCAATTAATGTCGCAAGTCGTTTTAGGGCAAAGACCTGTTGAAATTTTGGAAAAAAAGACGAAGTGGAGCAGGAAAAAAACACCCGCAACAGGTCTTTCGGAAAGGTATTGTCTTGGCGACGTCTTAGCCGGAATGGCAATACGTTTATACGAAGAATATCCTCATACAGCAGATTCAGAGGGAGCGAGTTGGGTCTTTTTAAGCCAATTGTCGCAAGGCAATAAGATAGAAGATGCGTATCAGGTTGCAATCAACATGTGGCTTAGGGGAGATGATATCGAAAAAGATATTATTCAGGCAGGCAAGGATAAGAATTATGACCATGCTTTTGCGCTTCTCAACGACCTTGTACATAAGGGCATTGAAGAAATAAATTCAGAGCGCGCCCTGCAAATCGCCGGTACGGTTATCTTCTGCACATTCCAATTAGCCCAGATGCATCTTTCGGAAGGTTACGAGTCGAGGGCGGATGAATTGTATCTTATGGCTTCTGATTGTCGCGCTCGTATGGCGGAGCGTTTTGGCCAAATGATAACCTGCAAAGAAATGTCTCCAACGGACATTATCCCGGAATTGCATAATTCACCCTCTTTCGTGAATCAAGATCAAAGGTGTCCCCCAAGCAGCAGTCCAGCGCTAGCTATTGCGTCTCTGTTTGTTTCAGGTAGATTAGAGGATCTTTTGGGCTCGATTCTGTATCACGGCCCGCCTGTTTCCGGGACATTCGGTTTATTTTCTTTTATCTTCGGCCTTACCCCTATCGAAGTATTCTGGTTGCGAATCGTCATTCTTGCTTCTTTACCGTTTTTCATCTGGTTACTCCGCGGTGTTTTTCGCAAAACCACTTCGCTTAAAACGTGCCCATCATTAAATTTCATATCTTCAGGTCAGCGCCAGCCGGAAAAAGTTGTTTCTGGGCATCTTAAGACTGCGCAAGTAGTTATTATTTCTAGCCTCATCTTTATCATTCTCGGCCAGATGAATGTTTTTTCCAAGGAAGTCCAAGCCAGCGATACATACGATATCACTTGGGTTGAGGATCTTGTTAAGACATTGAAGATCGTTATTTGGAGCTTGGTCGGGCTTGCTGGCGCTGTAGTCACTGTCTGGGTATCGCGGCAGTTCAGTTTGGTAAGCAAGATCAAAAAGCATTTCAGCAACGAGCCGCCTGCCGAAACGACGCAAGTGCCCAGGAAGCTGTCCGCTGGAGAGAAAGTACGCGTGCGCCGAGAGCTCGGCAAAGATTCCAGCGAGAGACTTCAGCAGGAAGAAGAGCTTGAAAAATTGGCCCGCCTTGAGGAGGATGAAACAGTCAAAGAGGCAGCGCAAGAGTATATCGAGAGAATGCTGGCGAAAACGGGAAAGAAGGATTCCACTAGGAAATCCGAGCCTATCCACCGACCCCCAGCCGGGAAGGAAGAGGCTATGACCAAACCTGAAACCATCGAAGCTCTGCCGGATCTGGGGGAAGCATTGATGAACAGCTGTTTTGGCCAGAGCTTGACTCCTGCAAGAAGAAGGATGGTAATAAGCTCTTTAATGCGCACCCTTTCTTTTTATGGCAAGCATGACAAAGAGCACTCTTCTCTTATTTATTATGACCGCGCAATGGAAAATAACCGCCAGGAGAGGGTTGTGATCATTGAATATTATAGTGAGGATGGCGGGGTCGTTATGGCAGCGATTAATGCGGGTTTCTTGATCCAATTTGTCGGGAAAATGCTTACGGAAGAGGATGTGGTTTATAAAACCGACTTCGGCTATCACGCGCCTTCGCCAACGGAAAAGGATGCTATCAGGACCACGCCGAAAACAGCGGAAAATCGGCCGTCATTGATCCCTATCCTGCAACTCGCCAATCCATGGAGCATCATGATTGCAGGCAAACGGCTGTCAGATTTTAACACCGTTTCTTCACCGGCTGCGGCTGGTTCCTCATCAGAACAAGCCGGGGTACCGCTGGAAGAGTTAAGAAAGACCCTGACGAATATTCTAAAGATTGCTAGAGATATTCATGCGACAGAGGAGAAAATAAGACAAAGGGATAAAAAGATGGAATTGCCTGACGCGGAAGAGATTCTTCCTGGAGATAATCTGACGGCATCGTGGCTTCGGGCAAGGGGCGAGGTGTTGCAGTTGAGGGCGCTTTTCCGTAATAGCTTCAAGGATTTGAATCTTGAAAACCAGAGGTTGTTGGCGTGGCGTGAAACGCATAGGTCTTCGAGGGATAAGATCGAGGTCCTGGTTGAAAGCGCAAAAGGGCAGAAGCGCACGGAGCTCTTTACTGTCTTTTTCAGCCATTATGGGATGAATTTCCCTCTGCAATTCCCTCTTAAACTTCCCGGTTCCTCCAGCGAGGAATTAGATATCTTGGAAGAGCAGGTCGATGAACTTGAACAGTTGATCCAATATGTTCCTCGTCAGGAGTGGCTGGATGAATTAAAAGAAAAGAGCGCTTTATTTGTGTTTTTGATATATCTGAACGAAACAGACGCGGACGCGCGGATCATTACCGCGTTACGCAAGATCCATGATCTTATGAAACCTAAAGGTTATTTGTTATGCGGAATGGATGTCTTTGATAGTATTCACGCGAAACCAATGAGCGTTTATTGTTTCATTGATGCCGAAACAGGCGGGCCGCTGTTTATACCTCATGGAAAGATGGAAGAGGAAGAATCCTTATGGTCTCTGGTTGAAGTCGATGCGATTTCAATCCTTGAAAACGGCCGGCAACTGGCCAGGGTTTCTAAAGAAGACATCGCGCCGCAGTCCGGAAATTCTCCCGTCTCCTCGCCGGTAACTTCCCAAAGGCCTTGGGGAGTTAAGGCCTTCTTTGGTTCTTTGGCGGCTTCGTTGTTGTTGGGCAGTAGGACCCTGGCGCAAGCAGAACCCGTGACGGTCCTTGGGCCGGGGAACGCATTTTTCAATGATACGTACCAGATGCATGTGGTTAGTGAGGAGATCCTGGGGACGAATAGTTTCGGCTATGCAGTCACAACGAGTCTTGGCACGAACTACCTGAAGATCGATTTGCAGCGTTATCAGTCAGCGACAGTGCTTGAACACAGCGCCGGTCTGTATCCAAACCGCAGCGATGCCTTGGTTGGGAAGAATCAGACGGACCTTCAGCTTTTCATGAAGCCTGCGGGTTTGACGAATGCTTTTTATCGCCAGGATGCTTTGGCGCGCGCGTTAGGCGAGCGCGCAGCATCTCGAAAGGATCTCTGGATCCAAGCCAATGAAATGGCGGCTTTTGATACAACGTTACCGCAGGTTTCATCTTACGTGATCTCTGTTATCAAGGCCCAACAGCAGCCGAGGCCGACTTTCACGAACGAAATCAATTTCTATGACAGCACCATCACTAATTTTATCGACATTCCCGGCGCCTGGAGGACGGATAGCTCTAAGATCGTGACCGTAACCGATGAACTTGTGACAGGCCGCGCGTGGATCGCCATGCAGAATTCGCCGTACGGACAATGGTGGGGTATTCCTGTGCCGGCAGCCAGCACGAATTTCACAGCTTTTACCAATGCTCCGGATACCTACGCTGTTCGTTTTTATGTCCAAGGCACGAACGATACGGAGATGATCCTTGAGGATATCCACACGGGCATGAACGGGCTCGGCCATGAGATTCGTTGTTCTTTGCCCGGACAGTTGGCGTTGAGCAGCAGGGCCCAGGTCATGGTCATTCCGATTCGCTGGTTTATGAACAAGGCGGTGGCCGACGGTGTGCCTTTTGACTGGCAGAGCGTTAAGCAGTTGAAATTCGGGGCATGGGACAATGCGAACATTCGTTTGAGTGATATCGCAGTCATACGTCTCGTTAATTCTAAGATTTCCTTCGGCGTGGCCGGCCACAATTTACAGGGCACGGGTTTGACCAATGCGGCGCTTACCGCTGTTTACGATACTTATTTCGGCGAGGCGCCTAGCGTCGGGACGTATTACACGACGATTTTTGAGCCGATGTCACAGACGAACGAGCCGCCGGCAACGGCCTTGAACTATTCCGATATCATTGACCGCGCAACGCTCGTGGCTGTCACGCCGCAACATTCCGTCCCTGCGGTGACCTTGGAATTTCGCAGCTGGGCGCAGATCACCGGCGATACCAATCGTATCGCGGCAGAACGCGAGCGCTTTAATCGTAATAATGCCGGCGGTATTTCATACGATTCTTTCATCATAAATTATGTCAATACGAACCGCGTCCTGCGCGCGGTGAACGAAGGGCAACTGGATCCAATCTTGCGCCGGACCGCGCGGTCGATGTCAGGATTAGACCCGATCTATCTAAGGTTATTCCATGAACCATACTATTGGTTCCCGTGGGGCATGTTTGTATCGCAAGATACCGCGGCTTTTAAACAGGCATGGGGCCGCGTGGCCGGCATCTTTGCGGCTGAAGGCGCAGGCAACGTCATGTTCGTTATGACGTTGGATCCTGTGGCGCCGGGTTTTAGCGAGCTGGAGGCCTTCCCGTCAAATCACCTGGCGGTTGTTGAACTCGATGGTTACACTGATCCTGTCCTTCGCCAGAATGCCGCGTATTCCGCCAATGAACTCTTTACCGAAAAACTCGCCAAGAGCGAGTGGCAATTGGAAAAGATCTATCTTGACTCTGCCACGCGGCCAACGCTTGCCTTGGGTGAATTTGCTTTCACAGGCGATGCTGCGGCTGGACGTCCCAAAGAGATGGTCTACAGTTGGTTCTCTACGAATATGGTCAACGGCACTTGGGAGAACCTTGAAGCCATCCGTCCGCTTTACACCACGGGCTATTATCCGTATCCAAGCCCACCGCAGGAAGGCAACTGGACCGCCACGTGGGGATTTGAGTTGCCGTGGGCGACAAATCAACTGACCAGCCTTGATAATGCGCGCGGCCTGTATTCCTCCGGCGAGCAATATCTCGATACGCAGCGCAACGGCGCCAAGACGCTGTTCATTGTGCAGCCGGCTTTGAACCTATCCATTCAGATTGTTCCAGGCACCAATGCCGTGGATCTGGCGATCACCAAGGTGACACCGGCAAATCTGCCTGTTACCATCGAGCAGTCCACGAATCTGACCCAATGGAGCGACCTTCAATTGTTGACGCTTACGAATCTGAATACGACCCTGCGCCTGCCCCGGACAAACACGGTCCAATTCTTGCGCGTGCGTCAATCCGCTTCTTCGCCCGCTTCCCGAACGAACAGAAATCCTACGCTTTTTGTGTTGCCCCGCGAGAGGAAAGATAAAATCAATGGAGTCTTAGGCTATTGGCTGCGGGTACGGGAATTGATAAATCCCAGCCGGGACCTTTTGCATTGCCGGAGCGTGTATTACGGGCAGGATATATCTATGCGCGGCAAAAGCTTTCTTGAGGAGGGGACTGGGCAGGGAAAGATTTTAAAAATACAAGATATGTTGGCTCAAGTGCATCTTGAAGATAGCGAAGGAAGGAAGGCAGACTATTACCTTAATTGGCATGTTGCGGATCTGTGGGCTTTTTTTGCTCATGGAGCAGTTGCCCTGCGAACCTTTCGTTTATCCAATAGGCAGTTTCAGCCGCTTCCTGCGCAAACGGCGCTTGTCATCGTGCGCCGTGAGATAAACGCGGCATTAGACTATGGTTACAACGCAAGAGATATTGCGCAGGCCGTAGGGGTGCATCATCAGACAATATGGAAGATTATAAGTAAAAAGCGTAAAGCCGGGGATCAACATATAGGCTGGCGAGTTTGGCACATCATACTTGAGAAACTTCCGTTGGTATATATGAAGATACCTTCAAAAGCCAATAGGCGAGGTCCGGCATTTATCCCGCACGATTTAGGTATTTTAAGAAGCGTCGTAGCCAAGGCTTGCGGTCGCACCAGTCAGCCCGAGGTTGCCAGACGGGCAGGGGTGAGTGTTTCTACGATTAACCGGCTTGTATTGGACAGACAGAGAAAGATGAGCCGGTTTACCTATCAGCGGCTCTGCGCCTTTATGCGCACAGCGGCTTCTTTGGAACAGCTGTATAAAAATAGAGGCGGTTCTGTTTCTTATGAAACCGCCTCTTCGCCTGTAGCTGAAAACATGAATTCAAGTGGAGCCGAGCTCCGATCAAGTGAAACAAGTTCTCCAACCTTTCCGCAACAAGTCATTAAATCCGCAAGCAAGAAAGGCCTGCTCAACAAAAACCTTGTCGAATATGACCTTTCTATGCAGAGGGCCGTTAATCCGCTTGGGGGAGAATTCACCATTGCTTCCGGATTCTCCGGAGTCGACATTGTTAATACTTTATTGGCTACGAATTTTACCCGGGCTTATTTTATCGATGTCCGGCAGATCAATAAAGAACGATTAGAAAAATGGTTGTGTCATGAATCTTTCTTTCCGGAGTTCGGAAGGTTCCACATTTATTCTGATGGGTTTGTTAAAACAGAAGATAGGGAGAAGTATGGGGTTGAATACTATCTGGCCCGATTCTTCCAGCGCCTCGGCGTGGAAGCCGATCAGGTGAAGATCGCTCGTGACGAGAAAGGCCGTTTGGTTGTGCACTTCCGGCTGCCGACAGAGCCGGGTAAGAAAAGGAAGATCATCTTTATTCGGGAGCCTATTGATTGGTTAACGGCGGGAACTCACGCGGAATTACGAGGGAAGATAGACGCTTATTATCAAAAAGCATCATTAGATTATACGGAAAGATACGGCATCTATTTCTCGGCGGTTTGTCAATGGATTAAGCCGAACGGTTTTATCATTCTAAATGCCTATGATCAGACCGATTGTTACAACGCGCCTGTATTTCCTCAAGCGGATTTTCGTGAACGCACGGTTGAACTTGCAGGCGCAGAGCAGAAAGTCATCAAGCACAGAAAGAGCGAATGGAAAAATTACGGCTGGCGGATGTCGTTGTGGCAGAGGCAGGGTGTTTCTAATTTTCCTTCCGTTGTCTCTTCGCCGATTATTCTTCCGCCGAAGGAGAATATGGATTTGGCCGGAAAACTTTTTAATCTTGTGACACCTGTGCTCTTTGTCGGTGGGGCCGTGGCCGTAGCGCCGATGTCTTGGAGTCTCATAGGAGGGGCTTGCGTGGCAGGAGCGGTTATTTTCGTCATTTTTTATCATTTGGTGAAAGTTCAACAGTACCGCGTGAGCGGTTTCCGGATTCATCGCTATACGCAACAGGAGTTGGAGATGCGTCAGATGGCGCATGAGCGGATGTATGAATTACGCATTCGTTTCGCGCGCCAACGTCAACAAACCGGCCAGCGTATCGTGGCTATGTTCCAAGATGAAACATTGGAATCCTTGGATTATCTTTTGTCAAAAAGAAATATAGATATGAGCGCAAGCGATTTCCTTGCCCAGTTGAGCGAGAAGAAGCAGGACCACCTGGTGACATTCCTGGCTTATGTGCACGGACGTCATCTGCGGTTGATTGTAGCGCCTCGCTTTGTGAGGATCGGCAACGAAGTTCGCGAGATCCGGCATTTTGACCTTGAGGAAGGTTTTGCATTACACGGGGTTCTCAAAAATTATATTTATGGGTATTTTGAAGGATTTCAGCCGGCGGATCCTAACGGCAAGATCGTTCTTATGCATCTGGCCGGCAAACAGGCGTCCAGGCAACTTTTGACCTTTGCTAAATTATTGGCCCAAGGAGGTATTTCTTTAGAGAAGCCCGTTGATTTGTATCTGGACGCAGGCAGGGTTCCGGATGTCCGTACGTTAGGAGATTTGTTCTGGCAGCTCGATCAAGGCGTGCCGAATCAAGACGGATTAGCCGGCACCGCCTCTTCGCCGGTCAATCAAGATATGATTCTTACCCCCGGTATCCTAAACAGAATGATTGATAAGAAGTCCTATTCTGCCATTTTCGAGGAAATGTTGAAGGTGGATCTCAATGTTTGTCGGCCTCAGGCTATCGCCTGCGTCGGCGTTCTTATCGCGCGTTCCTTTAATAAAACCATTGGCAACTGCTGTATCAATCATCTTTTGACAGAGATGATCCGCGGCATTTGCAAGGAGAAGTCGGGCTTTATTGAGGTCTTCGCTGATTGTCTCGCTGCGGCCTTAAAACGAAAAGGTGTTTCCCGTCTTCAAAAACAGGCTCAAGCGGAAATCATTTTCAACTTGGCATATCTTTCTTTGCAACAGCAACACGGACCCAACTTTTTATTGTGTTTCAGCCGTCACTTCAGCAATGACGAGTTGTTGGCGAGCGTGCACGCCAGTTTTGGCGTTTATCAATTGCTCTACGGAAATTTAGGGACTTTTACGTCAAAACTTAAGATCGTGAATTTGCCTGGGCAAAGAACCATCAGCTTTCTGATGTTTTATGAATCGCATTATATGATTTTGGATCATTCCCGTCTGATCGGGCACATGTTCTTGCAACATTTCTTTGATTCTTGCGTGTCGATGATCGGCTTGAGGATTTTTGCCGACGCCAATACGCGCCGTGGCCTGGGGATGGACATTATGCGTTGGGTAGCGCAAAGAGGCCGGGATGGCATCATCACGTGGCATGGGACAGTTGGGGAGCCGCAATTGCGACTTTTCTTGGCATGCTTGCGCGAAAAAATCTTCGGGGAGATTTCTCTCTCTAACTATAAATTCACCCGTTTTAAGGAGGCAAAAAAGTTCCTCAAGAAACATCCTGGTGCGGTATTGCGGGCAAGGGCGTTCCAGGCCTCCTCGCCGGTGCGCCTTGAGGCAATGGGGGGTAGGGCATCCGGAGGGATTTTTGATGTCGACCCTGCCAGCACAGACGTGATTTTGCAGCCAGGGGAATTCCAATTCTTTCAGGAACGCAAAGACCCCAGCCTCTTCGATCCCATCCGCTATTCGGATAAGGTTAAACTCGACGAACTTGGGCCGGCGATTGACGCGCTTAAGGATCAAGGTTTCAAAATGTTGGCACGCACCTTGCGCCGGCTCGTCCGTCAGGGCAGGGTCTGCGCGCCCGAAGAGGAATTTTTTATAGAGAAGGAGAAGGCGTTCCGGGAGAAGCATCGAAGGGACGTGCGCTTTTTTGGCCTCAATGGCATAGATGCTGCCGGCCGCGTGACCATACTTTTGAGGCGCAGGCTGACCATTTCAGGAGAGAAAAACAGGATAAAAAGAAGGATTATCGACATAAGCCAAAGTGCCGCCCGTGAAATAACCGCCGTGGCGATGAATAGGAGCGGCATCCCCTACGAGCAGATCTATCTGTTCGCCGGCATTGCCGCGCAGATCGTGGCCGGCACTGCCACCGCGGAGAACATCCAGCTCCTGAAGGATGAACTGCGCCTTCTTCGGGAGATGAAGGCCTGGAGGCCTCGGATGCTGTTGGCAGGGTTATCAGCACTCGTCGTTATTTCCATTTTTGCGGGCCATTTATTAAGCCCGCTGGCCCGGGATTTTCTGGCCCTTTTGGCCTTTTCCTTTCTTACGGCCTTCTATATACGTTATCGTTTTCTGCAAAGGCCTGCCTTGGACACTCGGCTCATCACCCATCCGCTCCTTTCGCTGACGTCGCATTTACAGGATACGAGCAGAAAATTGCTTCATCGCTGCCAACTGAACTTAGTCGGTAGGCAGGAGAAGTATGTGATAAAATTCGCTTTTTTTGCCCCTACCGAAGATCAATGGTATGTCCGCGCCGCCAATCGTTTCCTGCCGATGATCGTGGGCGTGTTGAAACGCCTTGGTTTTTCCGAAGACGAGATAGTCTCTTGGCACTACAGAAGACACATCTTTCAGCGAATGTATCCTTTGGCTTTCGTAAGGGCGTTGCAGAATATAATGTTTTCGCTTCTTATCGATGATCCCCACGTCCACGAGATGCAGATGCTTCAACGGATAAAGAAAAAAACAACGTCGCCGAGAATCGTCTCTATTGTTGAATCCGGATTGCTCACTCCGGAAGCCTGGAAAAGGTTTGTCCCTTCTCAGTTTCAGGGCGTGGTGCTCCCTGGGTCGTTCTACGTCATCCTTCCGGACTATGGAGAGAGAGATTTATCCCGCCTGATCGCTGATGTGCGCATTTTTGAACACCAGAGATTGAAGTTGGCTCAGGAGATCGTCCGGGGCATTGCTGATATCCATGTCGGCGGCGTTATCCATCGAGACCTCAAGCCCGGAAATATTATGATGCTCAAGGACTCTTCCGGGGAATGGCGCATCGTGATCATTGATTTTGAGATCGCCGTTGGTGTCGGTGAGAAGACGTTTATCCTCGGGACTGCGCCCTATATGATCCCTCATCAGCGAAGAAGAATGGAAATGAAAATAAAGGTTTTGGAAAGTTATGCTTCTTTTGAAGCCGATATCTATGCCCTGGGGACGATTTTGTTTGAGCTGTTCACCGGGTCGCGATTTGCGACGCTATTGGACAACTACAAGGAAACCTACGAAATAGAGTATGGGCTGTCCGTGAAGGCCGCTGGCATCGAACTTGAGCATGCCCTGGGAAATGCCTTTTCCAACGACTCCGTTGAGCGATTGAGGATCTTGATACAAAACTGTCTGCGTTTCCCTTACATGAAAGGGGAAAAACTCAAAGATATCTTTGATGCCGTTCGCGAGCTGGATGCGGTCGTGCGAAAAGAGCTGTACGCTTCTCCTAACGGGAACGGAGAAGAGGGAACCGGGTCGCCAGCCGCTTCCTCGCCCGCCACAAACCTTGGCGAGGCTTCGCCTAATCAGAGAAATGTCCGTAGCGAGTTGGTGCGTGGTGACAAGCAGGTCGAGAGTTTCTCCATGGACGGCATATTGGATGGCCCTGCGGTTCGATGTGAATTATACATGAGCCTGGTCCATATCGCCAGGGAAATTCTGGGAGATATCTATGACTGGCCGCAATCGTTTACCAACGAATGGAATCGTGTGCTCGGTAAGGGAATGGACGCCGTAAGACCGGAAGGCCTGATGTATATGATTCGTTTATTAACAGAACAGTATGCTTTGGAGATTTCCGTGATGAAGCAGCAAGAGGATTTGGATGTCCTGTGTCGGATGCTGTTGGCTTTCCATCCCGGGAAAGAACCGATTTTTACCTTCGCGCGCAACGCCTTTATCATCTCTTCAATATATGTCCGTCAGGAACGTTATCGTAAAGAGGCCTTTGAGAATTTAAACCGGCTGACTCATCTTACGCAGGTTGAACCTTTGCCGGGGAATGTGCTTTTGCCTGTACCGTTTATGCAATCCTTGGGGAATGTTCCGCAACAGGCCGGAGCTTTATACAAAAAACGCAGGGTTATCGCCAGGCAGGTAACAAAAACAGCGGAATGGCTTTTTCGCGATAGTAAATATGATTCTCCCTTATGGCTACCCCGAGGGAAACTTCCTCATAGCGTTTATATCGCAAGCGCTGATGGTTTTCAAGATATGCTTGCAGGCCTGCAGGGAAACGCGTTCTTTTACGCCGGCGGTAGAATCGTTGACCTTGATTTGTTAAGAGAGATCGTCAATAAGATTCATATCCCCGAGGATCTATCGATCAGGGTCTTATTTGTAAAAGGCTTTGGAAAGATTATCGGCGCGCTCATGGCAGAGAAGCTGTCGGAAGAACAAATAAATGACAGCCTATTTCAATATTCACAGGAACTCCTGGCTATCCATCGGACAGTGAATCAGCAGACAGAGGATTTTATGAAATCTCTGGCTGACATGCTTTCTGCAAGGGCACAAATGAGAGCTTTTCATAAATTTTTGTTCTGGCGGAAGGAGTTTCCTTCCGAAGGTGATGAAAATTCGCCGAAGCGCTTGACTGGGGGGCCGGGGAATCAAAGGGGCGGTTTTATTGATTTATCCACCTCCTCGCCGGTCGAAAGAACTCCTGTCGCGCTAAAAGAAGATAATGCCGAAGGCAAGGCCGCAGGAAGTTTAACTCTTCCTAGAACCTATGGGGCCGGCAAGAAATTCTTTAATTTTATCACGCTTGGTCTATGGAAACCGAATGGTATCGTATTAAAAAGAACCATCGAAATCTTTTTTGCCCCTATATATGAAGTCCCGTTGACATTACATCCGCAGTATCTGCAAATGCACGAACCGCAATCCTCCTTTATAGCGCAACTTCGCCAGTATTGCATCTCGGCTATAAGAGTGTGTACAGCCATAGCCGGTGGTATTCCTATCTATACTGCCTACCGTTTTCCAGAAATGTCAACAAGCGCCTTCTTTTTAATGATGTTAATTTTTCCTTTAATTGGGAATATTCAATTACATACCCTTGTTAATCTTATGAATTGTTCAGTATTGTATGATTTATTTGGGATTGATGCACCGTTGACCGTCGATGATCACGTTTCACCCACTCCCCCGGCGGGAGAAAATGGAAACGGTAGCGCAAAGGATGCTTTCTTGCAGGAGCCGGAAAAAGCTACAGAGCCGCCCGCCGCGGTGGAACAAGATGGCACCTTGGAGAACGTTCCCGAGCTTGTCCTAAGGGGTATTGTAAAAAAAGAGTTTATTGTTCCAGGGTTGATTATTGTTAAAGACAGTAATATTTTTCAAGAAGTTATATGGATGGTCAGCCAATATAATCCTTTTGCTTATTCTTTCAAGGGTATTTACGTTAATAAAGATGATGCCGGCAATAACGTAAGGAAGAAAGAGTTATATCAGCGGCTAATTCGATATCTAAAACAAAGACTTCAAAAATCTGTTGAGCGAGCAGCAATTGTCCCAAGTATATCTGATTCAGCTAACACACGGCATGAGACCCTCCATGACTATATAGAGATGGCATCGCAGGCACATAAAGAAGAGTTTGAGAGACTAGTAGGAGCTGTGGATGTTTTACTCAATAAAAGGACAAAATTTCATGATGCCTTTTTTAGCCTTACTTTTGATCCCCCCTTAAATTATACCTTGGAAGAATTAATTAAGGAATTCGTTGCTGAATTCTTTTCTTCAGAATATGCTACTCCCGTTGTTCAAGAAGACGGCTGCGGAGTTAGAAGAGCGAAGAAAGGACACGGATATATTGTAGAGAATGCGCCAGAAGAAATAAAAAGAATCTTCCTCGAGCTCGGTTTTATTTGGCCTAAGTCAACTGCGGCCGCATCTCCGGCTGGAGCTGGGGCGGTAGGGCGTGCAGTTCAAGAAGCAGTTAACTCACTAGCTGAAAATAATCCGTCTCCCGCTGTGCCGGAGCTAGAAAATTTCGCCTCCTCGCCGGCCGCTGCGCGAAACAAAATCTCCGTCAAAGAAGCTTTACTTCGAGTTACGGCTATCTTCAGGCAGATCGAAAAGCTCGGGACCATGGATTTTGATAGGCATTCCTCCCAGATCGAGCGGATCAAAGAGGAGATCTCTCATTTAGCCGCATCCTCTGGCCAGCCTTCGCCGCAGGTTGTGGAAAAAATCGTTAAACAGATGAAAGAAGTCCAGGGTAATCCTAAAACAAAAAATGTATTTTTGAGACGGCCCAACCTGGTCATAGGGCGGTTTTTTGAATATTTGCCGGAATCAGTTTACGCGGAGTGGTGGAATCGGCTTGCCAAACAAAAACCAGCCGGCATGCAGTACATTCCCATGCATTCTTTATCTGAACGAAGCCGCGGCGCGGGGCTTAACGAGGATCGATTGACATTTGAGATGAAACCAAAACCGCCTTCGCCGCCGAAGGCTTCCTCGCCGGTGGCTGGAAATATACGTTTCGCCTTCAAAGCGAAAACTGTTTCCAAGCCAATCGGGAAAGTGTCCCTTGGGAGCGTCGCACCTGCCGCCGTCTCCTCGCCGGTCATAAAGGAAGGAGTAAAAAGCGGTATCCTCCCCTGTTTTTCGGAAACGCCTGCCGGAAGAAACGAGGCCAAGAGATTTATTTGGTTAACACGGAAAATACGCATTAAAAACAGGTATTTGTTGCCGTCTGAGTATCTGGAGGACATCGGGCGAGTTCTTTCCTGGATTGATGAAACAAGATTAAAAGATTTACGAGTGAATGTTTATCCTTGGTGGCATCCCATAGGTTTTTTCTATATTGTCGGGATGGGGGGTCTTGGTGCGTATTCCGGGAAGGTAGAGAAAATTCTTACTAAAACCGAAAAAAGAGGGAAGGCTCTTATTAAAATTAAAAAATGGATTACCGATATATTTTGTAAAATTTTGGCGGGTAACCGGACAGGCAAAAGTCTCACCTTGATAAGCTTGCTCCAACGGAAGGCATTTCGACAGGTGCTTGTTCATGAAATGACACATTGGCTGACCGCGGATAATTTTCAGTTGCGGGAAAAGATCTCCGCCGGCGTGTTTGGGAAAGACGGTGTTCCTGTCGTTGGATGCACCTTACCTAGTTATTATAGCGCAACGAATAAGATGGAATATGCTGCTGAACTGGCATGCTATGTGGTTTTAAGAATCGGCGGTCATGAATTTAAGGAAGATGATGGCGTATTGACTGTTGAGCAGTATCGTATCATTACCGAGGAAGTATTCCACATCAAGGATCATAGAGATTTTTGTTTCTTCGAGCCGTTCAAAAGGGATATCATCCTTGTTGAAGCCTTGGGTATTTCCGTATTGGTGCACCTAGGGGTATACTCACTTTATTTTTCAGTCTTCGGACATTACTTATGGCCGCTGGCTATGTTGGGCTACGGTTTTTTTGCTGCTTTCTTTGGTGTTCATCCACTATCAATTATTTTGCAAGTTTTGAGTCACCCTGTGTATGTTATCCGGGGTGGGTACAGATATATCTTTCGAAATGCGTGGGATATGGAAGAGGTGACGGTAGATAAGGAAATGCACGATTTATTTTTAGCATTAAATAAGAAAATATTCTGGTTTATTTCTGTACAAGGAATCTTAAGGATCTTCAGTACATGGTTGCTCCTTAACGCTTTGTATCTTGCTACTCGGTTAACCCTGTATCATATGGTTCAATTGGTCACGGTACCCATGGATAAAATTTCTTCCCGAGCCGATCTTTATTACACGCCTACAGAGATAAGGCTCGTGCTTGGCGATCCTTCCGAGACAGAGAAGCCCGCTGTAGAGATAGGGCAAGAGTCGGAGAAAAAGGCGGAAACAAAGAATAAATTCGCCATACCTGATACAAGATTTTTAGGGAAGGTTAAATTTCAGCCTCGATGGGGAAACAGGACAAGTGAGGCTTGTGTGTTGAGCATGGTTTTTGATTATTACGGCCAAAAGATTACGCCGGAGAAAATAGACCGCGTTTTGGTGGATCGTTATCACATTAATCAGGCGCAATTCCGAAGCCAAGAGATTGAAGCAGTCGTTCAATATGCAAAAGCGATGGGATTCGATGCGGAAGTCAGGGAGTTCCCGGTGTATACGGTTATCCAGGCAGACCTTAAGGCTGAATTTCAAGAATATTTAAGTAAGGAATTCGTCAATGGTTTCCCGGTGATTATGTCTGGGCCCAGAGACAATTTAAATAGGAGGCATGTTTTTCGAATTATCGTCGGCATGGAAAAGAACGATATCTTCCTAGTGGCTCCTGATGCGGGCCCATTTTTAATCAAAGATAATTTGGATGAAAGATTTCACCACTTTCTGCCTGAACCCTTTGGCGAGATATTGGTTATCAAGCCATCGAAGGCCTCTCCCTTCACGCCGTCGGGGGCAGGGCAGGGTGGAGTTGCTTCCTCGCCGGTGGCTGGAAATATACGTTTCGCCTTCAAAGCGGAAACTGTTTCCAAGCCAATCGGGAAAGTGTCCCTTGGGAGCGTCGCACCTGCCGCATCCTCGCCGGTGCGGGCCGATTCCAGAGTAAACAATCTCTTCGGCGCGGAGTCCCTTCAGCGGACGCGATTGTTGAGAAAGCTAGGCCTTGTTAAGAATGAGGCCGCATTACTCAAGGCCTCGGCTGCCCTGGGTCTGGATCTGCGCCCGATTCGATATGGTTTGTTGCATCCATTGTATGTGGCCCATGATATGGCGGTAAAAACTATCGTCAATCCGGAAGACAAGCCTCTGTGCGCTTATTATAAAGGAGCGGGAGCGGGGATCGTTAATTTCCTGCTGTCTACTAATGCGACGAGCGCTGATTTTGAAGCTTTATACTATGATCCCGAAGGCGGTGTTGGGAATTTTGTCCGACAGCTTAAACGGACCAAAAATCTGGGCACGATCAAAAGAACCGCTTTCGTTGAAAATTATCTGTCCGAGAATTTTACCGGGGGATATGCCAGCAAGAGTAATTTTGTAGTTGATCTTTTTGACGAACAGCCTTCAGCTAGCCAAATTAGCCTGGCCCTGGCTTTGGAATTACAAGTCATCGGCGTTTGTTTGTCACATATACGTGTCGACAAAGATGAACGAGGGTATCCACGCATTCGCTTTCGTTGGAATTATCCGGGCGTGAAAGTTCAAAATTATTCAATATCTTTTATCGATCACGAAATGGAAGATAAATCTTTAAAAGAATACGATATCTACTATCAAAGAGCCGGAGAGATTTTGGCCAATGATATCGCGCGAGGCTGGGGTGATTTTTCTGAAATCAACAACTCGTTAAAGCCCGGAGCATTCTTTGTGACTGATGATTATGGTATGCAAGGAGTTGGTCAGGCGGAGTATTTAAATTTTAGCAAAGCGTTTTCAATGACGATAGGGAGTCCTGAAATTTCTATCCCCGAAGAGAGCGCCATCGTCAAAAGCATTGTTCGTGGCCCCAGGGCCGGCCGCGGGGAAGATGAGGCGCCAGATAAACATTATGGCTGGCATGTCAGAGTACGGCAGAAAAAAGAATCTGCCTCCAGCCCGCTGGCAGAAAAGGCCGCCTCCTCGCCGGTGGCGGCTTTGCCGGCTGAAAAAATGGATAAAAGAGTTCTGTGGTTATCGAATTATTCGATCATGAATTGGTTTAATAAATCGTGGATAGCAATAAGGCCCTAAAAGAAGAGTTGGGCATGCTTAACTGTATGTTTTTAATGGAGTTATGAACAAACAGGGCGCAATAAAATAATCAATAAAAACGTTTAAAATTTAATTGGAAAGGAGGTATGATATGGGTATGCCAAGGGCAAAAAGAAGCCGGTTGGAGATTTTACATGGCGATGCTTCAGCGCTTGATGACAAAAGGGCATTTTGCCGTTTTGCATTGCCGGATATCCCGATCAGGTTTAAGGATCTAAAAAGCGGCCTGAAAGGGGAGATGAGAGGCAAAGACATCGGCGGCGGCGGCGCCTGCGTCGGATGCGTTGAAGGGATCAAGCCCAAGACGCCTTTAGAATTGTGGTTTGATCTTCCCGACGGGTTTGAACCGTTGCACCTGTTGGGTAAGGCGGTGTGGGCGATGGCAAAGGGGACGTCTTGGCATGTAGGAATATCTTTTGAAAGGCAGCGATTAATGAGTATGGCAAGAATATTAAAATTAAGCGCTTGAAAGGGTTGATTTGCAATCCAGGAGGTGTTCTATGAATGAGCAAAGGAACGCGATCCGGTGGAATGTTGTTTTACCCGTACGCTATATCGGGATGGTATCCCATAAAGAAGGCGCCGCTAAAACAAGAGATCTAAGCACGCAGGGCGCTATGCTTGAGATGGTTGAAAAACACAATCACGGCGATCGCCTGAACATGATGTTGGAAGTCCCCGGTAGCCGCGACGGCGCGCTATGCGTTGAGGCTGACGTTGTCTGGCAAAAAGCTACCATGGGTTTAAATGAGGAATGTAACTATCTGACAGGCTTAGTGTTTAAGAGGATCAGGGACTGCCATAAACAGTGTATTTTAGACTATGTTATTGATAATCATCCGGAACAGCATCGTCAGCGCTGGTGGGATGGAGTATAAGAGATAAGAGATATTGTTAAATTGCTAGGTTTTTCGGAAATTTTCCTTCGTTTTCCGTTTACCCATATAACAATTTAACCGCCCAATAATGAGTTTTTTTGTGCTTGACATTTTATGGCATTATGTTAAACTTTTGAAATCTATTTTCCGTATGAATTTCAACGGGTTATGTCAACTAGAGGAGCAGAAAACTATATGAAGTATGGCGCCTTTTCTTCGGATGGGCTTGAGTTCATCATTGATCATCCTGTCACACCCACCCCTTGGATCAATTATCTTACCAATGAAAAATATTGCGCGATCATCTCACAGTGCGCCGGCGGCTATAGTTTCTATAAAGATTGCCGTACGGACCGCATTTTAAGATGGGCGCCTGATTATAAAAATTACGATAGGCCCGGCCGCTACATCTATGTCAAAGAACAGGGCGCAGGGAGCAAGGGACAGAAAAAAGCAAAAATTTGGTCTTTGACCTATCAGCCTTTGCGCGTTGAACCTGATTTTTTCGAATGCCGGCACGGACTGGGTTATACCTCCATCACGTCAAAATACAATGGCGTTAAGTCTAACGTTACCTATTTTGTCCCGGTGGATGATGATTGCGAATTATGGCTTGTCACGCTGACCAACGAATCCAGTAAAGAGAAGAAGCTTGAGCTTTATCCTTATGTCGAATGGCTCGTCGGTGATTACCACGAAGAGCTTCGTTACCGGAACATTTTAAATCTTTACAACCGGATGTGGTTCGACGAGCACCATAAACTGATCTTCGGCTGGAAGACGGCGGCCTGGCAGGATATGAATATCAAGGAATTTAAAAATTACGCTTTTTTTGCGACGAACCTGGAAGTCAAAGGTTATGCCACGCGGAAGACAGAATTTTTAGGCCGTTACAACACGGAAGAAAAGCCTGAAAGCATTTTTGAGGATACATTCAAGAACACGGCGCTTTGTTCCGGCGAGGATGGGATCGGGTGTTTTAAGCACGTGGTCAGGCTTGCGCCGAAAGAGACAAAAGAATTTGTGGTGATCCTCGGGGAGACGGAAGGCAAAGAGAATGCCGTCAAGCTCGTTGAAAAATACAGGGACCTGGCCCTTGTCAAAAAAGCCCTGCAGCAGACGAAAGACTTTTGGAAAAAGCGTATTGTGGGCAATGTCACGGTCAAGACTCCGGATAATGATTTCGACAATATGATAAATACATGGGTGAAATACCAGGTCACTATCTGCAACCTTTGGTCGCGTTCCCCGTCTTACTATCACGAAGGCTCCGGCGGCAGAGGTTACCGTGATTCTTGCCAGGATTCGGAGTCTATCTGTTCGATCAATCATGAACTGACGCGCAAAAGGATCCTGCAGCTCGCTTCGCTTATCCGTAAAGACGGCACGTCCGCTCCTGGCTGGTCCGATACTTCGGGCCCGGCGCAACATCGTCCCAATAAAGACCATCAGATCTGGTTGACAGCGACCGTGCGCTCCTATATCCAGGAGACCGGCGATAAAGAAATCCTCAATGAATATATTTCCTATTTAAAAGATAAGTGGATCGGCGGCTGGGAGATCGATCCGAATTTTAAGGGCGGGGCAATTACAGATGGCGAAGGTACGCTGCTTGAGCATTTAGAGCGGAATCTGAATTTTTGTTTTGACGACGTCGGCGAACGCGGGCTGCCGAAAATCGGGCATGCCGATTGGAACGACGCGATCGACGCGGCCGGCAAAAAACACAAAGGCGAGAGCGTTTGGCTGGCGCAGGCGTTGGTCCGTTCCATGAAGTATTTTGCCGAATTGTCGGAATTAGCGGGCCAAAAAGAAAAAGCGGATGAATTTCGGCAGAAGGCTAAGACCATGGCCGAGCGCGTCAATACGGTGGCATGGGATGGCGATTGGTACACGCGCGGTTTTACCGATGACGGCATCCCTTATGGCGTCAAGGCCGACGAAGAAGGCAAGATCTTTATCATGAGCCAGGCATGGTCTATTTTGGGGGATATCGCCCAGGGCGAGCGCTTGCAGAAGGTTTTAAAATCCTGCGATAAGTATCTTGACGGGCCTCATGGCATTGCCATGTTTTATCCGGCGTTTACAAAGTTCCGGCCGGAACTAGGCCGCATCAGCATGTTTTCCGAAGGGACAAAAGAAAACGCCGCTGTTTTTTGCCACGCTGCGCATTTTTTGATCGTCGCCTATTGCATGGCCGGCCGCGGCAATAAAGCGTATGAATCCCTGGTTAAGATCATGCCCAACAAACAAAAAAATTATGATCTTTATAAAGCAGAGCCTTATGTGTATGCGGAGTATCTTGTGGGTCCGGAAAATCCTTATCGTTACGGCGAGGGCCAGTTCACCTGGATCACCGGCGCCTCCGGCTGGGCTTTTTTGGCGGCGACGGAGTGGGTCTTGGGCGCGCGTCGCGACTGTGAAGGGTTGCGCGTAGACCCTTGTATCCCGTCGCATTGGAAAAAATGTTCTATCCGCCGGCCGTTCCGCGGCGATGTGTATGAGATAGAGATCGAGAATCCCAACGGCGTTGAAAAGGGTTTAAAAGAGCTTTTCGTGGATGGCGCGCCTGTGGCAGGCAATCTTATCAGGGCCATCGGTGACGGCAAAACGCATAAGGTCCGCGCGGTGATGGGATAGTTTTCATATAACCAAAAAGAGGGAGGTCAATTAGTGGAACAACCAACGGATCAGCCTAAACATCATATTACAGCTCGCGCAGATCGAATTTCTTTTTTTCAAAAAGCCGCATACAGCATAGGGTCACTCGTTAATCAATTTCAGGCCGCCGCGATCGGTTCGCTCGTCATTGTTTTGAATCTCGGATTAGGCATGAATCCTGCTCTCGTCGGCCTTCTCGGAGCCATTCCCCGCCTGATCGATGCTTTTTCAGATCCATTGATCGGTCACAGTTCAGACAATACCCGGACTCGATTCGGACGGCGTAAACCCTGGATATTCTTTGGAGCTCTTTCTTCCGGAGTTTTCTTCGCGCTGCTGTTCCAACTCCATAAGGGGCATGTCGAAAGTTTTTATTTTTGGTATTTTTTAATAATTCAATGTTTCTTTGTCGTTTCCTTTGCCTGTTATTCGATTCCGTGGATCGCGCTCGGGTATGAAATGACGCCTGATTATCATGAGCGAACACGCCTGCAGGGGTTCAGTAACTTTTTCGCTCAAATTGCCTGGCTTGTCGCTCCCTGGTTTTTTAAGATCATGAACAATAAGACTATGTTCCCGGATATCGTTGCGGGAGCGCGGTCCCTCGCCATCATCGTCGGGGTTTTTATCGTGGTTGGCGGTATTCTTCCGGCTATTTTCAACAAAGAGTATTTCGCTAACTTGCCGCGGCCCCAAAAAGAAAAAGGTTATTTGAATATTATAAAAGACCTCTGGCATAATTGCGCCACATCGTTCAAATGTCTCCCGTTTGTCAAGCTTATCGCGGTAACATTCCTGATCTTCAACGGATTCATGCTCGCTTCCGCTTTCACGCTCTATGTTATTGTCTACTATGTTTATGGCGGCGATTGGGGAAAAGGCGGCACATTGCTTGGTTGGTTTGGAACGCTTAGTTCCGTTTGCACTTTTTTCGCTATTTCCCTGACCACATGGATCTCCACAAAGATCGGAAAGCGAAAAACCTTTTTGATCACCATGTGCATCGCGATCACGGGTTATGCCTTGAAATGGGTTGGGTACAATCCTCATCACCCCTATCTATTGCTGATCGCTGCTCCTTTTCTGGCGTTTCATTTAGGAGCGCTCTTCACGATGGTCCCCTCTATGGTGGCCGATGTTTGCGATCTTGACGAACTGCAGACCGGCACCCGCAGAGAAGGCATGTTCAGCGGCATTTACTGGTGGATACAAAAATTAGGAATGGCCGGGGCATCGGTTCTCTCCGGAGTCCTGCTCGTCTGGACCGGTTTCAATGTGGCCTTAGGCGCCAACCAATCAGCTCACACTTGTTTATTGATGAGACTCTGTGATATCGGTATCCCGATCGTGACTTCCTTAGTCGCTATTTACATTATTGCGACCTTTGACATCTCGGAAGCTCAAGCCTATGACATTCGCGGCCAGGTTGAAAGGCGAAGAGGAGAAAGACGCATAGAAGAAAAACGGATAGAAGAAGAAAGGCGAAAAGGAGAAAGACGGGACGAGACTTCAGCTACGGAATAATTATAATGAAAAATCACAAAACGGTGTTTCGATTATTAGGTATTTGTTTTCTGGGGATTGTTTGTAATCTGGTGTTTGGAATTTGGAATTCCTCCGCCCAGGAAAAACTTTCTTCGGGTGAGCTCATCACCAAAGCCTGGGAGGCGCACGGTAAGGGCGACGTCGAAGCGACTTTTAAATATACCAACGAATGCATCAATACTTATAAAGATGAAGCGGACTCGATGGAAGCTTCTTTAAAGGAGCTCCCGCGCGGAAAAATAGAGATCGAGGTTGTGCAGGCGCTCAATGATGTCGCCACGGCTTATTTTATCCAGGGAGAGTCTTACCGCAATCAAGGCAAGAAAGAAGAAGCGATCAAGGCCTTCAAAATTGTTATTGAAAAATATCCTTATGGCCAGGCCTGGGATCAGCGCGGCTGGTTTTGGCAAGTCGCTAAAACAGCAAAAGAAAGTCTCGCCCAACTGGGGGGCGGGGAAGTGAAACCTCCTGAAACAAAACCCGCTGTCAGCCAGATTCCGACCAGAGTGGTTTTGTACGATCCGGGGTCAGAAGAATTTGTCGATTATGCTAAATACGGAGAATTTACCAATGCAGGCACAAAAGATTATAAATACATTATCAAGGATCAGGAGGGTTTAAGTGCAGCGGTAGGGGAAGGAGTTTATCCTAATACGACGTCAATAAGATGGGACCCGGAATTTAAAAAAGCGCTCAAGGAAAAAAGACTCGAAGGCAGTCACTGGGATTTTATGCAATCGCCGGATTTAGAAGCGGCATTTTTAAAATGGGCAACGGCTCCTGAACCGCAGGGTGTCCGGATGTTTTATACCGCTTTGATTCTTGAAAAAGCCGGTTTAATAAAACAAGCCATCAAATGTTATTATGCGGTTATTGTCCATTTTCCCGGCGCTTATGGTTGGACATACTGGCATACGCCATGGTACATGGGCCAGGCGGCCATTGTAAAAATCAATCATCTTTTGCGCAAAAATCCGCATTTGGGATATAAGCTTGTGGATGCGGATATAAAAATAATCAATGGTTTTGATAATGACGTCTCAAACGATATCGTGATAACCAATCCTGGAAAGTTTGTAAAAATAAATCTCCTCGAGAGCTTGAAGCTTAAGCCCTCCAAAGATTTTTTAAGGATCAAAAAGAGAAGAGGCAAGGGTAGGGTTCATCTTGTTCAGTATGAGACCGGAGACTGGGAATTGATTGTTAATGACGAGCCTTATGTCATTCACGGCGTGACTTATACCCCAACCAAGGTCGGAGAGTCTCCTGATGAAGGTACGCAGACCAGCTGGATGGAAGACGATTTCAATCATAACGGTAAGATCGACGGGCCTTATGATGCTTTTGTCGATAAGAATAGAAACAGCCTTCAGGACAAAGACGAGCCTGCTGTGGGGGATTTTAAGTTAATGAAGGAAATGGGCGTCAATACCATCCGGCTTTATCATCAGCCTTTTGTGATTAATAAAGAACTCCTGCGCGATATGTATAAGAATTACGGTATCAGCGTTGTTATGGGGGATTTCCTCGGAAAATACGCCATCGGTTCAGGCGCTCCCTGGAATCCAGGGACTGATTATAGCAACGAAGACCAGAGAAAAAAGATGCTTGAGTCAGTGAAGAGTATGGTTGAAGAATTCAAAAATGAACCCTATATTTTATTCTGGTTTTTAGGCAATGAGAATGTTTACGGCTACGGTTGTAATGCGGATAAAGATCCCGATACATTTTATAAATTCGCCAATGAAGCAGCCCAATTGATAAAATCCATAGATCCGGACCATCCCGTAGCGATCAGTAATGGCGATGTTTTGTACCTTGATAAATTCGGCAAGGACGCGCCTGACATAGATATATTCGGCGCAAACTCCTATCGCGGAGACTACGGATTCGGTTTTTTATGGAAACAGGTGAAAGAAAATGCCGATATCCCGGCTCTTATTACCGAATACGGTTGTCCTGCTTATGCGCAAGGCGCATCAACTGAAGAAGCGGAAAGTTTACAGGCAGAATATCATAAAGCCGCCTGGGAAGACATCGAATCGAATATGGCTTTTAAGGATGGGGCAGGGAATGCCTTGGGTGGGATTGTTTTTGAATGGCTCGATGAATGGTGGAAACAGTATGAGCCGTTTATCCATGACACCAAAGGCGTTGCCATGGGGCCGTTTCCTGACGGATATTTTCATGAGGAATGGTTCGGTATTTGCGGACAAGGCGACGGAAAATCAAGCCCGTTTTTAAGGCAATTGAGACAGAGTTATTATATGTATCGGAAATTGTGGAAAAAATAGAAACGATAATCGAGCAATGACCAACAATGGAGGTGTAGTATGAGGAAGGGATTGGGAACAATCATAATGGCGGTTTCGTTACTTGTCTGTATGAGCGCCTATGCTCAACAAGCGCAAGAGACGAAAGAGGCGCCCGCAACGGCACCTATAGCGGCGTCCAAAGAGGCTGCTAAGGAAGTTAAAAGTTTTGCCGTTTATTCAGACAGCAAATCGTCGGACAACCATTATATTCCGTCGGGCTGGATGGGTGATTACGGCGATCTGTCCATGGACGACAAATACATGAGTGAACCCCATTCGGGTTCTACATGTATCAAGTTCGTCTATACCGCCAAGAAGACCCAGAATCAAGGTTGGGGAGGCGTCTATTGGCAGAATCCTGCAAACAACTGGGGTTCGAAAAAAGGCGGATTTGATTTGTCAGGATTAAACAAGCTCACATTTTGGGCCAAAGGTGCCAAGGGCGGCGAGATCATCGATAAGATTGTGGTCGGCGGCCTTAAGGGGACGTATCCTGATACCACCGAAGTATCCATGGGGCCGATCGAGTTGACGTCTCAATGGCAGCAGTATACCGTCAATCTGGCGGGAAAGGATCTTTCCTATATTAACGGCGCCTTGTCATGGGTTGTTAATGCGGATTCAAATCCTAACGGCGCAACGTTCTATATGGATGATATAAAGTTTGAATATGATCCAGCGCTTAAACCCACGGGGAAAAAGACACAAGAAATGCCTTTCTACGTCTATGCGGATAGAGGTTCGATCTCCAATCACTTTATCCCTTCAGGGTGGATGGGTGATTACAGCGATCTGAAGATCGATGTGGGGTCGACTGAAAATCCTTACTTCGGTAAAACATGTATAAAAATCACCTATCTCAATAAAGCCTCCAACGGCGCTCGTTGGGTCGGTATCTATTGGCAGAATCCGCCTAATAACTGGGGCGGCGTGGATGGCGGGTTTGATTTATCCAAAGCCACGAAAGTAACCTTCTGGGCGAGAGGCGAGAAGGGTGGGGAACGGATCGAAGAGTTCAAGATCGGCGGTATTATGGGTGAATATTCTGATTCCGATACGGCAGGCATCGGCCCCGTTATCCTGGATAAGGACTGGAAGCAATACACGATCGATCTCAAAGGCAAAGACCTTTCTTACATCATCGGCGGTTTTGCCATGGCGACCAACTTGGATGTGAATCCGGATGGCGCCACGTTTTATTTGGATGAAATAAAGTACGAATAGTTTTTAGATCACAAAGTCACCCTGCCTGACAACGGGCAGGGTGACTGGATCGTTTATTTAAAAATGCATAGACAAAAATTATTTTTAATTTTTTTGCTTTTGTTTGTTGTCGGATTTTGCCTGACCGGCATGGGCAAAGCCCCGTCGGCCAAAGCGGTTTATGTCAAGACGCTTAAAAACGGCCATTATCAATTAATGGTAGATAATAAACCGTTCATTATCAAGGGCGTTTGTTATAGCCCTATTCCCATAGGTCAAGGCCATGATTATGACTTTTGGTCGAATGCGGCCAAGCCCTGGGAGACAGACGGCGCGCTCATGAAGAAGATGGGCGTGAACACCGTCCGTTTTTACCAACCCGGCGAGAATTTGGATACGGTGAAAAAAGTCATAGCGGACCTCTATGAACATTACGGCATCCGTACCATCATGGGCAGCTGGCTTGGTTTTTGGAATTACCCGGCGCCGTTCTACGACGACGCGGCATTTAGGGAAAAAGTCAAGCAAGACGTCTTAAATATGGTCCGCGCCCTTAAAGATGAGAAGGGGATCTTGTTCTGGGTCTTGGGCAATGAAAACAATTATTCTTTCAGCGGTAAAATCAACCCGTGGTCGAGCGAGCGGATCGATAAAATGGGCGATCCCCGGCAGTGCCTGCTGGCGCGCGCAGAAGTCTATTACAGCCTGATCAATGAGATCGCCCAGGAGATCCATAAGATCGACCCCGATCATCCGGTGGCCATGGGCAATGGTGAACTCGCTTGTCTTGATGTGGCGAATAAGACAGCCAAAGATGTCGACATTTTAGCGTGTATCATTTACAGGGGTAAGACATTCGGCAATATTTTCAATAGCTTAAAGACGACTTACAATAAACCTCTTGTTTTGATCGAGTTTGGCTGTGATGCCTATAACGCGTATGAAAAGAAAGAAGACGAGGAGGACCAGGCGGCATTTTTAGAATCCCAATGGTCGGAGATCTATAAAAATTTAGCCAATAACCCCTCCGGGGCCGGAAATTGTATCGGCGGGACAACGTTCGAATGGACCGATGAGTGGTGGAAACATAACGACTGGGACCCGAATGGCTGGAGCGTGCATGACACCGAGTCCAACTGGTCCAACGCCGCCTACTATTTTGATATCAAGGCCGAACGCAATATGAACATGAACGAGGAGTGGTTTGGGATCCTCGGGCTCCAGAAGGCCGAAGGAGATGCCCTTGATAAGCGCATCCCGCGCAAGGCCTACTACGTCATCCGTGAATTCTGGAAGCATCCCTATGACGTCAAAGCAGCGACAAAGAAAAATAACCATGGTGCTTAAGAAGAATATTTTCATATGTTTTTTCATTTTTATGTCTTGGACGTTTTCTGCCTTTGCCCAGGAGCCCGGCCCAACCAAGGCGCAAGACACCGCGGCCCTAAAGCAAAAGATCGAAAAAAATGACGCCGATTCTTTGTCTGCCGTGGAAGACCTTTTGGATATTTATTTCGCGGATAACAATTATGAAGAGGCCTATCAATATCTGGAGTCTCTTGCAAAAGACGGGTTTGATAAGTCGCCGGAGATCTATTTCGACCTGGCGCTGACGCGGTCCGAGGAGATCGCCTACTGGCAGGAGACAAAGAATTGGGAAGGGGTTTATGATAAGTCCGCCGATTACAAAAAAGAGATCATGGATCATTTGGATAAGGCCGAAAGCCTTGCCATGGATAAACCCAGCGTCCTTTTAGGGGTCAAGTTTTTAAGATGGCAGGCCACCGGGGAAGACGACCCTGACCGCGCGTTCGGTTTGTTCAATGAATTGCTCTATACGGCCAAAAGCATGCCGTCTTCAGCAACGGCTCTCGATATGATCAAGCAGATCGGCGACGAGCTCGCCTCTTACGAAGATAAAAGCATGGCGCGCCGTTTTTACGAGATCTATGTGTCCAAGCTTGGCGAGTCGCATTTGACCGGCGAAGAATTAAAGGCCATGGCTCTCCAATCTTTAAATGAGGATAATATGTTCCTTGCCAAATCTTTGTATGAGGCCTATTTGGGTCAACTTGCAGACAATAAAGATCTGGCGGCCAAGGAAACGGTTTCTGTGGCGGATAAGTTTGTTGCCACAGGGAAAGAGGATGGCCTTGATCCCGGTTATGCGGAAGCGATGTATCAAAAGGCCTATGACTTGATAGGTCAGGCCGCTTTTGACGTGGGGGCTCAATATCGCCGAGCCTATAACTTAGAACGTATGAAAGATTTCCAGGCCGCCGGCCGCCAATACCAGGGCCTTTTGGACAACTATAAAGAAGGAGTTCCGCAAAAGGAAATTTATTTTCGGCTCGGGGTTTTGTCCGCCTATGCGGAAAAAAATATTCCTAAAGGCCTGGAGTATTTTTCAAAGATCAAGGCTGAATTTCCTAAAGACCCAATGGCCTTGGACAGCTTTTATCAACTCGGGCTTTTGAGCCAGTGGCAGGGCCAGACAGACAAAGCTAAGGAATTTTACAGCGCCCTGTTGACCTTAGCCAAAGAATTGAACCTGGATCTCGAGAAGAATGATCTGGTTTTATTGACGCGCGAGCGCCAGAAAGAAATAGAAGAAAAGAAAGAGATAGCCTACGGCTTGAAGTTATTCCTAGAAGGCATTTTTAAATTAGCCGAACCCGGGCAGAGGGCTCCTTTGGATGTGGATCTAACAGCCAGGCCTGCGGAGATGGATTTAAATCAATCCACAAAATTTGTCGTCACCACCTCTAATCCCCAAACGGGGTGCCTTATGCCGGCCTATTCCTACGAGTGGTCCGGCCAGACAGGCTCTACAAATAATATCCCCAATGCGCCAGAGCTTGTCACGGATTATTCTTTGTCCGGCTTTAAGGTGGTCGGTGTGGCCGTGGTGGATTCCAGCGGCCTGCAGGGCGCGGGATTTGAGATGGTAGAAATTGAAAATCCCCAAATATCAGGAGAATAATGGGAACGACGAAATTCTCAAGTAGCCTTGTAAAAAAGCCCGTCTCGCCGGATGAGATTACGGCCAAAATTCTTCTTTTCCGTGACAAGAAAGTAATGCTTGATAGCGACCTTGCCAAGCTCTATGGTGTCCCTACCAAAGTCCTTAATCAAGCAGTAAAAAGAAACATAGATCGTTTTCCATTAGATTTTATGTTTCGGCTTGATGAGAAAGAAGCCGAACTTTTGAGGTCACAATTTGTGACCTCAAAAACAGAGGGTAGAGGCGGACGCCGAATGTTTCCTTATGTCTTTACAGAGCAGGGCGTAGCCATGCTTTCAAGCGTCCTTAATAGCAAGCGGGCTATTCATGTCAACATAGAAATAATGCGAGCTTTTGCTAAAATCAGAGAAATGATACTTTCCTACCGAGAACTTCAAATAAAGATAAGCGAAATGGAACAGAAGTATGACAAGAATTTTGCCGTAGTCTTTGAGGCATTGAGAGGTCTCCTAAGTTCGCCGGAAAAGCCGAAGAAACAAATAGGCTTCCACGTAAAGGAATAGAGAAAATATGCCTACATACACATCAGATCAAAATGTTCGATCCGGGGTGCCGCTCGGCGGCCTGGGCGCAGGCAAGCTTGAGATCTTGCCTTCGGGCGTCCTGGATCATTTTACTTTTTTAAATAATTTGCATAGGCCTATGACAGGCGGGGCGCCGCAAACTTCCAAGGGAATCCAGGGGTTCCACTTCTGCCTTTTTGTCAAAGACAAAAATAAAAAGATGGCCAAGGTCTTGCAGACCCAAGCCTTGGCTGACTATCCGTCCATAGACGCTATCAAGTTCAACGGTGTTTTTCCGTTCGCCCATCTTGAATATGAGGACCAAACGTTGCCGGTGGAATGCAGCCTTGAGGCGTTTTCGCCGTTCGTGCCCGGTGATGAAAAAAATTCGGGTTGGCCGACAGCTATTTTTAAATTCAAGATCACAAATCCCTTTTCGCGTTCCATGGAAGTGGCGCTTTTGAGCAGCGCCCGCAACTTGATCGGCGAGGGAGGCGTGGGCCGGTTCAACCAAGTCGTGGACACGCCCAAGGCCCTGCACATTAATTTTTATAATAAAAAGACACAAACTCATGACCCGGCGTCAGGGGAGATGTGTTTAACAGTGCTCAAGAATAAAAATTTAGAATGCAGCTATCTGGGCGAATGGAACATGCAGGGAAAGCATTTCGTCTTTGATCCCGCCAGCGTCTCTCTGGGTGAGGCGTGGGCTTTTTTTGCCAAAGAAGGCATTTTGCCGAATGCCAATACGGAGAAGGCGGTGGCCTCCGAAAGCTTTCAAGTCGCAGGAGCCTTGGCCGCTAAGGCCCTGCTAAGACCTAAGACTTCCGTCACCATCACATTTATTCTTTCTTGGTATTTCCCTGTTTCCAATGAAGGCCATATGTATGAGACATGGTTTCGCAATGTCAGCGAGGTGGCCCAGGGCGTTGTTGAAAAAAACGATCTTCTCTATCGCGCCACGAAAGAGGGGGCCAGGGAGCTGGCGGCTTTAAAGATCGACCCTTGGCTTAAGGATGCGCTGGCAAATAATCTTTATCCACTGGCGTCGGGAAGTTTTTGGAGCAAAAGAGGACGGTTCGGTCTTTTTGAGGCGCCGGAGGTTTGTCCTTTGCTGGGGACGCTCGACGTGCGTTTTTACGGCTCGTTGCCGCTTCTTTTATTTTTTCCGCAGCTTGAATTGAAAGAGATGTCGCAGTTTGCCGAGGCGCAACGGCCTCAAGGTTACATCCCGCATGACTTGGGTTACAAGAGAAGCGATCTGCCGTCTAACAGCACCAACGGGCTTTTTTGGAAAGACCTGAATTCTAAATTCATCCTGTTGGCGTACCGTGATTTTCTCTGGACAAAAGACGAGAGTTTCTTAAGAAAAATCTATCCTTTTATCAAAAAGGCCTTTTATTGGCTGGCTGCCACGGATAAAAATAAAGATTATTTACCCGATAATGACGGGGCAGACCAGACATTTGATCTATGGAATTTTTATGGGGCAGGAGCCTATACCTCAAGTCTCTTTTTAGCCGGCCTGTTGGCGTTGCAACGTATCGCCGTGCTTCTTGGGGATGCCGAAATGCAGCAAGAGGCTTCTCTTTGGTTCAAAAAAGGCCGCATCAGTTTTGAGAAAAAATTATGGCATAAAACGTATTTTATAGCGTATAATAATATTAAAGAAGGTTTGTCCGAACACCAGGTTTCCCATCACGTTAAGGCTCTGAAAATAGGCATCGCCTGTACCGCAGGGCAGTTGGCAGGGCAATGGATAGCGCACCAGCTAGGATTGGGATATATCGTTTCCGAAGAAAAAGTTAAGCGCGCGGTGGCAACGATGTTAGAGCGCAATGGTTCTTCGTCTCCCTTTGGCGCTGTCAACGCCGTCCTGCCTTCGGGAGAAAAAGATAAGACGAACGCCCATTCGGAAAATATTTGGCCCGGCATGACGTATGTCCTGGCGGCGCTGGCGGTTTATGAAGGCTTCCAAAAAGAGGGTTTAAGCCTTGCCAAAAAGACGTGGGAGAATGCGTCGCTGAACATGTTGAATCCATGGAACCAGCCCGATATGTGCTCATCGTCGGACGGCGCTTCTCTTTTCGGCGACCACGAGATGAGGAACATGGTTGTCTGGGGCATTCTTTTAGCGCTTTCGAAAAAAAATAAACAGATCGAAGGATTTTTATCAAAGTTTTTAAAATGATGAGAGAATCTTATTTTAAGGGAGAAAATCTGACGGAACGCTCGAGGAAAAATCTTTTTATCCTCGACGCGATCCGCCGCCGGGGCCCGATCAGCAAGACCGATATTTCAAGCCTGATCGGGTTGAACGTCGTGACCGTCTCCAATTATGTGGATGAATTTTTACGCCAGAAGATCGTTTTTGAAAAAGAGTATGATATTTCCAAGGGCGGCCGCCGGCCCCTTTTGCTGGATTTAAACACTTCGGCGGGTTATGCCGCCGGTATCGGTGTTAATCTTTTAAACACCACCGGCGTTGTGACGGACTTGAGCGGCAAGGTTTTGTATAAAGTCAGGCAGGAAAAAACAAGCTCTTGCGCCAAAGACGTGGTGGATTCCATCATGGCGGTCACCCGCGAGCTGTTGGATAAATCAAAAAGTGTTTTGCCGAAAATCAAGGGTATCGGTATCGGTATCGGCGGCATCGTAGACTCGGAGCGGGAAAAGGTCCGTTGGCCCGAGAAGGTCGGCAACGGCTACCACTACGCGGACGTCACCGTCCCATTAAAAGATATCCTGGAGCGGGAATTCCGGATCCCGGCCATGATCGATAACGATGCGACGCTGGCGTGTTTCGGCGAGCAGTGGCTGGCGCTGGAATCCGACGTCAAAGACCTTGTCTATATGTTTTCCGGCGTGGGGTGCGGCCTCATGCTCAACAACGAGATTTACCGCGGCGTCGCAGGCTGCGCCGGGGAAGTCGCCATCCATAGCGACAAGAGGGAAACGCCTTATTTCCTGGAGCGGTGGGAAGCGGACCTCGGCATCAAAGCGGATTACCTGAAAAATTTAAAGTGGAAAAAAGGCGTTAAAATATCCGGGCCCAAGCTTTCCGAGGAGATCGCCTTGGGGGAGATCTTTGAATCGGCCAAAAGAAACGAGTCTCCTGCGGTTGACGTTGTCCGTGAAGCCGGCCGCCGCCTGGGCGTGCGCATCGCTTATATCATCAATCTCCTGAATCCCGAAATGGTCATTATCGGCGGAGGCATTGAACAGGCCGGAATGGCCTTGATCGAAGAAGTCAAAGCCGCCGTAAGCGAATGGTGTTTTGAAGAGTCTGCCCATGCGGTCAAGATCGTGCCCTCTCGCCTGGGCGAAGATTCGGCGGCTCTCGGCGCCGCCAGCCTCATCCTTCGGCATGCCTTTGCCGAAATCAACGAGTAATTCCTCCAATAAAATTTCTTAACTTCCTGTCCCAGAATGGGTAATCTCCTAAAAAGAGATAAAAATATCTTGCACTCATACGACAATTATGATATATCTAAAAGCAATAAGGAGGTGTGATGAACAATAAGATAAAAATATTGCTCGGCGGGCTTGCCGTCGTGTGTGCTTTCGCGCTCGTTATTGCCTTTCAATTGAATGCCGTTAACAAGGCTCTCCGGAGCGATTTCGCTTTTAAAGAACAGGAATTTCAGACAGAAAAACAGAATTTAAGCCAGCAGTTGGCTTCTGTGACGGAGGCTAAAAAGAAGCTCGATGCGGAGCTGGGCGACTTACGCGTCAAGTTTGACGCTCTCACCAAAGAGCATGATGGCTTAAAGGGTAAATTTGACCTTGTGACAAAAGAGCACGCCTCGCTTGTCGATAGGGTCCAGGATTTGGCGCGCCAGAAGAAAGATCTGGAAGCCGAAGTCACTAAACTCAAACAATCCGGCGGGGCATCCGCCTATCCCACCACGTCCGGCGCAACAACCAGCGATGACGCCTACTGGGCTAACGTGTTGAAAGAGAAAGCATCGCTGGAGATCCAGGTCAAAAATTTGAGCGGCCAATTATCCGATACACAACTGAAGGCCGAGAAGGCGATGGAAGAAGGTCGTAAGCTGGATATGCAGTTTAAGACGATCAGCGAAGCCAGGGCTGATCTGGAAAGAAAACTTGTTTATAATGAAAAGCTTTCGGAATCTCTGTCGTCAGACCTCGTGCGGGAGAAGAAAGATAAGAAAGCCATTGCTGATCAATTAGAAAATATCCGCCAGGAAAATTATGAGCTTAAATCCCGGCTCATGGCTTTAGGCGACAAGAAGACGTCTTTAGAGGGCAAGGTTGTTGATCTTCAGCAGGAGCGTGAGATCTTATCCAAACGCCTGTCCGAACTTGATCAGATATTGCAAGAACGCGTGGATCAGATCATTGACGTCAAGAACGATCTGAAAGCGGCGCGCACGGATGCCAAGGAAGTCTCGACCAGGGACAGCAAGGTTGTCCAACTGCAGCCCATTGTCGTTAAGGCCGAGGAAGAAACGCCGAAAAAATCCGCCGCAGCCGCCGGTCAGGTGTTGGCGATCAATGAAGAGAACAATTTTGTCATCATAGACCTAGGCGAAGACAGCGGCGCTAAAGTCGGACAGACTTTTAATGTGTACCGGAACAATCAGCAGATCGCGACCTTAGAAGTCATCCAGACCAGAAAAGAGATTTCCGCAGCGGATATCAAAAATTTATCCTCCGGCTCCAAGATCAAGGTTGGGGATATGGTTAGCTAAAGCGGCAATAAGCAAAGCAAGTTTTCCATATAGAGGGTTTTTTAGAACCTGCGGGATTTCTCGCGGGTTTTCATTTTAAGGGAGACGCATGGGCCGACCCAAGGTGAACAGTATTGAAGATGTTGCCAAGGCCGCCGGGGTATCTATAACGACGGTTTCCCGCGTGATCAATAAATTTCCAACGGTCAAAGAAGAGAACCGGCGGCGTGTGGAAGAGGCCGTCCGGCGGCTCAAATTCAAACCGAACCTGGCGGCGCAGCGGCTGGCCAGCGGTTCCAACAATACGATCGGTTTAGAGATCCCCCGCTACGAAGGGATCTTTTATTCTTTTTATGCGATGGAGATCTTTCGCAGCATCGGCATCGCCTGCGATGCGTTGAAAGCGGACCTTTTGCTGCATTTAACGGATGGCACATCCGTCCTTAATGCCTCCGCGGTCGGCGGCGTGGTTTTTGCGGATATCATCAACAACGAAAGACACGTTGAAGACGTCATCGCGGCCGGCATCCCCGTGGTCGTCATGAACCACTTGGCTACGCAGTGGGATGTGGCGAGCGTCAGCATTGATAATTTAAAAGGCGCCCAGACCGCCACGGAATATCTGATCCATTTGGGGCACCAAAGAATAGCTTTTATCACGGGGGATCTTATGAGCCAGGCGGCCCGGGATCGCCTGGAGGGTTATAAACGCTCGATGCAGAAGGCCGGTTTTGGCGTCCAAGAAGAACTTATTTTAAAGGGCGATTATTCGCGCAAGTCCGCCCGTTCTGCCGCCGAAAGAATTTTACAGCTTGCCGAAAAGCCGACGGCTGTTTTTGTTTCCTCCGATGATATGGCCATGGAAGTTGTCAGCGTCTTTATGGAAAATAATTTGACGGTACCGGACGATATCTCGGTGATCGGTTTTGATGATGATCCTGTCTGCCTCTACGGCCCGGTGGCGCTCTCGACCATGCGCCAGCCCCTGCGGGAGATGGCCCAGACCGCCGTCAAAGAGCTCTATTTAAAGATGCAGGATACGAACCGTGAAAACAATCGCATCGTCCTGTCGGCGGAATTGATCATTCGGGATTCGGTAAAACCGCCGGTGACGGCCGGCTCATGAACCCTCTTTTGGCAGAGCTAAAAAATAATTTTTTGGCTACGGGCGTCGGTAGCTTGCCTTATGTAGATACCAGAGATGCCCTTGGTTTTGTTTTTCGCGCTCTTTCGGATCATATTCCTTTTTGGCCGCAGCTGCCGCGCAGGTCTTTTTACGAGAATATGTATGTGCAGTTCTCGGAGAAACTGCCCGGGCTCATGATTGATGAATCCGAAAAAACTATCGGCATCAACACGCAAAGCGAGACATACTTAGCGGAACTGGAAGTCTGCTTCCATAAAATAGAATCTAAAGACACGGATTATTTCGCTATCAGCCGTTCCTATGCCGAAGGGCTTTATCTTTTATCGGAACGCTTAAAAGAGGGGCCGGCCGGCTGGATCAAGGCCCAGCTTATCGGGCCCATAAGTCTAGGTTTGAGCCTCTGGGATGAGAATAAAAACCCTGTTCTTTACAATCCTGAGTTTGAGGAATTTTTACCGGCATTTTTATCGCTCAAGGCAGCCTGGATCATTAAAAAGATCAGGCAGGCTTCTCTCGATTCAAAGATCATTATTTTTATCGATGAGCCATACCTCGTGGCGGTAGGCACCAGCCAATGTTCTTTGCCGCGTCAGGCGATAAAGGCCAAGATCAATCAGCTTGTCGATATCATCCACGGCGAAGGCGCCTTGGCGGGGTTGCATTGCTGCGGCAATACGGACTGGGAATTGGTGATGGAGACCCATATTGACATTTTGAACTTTGATGCCTATGGTTATTTAGATAAACTCTTTTTATATGAAAATGCCCTTGCCGCTTTTTTAAAAAAAGGAGGCATTCCCGCTATCGGCATCGTGCCCAATAATGATGACCTCCTGGAGGCGGGTTTGGAGGAAGAGCTTTTTAAAATGTTACAACAGCACACCTCGTTTCTGAAAAACGGCGCCTTGATCACGACGAGTTGCGGTTGCAGCGGTTTATCCGTGGCATTGACAGAGAAGGCGCATAGGCTTAGCGTTAACTTGGCAGAGAGATTGGCAGCCATTTAAAACAAGGAGGTGTAGGATGTTTGTTCGCCGGTGGAGGAGTATTGTTTTTTTTGTTATGTGTTTTACATTAGTTGTTTCGTTTAAGGTTCTGGCTCAAGGGACCCAAAGCAATGAAACGGCCCTGCCGGCGGTTGTTGAAAATAAAGTTGAAACGCCGTCCGCGCCGATTGCGCCTCCTGAACCTGCGGCTCAAGCGAGCCAAGCCGTAACGCCTGCGGCCCCGGAAGCGCCGCCCGCGGAACCTGTTGTAACGACTTCGTCGGAGGAAACACCCGCGTCCGCCGCCAGCGCAGAAAAGGCGCAAGCCGTTGCCGCGCCCGCTGTCGCCAGCGAGAAGAAGACCGAATGGGTCTGGGGAGAAGTCGTTTCGGTGGATCCGGCCAATAAGCAGATCGTCGTCAAACACCTGGATTACGAAAGTTATGAAGAGGTGCAGACAGTGCTTGCGATCAATGAGAAGACTTTGTTTGAAAATGTCACAGACCTGACAGGGATCAAGCCCGGCGATCACATTACGGTCGATTATAATATCGACGGTAAAAATAATACCGCTGATCTGGTAGTCGTTGAAAAAGGAGAAGCGGTCCCTCAAGGTTCTGCTGGAGAGAAACCGGCAGAAACTCCCGAAGGGGCTTCCATGGGATCCACATCCACGCCCCAGGAAAATGTTAACATGACGGTAGCGCCTGAAACAGCTAAGCCTGTGGCGCCGGAAGCGGCAGCGCCTGCAGTGGTGGCTAATGAGCTGCCCGTCGCTAATGCCACTGAGACCGCGGTTCAGTAAAAAATAAGAAAGTATCTTTATACCCCGCTAAAATTTTCAGCGGGGTATAATTTTTTGTTCCGCCTCCGCAATGTAGCTTCGGCGGGATGTCGCTGGATGGGTAAACCTTGGGGTTTTCCAACATGACAAAAAAACTTTTTATCTTTGATCTCGACGGGACATTAGTGGATGCTTACGCGGCCATCTTTTCAAGCTTTAATTTTACTATGCGCTCGTTGGGGGTTGCGACGCAAAGTGAATTGACGATCAAAAAAGCCGTGGGGTGGGGGGACCAGAAACTCCTAGAGCCTTTTGTTCCCTCTAAAGACCTTAAAAAGGCCTTAGGCGTCTATCGAAGGCATCACTTGCATTCGTTGAAAACTAAAATACACTGGTTGCCGGCGGCCCAAAAGCTCCTGTGTTGTTTAAGGAAGAGCGGGAAAAAACTGGCCATTGCCAGCAATAGGCCGGCGCGTTTTACTAAGATCATCCTGAAGTCATTAAGCGCGTCAAAGTTTTTTGACAAGGTTTTATGCGCGGACCAGTTGAAATTCGGCAAGCCGCATCCTCTTATTTTGCATAAATTAATGAAGGTTTTGGACGTTCCCAAGCAAGATGTCTTGTATGTGGGCGATATGGCGATCGATGTCCAAACAGGAAAGAGGGCAGGGGTTGCCACCGCTGCGGTGGCCACAGGCTCAAGCACCATGGCAGAGTTGGAAAAAGCCCGGCCCACGTATTTGTTTAAGGATTTATCCGCGCTTAAAAGCGCGTGCCGGCAAGGGAAATTGTAGATGTGATCGAAGCTAAGCTTTGATCAAGCTTAAGCCTTGACCGGCGAGGGCTGATTTGCTATAACCATACTTAACTTACCGTGGAGGTCGCAACAGTGTTTATCGTGTCCAATCTTTTAACCGCCCTAGCCCAAGTGGTTGATGTGCTCTTGACCCTTTTGTATTGGATTATCATTGTCCGGGCTCTTTTAAGCTGGGTCAACCCGGATCCTTTTAACCCTATTGTCCAATTTTTAAACATGGTTTCCGAACCGATCCTCTATCCCCTCCGCCGCCTTCTGCCGTTTACTTGGAAACTGGGCATTGATGTCACTCCCATCATCGCTATTCTTATCCTTATTTTCTTAAAATCATTTTTGGTCAGGACATTGATTGATTTGAGCCTACGCTTGAGGGCAGGTTAGATGACGCTGGCCGTTGTGGTTTTGAAAATAATCCTTTTATCCGTCTTTTTGTTTTTCTCCGCTTTTTTCTCTTTGGCCGAGACGGCTCTTTTTTCGCTGGATTCCATCAAGCTCAAGCGGCTCACCCAGGAAGGAAAAAATACGGCCTTGATCGGCAAGCTCCTGGAGAACCCTTTGCGTTGCCTGACGGCTATCCTTGCCGGAAATACGCTTATCAATATCGCTATTTCAGCCGGCATGACTTCTTTTTTTATCGGCTGGCTGGGCAACGGCGCCGTGGGCCTTTCTATTTTTGTTACGACGTTGCTCATCTTGGCTTTTGCTGAGGTGACGCCGAAAACCATTGCCATCTATAACAGTGAGAAGGTGGCCTATCTTTTTTCACCGCCTCTCTACGTGTTTAACCGCATCATTACCCCTTTTCTATTTTTAGCCACGCGCATCTGCGATGAGATCATATCGTTTTTTCATCTCAATATGAAAAAAGAGCCGACATTAACGGAAGAAGAATTTCGAACGGTGCTCGAAGTAGGGCACCGGCATGGTGTCGTCGGAAAAAACGAAAAAGAGATGGTCGTTTCCATCCTGGAATTGACCACGACCACGGCCAGCGAAGTGATGACGCCCCGCACGGACATCAAGGCTCTCTCCGTTGGATGGGAACAAGCCCGGGCCCTGGCCTTTGTCCGCCAGGCACGGCATTCCAAGGTCCCCGTTTATAAAGATTCTTTTGATAATATCCTGGGAGCTGTTTACGCGAGGGATCTTTTTCTTTCGGGAGGCGAGCCTTTCGGCACATTGATCAAGCCTGTCTTGTTCGTGCCGGCCACCAAAAGGATCGACGCGCTCATCAAAGATTTTTACCGGCAAGGGATATCTTTGGCTATTGTGGTTGACGAATATGGCGGGACAAGCGGCCTGGTGACATTGCAGGATATCTTAGAACAGATCTTCGGCGAGATCCACGATGAATTCAATGTCAAAGAAAATTTGGTCGAGGTTTTGGCCGCCGGTGGTTATCGCATCAGCGGGAAAGCGCCCATTGAAAAAGTGAACGAGGCGTGCGGCCTGGATATCGCGCCAGGAGACTATGAAACGATCGCCGGGTTTTTATTGGACGTATTCGGAAAGATCCCGGCCGAAGGAGAGCGTATAGCGGCGGCTGAAGGTCTTTTTACCATCGAAAAAGTGGCAGGCCGCCGGATCAAAAGCGTTTTACTGGAGAAGCGATGATCCTTCTTTTCTTTTTGATAGGCGCGGCCCTGGTTTCTGAAGCGTTTTTTTCAGGGGCGGAAACCGGTTTTATTTCCCTGAATTTTTTAAAACTCATGCACTTGATAGAGCAAAAGAACGCCGCTGCCATGCGGGTGCATGATCTTATCAAAAAACCGGATCGCCTTTTGGCGACGACACTCATAGGTACTAATCTTTCCGTCGTTGTTTCCTCGGCGTGCGCGACGGCTCTTTTTGCTAAGATAAACCCCGCCACAAGCGCTCTGTGGGCCACGGCTGTCATGGTGCCACTTTCGTTTATCTTCTGTCAACTTTTGCCTAAGACGATCTTCCGGTATCGCGCCAACCGCCTTGTTCTTTACATCGCCGGTGTCCTGGATTTCAGCGAAAAACTTTTCCTTCCATTTGTAGTATCCTTTACCTTTTTGGCTAACTCCGTGGCGAAGATCGTCAGCCCCGGCGGATTGAAAAAGAACCCTTTCTTGACAAAAGACGAGATCAAATCCCTCATTAAAGACATCTCCCGCGAAGGGATCTTAAAACCACAAGAGAAAGAGGCGATCGATAAAATCTTTGACATGACATTGACGAAGGCTGCCGATATCATGGTGTCCATAAAGAACATCGTTCATTTTGATACCGCGGAATCTATCGAAAGCCTTAAACAGAAGTGCCGCGGGACCCCCTTTACCCGCTTTCCTGTGTTTGAAGGCAAATCCTTGAAAGGCATCATTAACATTTTTGACCTGTTTTATAATGATGCCAGCGAGACTTGGCAGACTTTGGCGCGGCCCATGATAAAGATTGAAACTGACGAAAGTCTTGATAAAATATTCTCTAAGATGCAGCCTCATAAGGAGATGGTGGCCGCTGTTTTCAAAGGTCCTGAGATGGTGGGGCTTTTGACGATGGAAGACCTGATGGAAGAGATCACGTCAAAACTGACAGCGATGAAAAAATAGATATGAAAAAATTAAGAAAGATCATTCCTGTGTTTTTCTTGGCCCATTTTCTTTTAAGCGCTTCTATGGGATTTACCCAACCGCAAAAAGAGCCTTTGATTATCCGCGTCTATCACTTACCTCATTGCGGGGCTTGCCTGAAGGTTATCAACGATGTGATCCCTCCCGTGGCCAAGACCTACGGAGACCGCGTCCGGTGGCTCTATATTGACGTCTCAGACGAGGCGAATTATTCCCGATTTTTATTGCTCGAGAAAAAAACAGGAAGGTCTTTAGGCACGCCGACACTTGTCGTAGGAAACAGAGTTCTTATGGGCCTGACAGAAGTGGCGGATAATCTCGTCGCGTCTATTGACGAAGCGCTGACTACCCCCGGTTCTTCTATCGCTTTAGAAGGCTTCGGCGTTAATATCCCGGAGCACTTTAAAACATTCGGCCCCTTGGCTGTTATCGGGGCGGGCCTGGTGGATGGGATCAATCCTTGCGCTTTTACGGTTATTGTCTTCTTTGTCTCCTTCCTGGGATTTATGGGATACAAACAGCGCGAAACGGCCCTGATAGGATCTGTTTATATCATCGCTGTATTTTTGACTTATTTTGCCCTGGGGCTCGGGTTTTTTAAAGCGCTTTACAGCCTCAAGGGTTTCTATATGGTTTCTAAGATCATTTATCTGGTCATCGGAGGGGTGAGTCTTTTCTTAGGCGCGGTGGCCACGAATGACTATTTTCTTTATAAGAAGACCGGCAACACCGATGAGATGGCTTTACAATTGCCGAAGGTTATCAAAAATAAGATCCATGGCATTGTAGGCGCCTATTACAGGAAAGATAAAAAAGAAGCCCCCAAGGCGATGCTCGGGCTTTTTGCGAGCGCCCTGGTCGTGGGTTTTATGGTTTCTTTGCTTGAGGCGGTTTGCACGGGCCAATTGTATCTTCCGACCATCGTCTTTGTCCTCCAGGACAAGACCTTACGGCTACAGGCCCTGTTTTATCTTATTATTTATAATCTGATGTTTATCCTGCCGCTTGTTTTGATCCTTTTACTTTCGCTTGCGGGCACGACTTCTAAACAGTTTGAGGCATATGCCAGGAAACATTTTGCGTTGATAAAGATCTTGATGGCTGTGGTCTTTTTTGTTTTAGGCGCTTTCTTGTGGATGGGCGCCTTCTGATTGTTCACTTTCGTTACCCGTGGGTAGATCAATAAAAAGCACGCCTTTCAAATTTTTGGAAGGCTTTTTTATTGTACGTGTGCGTGATCAAAGCTAAGCTTTGATCAATCTTATGCTATAATAATCAGATGAATAAGATAAAGTTGTTGCCGACAAATAAAGAGGAATTAAAAGAGCGCGGATGGGACGCGCTTGACGTGATCTTTGTGACGGCGGATGCGTATTGTGACCACCCCAGCTTTGGCGTGGCCCTTCTTTCAAGGTTCTTAGAGGCTAAGGGTTATCGTGTAGGGATATTGGCGCAACCGGATTGGCGCAAGCGGGATGATTTTTTAAAACTAGGGCAACCGCGCCTTTTTTTCGGGGTGACAGCCGGCAATCTGGACTCCATGCTGAATATCTATACGTCTTCCCTTAACTTCCGAAAGCACGACAAATATTCTCCCGGGGGGCTGGCGGACCTGCGGCCGAAATTGCCGACCATTGTTTACGCCAACCGCCTGCGGGAGATCTTTCCCAAGACGCCGCTCTTGATCGGCGGTATCGAAGCGAGCCTGCGCCGTTTGAGCTATTATGATTTTTGGTCCGATAAAGTGCGGCGGTCCATTCTGTTTGATGCCAAAGCCGATATCTTGATTTATGGGATGGGGGAGCGCCCTCTTTTTGAAATAGCCGCTCGTTTAGCTCAAGGGGAACCTGTGGGCGGGATAAACGATGTCCGCGGCACAGTCATCTCCCGTTCCTCCTTTTCTTTTTTAGAAAACCCCGTGGTTCTGCCTTCTTTTGGCGAGGTTGTTTCTGATAAACATAAATTTATTCGGGCATTCAATCTTTATACCCACGAGCTTGATCCTTGGACAGCCAGGCCTGTCGTCCAGAAAACAGATACCCGTTTTTGTATCCAGTTGCCGCCTGCCGAGCCGCTTTCAGAAAAAGAGATGGACGAGCTCTACGATTTGCCTTTTAGCCGCCAATGCCATCCGTCTTATGATAAGTTCGGCGGCGTGCCGGCCCTAAAGACCGTTGAAACTTCCATCACGAGTCACCGCGGCTGCGCAGGGAGTTGTTCGTTCTGTTCTCTTTCTCTTCATCAGGGCCGCCGGGTTACCAGCCGAAGCATGGCCTCCATTGCCAGCGAAGCTAAAAACTTGGCCGCGGGAAAAGATTTCAAGGGCGTTATCTCCGATGTCGGCGGCCCCACAGCCAATATGTATGCTGTTCGCTGCCTGATAGATTATAAATGCGCTAAAGAAGATTGTTTGTGGCCTGAAGTTTGCAGGAATTTTGAAATTGATTACGATAGACAGATCCAAATGCTTGGATCCTTGCGTTCGCTTGAAGGGGTCAAACGGGTCAATATCCAAAGCGGCGTTCGCTATGACCTTCTTCTTTTGCCAAAAGCGCAAAAATATTTTAAGATGCTTTGTCAGTATCATGTCAGCGGCCAGCTTAAGATCGCCCCCGAACATGTCTCCGATAAGGTTTTGCATTTGATGCATAAGCCGCCTTTTAAGCTTTATGAAAAATTTCTTCAGGCTTACAAGGCGCTGAATAAAGAATTAGGCAAGGATCAATTCTTGGCGCAATATTTTATCACCGCGCATCCCGGCTGCGGCCTTGATGAGGCCAAGCTTTTGGCCGCTTTTACAAAAAAGTTGGGTTACGTACCCGAACAACTGCAGGATTTTATTCCGCTGCCCATGACGCGTTCAAGCGTCATGTATCACACAGGCTTGGACCCGGAGACCGGCAAACCGCTGACAGTGGCAAAAAAAGGTTCCGAGCGGGCGCTCCAACGGAAAATGGTGCAGGGACCAAAAAAGAAACCCCGCGCCCTAAATCCCTTGACTTAAAAGTGGGTTCTTCTATAATCGTAAGAGAATGAACAGGATTTCCCTCATAAAATTAAAAAAAGGCCTTAAGGTAAAAATTCTTGAAGTTACCGGAGGCAGGCTTATGGCCCGCCGTCTCTCGACTTTGGGCTTGCGGCCAGGCGCCTGCCTGACGAAGATAAGCAGTTTTGCGTTGAGAGGCCCTGTGACTGTTAAGGTCGGTTCAACAATAATTGCTTTGGGCCACAGCATGGCCGAGAAGGTCTTGGTTGATGCCCGCCCGGAGTCCTGTCGGTAAAATCCCATGAAAAAGATCCTCCTTGTCGGAAATCCCAATGTCGGTAAAAGTGTCATTTTTGCGCGCCTGACAGGCGTGCAGGTGATCACGTCGAATTACGCCGGCACAACGGTGGAATACCGAAAAGGCTTTATGGATATCGGCGAGGAGCGGTTCGAGGTGATCGATCTTCCCGGCACATACAGTTTAGAGCCTACCTCCAAGGCGGAAGAGGTGACGAGCCGGCTTCTCAAAGAGACTTTCTCGGAAGATAAAGATTCCTTTGTTATCAATATCGCTGAAGCAACGAATTTAGAGCGCAACCTGCATCTGACGTTGGATTTGATCGACCAGGGATACCCCGTTATTGTTGTTTTGAATATGTGCGATGAGTTAAAGCATAGAGGCATCCAGCTGGATGTCATTAAGATGGAGGCGCTCTTAGGTGTCCCTGTTATTTCCGCCTGCGCCGTCACGGGTTTCGGGATCAAGGCCTTAAAAGAGCGCTTTCAGGAAAGCCGCGCCCGCGCAGTTACCCCGCGCACACACGAAGAACTCTGGCAGGCAGTGGGCAAAGTCGTCAGCGACGTGCAAAAATTAACACACCGGCATCACAGCTTCGTTGAGCTTTTGGAAGACCTATCCATCAGGCCCTATAGCGGCCTTTTGATGGGCTTAGGCGTTATTTACGCCACTTTTAAGATCGTCCGTTTTGTCGGCGAAGGCCTCATCAACTATATCTTAGATCCTTTTTTTAATAATGTTTATGCGCCGCTTTTGTTGAAATTGAGCGCCGTCTTGGGAGAGAAGACTTTTTTCCATCATCTCCTGCTGGGGCAATTGTCCGCTGGCCACATCGATTTTAAAAATTCCATCGGCTTGTTGACCACGGCGCCTTATGTCGAATTTGACATGGTCTTACCTTATATAATCTCTTTCTATCTTGTTTTGGGCTTATTGGAAGACATAGGCTACCTGCCGCGGTTTGCGCTTCTTCTGGATACGGTCATGCACAAGATCGGCCTGCATGGTTTTGCCATTATCCCGGTTCTTTTGGGTTTCGGCTGCAATGTGCCCGGGATCATGGCCACGCGGGTTTTAGAGAGCAAGCGTGAGCGCTTCATCGCCTCAACGCTTATTTCTATTGCGGTGCCGTGCGCGGCGCTCCAGGCCATGATCATCAAACTCTTGGGGGCGTCAGGATTCGCGCCGCTTTTGATCGTTATTTCCTCATTATTTTTTAGCTGGATCGTCATCGGTTTTATTTTGAACAAGGTTCTCAAAGGCAACAGCCCGGAGCTCGTCTTAGAAATACCGCCGTACCGGTGGCCGCCTTTTAACGTTATTTTTTCTAAGTTGTGGCTAAGGGTAAAAGAATTCATCGTTGACGCTTTCCCGTTCGTGATCCTGGGCGTTTTGATCGTCAATCTGCTTCAATACGCACAATTTTTTAACGCCGTCAGCGTCTTTTTTGAGCCTGTGTTAAAAAATATCCTCGGGCTTCCCCGTGAGGCCGTATTCCCGCTGATCATAGGATTCTTGAGAAAGGATATCGCCGCCGGCCTTTTGATCCCTCTGCAGTTGACGCTTAAGCAATCGATCGTTGCCTGTGTGGTGCTTGCCATGTCTTTCCCCTGCATCGCGACGTTCATCATTTTCTTAAAAGAACTCGGGTTAAAATACCTCGTGGCTGCCACGGCGATCATGATCCTGGCAACGCTTATTGTCGGCGGCGCGCTGAACGTTATCCTGCGATGAAGACAAAGGCGATTTCTTTAGTTTCCGGAGGGTTGGACAGCACCCTGGCTACAAAAGTCGTTCTTGATCAGGGCATAGAGGTTATCGCGGCCAATTTTATCTCGCCTTTTTGTCGCTGCGACCGAAAACCCAGCGGCTGCCGCCATGAAGCCAAATTCGTCGCGGATGAATTAGGCATCCCTGTAAGGATCGTCAACGTCACAAAGGATTTTTTAGAAGTTTTAAAGTCTCCTAAACACGGCTACGGCTCTCACATGAATCCCTGCATTGACTGCCGGATCCTGATGCTCAAAAAAGCCCGCGAGATGATGAAGAAAGAAGGGGCGTCATTTTTGATCACAGGCGAGGTTGTCGGTCAACGGCCCATGTCACAGAGATCCCAGACCATGCGCCTGATCGAAAAAGAGGCAGGCGTCGCCGGCCTTGTGCTGCGGCCCTTATCCGCAAAACTGCTTGAGCCGACTATCCCTGAAGAAAAAGGATGGGTAGATAGAAATAAGCTCTTGGATATCTCCGGCCGCAGCCGCAAGGCGCAGTTTGCATTGGCTGAAAACTTCCATATCAAGGATTATCCGTGCCCGGCTGGCGGATGTCTGTTGACAGATCCCGCTTTTTCCAAACGTGTGCGCGACCTGGTGGACCACAACGAGCTTAACATGGAGAATGTCAGCCTCTTAAGCCACGGCAGGTATTTCAGGATCTCTGCGAAGGCCAAGCTCATTGTCGGTAAAAATGAACATGATAACAATCTGCTGGAGGCAAGTTTTAAAGAAGACGATATCTTCTTGTCGCCCCAGGAGTCCATGCCCGGCGCTTCAGCCCTTGGCCGGGGCCTTTTTTCACAAGAAGATATTCTTCTGGTTTGCCGGATCGTTTCGCGGTATTTTGATGTAAAAGACGCCCTCCAGACCGTCGGCGTCCAGAAGAGGGGGCAGGGCAAAAAAGAGACGATCCAGGTCCTGCCTTTCAGCGATGAAGAAACCAGGAAATATTTAATCTAACGACTTATGTTTACCCAATGCCCCGGCAGGCAAAAAGACATTAAGGTCCGCTATATCAAGTGTTCCCATTGCGGGGAAGAGGTCGAGTTTTTCTCCGATGAGCCCAAGAGGCGCTGCCCCAAGTGCAAGAAGGACGTCGTCTACACCGAAAAGGATTCCTGCATCTACTGGTGCAAGCTCGCCAAAGACTGCCTCATGAAGTTTTAAAAAATATTTTATTTTATCCCTGGACATAGGGTAGGGGGGTATGGTATATTTAACCATGAAGAAAGGAAGGTGCCCTATGGAAAAGTATCCGTCACATACTTCAAACATCGTCGCCTTAAAGAGGATCGAAGGGCAGGTCCGTGGCATCCAAAAGATGATCGAAAGCCAAGAGTACTGCGTGGATATTTTAAATCAGGTCCATTCGGTTATGTCTGCTTTGGCAAGAGTTGAGGATAATATCCTGGAAAAACATTTCGAGACCTGCGTGGCCAACGCGGTAAAGGATAAAACAGAAGCCCAGAGAAAGCAGAAGCTGGATGAAGTCATGCAATTGATCAGGCGCTTCAGAAAGACCTGATGCTTAATGAAGCGGGAATGAAGACCAAAATTATATTGGCATGTCTACTTAGCTTTATTGGCCTTATGGGTTTCAGCAAGGCTGCTTTCGCCGGCGAATCGCTCTTTTACAAAGAAGTCAATCTTATCGGCGGATATTCCACCAGGGACCGCTGGATCGGTAAGAGTTCGGAGCAGGAGAATTCAATAGGCTTTGAGGATTACCGCAAGTTTTCAAGCGCGTACGGGGATTATTTGACCACGGATCTGCAAGTGCGCATCGGCTATGACAGCACAAAGAACGCAGAGCATGCCTGGGGCCTTCAAATACACAATGCGTGGCTATTGTATAAATTGGGGACGGGGTCAAAGTTGCGCTTAGGCCATTTCGCCCCTGCATTTGGTTTGGAGCCGCAGGTAGATACCCACGGGACGATCCTGCAGACATTGGCGGACGCGAACATAGGCTTTAAGCAAGACTGGGGAGTCGGTTGGGAGGGGGCTTTATCGAAGTTTGATTACAAGATAGCCTTGCAACTCGGGTCCGGAATGAGCATTTACAGGCAGGACGGGAGTTTTCTTTTAACCTCAAGGATCGGAACGCCGACAACACAAAACTTTCAATACGGCGCCTCGCTGCTTTATGGAAAAGTATTAGAGACAATGGGGATGAATACGTGGCCAAGGGCCGATCTTGTGTCCGGTGAGGCTGTTTTAGAAAAAAGGGCCGGGCTTGATACCCAGTATCTTTTTGGGCCGTATCTTTTTAAAGGGGAATTCGCCGCCGGCACCAACGATCGCGATCCTGTGCTGGGATATCTCACAGAAGTCGATTATACCTTGCCGCAACATCAGAATGTTGAACTGGAACTTCAATTCCAGTCATGGATCCATGATCTGAAAGCAGGCTCCTCGGATGATTCTACGTTGACTCTGGGCGCCTCTTATAAGCTTAATCAAAAGACAACGCTGCGCGCGGCATTTTCGCATGATTTCAATATGACCGGGCAAAAAGAAGAGGATAGATTTTTAGTGCAATTTTACTTTTTTGGCGCCTAAGGAGGGCAAATGTTCAGGGCCGTCAGGATCGTTCTTATCGTGTTGCTTTTAACCAACTTCTGCACGCATGCTTTTGCCGCGGTAGGTTGCAGTTTGAACGACCCTGACAGGGATGTCAAGCGGCTGTTCCCGGAGTCTACAGGTTACCGCACGAATTTCATAACTTTAAAGGAAATAGGGGGAGAGGCATTAAAGGAACAACTGGAAGGGAAACTGGGAGATAAATTTGACCCTGTCTATGAAAGCCTGGATGTCCCTTACGCTTACTACGCGGTATTAAAGGGTAAGGATGTTATCGGTTACATACACGGCGTGAATCAAAAAGGAAAATATGGCGGTCTGCAATTGGTCGTCGCAACGGACTTAGAAGGTAAAATATTGGCGTTCTATTATCAAAAAATATCTTCTCCTGAATCCGGACGGTTCAGGGACGAGGCATTTATCGGCCGTTTTAAAGGATTGAGCCTTGTTGATTTTGATCAACGCGTATCGAAGATCACTGATCCGAGTAAAAATAGTCCTGACGATTTTAAAGCAACCCTACGCGGGATCAAGAAGGATCTTATCCTTCTTGATGAATTTCTGCATGGGCAGAGAGAGAACGGAGGCAAATAAGATGAAGATCATATACAGTGTTCTATTGGTTCTTGTTTTGTTGTCGGGGTTCACCCTGGCCACGAGTTACGCAGGCCCGGAAAAATACGGCCAGGAGATCTCCAACCGTAAGATAATCCCGATAAAAGATATTTTGGCAGACCCTAAGGCTTATGAAGGCAAGATTGTTACTGTTGAAGGAAAGATCGCTACGGAATGCGAGACAGGATGTTGGTTTTATATTAAAATAGGGGAGACGAACGCAACGATATATGTGGATACCGCGCCCGGGGGGTTTGCTATTCCGCAAAAGGTCGGCCGCCGCGTATTAGTCGAAGGCAAGGTTGTGGTTAAAAAAACAGGGCCTATGATCATGGCCAGCGGGGTTGAGATCAGATGAAGATCGTCACAGTCGCTTTTAAGAATCTTAACAGGAAAAAGATCCGCTCGTTCCTTACGATCGGCGGCGTGTCTATCGCCGTGGCTGTCCTGGTAAGCCTTTTGGGTTTCGATGCGGGATATCAACGGGCCTTAGGAAACGACATCGATAAGATGGGGTATCAGGTGCTGGTGACAGCCAAGGGGTGCCCGTATGAAGCCGCAACGCTTATGCTCAAAGGCGGCGGCGGGCTGCGTTACATGGAGCAGGCTGTCTATGACAAGATCGTTAAAGACCCGCGTATTGATAGAATTACGCCGCAGCTGGCCGCAACGGAATTCGACAAAGACCGGCAAGGCGGTCAAGGCGGTATCGCCTTATATATGGGTATCGATAAATCATATCTTGAACTTAAACCTTGGTCGAAGTTTAAATCCGGCGCGTGGTTTTCCGGAGACGATGCTGATGAGGCCATCATGGGCTATGAAGTCGCGGAGTTTGAACAGCGCCTGCCGGGGGATGAGATCTTTATACCCAATCTGAACAAGGTCTTGAAAGTCGTTGGCATATTTGAGCGCACAGGCACTCAAGATGACGGCGTGATATTTATGCCTCTGAAGGCAACCCAACGGATATTTGACCTGCCGGGGAAGTTAACAGGCATCGGCATAAAACTTAAAGACATCGGCACAATATCTGATTTTGAAGAAACCTTATACAATGAACCGGGCATTCAGGTGATCAGCATGGCGCAGGTGAAAGGGACTATTTTTAACCTGGTGGCATCGGCGAAAGTCATGACCAACTCTATCGCCCTTATCGCCGTTCTCATAGCCTTGATCGGCGTCATCAACACGATCCTGATGTCGGTTTTTGAGAGGACTAAAGAGATCGGGGTCATGAAGGCCATCGGCGCCTCCCGGTTCGATATCTTTAAGATCATTTGGATGGAGACCACGCTCGTTTGTGTCATTGGCGGGTTCACCGGCGACATCATCGCTATCTTAGGGACGAACATAGTCGAACATATATTGAGACAGGTCTTGCCTTATGCGCCGGGAGGAAAACTGGTGTTTATCACGCCGCTGCTTCTCGTAGGGTCTTTTATCGGCGCGTTGGCCGCGGGTTTGTTTGCCGGAATTTATCCTGCATTTCGGGCTTCTTCCATGAGGCCGGTGGAAGCCATAAGGCTGGGTGATTAGTCATGGATAATATTTTGATTAAGGCAGAGAAGATATCTAAAGTTTACCGGCTCCCCGCGGAAGAGATCCGAGCCGTACAGGAAATTACCCTTGATATACGTTCAGGAGAATTTATCGCCATCATGGGTCCTTCAGGATCAGGGAAGACGACGCTCTTGGATATTTTAGGCTGTTTGGATAAGGTGTCCGGCGGCAAGCTTCGGGTTTTGGGTAAAGACGTTTCGGCCTTAAAAGAAAATTCTCTGGTAAATATGAGGTGCAGAAATATCGGATTTGTATTCCAGGATTTTTTGCTTATCCCGACTCTCACGGCTTTGGAGAATGTGGAGCTTCCTTTGCTCTTTGCTAGAATGCCGCAGGAACACAAGAAAGCCAAAGAATTGCTTAAAAGAGTCGGCCTTGAGCGCCGCCTCAATCATTTGCCCAAAGAGATGTCCGGAGGAGAGAGACAGAGGGTGGCTATTGCCCGCGCATTGGTTACTTCCCCTAAACTACTCCTGGCGGATGAGCCAACTGGGAATTTAGACACGAAAAGCGGCCAAGGGATATTCGATATCTTCAGGGATTTGAATCAGAAAGACGGCTTGACCATCGTTTTGACGACGCATAATCTTCGACTTGGCTCTCAAGCCGGCCGGATCATTTATCTCAAAGATGGCCGTAGTGTCTCCAGGGAAGAATCAAGCATATGTGTTTAGTGTTGATTCGAAGGGCTTCCCGTGGTAAGATAACTCCCATTGATTTTTAAAATGAAAGAAAGGAGGGAAGGCCAGATGTAAAAAGGCACCAAGGCATCATTTATAATTTAAACCCTAAACGGAGGAATAAAATGTTTAAGAAGATCGCAGTAGTATTATTCGTATTATTGGCTGTGTGCGCATTGACCGGCATTGCTATGGCCCAGGATAAAACATCAACAACGACAACAACAACGGCAGTCACAACAACTACGCCAGCGGTAGCAACTCCTGAGATAGTCGGTAACAAGATCTGCCCGGTGAGCGGAGCGGCTATACCCACAGCTGATCTTGGCAAGAACACCGTTGAATATAAAGGTAAGGTGTATAATCTTTGTTCCGCGGGTTGCAAGGATGAGTTCATGAAAGATCCCGAAAAGTACGTGGCCAAAGTGAACGATGAGATGGCCGCAGAAAAGAAAACAGTTGAAACAACCACTACGACGGTGACGGAGAAGAAATAAGATAAGATCGATGATCGATCCCGAGAGCGCCTTGCTTAACCGCAAGGCGCTTTTGTTTAAATAAGGCGCAGCGAGAATAATACTTGACAGAATCTATCGGGTATATTATGATAAATCCATGAGGATCACAACGCAAGGCGATTATGCTCTTCGGTGCGTTTTAAACATTGCCCGCCACGGTCCGACGGGGCCAGTGTCGATCAAGAGCATGGCACGGGAAGAAGGCCTGCCGGTGGATTATATCGAGCAGTTGCTGCTGAAATTGAGGCGTCGCAAACTCATTAAATCCATCCGCGGGGCCAAAGGGGGATATCTCTTAGAGAAGGCTTGCGGCCGGATGAATATCCGGGATGTCCTTGACGCCGTGGAGGGGACAACTTTTGAAATGATCTGTAGCCGTAGGAAAAAACTAAATAGCCATAAATGCAAAGGGGCATCGGGGTGCGTTTTAAAAGATGTTTGGCTCCGCCTAAAAGATAAGATCGAAGAGTATCTCGAAGGCGTGACCATCGAGTCTTTGCTAAATAAGGAGGAAACATGACGCTCAAAGAAAAGGTAGAGGATGCTTTAAAAGAAGTCAGGCCCATGCTTGAGGCGGACGGCGGCAATGTGGAGCTTATCAGCGTTTCAGATGACGGGAAGGTGACGCTCAAGCTTACGGGCGCGTGCGGATCGTGCCCGATGTCGCAGATGACGCTCAAGATGGGAGTCGAGCGTATTATTAAGAAGAAAGTGCCCGAGGTGAAAGAGGTTGTTTCGGCGTAGAAGACAATGACCCGTCAGGAGAAACTGAAAAAGCTAAAAACACATCTAAAAAGTTTAAAGTCAGTCCTTTTGGCTTATTCGGGCGGGGTGGATAGTTCCTTTTTGTTAAAAGTCGCCTCGGATACTTTAGGAGATAAGGTGCTGGCTGTGACCGCCCTCTCCGAAACTTACCCTGTTCTGGAGGCAGAAAAGGCCCGCGCCCTTGCCGGAAAGTTAAAGATAAGGCTTAAGATGATCCGGACGCATGAATTACGCGATCCCAGATTCAGGAGGAATCCGGAAAACCGGTGCTACTTCTGTAAAAAAGAGTTGTTTGCCAGGCTCGCGCGTCTGGCAAGAAAAAACCGCCTGGGGGCCGTGATAGACGGCTCAAACCTTGATGACCTTTCTGACTATAGGCCGGGGTCAAAGGCAAAAAAGGAGTTTGGTATTATTTCACCTTTATGCGAGGCGCAATTGACCAAAAAAGATATCCGAGTGCTGTCAAAACAATCGGGCCTGCCGACATGGAATAAGCCGGCACTGGCGTGTTTGGCTTCGCGGATCCCGTATCATTCAGCCATCGACCGAAAGCGTTTGAGGCGCATTGACAAAGCAGAGGAGAACTTAAGAAATGCTTTCGGCATTAAAGGCAATTTGCGTGTCAGGGATTTTGGCGTCCGGGCCCGCATAGAAGTTGATAAAAAAGAGATCAAAAAAATCAGCCCGGCAAAAAAAATGATTTCAGCTCTGGACGGTTTAGGGTATAAAGAGGTTGTTGTTGATCCAAGAGGATATCGATGCGGAAGCATGAATGGAACCCTAACTTGAAAAGAGAGGATCAATAGACCATGTTTAATGTTTTTTTCCATCACCTTCAACATTATCTGATCGAGGTCGTTCCGGCCCTGGCCCTGGGGTTCTTTTTAAGCGGACTGGCGCACGAATTCATCCCGCAGAGGTGGGTTGATAGGAATTTAGGAAAACCCGGCTTAAGGCCCATTCTTATTTCGACGTTTATCGGCTCTCTTTTGCCTATTTGCTGTTGGGGTTCTTTGCCGCTGGCAGTGGGATTTTATAAAAAGGGCGCCAGGCTCGGGCCTGTCCTGGCTTTTTTAGTCGCGACGCCCGCAACGTCCATCAGCGCTTTATTGGTTACCTATAATCTTTTAGGATTAAAATTCGCTGTTTTTATCTTTTTTGCCGTCATTTTTATGGGCCTGACCATAGGTCTGGTGGGCAACCGGCTTTCTTACACCAGAAAGACCGTAGACGTCGTTGAGTTCTGTTCGCATTGCAATGAAGTCAAAGGGACATGCGGGCATCATGAAGGCTTTTGGTGCCAGTTAAAAACAGTTTTGAAATATGCCTATATCGAAATGCCAAGGGAGATCGGCCTTGAAACATTGATTGGGATTGTCCTGGCGGCTTTTGTGGCGTCATCTTTGCCTGTAGGTCATTTTGTCGGCCGATATCTTTCAGGGATAGTCGGATACTTTTTTAGCCTTATTTTTGGCATTTGTATGTACATCTGTTCAACAGCGACCGTGCCCTTGGCAGATGCGCTTATCAAACAGGGCATGGCTGCCGGCGCGGCCATGGTGTTGATGTTGGTAGGTCCTGTGACAGGCTATGCCACGATCCTGGTGTTACGTAAGGAATTCGGCTTAAAAATAACCTTTATTTATCTGGGCCTGGTGAGTATAATATCGCTATTGTGCGGTTTTTTGTACGCTTGGATCGCCTAACAAGCACCTTAATGTCTTATTGAGCGCAGTCCTTGTGAGCTTTGGCGAACAAGGAGGGGTGGTTATGGAAAGAATTTATTTTGATTATGCGGCAACAACGCCTATGGATCCGCAGGTCTTAGAGGCGATGCAGCCTTACTTTTTTGATAAGTTCGGCAATCCTTCCAGTATCCATTCTTTCGGCCAGGAGGCGAAAAAGGCGATGGAGGACGCGCGTTCCAAGGTCGCTTCTTCTTTAGGCGCTAAAGAAGACGAGATCATTTTTACTTCAGGCGGGACAGAATCCGACAATTTTGCCCTTTTTGGCACCCTCTGGGCCAACAACGCCAAAGGGAACCATATCGTTACCACAGCGATCGAGCACCATGCGATCTTAGAACCCCTGCATTTTTTGGAAAAACAGGGTTACGGAGTCACTTATGTGAGGCCGGATAAATACGGCATGGTGGCCCCGCAGGATATCGCGCAAGCGATCACCAATAAAACTGTCCTGATCTCTGTGATGCACGCCAATAACGAAATAGGCACGATGCAGCCGATCAAAGAGATCGGCCGCCTGGCGCGCGAAAAAGGCGTTTATTTCCATACGGATGCCGTGCAGACCGTCGGCCACGTCCCGGTGGATGTCGGTGATCTCAATGTCGATCTGCTCTCTTTATCCGCCCATAAATTTTACGGGCCCAAAGGCGTGGGGTGCCTTTATGTGAGAAAGGGCATACGCCTTCTGCCTTATCTGCGCGGCGGCGGACAGGAAAGGCGCCGGCGCGCGTCGACGGAAAACATCCCCGGCATCGTCGGTTTAGGCAGGGCGCTTGAGCTTTGCAAAGAGAAGATGGGCGTTGAGTCAAAAGAGCAGGCGCGCTTGCGCGACAAATTGATCGCGGAGATCCCCAAAAGGATCGACCGTGTTTACTTAAATGGCCATCCGACTGACCGGCTGCCCAATAATGTGAATTTTTCTATTGAATATATTGAAGGCGAGTCGATGCTGTTGAATCTGGATATGTTGGGTATCGCTGCCTCTACAGGCTCCGCATGCACTTCAGGAGACCTGGAACCGTCCCATGTCCTGCTTTCCATCGGCCGGCCGCATGAGCTTTGTCACGGGTCTCTGCGTCTCTCTTTAGGCCGATACACTCAAGAAAAAGAAATCGACCGCTTCCTGGAAGTTTTTCCCAAGATCGTTTCTAAATTACGCGCGATGTCTCCTCTCTATGATGCCAAAGAGAATGCATGAAAAAGAAATTCATGCGCTTTACCGGTTGCCCTTGATCGAGCTGGTCTCTTTGGCCAATAAGATCCGGCAAGAATCCGTAGGGCCGCATATCGAATTATGCAATATTCTCAATGCCAAATCAGGGCTTTGCCGAGAAGATTGTAAATTTTGCGCCCAATCCCGCCGGCATGCGACCGGATTGGCCCCATATCCTCTTTTAAAAAAAGAAGTGATGCTCAAGGCTGCCCGGCGCGCCAAAGCCATAGGCGCCGAGCGGTTTGATATTGTCACCAGCGGCAACAGGCTTACAAAAAAAGAACTGAATGTTATTGCGGATGCCGTTGCCGAGATCACGGGCCGCTTAGGTATGAAGATGTGCGCTTCTTTGGGGGCGATGAAAAAAGAGGATCTTCGACTTTTAAAAGACGCGGGCCTCTCGCGCTATCATCACAATCTGGAAACCTCGCCCACTTACTTCCCGAAGATCGTTACGACGCACACTTTCCAGGATAGGGTCAAGACGATCCACGCGGCCAAATCTGTCGGATTTGAAGTTTGCAGCGGCGGGATCATCGGCATGGGAGAAACCGTTGCCGATAGGATCGAGCTGGCTCTCTGGCTGAAAAGATTAAATGTCGATTCAGTGCCTATCAATATTCTGGTGCCGATCCAGGGGATCCGGCTGGCGAACCAGGCAGGGATCTCCTGCGAAGAGGCCTTAAGGACCATCGCCCTTTTCCGTATCATTTTAAAAAATAAGATCATCAAAATAGCCGCCGGCCGAGAATCTCTCTTAAAGGATTTTCAAGCCCTTGCTTTTATGGCAGGCGCCAACGGCATGCTGATCGGCGGATATCTGACGATCAAGGGCCGGAGCGTCCAGGAGGACCGGCAGCTGGTCAAGGAAGTGGAAAGGCTATGGCAGAATTAGAAGAGATCTTAAAGAAGAGGGCGCAGGACGGTTTGTTGAGGGTCTTAAGGCCCCACACGGGCCGCAGGCTCGGCCGGATACGCGTTCTTGGCAAAGAATATCTAGATTTTTCCTCTAATGATTATCTGGGATTATCGGAGCATCCGTATTTAAGGACGGAGAGCAAAAAAGCCATCGATCAGTTTGGCTGCGGCAGTTCTGCTTCACGCTTGATGAGCGGTGATCTGGAATTGCATCACCAGCTTGAGAGAGAAACGGCCCGGTTTAAAAATAGAGAGTCGGCCCTGGTTTTTAATTCAGGCTATCAGGCTAATCTCGGCATTATAAGCGCCCTTTACGGGGAAGGCGATTGTATCTTCTGTGATCGTCTTTCCCATGCCAGCATTATCGATGGGATTCTTTTGTCCGGCGCCCGGTTTTTCCGTTTTCAACATAATGATCTTAAACACCTGGAGTCACTCCTGGAAAGCCAACGGCACAAATTCGGGAAATGCCTCATCGCTACGGAGACGATCTTCAGCATGGACGGTGATGCCGCCCCCTTAAAAGAGCTGGTGGCTCTTAAAGAAAAACATGACGCCTCTCTTTATGTGGATGAGGCCCACGCTACAGGCGTGTTCGGCCCTACCGGAGCCGGCTTGGTTGAAAAAGAAGGTCTTGAAAAAAAAGTAGATCTCATCATGGGGACGTTCAGTAAGGCCTTGGGCGGGTTTGGCGCCTATATCGCCAGCTCCAAGGAGATGATCGATTACCTGATCAATACATCGAGAAGTTTTATTTATTCGACATCCTTACCGCCGGCTGTCATCGCGTCAAACCTGGCGTCTTTGGAGGTCGTCCGCCAGGAACCTTGGCGCCGGGAAAAGCTTTTGCTTGAAGCAGGATATTTTCGTTCCGCTTTAAAAGAAAAAGGTTTTAACGTCATCGGAGTTTCGCAGATCGTCCCTTTGGTCATCGGCGAGAATTTAAAGACACTGGAGGCGGCAGATCTTTTAAGGGGAAAAGGGTACTGGGTGCTGCCGGTGAGGCCGCCGACCGTGCCGGAGGGCCAGGCGCGCTTGAGGTTTTCATTGACGATCCATCATGACAAAGAGGTTTTAGACGGGCTTATCAATGACATCTGCGCCCTCAAAATTTAAATTAGTTAAAAGGGGATTCAAGGACACCATCGTCCTGGTCCCGGGATGGGCTACAGATCACAGAATTTTCTCCACGCTGGAATTGCCTTATAACTATCTTTTGCCTGTCGGTTTACGGCCCTTTCGGTTTAAAGAAGATCTATTGGAGTTCCTTAACAAGAGATCCCTAGATAAGGTTTCGCTGTTCGGTTGGTCATCCGGCGGTTTTCTGGCTTCGGATTTCGCTGCCGGGAATCCGCAGAAAGTAGACGCGCTCATCCTGGTGAGCATACGCCGGAAGTTTCCTTTATCAGGCTTAAAGGCGGTTCGCCGGTATCTTGAAAAAAATAGAAAGGCTTACCTATATAAGTTTTACCTGGAATGTTTTTCAAAAACGGAAAAAGAAGAGAGAAGCTGGTTTAAGAACAATCTTCTGGAAAGTTATCTGAAAGAGAACAATATCGAGAGCTTGATCGATGGATTAGATTATCTCGTTCAGGCGCGCATTGTTCCGGGGTCTTTGAAAGGCCTCAAAAAGATAAAGATCGTTTACGGCCGCCAGGATAAGATCGCGCCCTTCAAAGAAGCCAAAGAGTTACAAGAGGCGCTGGGAGCGGATTTCGTTTCTCTGCCTGACGCAGGCCACCTGCCTTTTTTGGATCAGGAGTTCAGCAAGAAATTGTATGGATAAGACACGCCTCATCAAGAATTTTTCACGGGCAGCCTCTTTTTACGACAGGTATGCGGATGTGCAAAAAAAATGCGCCACAGAGCTTTTGAAGCGGCTGGCCCGGTACCGGTTCCATAAGATCCTTGAATTAGGATGCGGGACGGGGAATTATTGTTCTCTCTTAAGAGAGAAGTTCAACGAAGCTCAATTGACAGCGGTGGATATCTCCGGGCCGATGATCGCCGTTGCCCGGAACAAATTGAAGGACAGTAAGATCAACTTTGTTGTGGCTGATGCCGAAGAGGCCGCCTTGGGCGAAGGGTTCGACCTTGTTACGTCCAATGCGTGTTTTCAGTGGTTCGAGGATATGGAACGTTCGCTCATAAAATATAAACAGATGCTCAAAAGTAAGGGCCTGATCCTATTCTCCCTCTTTGGGCCGTTGACATTCAGGGAACTGAACGCGTCGCTGGGAGATTTGTTCCAAAGCGTTTCCGTGGGGGCTGCGCGTTTTCCGGCAAAAGAAACGATGGAGTCCCTGTTAAAAAAACACTTTACCGGCGTCCAAGTGGAGGAGAAATTTTACGAAGAGGCGTTTGAAGGCCTCGGAGGGTTATTAGAAAAGATCAAATATACGGGTACAGCCGGTCTTGGTTTCAAAGAAAAGGTCTTCTGGGGCCCCAGGCGCCTGGAGAGCCTGGAGACAGCTTACCGGGAGCGCTTCGGAGGGATAAGAGCGACTTATCATGTCTTTTTTTGCCGGGGCCAAAAACAATGAAGTCTCTTTTTATTACAGGAACAGGCACAGGCGTAGGAAAGACCGTTGTGACAGGGTGCCTGGCGCGTTATCTCCAGGAAAAAGGGCAGCGCGTCGTAACGCAAAAATGGGTCCAGACAGGATCGAAGGCGGGTCTGCCTCTTGATATCAAGCGGCATCTGAAATTCATGGGAAAGAGCTTGTCTTATATCAAAGATCATCTGGATCTTATTGCGCCTTATACGTTTGAAACAGCCTGTTCGCCCCACTTAGCTGCCCGCATCGATAAAAGAAAGATCCATAAGAGCAGGATCATCAAGGCCTTTCAGAGGCTCTCTTCTTGTTTTGATCTTGTCCTTGTTGAAGGCACCGGAGGGGTCCTGGTTCCTTTCAATACGAGAGAGACGCTCGCGGATATAGCCAAAGACCTAAGGTTGCCTGTATTGGTTGTCGCGGAAAATAAACTGGGGGCCATCAACCATACTTTATTAACGTTGGAGGCGCTTAAAGCACGGGGGTTTCACATTCTCGGCGTTATATTCAACGATCTTAAGAAAGAAGATAAAAAGATCCTTGACGATAATCCGAAGGCGGTCGAGGCGTACTCCGGGGTTGAGGTTTTCGGCGTCCTGCCGCGTAGAACCGCGGAAGATCGTCTCTATAGGAGTTTTCGTGGTATTGGAGATAAAATTTGGAGGCGCCTGACGTGATGTGGCTTGAAAAAGATCTGAAATTTATCTGGCATCCTTACACGCAAATGAAGGATTTCAAAAAAAACCCTCCCATCTTGATAGAGAGAGGCAAGGGCATTAAGCTTTATGACCCGAAAGGGTATTTTTATTACGACACGATCTCCAGCTGGTGGTCGAATATCCACGGCCACAACCATCCAATCATCAAGGCCGCTATTAAAAAGCAATTGGATTCCTTAGAGCACGTTTTGTTTGCCGGCATGACGCATAAGCCCGCCATCCTTTTGGCCGAGAAGCTCCTCCGTCTTTCCCCGCCGGGCTTAAAGAAAGTCTTTTTTTCTGACGATGGTTCGACAGCCGTCGAAGTAGCCGTCAAAATGTCTTTTCAATACTGGCAGCATAAAGGTAAGACACATAAGACAAGATTTGTTTCATTGGACAGGGGCTATCACGGTGACACCATAGGGGCGATGAGCTTAGGGGGCAGGAGCCTTTTTAATAAGATATACTCTCCTTTATTTTTTCCTGCTTATAAAGTGCCGTCTCCTTATTGTTACCGTTGCCCGATGAAAAAAAACAGGGAAGATTGCGCCATCGATTGCCTGCGGCCTCTGGAAAAACTTCTAGAGAATAAGTCCCATGAGTTGGCAGGGATCATCCTGGAGCCGTTGCTCCTGGCGGCAGGAGGGATGATCGTTTACCCTAAAGAATATCTGTCCGGCGCGGCAAAATTAGCTAAAAAGTTCCATCTTCACCTTATTCTTGATGAGGTGGCAACGGGTTTTGGCAGGACCGGCACGATGTTTGCCTGTCAACAGGCGCCACAGGTTTTCCCTGATCTTATCTGTCTTTCTAAGGGGCTCACCGGCGGTTACCTGCCGATGGCCGCGACATTGACTACAGAGGAAATATACAAGGCATTTTACGCCGATCACAAGAAAAAAAAGACTTTTTATCACGGGCATACGTATACGGCCAATCCCTTGGGTTGCTCTGCGGCTTTAGCGAGCCTGGAGATCTTTAAAAAAGAGAAGACCTTAGAGAATGTCAGGATAGTAGCTCCTTTACTGAAAAAACGTCTTGAGGTTTTTAAAAAACTATCCTGGGTGGGGGATGTCCGGTCCATCGGGTTGGTGGGCGCCATAGAATTGGTCAAAAACAAGAAAACAAAAGAAACCTTCTCTTTTAAGAAAAGAGTCGGTTTCAAGGTCTACCAGGAGGGTCTTAAGAAACACCTCCTTCTTCGGCCTTTGGGTGATATAATCTATTTTGTTTTTCCGCTCTCTGTCAAGGCAGAAGAGCTTAATGATATCTTGGATAAGAGTTATGAGGTGATCAAATCTCTAAAGTGATGGTGGCGATGAGCGGCGGGGTGGATTCTTCTGTTGCCGCCCTTCTTTTAAAAGACCAGGGTTATGACGTTATCGGGGTAACGATGTGTTTCTCTGCTCTCGGCGCAGGGGCCATGACGTCGGAACGCCGGCGGCCCAGCTGTTGCGGCATAGAGGGCATAGAAGACGCCAAAAAAGTGGCTGAACAGTTGAGCATTCCGCATTACGTGCTTAATTTCGGCAAAGAGCTGGAAGAAGTCGTTGTCCAGGATTTTATCGTCGAGTATATTTCCGGCAGGACGCCGAACCCTTGCGTGCGTTGCAATCAATATCTTAAATTCACTTCGCTTCTATCGAAAGCCAAGAGTTTGGGGATCGATCAATTGGCCACGGGCCATTTCGCCCGCATCGAGAAGAAGGGGAGGTCTTATTTTTTAAAAAAAGGCATCGATCCCAAAAAAGACCAATCCTATTTTTTATGCCAGGTGCTTCCCAGGCAATTGCCGCACATTGTTTTTCCTGTTGGGCACATGACCAAAGAAGAGGTCCGGGCGCTGGCTTTTAAGCGCGGGCTTTATGTGGCGGATAAGCCGGCGAGCCAGGAGATCTGTTTTATCTCTGAAAATGACTACCGCGCCTTTCTCAAACAGCGCTTGAACAAGGCTTATTTTAGAGAAGGGGATATCGTTGATAAGAGAGACAAGGTTTTAGGTCATCATAAAGGTATTTTTCATTTTACGATCGGCCAGCGGGAGGGTTTGGGGATCACATCGCCAGAGCCTTTGTATGTGGTTAAGCTGGATGAGGCCCATAACAGGGTGGTGGTGGGGCCTAAAAAAGACGTCTATGCCAAAGGTCTTGTGGCTGTTGAACCGAACATCTTGGTCCCCCATTTTTTTAAGAAAACAACTCCTGTTGAGGCAAAAATACGCTATAATCATCCGGAGGCAAGGGCTAGGGTGATTTTTATAAGCCCGCGTAAGCTAAAGGTTGATTTCTCAAAACCGCAAGCCGCTATCACCCCCGGCCAATTTGTCGTTTTTTATAAGGGGGATGTGGTTTTAGCCGGCGCAAAGATCATAGAAAGCCTATGTCAAAACAGCTGATAGAGAAGATTGAGAAATTAAAAAAAGAGCGCGACGCGGTCATCCTGGCGCACAATTACCAGTTGCCTGAAGTGCAGGATATTGCCGATCATACCGGCGACTCCCTGGAATTGAGCCGTATCGCCGCCAAGTCCGATAAAAAGACAATCGTCTTCTGCGGCGTCTATTTTATGGCAGAGACCGCTTCTATCCTTTGCCCCGAGAAGACGATCCTTATCCCTGATCCGCAGGCAGGCTGTCCCATGGCCAACATGATCACGGCGGAGGATGTCAGGCAATTGAAAGAACGTTACCCTCGCGCCATTGTGGTGGGTTATGTGAATACGCCGGCAGAGGTAAAAGCGGAGTTAGACGTCTGTTGCACCTCTACCAACGCGGTGGACATCGTTTCTAAGCTTAAAAAAACAGACGAGATCATCTTTGTGCCGGATAAGTATCTGGCGGATTACGTTTCTAAAAAAACAGGCCGCCGCCTCACCAGCTGGGAAGGTTATTGCCCGACGCACGTGAAGATCCTGCCGGAAGATATCATTAAAAAGGTCCGCCAGCACCCGGGGGCAAAAGTCATGGTGCATCCCGAATGCCGGCCGGAAGTGATCGAATTGGCGGACGAAGTCTTATCCACGGGCAGGATGTGCCTCTACGCCAAAAAATCCATTGATAAGGAATTTATCGTCGGCACGGAAGTCGGTATCATTCACCGGCTCCAAAAAGATAACCCCGGGAAAAAATTCTACCCTGCCTCTGAACATGCCATTTGCCCCAATATGAAACGCACGACATTAGAAAAGGTTCTCTGGTCTTTAGAGGAGAACAAAACTGAAGTGCGCGTTTCCGACGAGATCCGCCGCCGTGCCAGAAAAGCCATTGATAAGATGGTTGAACTTGCTTAAAGGAGTTTAAGCCATGTATAATCGGACGATTTTTCAAAGTTTTAAATTGGCAGGAGAAGGGCTATGGTATGTTTTCAAGACCGAGCGCAACATGAAACTCCATTGTCTTGCGGCGGCCCTGGCGGTCATTTGTTCGTTGGCATTTAAGATCAGCGAGATCGAATTTATCTTTGTTATCTTTTCCATCGCGCTTGTTTTTATCGCGGAAGCGGCCAATACCGCCTTTGAGCTGTTGCTTGATTTTGTCCACGGGGACAAGTTCCACCCCGATGTGAAAGTACTCAAAGATATCCTGGCGGGCGCCGTTTTTATCGCGGCGCTCAATGCGTTTGTGATCGGGCTTATTATTTTTATTCCACGTATTTTTTAATAATATCCGAAAGGGGAAAATGAAACTGATAGAGAAGATCAGACAAAAAAAGATCCGCAGCGCGGTGATCGGCTTAGGTTATGTCGGCCTGCCTCTGGCGATAGAATTGGCCGAGGCCGGCGTTAAGGTGGTGGGGATCGATCTGGATAAGTCCAAGGTGGATGCCATCAATCATAAAAAATCCTATATCCAGGATGTGCCTGTAGAAAGAGTCAAGGATCTGGTCTCTCGCGGCATGCTTTCTGCCACAACCTCTTACAGCGCTTTGGCAGATGTCGATACCATCAATATCTGTGTGCCAACGCCTTTACGTAAAAGGAAAGAACCGGATATCTCCTGTATTGTCAAATCCGCCGAACAGATCGCCCGCTATCTCAAAAAGGGTCAGCTTGTCATTTTGGAAAGCACGACGTATCCCGGCACAACAGAGGAAGTGCTTTTACCGATGTTCCAGGCCAAGGGTTTTAAAGTCGGCAAAGATTTTTATCTGGCGTTCTCTCCGGAGCGCGTTGACCCGGCCAATCCCCGCTACAACACTAAAAATATCCCTAAGGTTGTCGGCGGTATAACGCCTGCCTGTACCGAGGCGGCCCAGGCGCTTTACGCATTGTCGATCGATACGGTTTTTCCCGTTTCTTCCACGCGCGTCGCCGAAACAGTTAAATTATTTGAGAATACTTTCCGTGCCGTCAATATCAGCCTGGTGAATGAATTGGCGCTCATGTGCGACAAGATGGGCATTGATGTCTGGGAAGTTATTGATGCGGCAAAAACGAAACCCTTTGGTTTTATGCCGTTTTATCCAGGACCCGGGCTCGGCGGTCACTGCATTCCTATTGACCCCTTGTATCTATCATGGAAGGCGCGTTTTTTTGGATTTGAGTCGAGGCTCATCGAAGTCGCTGATCAAGTCAATAGCGCCATGCCTGCGCACGTTGTTGTTAAAGTGGCTGATGCGCTTAACCAGAGGGGCAAAAGCATTAAAGGTTCAAAGATCCTGGTGTTAGGCGTCGCCTATAAAAAAGATGTCAGTGATTATCGGGAATCGCCGGCTTTTGAAGTGATCGAGCTTTTGCAAAATAAAGGTTCCAGCGTTGTTTATAACGATCCTCATGTGTCTTCTTTTGCCGAAGGCGGGCTAAAAATGAAAAGCCTAAAACTCACCGCAGACGCCTTAAAGAGAGCCGATTGTGTTGTTGTCGTTACCGACCACTCGTCTTATGATTACGACTGGATCGTCAAAAACGCCAATCTCATTTTTGATTCCAGGAACGCCATTAAGAAAAAAAACGCTAAGGTCGTGAAGTTATAAGGAGGAAAAGAGAGATGTCAAAATATCTCGTTACCGGCGGCGCAGGGTTCATCGGCTCGAATATCGTTGGAAAACTTCTAGAAGAAGGCCATGATGTCCGCATCCTGGATAATTTTTCAAGCGGCAAAGAAGAGAACCTGGCGCGTGCCAAAGAAATTGCCGGAGACCGGCTTTTTATCATGCGCGGGGATATCCGCGACAAGGGAACCTGTTTAAGAGCGTGCGAAGGTATGGATTATGTCCTGCATCAGGCTGCCTTGCTCTCTGTGCCTGGGTCCATGAAGGACCCTGAAAGTTATAACGATGTCAACATAGGCGGCACGCTTAACATGCTTCAGGCCGCTTCCAAAAACAAGGTTAAACGTTTTGTCTTGGCTTCTTCAAGCGCTGTTTACGGCGATGTGGATAAATTTCCCCAAAAGGAGACTTTTTATCCGAAACTTATTTCGCCTTATGCCTTGAGCAAGCTGGCGGGCGAGTATTATTGTAAGATCTTTGCCGAGTTTTTTAACGTTCCCAGCGTATGCCTGAGGTACTTTAACGTGTTTGGCCCCAAGCAATCCCTGGCTGATGAATACGCGGTTGTTATCCCTAAGTTCATTCACTGTATTATGCGTGATGAACAGCCGCCGGTCTTTGGCACAGGCAAACAATCCCGTGATTTTGTTTATATAGACAACGTTGTGCAGGCCAATATCTTGGCTGTTATGGCGCCTGGCATGAAGTTTGATGTTTTTAATGTCGCCACCGGCAAAGACAACACGGTGTTAGAGCTCGTCAGTTGTTTAAATAAGATCCTGGGGAAAAACATCAAGCCGCAATTCCTGCCTATGCGCGCGGGGGATGTGCTGCGTACCTGCGCCGATATCTCCAAAATAAAGAAAGTCCTCAAGTTTAGCCCTTGCGTAGATTTCAAAGAAGGGCTTAGGCGGACCGTCGATTATTTCAGGTCGGCTGTTTAGAAGATCATGGTTTCTGCCGCATGTGGTATTGTCGTGCTTATGTATCACAGGGTCACGGATATTTTGGACCCGGGAGAGCTTGTCGTTCCGGTGGAAAATTTCCGGCAACAGATGGCCGCCCTGGCGCAAAAATACGAAGTGATAGGCATAGAAGAATTATCATTTGAAGAAAAACGTGAAAAGCAAAAAGTCGTTATCACTTTCGATGATGGGTATCGGGATAATTATCTGAATGCCTATCCTATTTTAAAAAAAAGGGATTTTCCGGCGGCCCTGTTTTTGATAACAGGGATGATCGGGACAAAGGCCCGGAGGCCGCGTTATAAGGATATGCCTTCCCCCGATATGCTGAGCTGGGAAGAAGTTAACGAAATGGCCGCCGGCGGCATGACCTTTGGCGCTCATACCGTAACGCATCCGCGATTGTCTGGGTTAGGCGAAGAGGCGCAGAGAGAAGAGATAGAAAAAAGCCTGCGGGAGGTTCAGAGCCACGTTGCCCCATTAAAAGGCTCCAAGAGCTTTTTTTGTTATCCCTACGGGGATTACAATAAAACAACCCTTGCGATCTTGAGAGAATTCGACGTAAAATTGGCGTTTACGGTTGATCCCGGTGTCAATCAGGAAGGGCAAATCGCTTTGGAAATAAAAAGGATCGGGATTTCCGGCACCGATAGCCTTACCGATTTTCAAAAAAAGATAGAAACCGGCCGCTGATCAAAATGCAAAAGATCCGCTATGAAATAGATCCCCATAACAGGCTTACCGCTCTCGGGCCCTACCGCTTCCGCAGTGTTATCGATGGCACATTTAAGCTCACCGGCCGCAATAGTCTCGTCTACCATGTTAAAAAATCCGACGATCTGGACGTCCCCCAACAGATAAAGTTTTCCGGCACTTGGTCCCTCGCTCGCGATCATGAGCTTATCCTGACGCTTGATAAGTGGAACAATCAATGCGAAGGCAACAGGCTTGTGTTTAAAGGCGATCTTATCGATGCCTCCTGCAACGAATTGGTATTCAGTATCGAAACAAGGCAAGGCATCTCTCTTTTACAATTTTCAGGGACCTGGCAGGCGGATAAACGTAATCGTTTTACCTTTCATGTAACAAGAGAAGAAGGCGCCGTTGACGCATTGATCTTCCAGGGGACTTGGGCGCTTAATGAGCAGAACGAAATCACTTATACCTATGCCCGCACAAATAGTATTGTCCTGAAAGGGTATTGGGCAATTTCACAAAAAAACAGGCTTTCTTATGTTTTAAGCGAAGAACTTAACTCCGGATTCGATTTTAAGGTTTCTTTTGAAGAAGCCAAGAAAGAATCGCTCTCTTATACGCTAGGCGTCGGTTACGCTCCCGGAAAGAAGCTCATCACTCTGGCCGGCACTTGGAAAATAGACAATAAGGCCGGGCTTCTGTTTGAAATGGAGTATTCAGAAGGCCGCGTTAAGGCAATAGTCTTTGGCGCCAGCGTTAAAGGGACAGACGGGTGCTTGTTGGAATTAAAGCTTAAAAATGAAAGCGGCGCAGATCTGGGGATGGAGCTTAGCTTGACGAAGCAATTTTTCGCAGGGCAGGGAGAAGCCTTTATCAAAGCCTTATCTTGCGGGAAAGAAATGTCAATTGTTGGCGGCATGGGATTCAGGTGGTAAAATACCGTGATCATGGATAAAATTCCTATTTTGCTCTATCACGATTTTTGTTCCAGCACGGACAGGACAAAGAATAATTTGGCCCTGACGTGGGAGAATTTTAAAGAAGAGATGAGCTATCTGCATCAGAATGGTCTGCTCGGGGTGTCCTTGGCCCGTATGACCGCCGAAGTCGAGTATCTGAAGGGAGAAGAGCCGAAGACGTCAGACGAAAAACAGGGCCTGGATTCCCGAAAGAAAGTCGTCTTGACCTTTGACGGCGGGGACATGAGCCATTATCATTTTGTCCTTCCTATTTTAAAAGAGTTTGGTTTCAGCGCCACTTTTTTCGTGACGATCAATGAGATAGGCAAGGAAGGCCGCATGGACTGGACCATGATCTATGATCTTTCCAAAAACGGCATGGATGTGGGTTCTGGCGGCCTGGGGAGTTCTTTTTTAACAGGGCGCAACAATTATACTTTATTGCATGAATTGTTGATGTCCAAACAGATCCTGGAAAAATATATCCGCAAGCGGATCAATTTCCTGTCGATCCCGCAGGGTTTTTATAATAAGCAAGTCCTCTCTATTGCCGGGGACGTGGGATTCAAGGCGGTCTGTACTTCAGACGCCGGCTACAATGATTTTTTAGGCGGCGATCTTTTTATCCTGAAGCGTTTTACGATGCGCAAAAATTACAGGTTGAAGGCTTTTAAATCCATTGTCCTCGGCGCCCCGCAGGCGTTTATCCGCATTTTTGAAGCCGGACGTTTATCGCTGCGCAACCTTTTGGGTTATCAGGTGTATGATAAATTGCGGTCTTTAAGGCACGGTCCGAGGAAAGATTAGGTAAGCAAGCACCTTAATGTTTTGTTTGAGCGCAGTCCTTGTGAGCTTTGTTGAACACCTTAGCGTTATCCTTTAAGTGAAATCCTGCGTAAGCAGGAGCGAACAAGGAAATATTCTAGGGGTTTATACATTAAACTTGCATAATCTCATTTAACGTGTAAAATAACTTTCATGGATCCTTTTCCTGTTTCTAAGAGAGTGTTGGTAGCCGACGACGAAGAAGATATCTGTCTTTATCTGAAGAAATATCTGGAGCGGAAAAAAATGAAAGTCTTTTCCGCGTTCGACGGTGCCCAGGCCAAAAAACTGATCGAGAGCGGGTCTTTTGATTATTTTCTCCTGGATTGCAGCATGCCTGATCTGACGGGCCTTGAATTGATCCAGGAGGCCCGGGTACGTAATCCGAAGGCGAAGATTATTCTCATGTCCGGTTTTCCCGCGGTTAACGATGACGTTATCCGGGGGCTCGGCGGCGACCTCTTTATTCACAAGCCTATCCAGTTAAGTGAAATAGATAACATTTTTACAGAGCAAGCACCTTAACAAAGTGATGTTTTTTTGCCCCATCCGTTATCGATCGATCCCATGAAAAAACTTCTTATTCTTGTACTTGCGGTATTATTTTTTATCGGCGTCTATCAGGCAATTGCAGAGGAGGGTCGGGTGACTCAAGGCAAGACGGTGGTATTGGAAACAAGCGCAGGGACTATTGAATTAAAGCTTTTTTGCGATGTAGCGCCAAAGGCATGCGAGAATTTTATCGGGTTGGTTGATAAAGGCTATTACAACGGCGTGATCTTTCACCGGGTGATCAAAGGATTCATGATCCAGGGCGGCGACCCCACGGGTACAGGCGCGGGAGGTGAATCTATTTTCGGTGAGCCCTTCGAGGATGAGGTCAGCCCCGCCGTGACGTTTGATAAGCCGGGGATACTTGCTATGGCGAATGCCGGGCCCGGGACGAACGGGAGCCAATTTTTTATTACCGTGGTTGCCACGCCATGGCTGAATGGGCATCATACGATCTTCGGAGAGGTGTCGGCCGGCTATGAGGTGGTGCAAAAGATAGAAAATACTCCGACAGGCGCCGATGACAAGCCTTTGAAAGAAGTGAAGATCCTTCGCGCCACCGTCAAGAAATAGCCCCAGGTTTGTCTTGACAAGCCGACGCACGCAGGTGTATACTTTTTCTGGAAATAAAAAGCAGGGGTTTAGGTCAGGGAATGGGTATTCAGGTTTTAAAAACCACAAGAGACGAGGAAGTTGATCATCTTTAACCGCAAGGCAGAAGGCCTTGCGGGTTTTTATTTTATCGGCAAAGGGTGCTTCGGCTTTGCTCGGCATCCAGACCCGAAGTCATCTAAAAGCGAGCGAAGCGCGCCTAAGGAGGAAGTATGGTTAAGGGAACGGTAAAGTGGTTCAGTAATCAGAAGGGCTATGGTTTTATCAGCACGCCTGAAGGTAAAGATGTGTTTGTGCACCACACCGCGATCCAGGGCGAAGGGTATAAAACGCTCCAGGAAGGCCAAGCGGTGGAATTTGAGATCACTCAAGGCCCCAAAGGAGAGCAGGCAACGAACGTTGTCAAGCTCTAGTCGATCATAGAAAAAAAGCTTGATAGATAAGGGCCCCGTTAGAGAGTATTCTTTGACGGGGTCTCCACTTAGCGAGAGGTATCATGCGTAGATTTTTTCCGATGTTTCTGGGTATTTTGGCCTTAGCGGCTTTTTTCTTTGGTTCTTTGACGGTCAATGGGTGCAGTTCTCAATTCCCGGAAACCGGTCCAAAGATCGATGCCGGCTTATTGAAAGATTTTCCCGCCGGGACCATAAAGCCATTGCCTCTGGATAAAGTCATTATTTTTAGCGATCCTGACGGCATTTATGCGATTTCCAGCCGATGCACCCACTTGGGATGCATGGTCATTTTTAAAAATAGCGAAGGCATCTGTCCTTGCCACGGCTCTAAGTTCGATAAGGACGGTGTTGTTTTAAAGGGCCCGGCGAGAGAGAATTTAGCGTGGTTTCTAGTGGAGGCGGGCCCAGGCGGGCGCTTGATAGTGGATAAAACCAAGACGGTTCCTGCCGGCACGAAGTATAGATTCGATAAAAGTTAGAAGTTACCCCTCCTGTTATGGCGAAATCGCTTTTAGATGACCGCGTCTTGATCCCGCCTTTTCATCTCTTGGCAAGAGACGGCGCTGTTTTTGATTCTTTGGATTTCAAGCGGAAACGCAACCTTGTCCTTTTTTTCTCGACATATCCTCCCCAAGATTTCCTTTTAGCCCTTGAGCAGGCCTCTGCGCAGATGCGCGCAGAAAATGCCGAAGTGGTATTTATTTGTCCTGTGGAGCTTTCTGCGGTTGAGAAGATCCACCGGATGCACCGTTTGACCTATTGGATCTTATCCGATTCTCCGAGGGCCGTTTTTTCAAAATTTATCCAGGCAGAAGTGCGCGAAGAATTTGCCGCGCTTTTTATCACGGATCGATCCGGCGCAATATTTTTTCAGGCCGTTGTCTATCGCATAGAGGACCTGCCGCCTGCAAGCGACATCATCAAATCACTCATGTTTATTGAGAGCCAATACAATAGATGACAAAACCCGGACAAGGACAAGAAGTTGTTAAGGCGCGCGGCTTGACAAAGACCTTCGGGGATGTTGTCGCCGTGGACCACATCAATTTCTCCGTAAAAAAACAGGAGTGTTTTGGCCTCTTAGGGCCCAACGGGGCCGGTAAGACAACGACCATCCGGATGGCGTATTGTTTTATTCATCCTTCCGGCGGCTCTCTGGAAGTCTTGGGGCAGGAAGTCGACGGGGTGAACCGGTCCATCAAAGCCCGCGTGGGCGTTTGCCCCCAGGAAAATAATCTGGACCCGGACCTAACCGTGGGGGAGAACCTACGCGTCTTTGCCCGTTATTTTGATATCGTCGGAAAAAAGGCGAAAGACCGGTGCGAAGAGCTTCTTCATTTTATCGGCCTTTATTCCAAAAAAAATAATTCTATCGAAGAGCTCTCGGGCGGCATGAAGCGCAGGCTCATCATGGCCAGGTCCTTACTGAACCGGCCGGAGCTCCTCATTTTAGATGAGCCGACAACGGGCCTTGATCCGCAGGCGCGCCATCAAATATGGGAAACAATCCTGGCGCTTAAAAAACAAGGCACGACGGTCCTGTTGACGACGCATTACATGGATGAAGCCGAACATCTCTGCGATAGGCTCGTTATCATGGACCACGGCAAGATCTTATTGGAAGGCGTTCCGCGTGACCTGGTGCGCGATCTTATCGGGGCCAATGTTATTGAGATCTCTCCTTTTGATGAAAAGGCGGAAGCGCTGATCAAAGGGATGGGGCTCAAATATGAAAAGACGCTGACGCATCTCTATGTTTATGTCAAGAATGGGGAACAGGAGTTCAGGGAAATAACAGAACGCACGCCTCAAGGGAGCGCCACGTTGCGCACAGCTAATTTAGAAGATGTTTTTTTAAAGACGACCGGAAGGGAATTGAGGGATTGATGTTTTCATTTTTAAAAAATATCAGCTGGCGGGCGTGGCGCGTATGGCAGAGGAATTTTGATGTGTATCTGGTCACCTGGAGGGTCAATTTCATTCCGCCTCTATTGGAACCGCTCCTCTATCTCTTTGCTTTTGGGTTTGGCCTGGGTGGGTTTATAAAAGATGTCCCTTACCAGGGGGCCCAAATTTCCTATTTAAAATTCATCGCGCCCGGCCTTATTGCGACGGCCGTCATGAATCATGGATTTTTTGAAACGACCTATGCCTCCTATGTGAGGATGTACTTTCAAAAGACCTTTGATGCGATTCTCTCGACGCCCCTGACCATAGAAGACGTGGTGTTGGGGGAAGTGCTTTGGGGGGCAACAAAGGCTTTCTTTGCGGGTGTTATCATGTTTGTTGTCACTCTTCTTTTTGGCCTTGTGTCCTGGCCGCAAAGCCTCTGGATCTTGCCCATCGCCCTGGTCGGCGGCATGTTTTTTTCAAGTATAGGGATGTGTTTTACGGCTTTGGTTAAAAATATAGAGATGTTCAATTTTCCCGTTTTTTTATTTATTACGCCGATGTTTTTATTCAGCGGTGTCTTTTTTCCGCTCGCCGCCTTGCCGTCCTGGGCCCAAGGGGTGGCTTGGTGCCTGCCGTTAACCTTTTTAGTCTCTGCGTTAAGAGCCCTGGCTCTTGGGGCGTATCACTCTTTTATTCTTGTGGAGATCTTTATTCTTGCGGCCGGTGTCGTTATCTGTACGTTCTTGAGTATTGTCCTCATGAAAAAGAGATTGGTGAGATGAACCCTGTTCCAAGCTTTCCTCAAAACCGGCCCTTGGCCTTGGAAGATAAGGCTCTCTGCAGCCGGCTGTTTAAGAGATATCCGCCGCTTATTTCAGAATTTACTTTCACGAATCTTTTTGCCTGGCGCCACGCGTATCAGTTCAGCGTAAGCCAACTGGACGATCTTTTGCTGGTCGTTTCTTTAAAAGACGGCGTTTTCCGGCTCTTTGACCCCTTGGGTCCGGTTCAAGAGAAGCGAGGCGTCATCCAAAAATGCTTTGCGCTCGGGAAAGGACGGCCTATTAGATTTATCAGGCTTCCTCCGGAGACGGTCGATCTTTTTAAAGAAGAGGCCTCTTTTAAGATCGAAGAAGACAGGGATAATTTTGATTATGTTTATCTCACGAAAGACCTCATAGATCTTAAGGGCCAGGATTTCGACGCCAAGAGGAATTTCATCAAGCGTTTTAAACAAGAGTTCGCTTTTGATTACAAGATATTAACGGCGGATAATATCAGGGATTGTTTATTTTTCCAGGAAGAGTGGTGTCTAGCTAAAGATTGCCAACACACAGAAGGGCTTGCGAAAGAGAAAGAGGCGATGCAGGAGATGCTCGCGCATTTTCAGGCATTGGGCGTCCGGGGCGCCATGATAGAGGTCAACGGCAAGGTGGAGGCGGTTACCTTAGGGGAGCCTCTGAACCGCGAGACATTTGTGATCCATATTGAGAAAGCCAATGGCGCGCTTGTCGGGATCTATCAGGTCATTAACCAAGCTTTTTGCGCCCAAGAGGCCGCGGGCTTTAAGTATGTCAACCGCGAACAGGATCTAGGGGTGTCGGGCCTGCGCAAGTCCAAGGAATCCTATCATCCGTGTGCGATGATTAAGAAATATAGCTTAAGCCGGCCGTGATCAAGGCTTAGCTTTGATCAAGCTTGCATGGACGGGTTATTTTTATTGCGCTATAATGCAATGAAGAAAAAAGTGAAAAGAGGCACCAGATGCAGATCATGACGGGATTGATCCTAGGGGTGGCGTTAGGCGTGGTGGCTGCTGCTTTCTTTTTTGTTTTTTTTAAGAAAAGACACCGGGATGATGCAGGAGACGCGGCGGAAAAGCTCAAAGGCGTCTTCGCCAGCCTTTCTTCCGAAGCCCTATCAAAAAATAGCGAGGATTTCCTGCGGCTCGCCCAACAAAAATTCCAGACATTGACGTCTGTGGGAGAAAAAGACCTGTTGGGCAAGAAAGAGTTGATCGATCAGACATTGGGCGAGATGAAGACAGAGCTCGGGAAGGTCAAGAGTTTGATGGATGCTCTTGAAAAAGACAGGGTCGACAAGTTTGCCCAGCTTTCTGAAAACATTAAGATGATGTCGCAGGAGACATCTAAATTGCAAGAGACAACAGCGCATTTAAAGACAGCTTTAGCCAGTACAAAATCCCGCGGCCAGTGGGGGGAGCGGATGGCCGAGGACGTGCTGCGATTGGCCGGTTTTATCGAGGGGATCAATTATGCCAAACAAAAAGCGCAAGGGAGCGGTCGGCCCGACTATACCTTCTTTTTGCCTCAAGGATTGAAGGTCAACATGGATGTGAAATTTCCCCTGGATAATTATTTGAGATTTTTTGAGGCTGTCGGCGACCCGGAGAAGGAGAATTTCAAAACGCAGTTTTTAAAAGACGTCAAGCTACGGATCAAAGAAGTCACGTCGCGGGATTATATAGACCCGGAACAGAAGACGGTAGATTATGTGATCGTTTTCATCCCGAATGAACAGGTGTACGCTTTTATCAATCAGAATGACCGCTCTATTTTGGATGAAGCGATGAGGCAAAAGGTGATCTTCTGTTCGCCATTGACGCTCTATGCTATTTTAGCGGTTATCCGGCAGGCGATGGATACATTCAACCTTGGCCGTACGACCCATGAGATCTTATCGATCTTAGACGCGTTTAAAAAGCAATATCTTGCCTTTTGCGCCTCCTTGGAAGAAGTCGGGGACAGGATCGAAAAGGCCAAAGAAGCCTATGAGGCTTTGAGCACGACACGCAAAAACCAATTGGATAGGCAATTGAGGAAGATCGAGGACCTGCGCCAGGAAAAAGGCATCGCTTTGGAAAGCGAGGGTGATGAGAGTCAAAGTTAAGGTTATTCCGAAATCCTCGCGCTCTCTGGTGAAAGAAGAAGAGGGGCGTCTGAAGGTTTATATCACGGCGGCTCCTGAAAAAGGCAAGGCCAACAAAGCCCTGATCGACCTCTTAGCCTCTTATTTTAACGTCAAAAAGAAAGACGTACGGATCATCCAGGGAAAGCACGCCCCGCTTAAAGCCGTTGAAATCGCCACATTACAAACACCTTGATGTCTCTTCCCCTCCTATTAAAAAGAGCTGACGGTTTTTATAGTATTCCTTCTTTCGAGTCTTTGGGTTTTGAGGCTTTTTTCACCACTCGGAGATTTGATATGGCCTTTGAAGCTGCGAGCCGCAACAAATTTCCCAGAAAAAAAGCCTATCAAAAGATCGGTTTAGACGGTTCTTGGCTTGCCTGTCCTTCTCAAGTTCATGGCGCCTCTATAGGCGTTGTCAGTCAGCGGGATAGAGGCCGGGGGGCTTATAAGCGTTCCCCGGCGCTAAAAGATAAGGATGCCCTTATGACAAATGAGCCCCGTCTTGCGTTGGCCATTTTGACAGCAGACTGTTTACCTCTTTTTATGGTGGATACAAGGAAAAAAGCGATTGGCCTTGTGCACGCGGGATGGAAAGGATTGCATAAAGAAATTATCACCCGGGCGATACGGCAAATGAGAAAGGTTTTTCAGACGGATGTTTCCGATCTTACGCTTGCTTTAGGGCCTTCTTTAAGGCCTTGTTGCTATGAGGTCAAAAGAGAGTTTATCGGTTTTTTCCCTGAGGCGGTTTCTTCCCGTGGAGATAAACTGTATTTTGATATAGCCGCCGCCGCGGTCCATCAACTTTTAAAGAGTGGTATTAAAAACGGCCAGATCTATGACACGCGCCTCTGCACGTCTTGCCTGAACCAGGAATTTTTTTCATACCGGCGGGAAAGGGAGCGCGCCGGCCGGAACATGTCCATATTAAAAATCGCCTAAAGGAGGTTTCTTGAAGCTCTTATTGTTTCATGATATCATGGATAAAAGAAAGGTTTTAAGCGATGATCAAAATGATCGAGGTCAATGATTCGCAGTTCGATACCGTGGTGTTAAAATCCGCTTTGCCGGTTCTATTGGAATGCGCCAGCCCCGAATGCATTATCTGTAAAACCATGGCCGAACGCATCCATGAGGTGGCTAAAGACTATTCTTCCGAGATGGTTTTTTTGTGTCTTGATATCAACGAGAACAAACGCTGGAAAGAATTCAATGTCCGCGTGATCCCGACGCTTTTGTATTTTAAGGACGGCTTCCTCGTGGCCCGGCAGGATACTTTTCCTGACGTAGCCGAGATCCGTAAAGAGATCCAGTCGGTGATCAAGAAGGTGACCAAATGCCGAATGTAAAAGTTTACTCAACGCCCACATGTCCCTATTGTATCCGGGCCAAGGATTATTTGAAAGAGCACAATATCCCTTTTGAGAACATCGACGTTTCTTCCGATGAAAACGGGCTCCAGGAGATGATAAAAACTTCAGGGCAGATGGGCGTGCCTGTTATCTTGATCGACGGGGATATTATCGTCGGTTTTGACCAGGGGAAGATAGCGGAAAAGTTAGGATTGTGAGCATGGTGGATCTTATCGTCGTCGGCGCCGGCCCGGCGGGCATAACGGCCGGGATCTACGCGGCAAGAAAAAAGGTCGATTCTCTGATCTTAAGCAAAGATGTCGGCGGCCAGACTATTTTAAGCGGCGATGTCGAAAATTATACGGGGTACCAATTTATCACGGGTTCGGAGCTTGTGAAAAAATTTGAGGAGCATTTAAAACAGTTCAATGTCCCTTTCAAAGGGGACCAGGAAGTCAAGCGTATCACCAAGATTGAAAAAGGGAATTTTTCTGTTGAGACCGCGCAGGGCTCTTATGAGGGGCGTTCGGTGATCGTGGCCTCCGGCCGACGGTCACGCCTCCTGGGCGCTAAGGGCGAGGACATTTTTCGCAACAAAGGGATCAGTTATTGCGCGACCTGCGACGGCCCGCTTTTTGCCAAAAAAACAGTGGCGGTCGTCGGCGGAGGGAATTCTGCGCTGGACGCGGTCTTGCAGATGATGCATATCGCCGAAAAGGTTTACCTGATCGATATCAATCCAACCCTCGGCGGCGACCAGATCATGCGCGAGAAGATCGTTGCCACCGCCAATGTAGAGATCTTAAATAACGCCGCGACCAAGGAGATCATAGGCGACCAGTTTGTCCGGGCCATCAAGGTAGAGCAGGCGGGGGCCTTAAAAGAAATAGCCCTCCAGGGCGTTTTTGTTGAGATCGGCTCTGTGCCTAACAGCGATTTTGTCAACGGCGTCAAAAAGAACAAGGCCGGAGAGATCATCGTGGATCATTTGAACAGGACAAACATCCCCGGGCTTTTTGCCGCCGGCGACGTCACGGACATCCCGGAAAAGCAGATCATCGTAGCGGCCGGCGAAGGGGCCAAAGCGGTGCTGGGTGTCTTTCGTTATTTGTCTCAAAACTAAAAGCCCATGAGTTATTGTGTTGTCCTGGTGACCGTGCCCAAAGAAAAAGAAGCTCATAAGTTGACAAAACTTGTCTTGGCACATAAACTATGTGCGTGCGTCAACGTGATCAAAGGCGTCGAATCGTTTTTCTGGTGGCAAAAAAAGATCACTCGAGCCGCGGAGACGCTCTTGGTGATGAAGACCAGGCGTAGCCTTCTGCCTCGCCTTATGAAGGTGGTGCGTTCGGCGCATAGTTATTCTGTGCCTGAGATCATCGCCTTGCCGATCGTGACAGGTTCTAAAGATTATCTGAAATGGATCGCTTCATCGTGCCGTAAAGGAGGTAAATAGGTGATGAATTTGGGGGGGAATCCTTTTGATTTCGTGTTAGCGTTCGGCGCCGGCCTTTTGGTCAGTTTCTCGCCGTGCGTCTATCCGCTTTTGCCGATCACCATCGGTTATATCGGCGCCGCCGGGCACAAGCACAGATTCCACGCTTTTCTTTTAAGCCTTATTTATGTGTTGGGCATATCGATCACGTATTGCATTTTAGGCGTCTTTGCCAGCCTGACCGGCAAGATCTTCGGCCAGATCAGCTCAAGCCCGCTCTCATTTTTCATTATCGGCAATATCTGCATTATTTTTGGTTTGTCCATGTTGGGTATCTTCGAGGTCCACTTGCCGAACTTTTTCCTTAACAAGGCCAAGAGGGGGAAATCGATATTTTCTATTTTTCTTCTTGGGATAACTTCGGGGTTGATCATCGGCCCGTGCACCGCGCCTGTATTGGGGACCATTTTGGTCTATGTGGCCACCAAGCAAAACCTTTTCTACGGTATTTTTCTTCTTTTCAGTTTTTCCTATGGTATGGGCGCTTTGTTGATCTTGACAGGGACCTTCAGCGGCCTTTTGGTGAATTTGCCCAAGTCGGGAAAATGGATGTATACGGTTGAAAAAATAGGAGGGGTCCTTCTTATTTTGGCCGGGGAGTATTTTTTAATAAATATGGGAAAGGCGCTTATATGAATAAGATCTTATTAAGGGTCGTTATGGGTGTCGTGACCGTGGTGTTGCTTTTTTCTTCGCGGGATGTGTCCGCCTATGCTTCTTTGGGGCAGAAAAACTCCACTCAGGCGATAGCGCCTGATTTCAGCCTTCCGACCATCGCAGGCAAGACAGTGGCCTTAAAAGACCTCAAAGGTAAAGGGACCATTCTTTTCTTTTTTACCACCTGGTGTCCTTATTGCCGTCAGAAACTGCCCTTGCTTGCCAAACAATCCGAGAAGTATCAAAGCGAAGGGTTTGAGATCCTTGCCACGGATGTCGGCGAAAGCAAGGCGAAGGTGAGCTCCTTTGCCACCAAAGAACATCTCCCTTTTGATATTTTGCTTGATGTGGATATGAAGGTTTCCGAGGCTTACGGCGTTCTTGGCGTGCCGACTTTTATTTTGATCTCTAAAGGCGGCCTGGTCGTCTATGAAGGCAATGAGATGCCGTCGAATTATCAAGAGTTGCTGAATAAATAAGCGCTCTAAATCTCTTATTGTTCGTAAACTCGGGGTCGCCGACGAGATCGCCCTATCCCCCCGAGCCCCCATTGGGGAACCCTCCCGTGGTTCCCCCGTCACGCTAAAGGCGTGACGGTTCCCCCTCCGCTACGGGGGTCTTTGGGCGACCATCATCGCCGCCCCCTCTACTTGTAATTGAAGCCAAGCTTTAATCAGTCCTGTAAGTACCTGCTCCAAATAAATTAAGCCACCTCCCCTAGATAGAAAGTTGATTCTGACATTATTCGAAGCGACTGTCGATTTTAGCCAAAGCAGCTTGAGGAATTTCGGGTATCCAAACGTGGAAACATTTGGACGGCAGGCACTGTTTGAGCCCGTCCTGGCGATGAGTCGACGGGCGAGTTGTGCCGCCGCCGAAACTTCCGAAAGACCTTTGGCGTAAAAAAATCGACCTGGAGCGGAGAATAATGGCAGAAGCAACTAGGATGGGCAAGGGAAGGGCAAGCGGACGCGGTGGCAAACAAGATAAGGCTAGTCTTATGAGAAATTTCCCCTTGACACCTCCTGAAGTCAGTCTTATACTGAATAGTAATAATAACTATTATTAATAAGGTCACTTGAGAGATCTCGCCTAAAAAGACGAGCCCAAACCCGCCTTTTAAACTTAATCTTTAAGCGATGACCAGACAAAAGGAATTTTTTGTCCATTGATGGTTTTTAATAGAGGGGGAGCCTTTATGAAGAAGGAAGAAAATTCTTACCGGATCACCAAACAACGCCAGAAGATCCTGGAGCTGTTGACCAATACCAAGGAACACCCCACGGCCGACCAGGTTTACAAAAAGCTGAAAGGTAAATTTCCGCGTTTAAGCCTTGGCACGGTTTATAGGAATTTGCGGATCTTAAAAGAACAGGGCCAGATCTGGGAACTGGATTTTGGCACGGGCTTGAGCCATTTTGATGCGGTGGTGCATTCCCACTACCACTTCATCTGTAAAAACTGCCATCGGATCTATGACATCCGCATTCCTTCCATCAAAGAACTTGACGATAAAGTGCGCGCCATGACAGGATTCCGGATCTATTCCCATCGCCTGGAATTTTTCGGGCTCTGCGATGCCTGCAATGAGCGCCAGATCGTCCGCTGAAATAAATTTTATCTTGATTTTTGCGGCTTTACCTAATATAATGGCACTCTGTTTTTTCAAATCAAGTATAAACCATGGAATATTTCCTTGTTCGCAAAAGCTCACAAGGACTGCGCTAAACAAGACATTAAGGTGCTTGAAGGAGGTTTTAGATGAAAGAGATCAGGATCCATGCCAGGGCCGGCCAAGGCGCCATCACCACCGCCAGCATCCTGGGTTTTGCCTATTTTTTAAAAGGCCAGTATCCTTACGCATTTCCCCATTTTGGGGCCGCGCGCATGGGGGCTCCCATGAATGCCTTTGTCAGGATCGACGATAAGCCGGTGCGGTTGAGAAGCCAGGTCTATAACCCGGATTATTTGATCGTGGTGGACGCGACCCTGATGCGCGGGTTTGACTGTTATGTGGGTTTTAAAAATGACGGCATCGCCATTGTCAATGAGCGCGAAGGGGTCGAGATCCCCGCGCCTAAAGGGAACCAAAAGGTGTATGTGGTCCCGGGAAATAAGATCTCCATGGAGATCATGGGCAAGACCTTACTCGGTAATGTGGTCCTTCTGGGTGCCTACGCAGCCGCCACAGGCCAGCTGGGGTTGGAAGAGTTGACCAAGGCGATCAGCGAACGGTTTGGTGACAAAGGTCAGAAGCTTATTGATTGGAACGTCGAGGCCATTAAAAAAGGTTATGAGTTTGTAAAAAATAGCAAAAAGTAAGGAGCAAAAGTATGATAGGCCATTTGACATCAAAACCAGGTTCTAGCCGCGCGAATAAGACCGGTTCATGGCGCACGGAGGCCAAGCCGAAGTTTTTAAAGAAAAATTGTATCGCCTGCCGGATGTGTGTTTATATCTGCCCGGAGGGTATCATCACGGGAGAAGGTAAAAATACGTTTACATGCGACTTAAATTATTGCAAAGGGTGCGGCAATTGCGCGGCGATCTGTCCCAAAAAAGATATTGAAATGATTGCCGAAATGGAAGAAGAGGAGTTGAAATGAAAGAATTTATTGAAGGTTCGCATGCGGTAGCGCAGATCGTTAAAAGATGCCGGCCCGGGGTGGTGTCGGCCTATCCGATCACTCCGCAGACGCATATCGTTGAGGATCTGGCCCAGATGGTGGCGGATAAGGAGTTGAATGCCCAATTCGTCAATGTGGAAAGCGAGCATTCGGCCGCTTCCGTGGTCCTGGGCTCCGAAGCCACAGGCGTGCGTTCTTATACTGCGACAAGCTCACAAGGCTTGCTTCTGATGGCAGAAGTTGTTTTTAATATCGCCGGGCTGCGATTGCCACTCGTCATGACCACGGCCAACCGGGCTGTATCGGCGCCTATCAACATCTGGAATGATCAGCAGGACGTGATGGCGGTCAGGGACTCTGGATGGGTGCTTTTATTTGCCGAGACCAACCAGGAAGTTGTGGATATCCATCTGCAGGCCTATCGGCTGGCGGAGGATCCCCGGGTGATGTTACCTGTCATGGTAAATATGGATGGTTTTATCTTAACGCATGGGATGGAAGTGGTGGATATGCCATCCCAGGAAGAGGTGGATAAATTTTTACCGCCTTATAAGACGACCTATAAGCTCGATGTCGATAATCCGCTGACCATGGGATATTTAGCCGATCCGGATTATTATCTGGAGATCCGGTACATGGTCCAGGAGACACACCAGGAGCTCTTGCAGATCATTCTTGAAGTGGCCGGCGCTTTTAAGAAATTTTTTAAAAGAGAAAGCGGCGGCTTGATCCAGGGCTATAGGCTCGAAGACGCCGAGCAGGTCTTTGTGGCCATGGGTTCGGTTTGCGGAACGATTCGCGATACCATCGATGAGCTAAGAGATAAAGGCAAAAAGGCCGGTCTTTTGAAGATCGTCAGCTACAGGCCATTTCCTAAGCAAGCGATCTTGGCGGCGTTGGCTAAGGCGCACGAAGTCGCTGTGGTGGATAAGAGTATTTCTCTCGGAGGTTTCGGTCCGCTTTACACGGATTTGACGAGCGCCTTGTCATCTTTAGGGTCTCAAATGCCTAAGATGAGCGGTTTCGTTTTAGGTTTGGGCGGGCGCGATATCACAAAGAAATCTATCCTGGACGTTTTTGAAAAATTATCCGGTAAACAGGTTGATTGCGAATTTATCGGATTGAAGCAGGAATTATTAGCGGAGGAAAAAAATGGTTGAGACATTATTGAAACCAGGGCATACAGCCTGTGCCGGGTGCGGTCAGGCGATCGGCGCGCGTTTGGTCGTTGATACGGCTGGTCCAAATACGATCATTGCCAATAGCACGGGTTGTCTTGAGGTTTTTACAACAAAATATCCGGAATCTGCCTGGGCGGTGCCGTGGATCCATTCGTTGTTCGAGAATTCGGCAGCCGTGGCCTCCGGCATTGAATCGGCGCTTAAGTATTTAGGTAAGAAAGATTCTATCAATGTGATCGCGCAGGCAGGGGACGGCGGCACGGCGGATATCGGCCTGCAGGCGATCTCCGGCATGCTTGAACGCGGCCACGACGTCCTTTATGTCTGCTATGATAATGAAGCGTATATGAATACGGGTATCCAAAGGAGCGGTTTAACGCCTACGGATACGAATACGACAACAACGCCGTCGGGAAGCGCCTCTATCGGCAACCCGCGTCCCAAAAAGCCCATGCCTGAAATAGCTAACGCCCATGGCATCCCTTATGTGGCAACAGCCTCTGTGGGGTATCCCCAGGACATCCAGAAAAAAGTTAAAAAAGCCTTAAGCATCAAAGGGCCTAAGTATCTTCAGATCCACGTCCCGTGTCCCTTGGGCTGGCGCCACGAGTCCGGCAAGACTTTTGACGTCGCTAAGCTGGCGGTGGAAACGGGCCTGTATCCGCTCTTTGAATATGAAAACGGCCAATTGATCCCCCGCAAGATCGCTAAGATAAAGCCTGTCGAGGAGTATCTGGGGGCCCAGGGGCGGTTCAGGCATCTTTTAAAAAACCCTGAAGCCATCAAGCAGGTCCAGGCCATCGCGGATTATAATATTAAAAAATACAATCTAAAAACGGAGGCTTAAAGCCATGGAAAAATGGGAATGCATGGTTTGCGGTTATATCTACGATCCGGCCGCGGGCGATCCCACCCAAGGGATCAAGCCGGGGACAGAATTCAAAGATTTGCCGGACAGTTGGGTATGTCCTGAATGCGGTGTCACTAAGGATAATTTCAAAAAACTCACCTAATGTCGAACAGCGCAAAGGTCCATCCGCTTATTCTTTGGGAAGAAGCAAAAGGTTTTACGGCTTCTTTTAGGGCCTTGGCCCTTGTCTGCGGCCTTATTTTGTTCAGGCCGGCGGATTTTTTTAAGCAACTTCTTTCCTTGCCAAGGCCGGATCTAAAAAGACGCCTGGTTCGCGCCATTGTCTTCGTCATTATCCTAAGTTATCTGAAACTTTCTCTGGATGCTTTAAACCTTTACTGGCTCAAGAGTATTTCTAAAGAGATATTCCCTCTTTCTTCCCAGCTCGAACTTTCTTTTTTTTCAACGGCCATCTTAAGATCTCCGTTTTTTCTCCTGCGCCCCTTGATCGTTTTTGCCGTGACGCTGTTTCTGGTCGCCTGCGGGGTCAAGCTTGTATTTGGTTTTGATCGCGCCCTTCTGCCGGCGTTTTTCGTTGTCTGTTACATGAGCGCGGCCGGCCTTTTTTATTGCATACCGCTCTTGGGCGGCATGCTGGCCGCTGTCTGGTCCTTGACGCTGGTGATCATTGGCATCCGGGAGGTTTATGCGGCGAGCACGCTGCGATCCGTCCTTTCGGCTATCGTCATGCCGCTGGCAATCTTGTTTCTGATCGCTTTGTCTGTCGGGCCTTCGCTCGGCAAGGTGGTCACTTCTTTTTATCCGGAGACAGAGGCGCGCCTGGTCAAGCTCAATGATCTGACCGCGTACGCAAATACAGTTGCTGTGGTCGTGGCCGCCGAGGCTTATGAAAAAGAGCTGGGATTCTATCCGGCTAATTTAAGCGTTTTAAAGAAATATTTTTCCGGCGCTGTTTCCGGCGATTTGACTAAACCGGGCAATTTGAGCGGTTATCTGTATCTCTACGAGCGCCTGGATGATAAGCACTTTATTTTAAAAGCCACCCCCGAACAAATGAATGCAACGGGACGGTTTGTTTTTTACGCCGACCAGACAACAAAGATACGCCTAAACAATGCTGACGGGGCTTGGATCGAGAATATCGAAAAAATGTCCAAACTGTCCGCCGGGGATAAGGTTTAAAAAAGGAAGGAAATGATGGGCGCTGTCGAACTTAAAAATAAAATTTATTGGGTCGGGGCCGTTGATTATAACGTCCGCGATTTTCACGGTTATCAGACACCGCAGGGGACTTCCTACAACGCCTATCTCCTTATCGATGAGAAGATCACCTTGGTGGATACCGTCAAAAAAGGGTTTGCCAAAGATTTACTGGCCCACGTGGCCGAGATCGTCGATCCGGCTAAGATCGATACCTTGATCATCAATCATGTGGAGATGGACCACTCCGGCTCGATCTTAGATGTCCTGGCCGTTGCCAAGAACGCGAAAGTCTATTGTACCCAAAAAGGCCAGGAGGGCTTGATCAAGCATTACGGGATGAAAGACAGAGAATTTAACGTTGTTAAAACGGGCGATAAATTGTCCTTAGGCAGCCGGACATTGACATTTGTCGGCGCGCCCATGGTCCATTGGCCGGATAGCATGTTCACCTATGTTATCGAAGATAAGGTGCTTTTGCCCAACGACGCTTTCGGCCAGCACCTGGCGCATCCGTCTCGTTTCGCCGATGAGATCGGCGAAGACCATTGCATGGAAGAAGCGGCCAAGTATTATGCGAATATTTTGATGCCTCTGGGAAATGTCATTTCAAAAAAGTTAGACGAGGTTGCGCAAATGGGCATGCCTATTGAAATGATCGGGCCGAGCCACGGGGCTATCTGGCGCAAAAATATCACGCGCGTCCTTGACGCCTATAAGGATTGGACTGTTTTTAAGGCAAAACCCAAAGTCGTGATCGTTTACGATACGATGTGGGAATCGACCGATCTATTGGCCCGGCGCCTGACAGAGTTGATCACCGGCAACGGGGTCGAGGTCTGCCTCTACAATATCCGAAAGTCGGACGGCAGCCAGATCGTACGGGATATTTTAGACGCCAAGGTTTTGTTGGTGGGCTCGCCTACGTTGAATGCCGATATGTTTTGGACCGTCGGCGGGTTCTTGACTTATTTGCGGGGGTTAAAGCCAAAGAATAAAAAGGTGGGAATTTTCGGTTCTTACGGATGGGCCGAAGGCGCTTCCAAAGCGATCAAGAAAGAAGTCGAGGCCATGGGGCTTGAGATGATCGAGCCGCCTTTTGAGGTTCAATACGTACCGAACGAAGAAGAGTTGAGTAAATTGAAGGAATATGCTAAATTAATAATCCAGACAGCTAGGGCTGTTTAGTCGCTAACTAAGGAGGATAAAATGGGAGAGAGATTCAGAAAGACATCAGGGGTGGATTTAAAGGAGCTCATTGCAGATCTTAACCGCGCTTATTGCGATGAATGGCTCGCTTTTTACGCCTATACCTATATGGCGCAGATCGTCTCCGGCAAAGGGGCCGAGGACATGGAGGAATATTTAAAAAAGATCGCTACGGATGAATTGGAACATCAGGGAGAATTGGCGGACATGATCATTAAGCTTGGTGGCGCGCCTGTCATCAATTTCGGCGATATTGAGAAGGGCGGCAATGAACCGTATCCGATGCCTCCGAAGAAGACAGATGATTATGAGAAGATCATCGATTTTGTCATGGACGCCGAAGGCGGCGCCATTGAGGTCTATCGTAAGATCGCCAAAAAGACGCTCGGCAAAGAAGATGTGGTGTATCAGCTGGTGACGCATATTTTAAGCGAAGAAGTGACGCACGAAGAGATGATGGAGAATTTGAAATAAAAAAGGAGAAGGCCATGGCGAAAGTTGTTGTGGACGCATCGACGTGTGTGGGTTGCGGGCTGTGCGAGCAGAATTGCCCGGAAGTTTTCGAGATGAAGGATGACGGCCTCGCTCACGTGAAGGCGCAGAGTTGTTCTACCCATAATTTGAAAGAAGTGGCAGACCAGTGCCCGGTGACTGCCATTACCGTAAGCTAGTCGGTTGAGATAGGAGACACCACTCGTCTTAAAGAGGCGGGTGGTGTTTTTTTGTCTTAAAAGGAGTGCGTACGAAAGAGGCCCTTTTTTATAAAAAGATAAGCGAGACAGAAACGCAGTGCTTTCTTTGCCCCCATCTCTGCCGTATCAAAGAGGGCAAGGTCGGTTTTTGCGGGGTGCGGATTTCCAAGGCCGGCAGGCTTTATAGTCTAAATTACGGGCGCGCGGCTTCAGTCGCGCTTGATCCCATTGAGAAAAAACCGCTCTATCACTTTCACCCGGGCGAGTTTATTCTCTCCGTAGGCACGATCGGTTGCAATCTATCGTGCCTTTTTTGTCAGAATTGGAGCATCTCCAAAGAGGTCAAGACGCCCACGGAACCCATGACCTCCAGCGCCCTCATCGCCCGCGCCGTCGAGCTGGGTTCTTTTGGCATCGCTTATACGTACAATGAGCCTTTTATCTGGTATGAGTTCGTGCGCGAGAGCGCCCAAGCGGCCCAAGAGGCAGGGCTTAAAAATGTCCTGGTAACCAACGGCTACGTCTCCCCGGGACCGCTCAAAGAACTCTTGCCGTTTATAGACGCGGCGAATATTGATCTGAAATCTATCCGGGATGAATTCTATCGAAAGGTCTGCTCGGGGACGGTGGCGCCGGTGCTCGCGACGATAAGAGCGATGAAGGCCGTCTGCCACGTGGAATTGACAAACTTGCTCATTCCGACGCTCAATGACAGCGACCAGGAGTTGAGCGCCCTGGTTGATTGGATCTGCGATAACGCAGGCGCCGATTGCCCGCTGCACTTCTCCAGGTATTTCCCCTGTTATAAAATGACCCTTCCGCCGACTCCTGTCAGTACTTTAAAAAGGGCCGCGGCGATCGCCAAAAAGAAGCTCAAACACGTTTATTTGGGCAATGTTTAGCGGGAAGGCATGAGATGAGGGCGGACCCTACTTTATTTGCGCGTCAGTGACGAAGCCCACAAGATTGGCGCGGCGCTTCAGATCCTCAAAAAATTCGTTAAAGGTTTTTTCGCGCTTCTGGTCCGTCAATTGTTTGGCAAACTCTTCTTTATCTTTTTTGTATTTCTCTTCGTCAAAAGGGACTGTTTCTAAAGACTTCAAGACATAAAATCCCTGCTCTAAATCCACGACTTCTTTAAAAACTTCTCCTTTTTTTAATTTAAACGCCGCTTCTTTTAAAGGTTCTGCCATGCCGAGTTCCGGGATGTAGCTGTCGCGCGCAAAAAGAGGCGTTTCTTTAATGGGCAGATTGTCTTTTTGAGCGGTTTTTTCAAAGGCTTCCGAGGCGTCAGGTCCGTTGATCTTAGAGATGAATTCCTGGGCATTTTGTTTTGCGATCTCTTTGGATTTTTGTAAAAGAAGCGTTTCTTTTACTTTGTCTTTGGCCTCGGGGAATTCGGGGATATAAGCGTCTTTTTTCTCCTTGACCTTGAAAAGATAGGTGCCGCGGCCAAGCTCGATCACTTTACTGAAGTCTCCGGCACGAAGATCAAAAAGGAGCGCGGAGAGTTGAGGCGTCCAGCCGAGCCCCGGGATGGGGTCTTCGAAACCAAACAGGCCTGTTTCTTTGACCGCAAGCCCTGTCTCCTGGGCCGTTTCTTTAAATCCTTTTGTTTTAGCGAGGGTTAAACAGCGTTTGATCTTTTCATAGGCCTGCGTTTTTTCTTCTGCGGTTGTTTTTTCGTTAAATTCAATGGTGACATAGGAGACGTCAATCTGCGGCGGGACCTTGAATCTCTCTTTCGATTTTTCAAAGGCTGATTTTATTTCATCATCCGTCGTGGCGACCCTGTTTTTGTAATCCTTGGCAAGGAAGGCCACGTATTTGACGCGTGTCTGGACATTCTGGCGTTCGTACTCTTTTTTGATCTCGTCATCGGTGAGGACGACATTTTTAGTGATCTCTTGAAAGAGGCGCGCCATCGCAAGATTTTCCCGTAGTTGTTCTTCGAAGGCCCGGGGGGTGATCCCTAAGGAATATTGAATGAAAAGACCATACGCCTGCGGATCAAAACGGCCGCCCTTTTCTAAAAAAGGCATATGGGTGATGGCATTGACAACATCGTCATCGCTTGTTTTAAAGTTCCGTTGTTTAGTTTCATGAAGAAGGATGAGCCTGTCCCAGGTGGCCTGGACCGGATCGAAATAGGTCTTGATCGCCTCTCTGGCCTTATCACCGTATTGAAGCTTAACTTGAGTTTCCCAGGCTTGGTGGGCGCGGGAAAATTCATCAAAACTCACTTCCCGGCCGAAGATGCGGCCGGCATAATTCGGTGTTTTATTTTTGTTGATGACGCTGGAGGAACCCCAAACGACAAAGGCAGGGATGATGATAACCGCCAGCGCATAAAAGATCCTTTTTGAAACCTTCTTTTTACGTAATAATTTTAACATGGGAACTCCTCTTTTTTAAAAATCGACCTATTATACATCGCTACTTTTTTCTTTACAAAGCATATTTTCAAATGTATAATGACCCCGCTATGAACACAGAAGAGGCGAAAAAACTGAAATTGGGCTTACCTAAAGGCAGCTTGAGCGAAGCGACATTGAAGATGTTTGCCAAGGCGGGCTTCAATGTGGTGGTGAGCTCCCGTTCTTACGTGCCGGTGATCGACGATCCCGAAATTAAACCTATCATGTTGCGGGCGCAGGAGATGTCTCGTTACGTGGAGGAGGGGGTCCTGGATTGCGGCATCACAGGTAATGACTGGATCCTGGAAAATAGATCGGATGTGGCAAAGGTAGCGGACTTAAGTTATGCCAAGCAAAGCATGAATCCTGTGCGCTGGGTTTTGGCCGTTCCCGAGCAGTCCGCTATCAGGTCCGTCCGAGACCTAAAGGGCAAGAGATTGGCGACAGAGCTTGTCGGAGTGACAAAAGATTTTTTAAAGAAGAACCATGTGAAGGCCGATGTGGAATTCAGCTGGGGGGCGACCGAGGTAAAAGTCGCGGCCAAGCTGGTGGATGCGATCGTCGAGTTGACGGAAACCGGCTCTTCCTTGCGCGCGCACAATTTAAAAGAGATCGTCACCGTCTGCACGTCGACGACGCAGTTCATCGCCAATAAAACCGCTCTTAAGGATGGCTGGAAGAAAAAAAAGATGGAGCAGATCGTCCTTCTTTTGCGCGGCGCTATTGACGCCGAAGGCAAGGTGGGGTTAAAGATGAACGTGCCTGCGGCAAAACTGGCAACGCTATTAACAAGATTGCCGGCTTTAAGAAAGCCGACGATTTCCGGCCTCTCCGACAAAAAGTGGGTGGCGGTTGAGACGGTGATCGAGGAAAAGCTTGTGCGTAAGATCATCCCCGAACTCAAAGAGGCCGGAGCGGAAGGGATCATTGAATATGCATTGAATAAATTGATACAGTAAAAAGGAGTCAGCATGCCTTGTGGCAGGAAAAGAAAAAGAAGAAAGATCAAGACGCATAAAAGGAAAAAGATGCGTCGTAAGCTTAGACATCTCAAGAAGAGAGATTGGGGATGATCTGTTTTGCCGGCTTATCGCCGGCAAAAGGCGCTTTAAGTTTATCGCTCTCTTTGGATTAAAAAGAGGGCAAGGTATATTTTTTACATGAAAAATTCTTGAAAACATAAAGAGCTGAGGCAAAACTTGTCTCAGCTCTCTATGTTAGAGGAAGGTTATGTTAGATTCAAAGAAGATCCATGAATTGGAAGAGACAGCGCGGCAGGTCCGGATCATGATCGTTCAGATGCTTGCGCGCGCAGGTTCCGGCCATCCGGGCGGTTCTTTGTCCAGCGCGGATATCCTGACGTGCCTTTATTTTTCCGTGATGCGCCATAATCCGAAAGATCCGTCGTGGTCGGAGAGGGACCGGTTCCATCTTTCCAAGGGGCATTGCTGCCCTGTGCTCTATGCCGTTTTGGCCCAGATGGGTTATTTTCCAAAAGAAGAATTGATGCATTTAAGAAAATTCGGGGCCCTTTTGCAGGGACATCCTGATTGTCATACTCCTGGCATTGAAGTCTGCAGCGGTTCCCTGGGTCAGGGGTTGTCCGTAGCCTTAGGCATGAGCCTGGCGGCAAAAATAGACCAAAAAGATTATCGTGTTTATTGTCTTTTAGGCGATGGCGAGATCCAGGAGGGGAATATTTGGGAAGCGGCTATGGCCGCCGCCCATTATAAGTGCGACAACCTTTGCGCGATCCTGGATTACAATGGTTTCCAGATCGACGGCCGGGTAGCCGACGTGATGAATTTAGAGCCCATCGCTGATAAGTGGCGTTCTTTCGGCTGGCATGTGCTGGAGACCAACGGTCACCACATGGCCGCCATCCACAAGGCTTTTGACGCCGCTAAAAAAACAAAAGAGAAACCGACGATCATCATTGCGAAAACGATCAAGGGAAAGGGCGTTTCTTTTATGGAAAATGTCGCTGATTTTCATGGACGCGCCCCTTCTTCCGACGAGACAGGGATTGCGATGAGAGAGCTTGGGGGAGAGCGTTAACTTATGCCTGAAATGCTGTATGCCCGCGATGTTTATGGAAAGACCCTTGTGGAGATAGGCCAGAAAAATTCTCATCTTGTTGTTTGTGACGCGGATCTATCCGGTTCGACGCGCACGAGCCTTTTTGCCAAGGAATTTCCGGGCCGTTTTTTTAATTTTGGCGTGGCCGAACAAAATATGATGGCGACGGCTGCCGGGCTGGCTAGTTGCGGCAAGGTTGTTTTTGTTTCGACGTTTGCGATGTTCGCCACAGGGAGGGCATGGGACCAGGTGCGTAATACCATCTGCTATAGCGGCCTCAATGTTAAGATCGTGGCCACGCACGCGGGACTTACCGTTGGCCCGGATGGCGCCAGCCATCAGGCCCTTGAAGATATCGCGATCATGCGCGCCATCCCGAACATGAACGTTATTGTCCCTGCGGACGGCCCTGAAACGCGCGAGGCTGTGTTTACCGCCTTCCAGACAAAAGGCCCCTTTTATATCCGGCTGGGCCGGGCGAAGATCGCCACCATCGAACAAAGGCCCCCCTTTAAATTAGGCAAAGGTTTTGTATTGAAAGAGGGGCGTGACGTCACTCTCGTTGCCTGCGGCATCATGGTGCAAGAAGCCTTGGCCGCCAGCGATGAATTAGCTAAGAAGAATATTTCTGCCCAGGTGATCAATATGCCGACCATTAAACCGATCGATGAAGCCCTTTTGATAGAGGCTGCCAGGAAAACAAAGCGCCTGGTGGTCTGTGAAGAACATTCCGTGACCGGCGGCCTGGCTTCAGCCATCGCAGAGGTTTTATCTGAAAAAGAGCCTGTGAAGATCCTAAGGATCGGCGTTAAGGACAGGTTTGGCCAGTCCGGCGATGAAAAAGACCTTTTACGCGAATATCAGCTCACATCCGGTGCTATTGTTGCCGCTGTCCAATCACTCTAGATAGAGCACGTTGAACTTCTATGAAGCCTCTTGTCATCTCCTCACCGGCGAAACTCAATCTTTTCCTCGATATCCTCAACAAAAGAGCCGACGGTTATCATAATCTCCTGACGCTTTTTGAACGCATCAGTTTGTGCGATACCATCCGCCTGACAAAGCTCCAAAGCGACGAAGTCGTTGTTTCTTCTTCCGATCCTCTTTTGCCTTCTGACCATCGAAATCTCGCTTTTCAGGCAGCAGAACTTATCCGGCTTTCCCAAGGGATTACTCATGGCGTTAAAATCGAGATCCAAAAGAATATTCCCATGGGCGGCGGGCTCGGCGGCGGCTCCAGTAATGCGGCTTGTGTGCTTGTAGGTCTCAATAAGCTTTTTGGTTTGAAGCTAAGCAAGAAAACCTTATTTTCTTATGCGAGCAGGCTTGGCAGTGATGTGGCTTTTTTTGTCCTGGGGAAGCCTTTTGCCCTGGGCCGGGGTAAGGGAGGTGATCTGACGGCTCTCCGCGTGCCTAAAAACGTCCGATTATGGCATATTTTGTTCCTACCGCCTGTTCAAGTGTTGACTAAAGAGGTCTATAACCTCTGGGATAAAGAGAAAATGAACGCTCAAAAAGCCCAGGAAGGCCGAAAAATTTTAGCGTTGACAAAAAAAGTCCCTGATGTTAATATACTACTCTCTTGTTTACAGAAGAATAAGCTGTCTTTGCTTAACCGGCATATTTACAATCGGTTAAGTGAAACAGTAATGAAATCATATACTTCTGTGTCTGATTTGAAAAGCGATCTTTTAAAATCCGGTTTAAAATATGTTCACATGTCCGGCAGCGGTTCTGCGCTTTTTACGACTTTTAAAAAAGAGAAAGAAGCGAGAGGGATCTTAGGCGCGCTCCAGGGCCGGTTTTCACATAGATGCAGGATCTTTTTGACCCACACTTGCTAGGGACGCGTTTTAAGGAGGTCATCGATGGAGATCACAGAAGTCAGAATTTTTCTTAAAGATAGCCCTGATAAGAAGTTAAAGGCGTATGCAACTGTTACGTTCGACAATGCTTTTGTGGTGAGAAACATCAAAGTTATTGAAGGAGGTAGCGGCCTATTTATTGCCATGCCATCGCGGAAACTAAAAACAGCCTGTCCGAAGTGCGGCTTTAGAAATGATGCCAAGAGCAAGTATTGCAACCAATGCGCATCCCAGTTGCCTGCCGTGTCACGGCCGATCAACCCGGATCAGGAGCCTACGGGCGCCCAATCCGAACACAGGGATATCGCTCATCCTATTACTCAAACTTTCAGGGATTACCTGCAGAAGAAGGTTCTTGATGCCTACGCCGTAGACAAGGAAAAAGGCCCTTCAGCTGTTTCGCATGATAACGATTTTTGATATCGAACCTTGACGCTAGCCAAGTCTTGCCCGGTGGTGCAATCGGTAGCACATCAGACTTTGGATCTGAGTATCCTGGTTCGAGCCCAGGCTGGGCAGCTCTTTATTGAAATGATTTGAAATGTTTCTAAGGCGAGAACCAAAAGGGGTGTGGGGAGATCGTCCTCACGCTTTCGGGGTAATAGCGAGCGTAAGCCGAGCGATGGTTCTAGGCGCGAAGCGTCGGAGCCCAGGCTGGGCAGTTTTTTATCGAGGTGAAGAGAAAACAATGTCTAATTTTTGCATAATCATTTTGGCGGCAGGAGAAGGCAAGCGGATGAAGTCGAGCTTGCCGAAAGTTTTGCATAGGGTCGGGTCCAAACCTATGGTCAACCATGTGGTCGATGCGGCGCGCCTCCTGGGGCCTAAAAATATTATCGTTGTTATCTCGCGCAAACAGCCTGATGTTAAAAAAGCGCTTGCGAAAGATGTCCGGGTCGTTTATCAGGCCAAGCCGCAAGGGACCGCAGATGCGGTTAAGGCGGCGCTTAAAGAAATCCCGCCGAGCGTCAAAAACGTAATGGTCCTTTATGGGGATACGCCCCTGGTGACGGAGGCGACCCTTCGTGCCCTCTATGATTTTCATGAGGCAAAGAATGTTTCTTGTACGGTCCTGTCCACCTGGTTGAACAATCCCTCGGGTTACGGCCGTATTTTAAGGAACGAAACAGGCCAGTTGATCGGCATCGTTGAAGAGAAAGACGCCACGCAGGCGCAGAAAGCCATCGCTGAGATCAATACCGGCATGTATTGTTTTAACAAAGAGGATCTCCTGGAGGGCTTAACGCATGTTAAGCCTTCAAGTCAGAGCGGCGAGTTTTATCTTACGGATGTTTTAAGCTGGCTTTTTAATAAAAATAAAAAGATCGAAGCGTGCGTCGCGGACGAACCTTGCGAAGTTCTGGGCGTTAATTCTCCGCGCGAGCTTGCGGCGGCCACGCAGGTCCTGCGGCAGAGGAACCTAGAAAAATTCGTTGAAAATGGGGTTGTTATTGCCGATCCTCTAACGACGTTTATCGATGAATCGGTTACGATCGGCCCGGGTACAAAAATCGCCCCTTTTACGGTTATCGAGAAAGACGTCGTGATCGGCCGGCATTGTTCCATCGGCCCTTTTTGCCACTTGCGCCACGGCACTGTTATCGAAGACAAAGTTTCCTTGGGTAATTTTACAGAGATAAAGAATTCTTCCCTGGGCGAAGAAACTATGGTACGCCACATGAGCTATATCGGGGATACCAAAGTAGGCAAGAAGGTCAATATCGGCGCCGGCATGGTGGTGGCTAATTTTGACGGGAAGAAAAAAAATAAGACCGTGATCAAGGATAAGGCTTTTCTGGGGTGCAACGCCGTTTTGATCGCGCCTCTCGTCGTCGGTAAGAATGCGGTGGTGGGTGCCGGCAGCGTTGTGCCTCGGGAGCATCACGTGCCTGACGGGGCGCTCGTGGTCGGCGTGCCGGCCAAAGAGATTAAAAAGAAAAAACGTTAAGCAAGGATTTAATCCCGAGGAGTAAACCAATGAATAAACTAGAGATCGTCTCAGGAAACGCCAATGTTGAGCTTGCCAGAGAGATCTGTCAGGTGCTTGGAAAAAAACTTGGCGGGATGATGGTGGAGCGTTTTAGCGAAGGCGAGATCCGGGTCAAGATCGAGGAAAATGTGCGGGGCAAAGACGTCTTTATCATCCAGCCGACCTGCCCGCCGCCGAATGAGAATCTGATGGAGTTGCTGGTCATCATCGATGCGCTCAAACGCGCTTCGGCCGGGCGTATCACCGCGGTCATCCCTTATTTTGGTTATGCACGCCAGGACCGTAAAGACCAGCCGCGTGTGCCGATCACGGCTAAATTAGTGGCTAATCTTTTGACGGTGGCCGGGGCAGGCCGCATTTTGACCATGGACTTGCATGCGGGCCAGATTCAGGGATTTTTTGATATTCCTCTGGACCATCTTTTTGCCATCAATGTTTTTGTGGATTATATCGAAAAGTTGAAGTTAGGGGATTTTGTCGTTGTTTCGCCTGACGTCGGCGGGATCAAGACAGCGCGGGCCTATGCGAAACGCTTAGGCGCGGGGCTGGCAATCGTGGATAAGCGCCGTATTTCACCGGAAAAGGCCGAGGCGATGAACATTTTAGGCGAAGTCAGCGGTAAGAATGCCGTCCTTGTGGACGATTTGATCGCCACCGGCGGGTCGCTTTTGGAGGCCGCCGCCGCTTTGAAAAAAGCAGGGGTCAAAAAAATTTATGCCGCGGTTGTCCACGGTGTTTTATCAGGCGATGCGATCAAAAACGTGGAAAACTCTCTTTTAGAGGGGCTTATCATCACCAACACGATCCCTTTGCCGAATCATAAAAAACATCCGAAGATCGAGGTCTTGTCGGTCGCGCCGCTGTTGGCCGAGGCGATCAAGCGGATCCATATGGAAGAGTCGATCAGCTGTTTGTTTGATTAAAGGAGAATGCAAAAAATGGAAGCGATTTATTTAGAAGCAACGGTTCGGGAGAAAGAAGAAGTAGGAAAGAGCAGCGCTCTGCGCCATAAAGGTTTTGTGCCTTGCGTGGTTTACGGGGAAAGCAAAAAGACCCTCGCGCTTAAGATCGAACGGGGGCGGCTCTTAAAATTCATGCACGCGCATCACGGCGGCGAGAACATAGTGATCACGCTGAAAGTTTCCTCGCCGGAGCATAAAAAAGTCGACGAGAAGCCCGTCATTATTAAAGAGATCCAGACGCATCCGGTCCATGACGAGATCCTTCATGTCGATTTTAACGAGATCTCCTTGACAAAGAGGATCGTGGTCAAGGTTCCTATCCATAGCGTGGGGGAACCCGTGGGTGTCAAGCAGGACGGCGGAACCTTGGAGCACGTCCTCTGGGAGATAGACGTTGAATGTCTGCCGACGCAGATCCCTGAAAAGCTGACGGTCGATGTCGCCTCTATGAAGATCGGCGATTTTGTGCAGGTTAAAGATCTCACCGTGCCCGAAGGGTCTACGATCAAACATGAACTTGAGGCTATTGTCTTTTCTGTGGTAGCTCCTCTGAAGGAAGAGGTTGCGCCTGAAGCTGCGGGGACCGCTGAAGCGGCTTCATCTACAGAGCCGGAAGTGATCAAGAAAGAGAAGAAACCGGTTGAGGGTGAGGAAGAAGAAGCTAAGCCGGTTGCGGCCAAACCGGCTAAGCCGGAGACTAAAGAGAAATGAGGCGGACAATGCCCCTGGAAGCAGGAGCCCGGCTCATTGTTGGTTTAGGGAATCCAGGCCTAACGTACCGCGCCACACGGCACAATGCGGGCGCCGAGGCCGTTGGGGGTTTTGCTAAAAAAAATAAATTCATTTTTAAAACAGATCGTTCTTTAAGAAGTTTAGTCGCCGAAAAAATGTTCCAAGGCCATGTGGTTATTTTAGCGCTGCCGCAGACATTCATGAATCTTTCCGGCGAAGCGGTGCTTGCCTTGGCGCGGAAAAAAAAGATCGACGCCGGCCGCATTCTCATTGTCTGCGACGATGTGGCCCTCGCCTTAGGTGAAATAAAAATAAAACCCCACGGCTCGGCCGGCGGCCATAATGGGTTAGCATCTGTTATCCAACACTTAGGCACGCCAGAGGTGGCCCGGTTGCGCATCGGCATAGGCCGCCCGGAGACGGTGGCGTCATTATCTGATTACGTGCTTTCGCCTTTTAGCAAGCCCCAGAGGCTTTTGCTGCAGAAAGTTTTAAGAGACGTACCGTGCGCCCTTGAGGCGTGGATCTTGGAAGGCATTGAGCATTGTATGAATCGATGGAACAATAAAAGTAAGATTAGAGAGGAGTTATCCAAGCATGAAAAAGTATGAAGCGATGTTCATTATTAAACCCGATCTGAAAGAAGAAGAAAAAACGGCGGTGATGAAAGCGATCAAAGAACAGGTCACCAAAAATCATGGCGTTGTGTCGCAGGACCAGATCTGGGCCGAGCGCAGAAAGCTCGCTTATGACCTGTTTCCGCTCGGCGGCCAGGCGCGGTTCAAGGAAGGGATGTATTACCTTATTTATTTTGAGATCGACCCTTTGGCCGTGGCGGCGCTGAAGAGCCATTATAGCCTTAATGAAAATATCTTAAGGTCTTTGATCCTTAGGATTGACGAGAAGAAAAAAGGATAAGGGAAGTGCGGGTCAATGGAGGAGGGACACCATGGCGAGCTTGAATAAAGTTTTTCTTATTGGAAATTTAACGCGCGATCCCGAATTGCGCTATACGCCAGGCGGAACGGCCGTCGTCAATCTGCGGATGGCAACAAACCGGCGTTTTAAAGATAAGACCGGCGAGATGAAACAAGATGTTTGTTATCTGACGGTTGTTTCCTGGGATAAACAGGCCGAGGTATGCAATCAATATTTGCATAAAGGCAGCCCTCTTTTTGTGGAAGGCCGGCTTCAGTCGCGCAGCTGGGATGGGCCTGATGGAAAAAAGCGCAATGTCGTTGAGATCCGCGCCGAACGCATCCAATTCCTGGGCGCCCCATCGCAGAAGGGGACGGTTGTTGCCGAGGAGAGTGTTCCTTCCCCCGCGCCTGAACCTGAAGATAAAAGCGAGAATGTTTCTTTGAGCCCTGGCACGGATGAAGTGAGCTGGGGCCAGGATGCTACAGAAGACCTGAGTTAACTAAAATAGGAGAGATGATGGCTTACAGAGATAGTCGCAAGGAAGATGACGGCAGGGCGGGGGGCGGTTTTGGCGGCAGGGGCGGCGGCAAGATGGGCGGTAAATTGGCCGGCCGTCGCAGAAGAGAGAAAAAAGAAGATGTCTTGACGCGCGTGCGTAAAAAAACATGCCGCTTTTGCGAAGAAAAAGTCGAGTTATTCGACTATAAAGATATGAGGCGTTTTGAGCGTTTGATCAGCGAAAGAGGCAAGATGCTCTCTAGGCGCATCACAGGCGTCTGCGCCAAACATCAGCGAAAAGTCGAAGACGTGGTCAAAAAGGCCAGATTCATGGCGCTGTTCCCATTTTTAAAACATTAGTTTTTTACGGGGGTTGTTATGATCAAGGTTGTCTTAAAAGGCGATGTGGCGGGTGTGGGGAGAATGGGCGATGTCAAGCAGGTAAAAGACGGTTTTGCGCGAAATTTTCTATTGCCCAGGAATCTGGCAACTGTCGCGACAGACCATGCCTTAAAGCAGGTTGAAATAGACCAGAAGAAGAAAGAAGCTAAAAAAACGCTTGAGAAGAAGAAAGCCCAGGAATTGGCTGAGAAGTTTAACGGCCTTTCCGTGACCCTGGCGGTAGAAGTTAACGAAGACGGAAAGCTCTACGGCGGCTTGAGCGCGCAGGATGTTGAAAAGGCCTTAAGCGCCGAAGGCATTGAGATCGATAAGAAAATGATCCTTTTAGCTTCTCCCATCAAGGATCTGGGCATTTATGACCTAGACATTAAATTACATCCCGAAGTGGCTGTGAAAATAAAAGTCTGGGTTGTGAAGAAATAGGTCGCATGAAAAAAAATCAGAGATCTGGACATAAAGATACCTCTTTAACTCCCTCTTTGGAAAAGCTCCCTCCTCAAAATACAGAGGCAGAGATGGCTGTCCTGGGATCCATGCTGATCGAGGAAGACGCGATCTCCGTCGCGGTAGAGCATTTAAGCGCCGATGATTTCTATAAGGAGGCGCATAAAAAGATATTTTCCAGTATCGTCCATCTTTATGACCAGCGCAAGGCGGTTGATCTTATTACCCTCGTTGAAAAATTAAAGAACGACAATGCTTTGGAAGAAGTAGGCGGGGCGAGTTATTTGGCCGGACTCACCAATGTGGTGCCGACGGCGGCCAATGTGGCGCACTATGCTAGGATCGTCAAAGAAAAAAATATTTTAAGGCTTTTGATCAATCACGCCACCCAGATCGTGACAGATGCCTACGAGACCGAGGAAGGGGTCAACCAGGTCTTAGACCGCGCCGAGAAGATGATCTTTGAGATCGCAGACAACCGCGTGGGCAAAGCCGGTTTTATTTCTATCAAAGATGTCATCAAAGACAGCATCGAGACCATTGATAAACTTTATCAGAATAAGGCCCATGTCACGGGCGTGCCTACGGGATATACTGATTTCGATATTATGACCGCCGGCCTGCAGCCGTCGGATTTGATCGTCATAGCCGGCCGGCCGTCCATGGGCAAGAGCGCCTTTGCCATCAATATCGTCGAGCATGCCAGTATCGTCGAAAAGATCCCTACCGCTTTTTTCAGCCTGGAGATGTCCAAGGAACAACTCGTCCAGAGGCTCTTGTGTTCACACGCGCGGGTGGATGCCCATAAAGTGCGCACAGGTTATTTATCGGCCCAGGATTGGCCAAGCCTGACTACCGCCGCCGGCCGATTGTCCGAGGCGCCTATTTTTATCGATGACACGCCGGGGATCTCTGTCTTGGAATTACGCGCCAAAGCCAGGCGGCTCAAATCACACCACGATGTCAAATTGATCGTTTTAGATTATCTTCAATTGATGCGGGGTTCGGTATCCAGCGAAAATAGGCAGCAGGAGATATCGGAAATTTCAAGGTCGCTGAAAGCGCTGGCGCGCGAATTGAATGTGCCGATCATCTCCATTAGCCAGCTTTCGCGCGCGGTGGAAAGCCGCACAGACCATCGGCCGCAGCTTTCTGACCTACGGGAATCCGGGGCCATTGAACAGGACGCCGATGTTGTGGTACTTTTGATACGCGAAGAGTATTATAATGCCACTGAACAGAATAAGGGCACTGCCGAGGCGATCATTGCCAAACAACGCAACGGCCCGGTAGGCACGGTGAAGCTTTCCTTTATCAGGGAATACACCCGCTTTGAGAATTTGGCCATGGCAGGCGCTTCTGATTTCGATTAAGACATAACGAATGTGTTGACTTTCACTTATCGCTATTTTATAATTAGAAAAATAACGACATGCACAGAAAAATATTCCTCCTCACTCTTTTAGCCGTCGCTTTTCTTTATGCTGTTTCTTTTGCAGGAGCCCAAGAAGAGCCTGCCGGCCCTCCCTCGCCCTCGACAAAAATAGTCAAAGCCGTTGAAATCAAAGGAAATAAGGCGATCAGCACGTCGACGATCATGGCGAAGATCAAGACCCGCGTCGGCCTCCCTTATTATTCCCAGAATTCCCGCGACGATATCAAGCGCTTATATGAAACGGGCTTCTTTGCGGATATCAGTTTAGAGCTCCAGGATATCGAAGGCGGTTTAAAAGTTATTTTTAAGGTAGAGGAGCGGCCTATTATTGGAGAGGTCCAGATCCAGGGCAACCACGTGGTTACCCGCGCACTCCTTTTGCAGAAAATGAAATCCAAAGTCGGCCAATATTTAAACCTCTCTCTTTTGAAGGAAGATGTCGCTGCTTTAAAGCAGGAATACGAAAGAAGGGGGATCCCGGAAGCGACGGTGGCTCAGGGCTTAAAGAAAGATCCCGCGACGAACAAGACGACGATCATCATGACTATTACCGAAGGCAAGCGCGTCAAGATCAAAAAGATCTATGTCGACGAAAATTATCATTTTTCCGATAACAAGATCCTGACCCTTATTAAAACCAGGCCTGCATGGTTTTTCAATGCCGGTTTCTTTAAAGAAGACCAATTTGACGACGACTTGGAGCGCATCAAGGGTTTCTATCTTAAAAACGGCTATCTGGATGTGAAGGTAGATTATAGGATCGATTATGATACCCAGAAGAATCTTTATATCCGCATCACGGTTGAGGAAGGCAGGCAGTACAGCGTCGGCAAGATCACTATCAAAGGTAGTGAGAAATTTACGGAAAAAGAAGTCGGTGGTGCCTTAAAGGCGTGTTTGGAGGGCGGTGTTTTCAGCTACGAGGCTCTTAAAGACGATGTGACCAATATCCAGGGCTTTTATTTCGGCAAGGGCTATATCTTTGTGCAGGTTAAGGACTCGACGTCTTTAGATACATCGACGGGGAAAGTGGATATTTCTTATGACATCGTCGAAAACGAAGTAGCGTATGTGGACAGGGTTGAGATCCGGGGTAATGAGAAGACGCAGGATAAGGTCATCCGTCGCGAATTAAGGATTAAGCCCGGCGAGCGTTTTGACGGCGACAAGTTAAAACGCACCAAAGAAAGGCTTTATAATCTCGGCTTTTTTGAAGATATCAATTACGACACAGAGCCGGGCACAGAACCGAATCAGCGCAACCTTATCGTTGATGTCAAAGAAGCCAAGACAGGGTCCTTTAGTTTCGGCGGCGGCTATAGTTCCGTTGATCAATTGATCGGTTTTGTGGAAATTGAACAGAAGAATTTTGACTGGCGGAATTGGAAGACTTTTACCGGCGCCGGCCAGGACCTGAAATTGCGCGGGGAGATCGGGTCTATAACGAAAAATTTCGAGTTGAATTTTACGGAGCCCTGGACATTCGATTATCCTATCTCTTCCGGCTTTGACCTTTATCAGCGCGTCCATAACGCAGACCAAGATGTCGGCTACGGCTACTCGGAAAAGAGAACCGGCGGCGACATACGCTTAGGTAAAGATTTTACGGAGTATATCAAAGGCGGTGCGACCTATCGCTTGGAACAGGTTCATATTTCCGATGTGGATTCAACGGCTACGCAGGATTTGCTGAATGAGGTGGGTTATAATATTATCAGCAGCCTGGAATTCAGTTTGACTCGCGACACGACGGATAATGTGTTTAATCCAAGCCGGGGGCTTGTCTTAAGCGGTTCCTATGAGGTGGCCGGCGGGCCACTCGGAGGAGATAAAAGTTTTAATAAATTTTTTGCTTTAGCGAGCCAGTATTTCCCACTTTTTGCCAAAGGCGTTTTGCAGATCCAGGCGCGTGGAGGTTATGTCGCACCCTTCGGTGATTCTCCCACCGTTCCTATCTATGAAAGATTTTTTGCCGGCGGCGCAGAGACGATCAGAGGTTATGAAGAAAGAGGTGTCGGTCCTGTTGATCCGTTGTCCAATGATCCCTTAGGGGGCGATCTTTTATGTGTGGCCAACATCGAATACACGTACCCTATTGTGGATTTTTTAAAAGTAGCCTTTTTTATTGACACAGGAAATGTATGGGCTAAGCCTTCTGATTTCACTCTGGGTAGTTTTAAGACAGGTTTTGGGCCCGGTGTGAGAATCAAGACGCCCATGGGGCCGCTCAAGCTTGATTACGGCATTCCCATAAATAAGACGCCGAACAACCCCGGCAGATCGGGCCAGTTCCATTTCAGCATGAGCCACGGATTTTAAATAAACTAACCGCAAAAAAACGGAGGAGAAGATGCAAAAGAAAGCGGTAATGGGTGTGTTGTTCTTTTTGGCGATTTTTGGTCTGACCTTGAATGCGCAGGCCGCCGGTAAGCTAGCTTATGTCGACTTATCGCAGACATTCGACAAATATCAAAAGACAAAAGTCTATGATGATTCTTTGGCTTCTCTTCAAACGGCGAAGGAGAAGGACCTTGAACAGGTCGCCAATGAGATCAAGGCCATTGAAGATAAGATGTCTCTTTTAAGCGAAAAAGAAAAAGCCGCCAAACAAAAAGAGCTGGATGAAAAGAATAAGAAATTGAAACAGATGAGCCAGCAGGTCGCTTTAGATTTGCGCAAAGAGCGCGATGAGAAATTAAAAGAGATCCTGCAGGATATCGAAAAGGTCGTTCAGTCCTATGCGCAGAAGAACGGCTACGATTTCATTTTCAATGACAGGGTTTTGCTCTATGGGACCGCCAGCGCCGATGTCACGCAGGATATCGTTACAGCTTTAAACGATAATTATAAACAGCAGCCGGCCAAGCCTTCGGGTAAGAAATAGAGCTTTTGCTATATGAAGAAGACGTTAAAAGAAATCGCCCGGATCGTGAGCGGCGAGCTCATCGGCGATCCAGCGGTTTCTATTTCCGGCGTTAGCGGGATCAAAGACGCTAAAAAAGGCGATATTACTTTTTTAGCGAACCGCCGTTATGTACCCTTAATGGAAGAAACGCAGGCGAGCGCTATCCTCACGCCGCTGGATGTCGTTTTCCGTTCTAAACCCATCATCAGGACCCAAGATCCTTCATTGGCTTTTGCTCAAATCGCAAGCCTATGGCATCCTGTGGACGTCAGGCACCCTCGCGGGATACACAAGACGGCTGTGGTGGCTAAGTCGGCTAAGATCGGCCGCGGAGTGGCTTTAGGCCCCTATGTCGTGGTGGAGGATCATGCGAAGATCGGCGCCGGAACCGTGATCTATGCGGGTTGTTTCGTCGGGCATGATACGGTTGTCGGGGAAGGCTGTATTTTTTATCCTCATGTGTCGGTTCGGGAGAGGGTTACGATTGGAAACAGAGTTTTTATCCAGAGCGGTTCGGTCGTCGGTTCCGAAGGTTTTGGTTATGCGCAGGTCGACGGTAAGTATCAGTTGATCCCACAGGTCGGGACCGTTGCCATTGAAGATGATGTTGAGATCGGCGCCAATGTCACGATCGACCGCGCCCGTTTCGACAAGACGTTGATCGGCCAGGGCACCAAGATCGATAATCTCGTCCAGATAGCCCATAACGTTGTTATCGGGAAAAACAGCATTATTGTGGCCCAGGCCGGGATCTCCGGAAGCACGCGCATAGGCAATCATGTGACCATTGCCGGTCAGGCGGGCCTTGTCGGACATATCGAAATAGGGGATAACGCAGTTTTAATGGCGCAGGCGGGTATCACCAAATCCGTGCCGCCCGACACGATGGTTTCGGGGTATCCGGCGCGGCCCCATCAGGAGGCCATGAAGGTTTACGCGGCCATGCAACGGTTGCCTGAAATGATCAAGACTTTAAACGAACTTAAAATAAAGATCCAGGAGTTAGAAGAACGTTTAAAAAAGTAGAGGACAAGTTGCAAAAGACGATTAAAAATGAAATTTTAGTCAAGGGCGTTGGGTTGCATACAGGCAATCCCGTTTCTTTAACATTTAAGCCCTTGGCGCCGAATATGGGTGTCATTTTTCAAAGAACGGATCTGCCCGGGCGGCCCATGATCAAAGCGGATGTCAATTCTTTATTGTCGGTAAAAAAGAATCCCCGACGCACCACGATCGCTTTTGACGGAGCCGAGGTCCAGACCATCGAACATCTCATGGCGTCTTTTTCCGGTTTAGGCATAGACAATATTTTAGTGGAAATCGATAATAATGAAGTCCCCGGCCTTGACGGGAGCGCCTCGGATTTCGTCACTGTTTTAAAAAAGGCAGGTTTCCTCGAGCAAGGCATTCCACGCAGGACGTTTAAGGTGACGTCGGCCCTCTGGGCGCAGGACGAAGATTCCTCTATCGTGGTTTTGCCTTCTTCTGATTTTAAGGTTTCCTATACCTTAAGCTATGATCTTCTAACGGTGGGCTGTCAATTTATGGATATTAAAGTGGACAGCGAGACGTTTGAAAAAGAGATCACCGGCGCGCGCACCTTTTGTCTTCAGGAGGAAGCCGAGGCGTTGATCAAAAGCGGCCTGGGCAAAGGAGCTAATTACGAGAATACCCTTGTCATTTCTAAAGACGGCGTTGTCAAGAATACTCTTCGGTTTGAAAACGAATTTATCAGGCATAAGATCCTTGATCTTATCGGGGATTTTTACCTTTTGGGCATGCCGATCAAAGGGCACGTGATCGCTGTCAAAAGTGGCCATACGCTTAACATGAAGTTGGTGCAGAAGATGAGGGATCAACTGGATCAGCAGATGATGGTCGCTATCAAAGCCGTGGAGGGCGCGACGCCCGACCAGGAGATCGATGCCAGGACCATCATGAAGATCTTGCCGCACCGGTATCCTTTTTTACTGGTGGATCGCGTGATCTCCATGCAAGAGGGTAGGCGCGCCGTGGGTATCAAGAATGTTACGATCAATGATAATTTTTTTGAGGGGCATTTTCCAGGCCGGCCGGTCATGCCGGGCGTTTTGATCATTGAGTCCATGGCTCAAGTCGGCGGGGTATTGATGTTGAGCCCGATGGAAAACAGGGGCAAGCTTGCTTTTTTTATGGCCGCCAATAACGTGAAGTTTAGAAAACCTGTCGTACCCGGCGATCAGTTGAGGATCGAAGTCGAGGTGGGGAAGGTCCGTTCCAAAACCGGCCAGGTCCTGACCAAGGCCTTTGTGGGCACAGAAGTGGTGGCGGAAGCAGAACTGATGTTTGCGCTGGTGGAGAAGTAGAAATGGAAAAGAATAAGATCCATCCTACCGCTCTCGTCTCTAAGAAAGCGAAGATCGATCCGGATGTGGAGATCGGCCCGTATACGGTTATCGGGGAAAAGGTCAAGATCGGCAAAGGAGCGAAGATCGGCAGCTTCTGTGTCATTGACAATGATACGACCATCGGGGCCGGCTGTAAGATATTTCCCGGGGCGGTGATCGGCACCATACCGCAGGATCTAAAATATGACGGAGCGGCAAGTTCCGTCGTCTTGGGCGAAAATAACATTATCCGGGAATACGTCACTATTAATTTGAGCACGATGGAAGGGTCCTCGACCGTTATAGGCCACAGCAACCTCATTATGGCCTATAGCCATGTGGCCCATGAATGCGCGATAGGTAACCACTGCATTATCGCTAACGGCGGCACGCTCGCAGGACACGTGATTTTAGAAGACCGGGTCGTGATCGGCGGATTAACAGCTATCCATCAATTCGTCCGGCTGGGCACGATGTCTATCGTGGGCGGTTGTTCAAAAGTCGTAACGGATATCCCGCCTTATGCCACCTGCGACGGCCATCCGGCAAAATTTTATGGCCTTAACCTTATTGGTTTGAAACGAGCCGGAGTCACGTCGGAGAGCATCCATAGTTTAAAAACCGCTTACAAGATCTTTTTCCAGTCAGGCCTTAGTAAAAAGCACGCTCTAGAAGAGATCAAGAAGACCGTAACGACTTCTAAAGAGATCGACCACGTGATCGAGTTCATCGCATCATCGCAGCGGGGCCTATGCCATTGAGCGAGCTTAACGGAATTAAAAAGATCGGTTTGATCGCCGGTAACGGCAAATTTCCGCTTTTGTTTGCCAGGGCCGCTTTGAGGCGCGACCTGGAAGTGGTGGCTATCGCCATCAAAAAGGACACGTCCTATTGGATCACGTCTCTTGTCAAAAGGGTCTACTGGCTGAGCTTGAAAGATTATGCCAAGATGTTCGATATCTTTAAGAATGAAGGTATCCAAAAAGTTATCATGGCAGGCCAGGTAAATCCCCAAAATCTTTTTTATAAAGACGTAGGGGACGAGGCGCTGAAAACACTTCTTTCGGCTATTAAAGATAAGAGGCCGGATACGGTCTTTAGCGCTGTGGCAGATACATTGGCGGCCCATTCCATTGAATTACTTGATTCAACGTTATTTTTGGAGGAGTTTTTGCCCGAAAAAGGCGTTCTCACGAAAACTAAACCAGATGCTAAAACGTGGCAGGATGTTCAGTTTGGTTTTGATATGGCCAAGCGCGTTGCGGGGTTAGATATCGGCCAGACATTGGTTGTTAAAAATGGCGCGATTGTCGCCGTAGAAGCTATCGAAGGTACGGATGCGGCTATTTTGCGCGGCGGCAAGATCTCAAACGGTGGGGTGGTGGTGATCAAGGTCAGCAAACCCGATCAGGATATGCGTTTTGATATCCCTGTTGTGGGCCCACGGACAATAAAATATTTAAGTAAAGTCCATGCCAAATGCCTGGCTATTGAGGCGCATAAGACATTGATGATCGACAGGGAGATATGCCTTAAGGACGCAGACAAAAAGAATATCGCTATCGTGGCTCTCTAACATCACACAGGCTTGACAAAGCTTAAGGAAGTATATAAAATATTTATATAAAAAAGGGGGAGTTATGATCAAGAAAAATCCAGGAACAAAGAAGGTCGATTTTAAAATTTCCGCTCCCAAGGCGAACTGGGTAGGAGTGGCCGGAGATTTTAACGGATGGAAACCGGATGGCCTAACGGCTAAAAAAGATAGAGGAGGCGTTTGGAAGGCAACGGCGATGGTCGCCCCAGGGATGTATGAGTATAAATTTGTGGTGGATGGCTCTTGGATCACGGATCCGTCCTGCGCGCGCCGCACCATCAATGCCTTTGGTTCAGAAAATTCTGTTTTGGTGGTTAAATAGGCAAAAAGAATTTTTTTATATTTTATTAGAGAAAATAGGGATAGCCTAAAGCTATCCCTATTTTGTTCATGGATCAGCAGGGGATTGGCCTATGAAATATGTTTATGGACCGGTTCAATCCAGGCGACTGGGCAATTCTTTAGGGATCACGACCGTGCCTTACAAAGTCTGTAGTTTTGATTGTGTGTATTGCCAATTAAAGAAGACAACAGAAAAGACGAGCCAGCGCAAAGAATATGTTTCCCAAAGAGAGATCTTGAAAGAAGTGGCAGGGTTTTTTAAGAATAAACCCAAAAATTTAAAGATCGATCATGTAACATTTTCCGGATCCGGCGAGCCGACCCTCAATTCTTCCATCGGTCCTTTGATCAAAAAAGTCAAAAAGATAACATCCGTTCCCGTGGTCGTGATCACCAATAGCTCAAATCTGGCGGTTCCGGGCGTGCGCTGCGCTCTTTTAAATGCTGACGTCGTTATCCCCTCCTTAGATGCGGTGACGCAGGATGTTTTTAAAAAGATCGATCGGCCCATCAGGAAGCTGCGCATCAGAGATATTATCAGCGGACTTTGTAAATTCCGCGAAGAGTTTAAGGGGTCCTTGTGGCTGGAGGTGATGTTGGTGCGCGGTGTTAATGACAAAATAGATTATTTACAGAAGATCAAAAAGGCCGTTGACCTGATCAGGCCCGATAAAGTTCAGATCAATGTGCCTGTCAGGACGCCGGCAGAGTCCTGGGTACGGCTTCCGATGCGTTCGACACTCAAAGCGGCCAAGAAAATTTTCGGTAAGAATTGCGATATTGTTTGTTGAAGTCATAAAATTTGCGCCTATAGCTCAATTGGATAGAGCGCCAGCCTTCGGAGCTGGGCGTTGGGGGTTCAAGTCCCTCTAGGCGCATTTAAATTGAACAGGGACTTGAAACTCGCGAACGCCGACCGAAGGGAGGAAGAGACCTCTGGTCGACAGTTGAGCGAGGCGGGGTTGCGCAGCGAGCTCTGCGAGCGTAGCAACCAAGTCCCTCTAGGCGCATCTTGATTATTCGTT